>Ga0105242_10003610_pt1 | contig 12036 bp, 11 predicted proteins | sample KBSM24metaG_FD_81521 | JGI IMG/M metagenome (GOLD analysis project Ga0105242, IMG submission 81521) | Miscanthus rhizosphere microbial communities from Kellogg Biological Station, Michigan, USA - KBS M2-4 metaG | ecosystem: Host-associated > Plants > Roots > Rhizosphere > Soil | place...
CAGCACGTTGTCGGCCGCGGCGCGCTTCAGGTAGGCGCGGGCCATGTCGTAGAAGTCTTCCTCCTTCAGCAGCACGCTGGCGCCGGCGTAGTAGATGTCCAGGAAGCTCTGCAGGTCGGTGAAGGCGTAGGCGCTGCGCAGCGCCTCGACGTTCGCGTAGGGCAGCTGGACGCCGTTGCGTTCGGCCAGCGCGAAGATCAGCTCGGGCTCCAGCGAGCCTTCGATGTGGATGTGCAGCTCGGCCTTGGGCATGGCGCGCAGCAGCTCGGGCAGGCACTTCGTGGGAATGACGGGAACCTTCATCAGCAGACTCCAAAGGTGATGCCGCTCGTCTTGAGATGGCGGCGGTAGGCGGATGATGCCTTGTCGGCGGCGGTATGCAGTTCGGCGCGCAGATCCAGCGGCAGGCACTTGGGGACCTGTGACTCCAGCACCGGCTGGTCCTGCGTGAAGATGGTGTGCTGGAAGGCGCGCAGCTTCTCGTCGGGCGAATCGAAATCCGCCACCGCGAGGCGGAACCACACGCGGCTGGTGTCGGGCGTGAGCGGGCAGATGTAGAGCGCGATCGACTCGCGCCAGCCTTCCACGGCGGTGGTGCCGGCCTCGGGCAGCTTGGTCAGCACGGCGGCGTAGGGGCCGGTCACCTCGTAGGTGTATTCGACCTGCGCGGCGGCGGTGGAATGCAGGTTGGACTGCGGCTGCCAGGCCTTGCAGCCCGTGGCGCGCAGGCCGGTGGGCGTGGGCTCGACCTCGTAGGCGTCGATGGCCGCCGCGCCTCGCGCGCCCAGCCAGCCCTCGTGGACGAAGCCGAAGTGCGACATGTCGAGGAAGTTCTCGATGATGCGCGGCGCGCTGGCGGCCACGTCGTAGGGTCCGCAGTTGAGCTTGCGCAGGCGCGCGTCGTCCTCTGCAGGGAAAGTGGGAAGCGGAAGGTCGGCAGCGGCGTCCCCGGCAGCGGGTTCGGGGGCCAGCCGTACCCAGACCAGCCCATGGGCTTCCCGCACGCCGAAGGCGCCCACGCGGTGCCCTGCCGGCGGCTGGAACTGCGGCAGCGCGGGCACGTGCATGCAGCGGCCGCCGCCCTCGAACTGCCAGCCGTGATAGGGGCATTCGAGCCGGCCGCCTTCGACGCGGCCCAGCGACAGGCGCGCGCCGCGGTGCGGGCAGCGGTCGGCAAAGGCATGGGCGCGGCCTGCATCGTCGCGCCAGAGGACGAGCGGCTGCCCGAGCAGGTGCGCCGCGAGCGGTGCGGCACCCAGGTCGCACGCGGAGGCGACGGGGTGCCAGTGTTGTTGTTCGATCATCGTGGGAAAGGCTTGCGGGCCGCGGGAACATTCCCGCAGCGCAAGCATAGAGGCAAGCGCCGTGCCGGCGCGCGGCGGCGCTCAGCCCAGCGCGCGCACCGAATTGCTCAGCGAGCGTGCGCAGGCGAGCAGCGCGGGGCCGAGGCGCTTCTCGGCCTCCTCGGGCGTCCAGCGGCTGGTGGGCGCGACCACGTGCACCGCGGCCACGGGCCGGCCGCGGCCGCCGACGACGGGCGCGGCCAGCGTCATGTCGCCCAGGAACAGCTCTTCGCAGTTGAGCGCGTATCCCCGCTGCCGTGCCATCCGCAACTGCTCCAGGATCGCCTCCTCGTCCGTGATCGTATGGCGCGTGTGCGCCACGCGTTCGCCCTGGCGGATCAGCGATACCGCCTCGGCATCGGGCAGCGCGCTGAGAAAAGCCCGCCCCGACGCGGTGCAGTACATCGGGATGCGGCTGCCGATGGGCATGTGCACCGGCACGAACTGCGCACTGACGAAACGCGCCACATAGACCATTTCCGCCCCGTCGGCCTCGGTGAGGCAGGTGGTTTCGGTGGTGACGTTGGTCAGTTCGGAGAGGAAGGGGTTCGCGAGGTCGATGAGGGGGTTGCCGGCCAGGTAGTTGAAGCCGATGCGCAGCACGCGCGGCGTGAGTTCGTAGCGCCGCGTCTGCGGATGCTTGCGCACGTAGCCCAGCTGCTCGAGGGTGTAGACCATGCGCTGCGCGGAACTGCGGCTGATGCCCGCCGCCTGGGCGATCTCCGCGAAGGTCATGCCCCGGCGCTGCGCGCCGAAGGTGCACAGCACATCCAGCCCCTTCTCCACGGACTGGTTGAAAAGTCGGCTGACGTCGTCATCGGTGGGCTCGGAACTCATGGCGGCAGTATAGCGCCGCACCGCAGAAAAATCGCATAGCGATTCATAAGAAGCGGATAGTAGTTTCCACCAATTTCCTATCGCTTCTTTCGAATCGATGATGGCATTGATCTTGCACCTCCCGTGGTACGTGGGCTGCCCGCCCCTCCATCGACCCGGGCCGCGCACCACGGTGGTTCATTTCCCCCTCTATCCCCCCCAAGGAGTTCCTGCCATGCAACCTCTCGTCCGCCGCCTCCGCCATCTGTCCCTCGGCCTGCTGGCCGCCGCTGCCATGTCCGCAGCCTGCGCGCAGGGGGGCGCCGCAGTGCCCGCGAGCTACAACGTCGGCGCGACCGCCACGGGCATTCCGTTCACCTTCCTCGACATCAAGACCAACACCATCCAGGGCATGATGGTCGACACCGTGCAGGCGGTGGCCAAGTCGGGCGGATTCACGGTGAACGTGCAGCAGACCGTGTTCTCGGCGCTGATTCCCTCGCTCACCGCAGGCAAGATCGACATCGTCTCGGCCGCCATGCTGAAGACGCCCGCGCGCCAGCAGGTGGTCGATTTCAGCGACCCGGTGTATTCCTATGGCGAAGGGCTGATCGTCAAGGCCGACGACAGCCGCGCGTACGCCACGCTGGACGATCTCAAGGGCGAGGTGGTCGGTGCGCAGGTAGGCACCGTGTTCCTCGACATGCTGCAGAAGAAGGGCATCTTCAAGGAGGTGCGCAGCTACGACTCGGTGGCCGACCTGACGCGCGACCTGGCCCTGGGCCGCATCAAGGCGGGCCTGGCGGACCAGCCCATCCTCGCCTACCAGATCCGCCAGAACACCTTCCAGGGCGTGAAGCTGGCCGAGGGCTACAAGCCGTCCAACGTGGGCGACGTGTGCCTGGTGGTGCGCAAGGGCGACACCGAGACGCTGCAGCGTCTGAACAAGGCCATCGCGGCGATCAAGGCCGACGGCACGCTCGCGCAGATCACGAAGAAGTGGGGGATCTGAAATGAAACGACACCCCCCGAGCGGCTGCGCCGCTTCCGTGCAGCCGTCAGAGCCCGCAACTCTCCGGGCACGTCCGACGCTGCGCAGGCCGGCCCGGAGCCGCGGCCCGCGGCCCCTTTTCTCGCAGCGCTGCCCGCTGCGCGCAGGGGGACGACGCCGGTGGCCTGGCAAAGCCGGCGGCTCCATGGCGTCCGCAGGCATGGCCTGCTCCGCGGCCATCGAGCGGTGAAGCGCTGAACCACTCGGGAGTCTCCATCCATGTCCCAGTTTCTCCAGAATGCGCGCGATTTCCTGCCCATCCTCCTGCAGGGCGCGGTGGTCACGGTCCAGGTCACCGTGCTCGCCTTCCTGCTCAGCAGCGCCCTCGGCCTGGTCCTCGCGCTCGGCAAGCTCTCGTCCGTGCGCGCGATATCGCTCGCGGCCTCCACGTTCATCAATGTGGTCCGCGGGCTGCCGATCATCGTGCAGCTGTTCTACATCTACTTCGTGCTGCCGGACTTCGGCGTGCAGCTCACGGCCTTCCAGGCCGGCGTGATCGGGCTGGGCATCGCCTATTCCGCCTACCAGGCGGAGAACTTCCGCGCCGGCATCGAGGCGGTGGACCCGGGCCAGCGCGAAGCGGCGCTGGCCATGGGCATGCGCCCCGCCCTGCTGATGCGGCGGGTGATCCTGCCGCAGGCCTTCCGCATCGCGCTGCCGCCCTACGGCAACACGCTGGTGATGATGCTCAAGGATTCGTCGCTGGTCTCCACCATCACGGTGGCGGAGATGACGCGCGCGGGCCAGCTCATCGCCTCGTCCACCTTCCAGAACATGACCGTCTATACCCTGGTGGCGCTGCTCTACCTCGTGATGAGCCTGCCGCTCGTGGCCTGCCTGCGGCGCCTGGAGCGCCGGCTGGGCGCGGGGAGCCGCCGATGATCGAGATCGACGGCCTGGAGAAATCCTACGGCGCGCACCGCGTGCTGCTGGGCGTGAGCCTGCGCGTGGCGCGCGGCGAGGTGGTCTGCCTCATCGGGCCCTCGGGCTCGGGCAAGTCCACCGTGCTGCGCTGCATCAACGGACTGGAGTCCTACCAGGGCGGCGAGGTGCGCGCCTTCGGCGAACGCGTGGACCAGCGCAGCGCCGGCATCCACCTGCTGCGCCGCCGCATGGGCATGGTGTTCCAGCGCTTCAACCTCTTTCCCCACCGCACCGCGCTGGAGAACGTGATGGAAGGCCCCGTGCACGTGCAGGGCGTGCCCGCCGCGCAGGCCCGCGCCGAGGCGCTGGCGCTGCTGGAGAAAGTGGGCCTGGCCGACAAGGGCGGGCACTACCCCGCACAGCTCTCGGGCGGCCAGCAGCAGCGCGTGGCGATCGCGCGGGCCCTGGCGCTCAAGCCGGAGGCCATGCTGTTCGACGAGCCGACCGCCGCGCTGGACCCGGAACTGGTGGGCGACGTGCTCGGGGTGATGCGCACGCTGGCGGATGAAGGCATGACGATGGTGGTGGTGACGCACGAGATGGGGTTCGCGCGAGAGGTGGCCGACCGCGTGTGCTTCCTGCACGGCGGCACCATCGTGGAGGAAGGCTCTGCGGCGCAGGTGCTGGGCGCGCCCCGGCATGCGCGCACGCAGGACTTCCTGCGCCGGGTGCTGCATGCGCCCGGCGGGAGCGCGGCATGAGCGGCACCGCCTCGGTGCGCCCCATCGCCGACCACCCCGGCGCGGATTCGCTCTGGGCCGCCACCGCGCCGCCCGCGCCCGACGCGCCCCCGCTGCAGGGCCGGCTCGCGGCGGACGTGCTGGTGATCGGCGCGGGCTATACGGGCCTCTCGACCGCGCTGCATCTGGCCGCCGGCGGCGCGCGCGTGTGCGTGCTGGATGCGCACGGCATCGGCTGGGGCGCTTCGGGCCGCAACGGCGGGCAGATCAACCCCAGCCTCAAGCACGACCCGGACGAGCTGGTGCGCATCTACGGCGCGGCCCGCGCGGAGCCGCTGATCCAGGCCGTGTCCGGATCGGCGGACCTGGTGTTCGGTCTCATCGCGCGCCACGGCATCGATTGCGCGCCGGTGCGCTCGGGCTGGCTGCAGGTGGGCTACAACGAGCAGGCGGTGGCGGGCATGCATGCGCGCGCCCGGCAATGGGAGCGCCACGGCGTGCGCACCGCGGTGCTGGGCCGCGCCGAGGCGGCCGCGCGCATCGGCAGCCCGGCGTTCGCGGGCGGCTGGTGGGACGGGCGGGCCGGGGCGGTGCAGCCGCTCGCCTATGCGCGCGGGCTGGCGCGCGCCGCGCAGGGGCTGGGCGTTCAACTGCACGGCCGCTCGCCGGTGGCGAAGCTCGAGCGGCAGGGCACGCGCTGGCGGGCCACCACGGCCGCGGGCCACGTCGTGGAGGCCGGCCAGGTCGTGCTGGCCACCAACGGCTACACCGACGGCCTGTGGCCGGGCCTCGCCCGCACGGTGCTGGCGGCCAACAGTTTCATCGTGGCCACGCATCCGCTGGGCGCGCGCGGCGACGCGATCCTGCCCGGCGGAGAGACCGGCTCCACCTCGCAACGGCTGCTGCTGTACTTCCGCAAGGACGCCCAGGGGCGGCTGCTGATGGGCGGGCGCGGCCACTTCACGGACCCGGCCGGCGCCGCGGACTTCGCGCACCTGGAACGGGCCACGGCGATCATGTTTCCGGGTCTGGGTCCGCTGGAGTACGCGTACCGCTGGGCGGGCCGCATCGCGGTCACGCGCGACTTCATGCCCCACCTGCACCAGCCCGCACCCGGCGTCACTATGGCGCTCGGCTACAACGGACGCGGCGTGGCGCTCGCCACGAGCATGGGGCGGGAGGTGGCGGCCCTGGTGGGCGGCGGCGCGCCGGAGCGCTGTCCCTACCCCGTCACGCCCATCCAGCCCATCCCGCTGCACGGGCTGCAGCGGTTCTACGTGGCGGCGGGCGTGGCGTGGTACAGCCTGCTCGACCGGCTGAATGCCTGAGCTTCCGGGCCGCTCCGGCGGCCTGGCGCCGAAAGCCCCTTCGGCACCATGGCGGCCCCGTGCGGGCCGACCGGGCGCATACGCCGCAGAATCGAGGCCATGAATCTGCGACAGATCGAAGCATTCCGGGCCGTGATGGTCACCGGGTCCGTCAGCGGTGCGGCGCGCCTGCTCCACGTGTCCGTGCCGGCCGTCAGCCGGCTGCTGTCGCACACCGAGAGCCGGCTGGGATTCGCCCTGTTCGAACGCGTCAAGGGGCGCCTGCATCCCACGGCGGAGGCCCGGCGGCTGTACGTGGAAGTCGAGCAGGTGCACGGCGGCGTGCAGCGCATCGGCAGCCTGACGCGCGAGCTGGCCGTGCGGCGCCGGGGCTTCGTGAGCATCCTGTCGAGCCCCAGCCTCGGGCAGATGATCGTGCCGCTGGCGATCGCCCAGCTGCGCACGACGCTGCCGGACCTGCAGGTGCACTTCCATTGCCTGAACCATGACGCCCTGAAGGAGCGCATCCTGCAGCAGCGGGCCGACCTGGGCATTTCCACCTTCCCGGTCGATCACCCGAACCTCGTCACCCGCCCGCTCGCCGCCGCCCGGCTGCTGTGCATCTGCCCGCGCAGCCACCCGCTGGCCGCGTACGAGAAGGTCGGCACCGAAGAGCTGTTGCCCCACGCACTCATCGGCTATCCGCACGGCTCGCCGCTGGGGCTGCGCATCGACCAGATGTTCGCGGACTGCGATACGGCGCCGCGCTTCCACGTGGAGGTCACCTCGCCCCACTACGCTTGCGCGCTGGTGCATGCGGGCGCGGGCGCCGCGCTGGTGGACGAGTATTCGCTGCAGGGCTGGCTGGAATCGCGCTTCAAGGTGATCCCCGTGCGGAGCGCGCAGCCCATCGTGGCCGACCTGGTCCACCTGCAGAGCGCGCCGCTGTCGCCCGCGGCCCATGCGCTGCTGCATGCGCTGCACAGCGTGCTGCTGCAGTGCGGGCTGGCGCTGCCGTTCGCGGACGACGGCACCGCCGGCTGAGCGCCATCGCGGCCTGCCGGCCGCACCAGCCTGGCGTGCGGCGCCGGCTTTCCTGCCCACTGCCGGTGCACGGCCCGGCCGTGCGCACCGCGAGGATGCGCAGGTTTAACAACGGGTTAAAGCTGGACGACAAAGCGTCATTCGACGCCCCGGACACCGCTTCGAATAATCGGCTGCATCGCCCCAGTGGCAACGCACAGAAGCAGGTTCCCATGACATCGCGCCCCGCCACCGCCCGCCGGTTCCTCGACCTGGCCGTCGCCCAGATGGGCCCCGTCCACCTGGCCGACAGCCGGCCCTCCGTGGTCGCCCGGCTGGTCGCGATGCTGCGCGAGGCGCACGGCCGCGGCGCGCGCTTCGTGGTGTTTCCCGAACTGGCGCTGACCACCTTCTTCCCGCGCTACTGGATGCCCGAAGCGGAAGCGCACGAGCGCTTCTTCGAGCGCAGCCTGCCCGGGCCCGAAACGCAGCCGCTGTTCGACGCAGCGCGCCGGCTCGGCGTGGGCTTCTACCTCGGGTATGCGGAGCTGACCGCCGAGGGGCGCGGCTTCAATTCGGCTGTGATCGTGGGGCAGGACGGCGCCATCCGCTGCCGCTACCGCAAGATCCATCTGCCGGGCCATGCGGACCACAAGCCCGAGGCGCCCTTCCAGCACCTGGAGAAGAAGTTCTTCGAGGTCGGCGACCTGGGCTTCCGCGCCTTCGACACCGACGGCGTGCGCATGGGCATGTGCCTGTGCAACGACCGCCGCTGGCCCGAGACCTACCGCGTGATGGCGCTGCAGGGCGCCGAAGTGGTCGTGCTGGGCTACAACACGCCCTCGGTCAACATCCACTGGGACGAGCCGGCCCACCTGCGCACCACCACGCACCTGATCTCCCTGCAGGCCAACGCCTACCAGAACGGCATCTGGGTGGCCGCGGCCGCCAAGTGCGGATCCGAGGACGGGCACCACATGATCGGCAGCTCGGTCATCGTCGCGCCCAGCGGCGAGATCGTCGCGCGCACCACCAGCGAAGAAGACGAGGTGATCTGCGTGCGTGCCGACCTGTCGCTCGGCGAGCACTTCCGCGAGCACGTCTTCAATTTCGCCAAGCACCGCCGCCCCGAGCACTACCGGCTGATCGTCGAGCGCACCGGCGCGGGCGATCCGCTCCCTTGAGCCTGCGAAAACGCCGAGCCGCCCCATCCGTCCCTCCTGAGAAAGCTCCCCATGATCCACCGCATGCTGTCCCGCTCCCTCGCCCTGCTGGCCACGGCCGCCTGCCTGTCCGCGGCCTCCCTGCCCGCGCAGGCCGCCTGGCCCGAGAAGCCCATCACCTTCGTCGTGCCCTCGGCCGCCGGCGGCTCGCCCGACGTGCTGTCGCGGCTCGTGACCAACGAGCTCTCCAAATCGCTCGGCGTGCCGGTGGTGATAGAGAACCGGCCCGGCGCCGCCGGCAACATCGGCATCATGCAGATCAAGAGCCGGCCGGCCGACGGCTACACCATCGGCTACGGCAACGTGAACACGCTGGCCGTGAACCGGACGCTGTTCAAGAAGCTGCCCTACGACGTGGACCGCGACCTGGTGCCGGTGGCCCATGCGTTCGATCTGTACAACGTGCTGATCGTGCCCAAGGATTCCCCGATCCAGGATGTGGCCGGCCTGATCGCCGCGGCGCGCAAGGCGCCCGGCAAGCTGTCGTTCGGTGCTCCCGGCGTGGGCACCACCGGCCACATGGGCGGCGAGCTGTTCCGCAGCATGGCCGGCATCGACGTGCTCTTCGTGCCCTACAACGGCGGCCCGGCCGCGCTGCAGGACCTGATGGGCGGGCGCATCGACTACCTGTTCGCCAATTCGTCCGAAGTGGTCCCGCTGGTCGCCGCGGGCAAGGTGCGCGCACTGGCCGTGAGCAGCGCCAAGCGCATCGCGCTGATGCCCACCGTGCCCACGCTGGACGAGTCCGGCGTGAAGGGCTATGAGACGGTGGCCTGGGGCGGCGTGGTCGCTCCGCACGGCACGCCGCCCGAGATCGTCGCCAAGCTGAATGCCGCGATCAACGCCGCGCTGGCCACGCCCGCCGTGCGCGAAGGCCTGGCCAAGCTCGGTGCCGTGCCGGCCGGCGGCACGCCCGCCGACTTCCAGCGCACCATCGACCGCGAGACCAAGCGCTGGGGCGAACTGATCGAGCGCAACAAGATCGAGAAGCTCGACTGATGGCCGGGCCCGCCATCATCCCGGGCACCGCTGCGGCAGCCCCGGACGCACGCCTGCTGCTGCGCGGCGGCCTGCTCATCGACGGCAGCGGCGCGGAGCCGCGCCCCGCCGACCTGCTGGTCGAGGGCGAGACGATCGCCGCCGTGCTGGAGCCGGGCACCGGCGCGGCCGGCCCGCACACGGTGATCGACATCGCCGGCCGGGTCATCGCGCCCGGCTTCATCGATTCGCACACCCACGACGACGGCTACCTGCTGGCCCACCCCGAGATGGTGCCCAAGGTCTCGCAGGGCGTGACCACGGTGGTGACGGGCAACTGCGGCATCAGCCTTGCTCCCGTGCCACCCGGCCGCGCCCTGCCCCAGCCGCTCGACCTGCTCGGCCCGCCCGATCTCTTCCGCTACCCCGATTTCCATGCCTGGATGCAGGCACTGCGCGATGCGCCCGCCGCGGTCAACGTGATTCCCCTGGTGGGCCACGCCAGCCTGCGCGTGAGCGCGATGGACGACCTGCAGCGCACCGCGACGCCGGAGGAATGCGAACGCATGGCACGGCTGCTGGAGGAGGCGCTGGAGGCCGGCGCCTTCGGCATGTCCACCGGCACCTTCTACCCGCCCGCGCAGCACGCCACCACGCAGGAGATCATCGACATCGGCGAGGCCATGCGCGGCCGCGCCAGCATGGTGTATGCCACCCATCTGCGCGATGAATCCGACCACATCGATGCAGCGATCGAGGAAGCCCTGGACATCGGCCGCGCGCTGGGCGCCCGCGTGGTGTTCTCGCACCACAAGCTGGCCGGCGAGCGCAACCACGGCCGCTCGGTGGAGACGCTCACGCGCATCGACCGGGCCGGCCTGCTGCAGCCCGTGTGCCTCGATTGCCACCCCTATCCCGCCACCTCCACCATGCTGCGCTTGGACCGCGTGCGGCTCGCACGGCGCACGCTCATCGCCTGGTCCCGCGGCGAGCCGTCCGCCCAGGGACGCGACTATGCGGACCTGCAGCGCGAATGGGCCCTGGACGACAACGCCATGCTGCAGCGGCTCGCGCCCGCGGGGGCGATCTATTTCCTGATGGACGAGCGCGACGTGGAGCGCATCCTCGCGCACCCGCGCACCATGGTCGGCTCCGACGGCCTGCCCTTCGATCCGCATCCGCACCCGCGCCAGTGGGGCACCTTCACGCGGGTGCTCTCGCGGCTGGTGCGCGACCAGGGCCTGCTGACGCTGGAGGCGGCCATCCACAAGATGACCGGCCTGGCCGCGGAGAACTACGGTCTCGCCGACCGGGGGCTGCTGCGCGCCGGCTGGAAGGCCGACCTCGTGGTGTTCGATGCAGCGCAGGTGCAGGACGTGGCCACCTTCGACCGTCCCGTGCAGGCGAGCCGCGGCATCGATGGCGTGTGGGTCAACGGCCGGCAGGTCTGGGATGGCCGGCAGCCGACGGGGCTGCGGCCGGGCCGGGTGCTCGAACGCTGACCGCCAGGCGCACGCAGGCGCCCGGCGCGAAGTCGGGGGCTTTCTTTTTCTCCATTCAACCACTACCACGACAGCAATCCATGAACACGAGAAGCTTCCTTTGCACGCTGCTGGCGGCCGCCGGCCTGCTCGGCGCCGCCGGACAGGCTCTGGCGCAGCCGTCCACGCCCAAGCCCCACGTCGCCATTCTGGCCACGGGCGGCACCATCGCCAGCCGCGGCGCGAACAGCCTGGCCCTGACCGACTACGGACTCTCCAGCGGGCTCAAGCCCGTCGGCGTCGAAGCCCTGGTCGCCGCCGTGCCGGAGATCGAGAAGTTCGCCACCATCACCGGCGAGCAGGTCTTCAACGTCGGCAGCTCCAAGCTCAGCATCGAGAACTGGCTCACGCTGGCTCGGCGCACCAACGAGATCCTCGCGGCGAGCGACGTGGACGGTGTCGTCATCACCCACGGCACCGACACGCTGGAAGAGACCGCGTACTTCCTGAACCTCGTCATCAAGAGCGCCAAGCCGGTGGTACTGGTGGGCTCGATGCGGCCCAGCACCGGCATGAGCGCGGACGGCCCCCTGAACCTGGCCAATGCCGTGGCGCTGGCCGCCAGCCCGCAGGCCCGCGACAAGGGCGTGATGGTGGCCATGAACGATGCGATCAGCGGCGCCTTCGGCGTCACGAAAACGAACGCCACCAACGTCGCCACCTTCAAGACGCTGGACGGCGGCGACCTCGGCACCATGCAGAACTCGGTGCCCTACTTCGTCGCGCAACCGCTCAAGCGCCACACGCTGCACAGCGAATTCGACGTCTCCGGGCTGAAGACGCTGCCGCGCGTGGACGTCAACTACACCACGCTGGGTTCGGACGGCACCATCGTCGATGCCATCGCCGCGGCGGGCGCGCGGGGCATCGTGAACGCGGGGGTGGGGCACGGCAACATGCCCAACGCCACGTTCGAGAGCCTGAAGGCCGCGCGGCAGAAGGGCCTTGCGGTGGTCGTGGCCTCCCGCGTTCCCAGCGGCATGGTCACGCCGGTAGGCCAGTTCGTGCAGGAAGGCTTCGTGTCGTCGATGATGCACACGCCGCAGAAGGCGCGCATCCTGCTGATGCTGGCACTGACCCGGACCACCGATCCCCGCGAGATCCAGCGCATCTTCGACGAGTACTGATCCCGGCAGCGACAGCCGCTGCG
>Ga0105242_10003612_pt1 | contig 12035 bp, 5 predicted proteins | sample KBSM24metaG_FD_81521 | JGI IMG/M metagenome (GOLD analysis project Ga0105242, IMG submission 81521) | Miscanthus rhizosphere microbial communities from Kellogg Biological Station, Michigan, USA - KBS M2-4 metaG | ecosystem: Host-associated > Plants > Roots > Rhizosphere > Soil | place: Michigan...
CGCTGACACCCTGCTGGAGGCGCACACGCACTTTCGAAGCGTTCGCGCGAAGCCCCAATCGCACTCCGTCTCTGATCGCCACGAACCCGCTGAGAGTTACTCTTCCTCCGCCCGATTCAGCAGTCAAATTACGAACCGTGGCGGCGTTGCCATTAAATTGAATGGTTCCATTTGCGTTCGCCAGTCCGTTTCCAAAATCCGCGTAGCTCAATGCTCCGTTGTGTAATTCAATCTGTCCCGCGATTCGCGGATTGGTCATCGCTCCGCCTACCGTGGCGGCGAGTGTAATACTTCCGGAGGAATCGAGATCGGGAGTCAAACTTTTTAGAAAAGCCAGATTGGCATTGCCATGTACATTTACATTGATGCCATCGCCGTGCAAGGGCGCGGTCCCGCTGATCTGTAAGTCGGTCTGCGAGCCCACCACGCGAGCGCTTTGAATGTGAACCACTCCACGATCCAGCGTGGCAACGATGGGACCCTGGTTTTCTAACGACACCCCCGCGCCGGATCGGGAACCGCTGGTTATGGTATTCAGCCGTAGTCGCGCAAGCTGGAGCGATCCGCCCAGCAAATCGCTTTTCAGAGCGGGCCCGCGCGCCTGGATCTGTCCGTCTGCAACAGCTTCAAAACCGGAGGGCCCTTCCGCAGTGGGGCGCAGAAGAGCGCGCACCCGCGTCCAAGCCAAGTTCGTGAAAGATAATTGCGTGTCCAGCGGATAATCCCCGGATAAAGTTGCATTGCCTTGCCCGTGAATGGTCGCATCCGCCAGATTGGAGTCCAGCACAAAGTTCAGCTTGCCGCCGGAAGTGTTGGCTGTCAGGCTGGCGTCACCGAACTTCACGCCTCTGGCACTGATGGAGGCGACTTTGACGCCGGCATTCAAATCGTGAAGCAGGAAGCGCGGCTCCGCAGCTTGTATCTGCCCGCTCCCGTTGCCGGAGATCTGCAGGGTTCCGCCCAATGCGGGCCATCGGCTCTGCAGATACTTGACCCGCGCGACGTCGATGCGACCATCGTTGACTTGAATCTCGAAGTTCCCGGATTCCCACACGCCTTGCGAGTGCGTGTAGTGCGCGGTGAGGTCCAGATGTGAAGGACCTGCCGTAATCTGCAATTGCTGGATGTCGAGATCTTGCGGCCGATAGACGGCGCGGGCGCGGAAGTGGTCGAAGGATTCGCCGTAGAGCACGGCACTCGCGAGATCCACATTCATGTCGCCTTGTGGGTTGTCGAGGGTTCCGCTCAGGTGCGCGGTTCCAGAAAGATTCCCCTTGACTCGAACATCCGTCCGGCGCGCGAGCGCCAGCACGCGTTCGACCGGAAGCCCGCTGAGCTGTGCCTCGACGCTCGATGGGTAACCCGGGGCGAGCTGCGTGGTTCCCGCGAGCTTCAAGTTCGCTCCCGCGAAATCCGAGGTGATATTGTAGCTGACACTGTTCCCGGAGGTGCGGGCGTTCGCGGTCAGATCGCCGTAGTTTTGACCATCCGCGTGCAGTCCACGCACGGAGCCGTCGGCGATGACCTTGGTGAGCAGAAATTGCATCGTACTGGCATTGCTGGTTCGATTCTCCGAGAGCACTCCGCTGACGTCGCTGTTCAACTCGACGATGCCTGTGGTGTTGGGCCGGAGCCGCTGTAGAGGAGTAAGCTTCGCGAGATCGATCCGGCTGCTTTGCAGGCGAGCGTGGAGTTGCCCGGTGGCGGCGCTGTCGTGGGGGTGATGAAACTCAGCCGACAAATCAGCACGGCCCGCTGTCGTTTCAAGCGACGCATTGGTAATTGCGATCTGCTGGTCCGTGAGGTTGACTTGAGCTTGTATCCTATCGAACGGCTGGCCTTGGAGCGTGCCGTTGGTCGCCTGAAAGCTGCCGCTCCCGCGCGGATTGCCGATGGTACCGGTGACATTTGCCGCCGCCGTCAACATTCCGGAGTATTGATCGCTGTGACGGCCGGCGAAGGCGATAACATCGGCGAGATCGGCGTTCTGGATTGAGATGTTGGCGGACATCGGCCGATCCGGCAGCGCTTTCCAATTGCGAAGCCCCACTGCTGCCGCAAAGTGCGCTTGCATGCTTTTACGAGTGACGCTGCCGTTGCGCACCGCGGCTTGATTCCCGGAGAACTGTGCATCGGCGTCTAAACTATCGAATCCGCGATCCAGGATTTGAAAGCGAACGGCGGAAAGATGTCCGGCGATTTCGGGCGAGGATATTCCTCCTGTCACGATCGCGTTAAAGGTTACACGGCCACCGTTGAAGGCGACGGGAGAAGCCGTCCCCGTTGTAGGAGTGAATACATCGTTCAAATCCGTACTCGACACAGCTATCTGCAATTGCTTTTTGAGGGAGCCGCGCAGAGTCAGGCGGGTGTGCGGCAACGCCACGTAGGAATCATCCAGCGTAAGATCGTCCGCGGCTCCGCGATAGGCGGCGTTGAGTTTGCCCGACACGGGAATACCTGCGGAACCGCTGGGCGAAATCACGAGTCTCGCATCCACATCCAAGGCGCGGCCCGCGGGCGTGCTCAAGTCTCCGCGAGCGTCGATCGGACCGGTCACAATGCCGTCGTAGCCGATTCGTTGGTAACCGGTTATGTGGGCGATGGTCCGCAAAGCCAGGTTAGTTACGCTTCCACGGAGCTGATAGAGGGTGAAATCACGCAGGGAGGCGCTACCACGCAGTTCCGCACCGAAGGCGGCGAGACGCAAATCATTCAGCAGAATCGCATGCGGATCCATAGTGACTGCTGATGTAAGATTCACGCCGCCGATTCGCCGGCTGCCCTGCTGAAAGGAGACGTGATCCGCTTGGACTCTCCCGGAGACACTATAATCATTCCCAGCATTAAGACCGGCGGTGCCTTTCAGGATCAAAACACCGTCAGGGCGCGCTGCGATATTTGTAAGCCGGCCCAACTCGCCCAGCGCTAGATTGCTTTCAAAGGTCAATGCCGGGCGCCCCTTGGTATCTTTCAAAGTGCCGGAGGCGATCACACTCGATTTTCCTAAAGCTAGTTGCAGCGCGCTTACCCGAATGACGTGTCTTGATAGGGTGGCATTCGCATCCAGGTCGAGCGCCGATAACGATCCTGCGGGCTCCCCTTCGAGCGGCAGATTCGTGGTGGCCTTCAAATCGGTTATCGCGATTCGCCCGGTGACCTGCGCCGCGATGGTGGGGTCTCTGAGATTCTCCAAGGAGCCATTGATGGTGATGGAAGACCGCGCCGTGGCGATTGTGGCATTTCGAAAATCAATCCGATCCCGCCGCAAACTCATCGGTACCGTAACCGCGAATTGGACCGGCGTATTTCGGCCTGAGACCACATAGATCGGCTCAAACACCAGCCTCCCTTGATATCCTTGCGTCAGCGAATTGAACGCTAGGTTCATTTGCAGATTACTGCCTCGAATGTTCAAAGCATGTTCCTGGGAGGCGAACACAATCCGGCCATCGTTCAGTGCGAAGCGGCCGATCGCCAGGTCGACTACGGTTTCGAGCGGCGTTTGCTTGGATTCCGTTTTTGTTTTGGGAGTGGGGATATTCGTGCGTCCGTCGGGGAAGACCATGATATTTGCCTGGGGCTTATCAACGACAAGCGACGCCACGTCGATCAGGTGATGAAGACTGGTGAAGAGACGAATGTCCAACTGCGCGCGTTCGGCTTGCAGGTAGGGCGGCGCTCCGGCGGGTTCCTCACCATGCACCACAAAGTTCGTGAAAGTGGAACGCAGGTGTTTCCAATCGAATATGTAGGAACCGATTTCGACTCTTCCGCCCGTGCCATTCTCGGTAGCCGTGATGATCTTTTCCTTGACGAATTGACGAAACCAATCGGTTTGCGCCACGATTACCGCGGTAACCGCTAAGGCCGCGATCAAGGCGGCCGCAGCGAGTGCAGTCCTAATCAAGAGCTTAGTGGGCCGGTTCATTTCAACGCCTCCTGTTTGTACTCGATCCGGTAGCGATTGCGAACCTGGCTGAGCCATTGGTTGAAGCTCTGAGTGACGCGCTCGCCTTCCAGGGTTTTGCGGATCTGCGGCTCCAGGGCTTGGTAACTCTTGGCTTGCGGATTTTGGCGACGAAGGTCCGCCAAATGCTGGTTGTAGTATGACCGCACATCCTCGTCCGAAATCACCGCGGCACTTTGGAAGCGCTGGTCGATGAAGCTGAGGACCGTAAGTTGCCACAGCAATTCTTCGCGGAGGTCATTCTCGCTAAGGCCATAGCGTCTGAGCTCCTCTTGCAGACGGGCCGCAGAGCCGCCGAAGCGATCTCGCGTGAGTTGAGCTTCGAGAGCCGCCGCTTGGCTCTCAGCCGGACGGCGAAATCCGCCGCTGACGATCTCCTGCCGGATGATTTCCTGATCGATTAAGCGTTCGGCGGAACCGCGCTTGTCGGCGGAGCCGGTACTTAGGGGCTCCCGATTGAGGAATGCGGTAAGACGCTGGTCGAGATCGATATCGCTGGTCTTGATGACGTGCTTGCCCACAATGACCGCAATCCGGTCGAGCACGGCCGGTGCGCTTCCGGCGGCTCCAGCAAGTGAAGAGTACAGGAGAATTCGCCAGGCTACGCCGCGTAGGTTCAAAAGGTTTGTCCAATCGAAAAGAAGAATTGAAAATGACTGATGCCTTGGGGAACGCCCTGGCAAAAGCTGGGCAAGGAGGCAGGGGGAACATTTGGATTGCACTGCAGAAGCTGATCCGGCGTGCCCTTGAAACCCACGAACGACGGCGGATTGATGCTGTACGCCAAGTCTCCGCGAATCGGGCCGACGGGGGTCTGGTAGCGGATTCCGAAGCCCACGGCATGGACGCCGTAGTCGAAATCTTTCAAATCGTGTTGATGGAATCGCAGCGACAGCTTGCCGATGCTACTGTAGACATTTCCCATGTCGTGAAAAAACACACCCTTGATGTTGCTGCCGATCAAGGGAAACCGCAGCTCCACGTTATTGAAGAACAGCGCATTCCCACCCAGAGGGAACCCGGTGGGCTGGTAAGAGGGTCCGCCTGGGACGGTCGGCGCACCGATATCGCGTGGGCCCGCCTGATTGTACGGAAAAGCCCGCAAGGAATCCGCGCCCCCGCTAAAAAAGCGTTCCGGTAGCGGCACTGAATCCTGAGCGCTGAGTCCCGGGGGCGGAGAAAACGGCGCGATGACGCCGAACTGGGTCTGGCGTGCCAACACCAGGTTTTTCGTGAGCGAGTAATAGGTCGCGTTGCGGATCACCACCCGGCCAAACTCTCGTTGTGAACCCAGGTATTTACCCGCTATGCCAAAATTGACAGTGGTGTAGATGCCGCGATGCGAGTCGGCTGGGTTGTCGCGGCGGTCCTGGATCAAGCTTGCGGAAATGATTCCAATGCGCACCGGCTGCACCAGTTGAGGAATCAGCAGTGCCGGTATCACCACCTCGCTCACGCTCACGCGCCGATACGAGAATTGGAACAAGCCGTTCAGGCTTTTGCTAAAGCGCTGGGAGAGCTGAATCGAGCCTTCGAACCGCTGCGACGCAAACGTGCGGACGTCCAGCGAACTGTCATACAGCAGGGTATAGGTGAGGTTGCGGCCGTCGACGTCGCGGAAACGCGGCTGCAGGTAGCTCAGCGAAGCAAGTTTTTCGATGGAGGAATAAGCGCCGCGCAAACTAACGGTGTGGCCCAAACCCAGGAAATTGAGGCGGGTGGCGGTCAGCGAAACCAAGGGGCTGAAACCCGTGGCGCCGGCGGGAGACGCCAAACTGGTGGTGCTGGGTGTTCCGAAACGCGCCAATTGCGCGCCAAATCCTAGCGAAAACGTATAGCGGTTGGCTTCATCGAAGTTATATAAAACGCTTTTGAATTGAGTGGTGCCGGCCGGGTTTTCGGTGGCGGCGTCGACGCGGGCGAAGACGCCCAGATCGTAAAAACGCCTTTGTATGTCCGCCTGCGCGTCCGGAGAGAGCGGATCGCCACTTTTGAGCGTAATGTATTTATTTACCAGAGTGGGTCGCGTGGTCTTCAAACCGGAAACGATGACGCCGCCTACATATTGCGGCTCGCCTTCGGTGACGTCATACACGACATCCACATGATGGGGATCGCCGGTAAGTTGCCAGGAAGCGGTAAACGTCGCGGCGGGAAATCCGCGAGCGTAGTAATAATTCAGCACGGTGGTACGATCCAGCCCCAAGTTTCCGTCGGAGAATGGCTGGCCGGCGCTGGCTGCCAGGCCTGATGCAAGGTCTGCGAGATTCACCTGGGTTACGCCGCGAACTTCCAAATGATCGATGATCCACTGCGGCCCTTCCTCGATCTGAAAAGTTACGGCGAACCGTCCAGGTTGGCCCTGGTATTGACGGTCGACCACGGGATTAATCTTCACGTCGCGAAATCCGTTGTCGCGATAAAGGCTGCTTAGGATTTCCTGATCCTTTCGTAGGAACGCCTCACTATAGCGGCCGTGCCTGAGGGTAAAGGACGCAGGAGCCGTAAACGTCCGCTCCCGAATCGAACCGGTATCGAAATACTTGTTGCCGGCAATAGCCACGTGCGAGAGTTTGTAGCGCGGCCCACGGGCGATCACGTATTCGATGGTCTGGACATTCTCCTTGACCGGTTGCACCCGGAAATCGACATCGGCATCGTAGTAGCCTTGGCTCTGCAGATAATCCCGCAGATTTCTCCGGCCTTCGACCAGCAGATCGTTATCGACCGAGCGCTCTTCGAAGACGGGAACATAGCGTTTCAACAGCCGCCGCGACAAATTGGTTTCGACTGCTTTGATTTTGACCTGAGGGCCTGGCGTAACTTTTAGATTGGGCCGAACGCGCAGCCGCTCGGGATCGTAATCCAGTTTGTCGAGTTCCACGCGCGCCGTAAGGTGATCCTGGCTTTGATATTTTGCAAGCAGCGATTGCACGCCCTTGCGCGTGCGCCCCTCGGTGACCTTCCGCCACCAATGAATGATGGGAATTCGCCAACCCGTTATGCGCGCCAATGCATCGTCCGACAAATTCGTTTCGCCGTCGACGACCGGCATCGCATATTTGGCGCGCTTACCCTTGGCGATCTCAAAACTGAGGGAAACCAGTTGATTCTTTTCGTTGGGAGTGACAGTTGGAGTCACCTCTGCTTCGTAGAGTCCGTTGCTTTCGAGGAGCCGCTTTAGGCTTTCCACCGCGTGCGTGACATCTTCTTCGTGAAAGGCGGTTCCCAGCGAAAGGTTCAGCGCTTGCAGAGCCTGCCCGCGCGTAGGCGAATCCAGCAACTTGCCCGCAATCGACACGTCGCCGACGAACATCACGTTTTTGGTGACGAAACGAACCAGAACACCGCTGCCGGAAGCTTCGGCCTCGACCGCGATGTCCGCGAAATGGCCGGTTGCGAAGAGGCCGTCGATGGCATGCGCTACATCTTCGGCGCGCAGCGGCTGGCCTTTCTTCAAAGGTTGGGCGCGCGCCAAGTCCTTTGTATCCAAGGGCTGAGGGGCGGAGAACTGTATATCCACTATGGGCTTGCCTTCGAACGCGGAAGGCGCGCCGTAAGCAACAAATCCCAAGGATGCCAGGGCCCACAGTCCGAGACAGACCTTGGGAGAGCCCTCCATGAAAGTTAGACTCCTAAAGTCCCGCTCAGTTTCATAACCGGAGGCGGCCCGCATCACGGATTCGCGGCATGCTTAAGGGATCCTAGCCGCCGCGTATAAACTTTGGTGAATTCCGCGCCCAAAAAGAATAGTTGGGCCGAGTAATACACCCACACTAGAATCACCACCAACGATCCTGCCGCTCCGTAGGCCGAACCAAAGCTCACCTTTCCCAGATAGAACGCGAGCGGTTGCTTCCCCAAAGTAAACAGGAGCGACGTAAGAACGGCTCCGGCGATCACATCGCTCCACTGCAAAGGCAGATCGGGCAGAATTTTGTAGAAGGCCGCCAGAATGAATGTGATGACGGCGAACGATAGCAGAGACTCGGCGGATTCGAGCACCGCCTCCGGATAGGGCAGCCAAAAATGGAAGAACTTGCCGATCGCTGCAATCGAGGCGCTTAAACTAACCGACAGCAGCAATAGAAACCCGGCTCCCAGAACCATTCCCAAGGCATAGAATCGCTCGCCGATCAAATAGAAGACGGAACTGAGGAGCGTCCGGCGCGGCCCCGGCACCTGCCAAATCGTATTCAGGGCGTCCTGGATTTCTACAGCAACGGAGGAGGCGCTAAGAAATAAAGTAACGGCGCTGAGAAGCGTCGCGGCAAACCCGATTCCCGGTTCGTCGGCGTTCCGGACCATGGCCTGAAGCGCCCTCGCCTGTTCGAGACCGATCAGATCCTGCGCCTCTAACGCAAGCTGGCCTTCCGCAGCCTTGGTCCCGAGAATCGTCGCGACCAGGGCCACCAGTACAATCAGCAGAGGCGCCAAGGACAGCAGAGCATAGAAGGCGACCGCCGCTCCCATCCGCTGCGCCCGGTCTCGATTCCATTCAAGAAAGGTCTGTCGCAGCATCCACCCGATATCCCGGAGCCCGACTCCAGACATCATCTGAACCTCTCAAGCCGGTTGCGCGCTTTTGCGCGTGGAATGAATTCGTTGCGAGAGCAGCCGTTTGGCTTTCTCGAGTTCCTTCCGGCGCTGGTCGTCAAGGCCTTTTCCGCCGCGATTTAGAAAATACATGAGCATGCGCATTCCCGACGCTGGCCCTTTGGGAGAAACCTTTTTCGAGGCCAAGGTCTTGGCAATCGTCGCCGCATCCTTGCTGAATAATCCCGGAGGGGGGTGCGTGGAATCGGTCTTTACTTCGGCCACCCAACGAGCTGCTTTCTTTGGCATATCATTCTTCTTCCTGTTAGGAAGACTAACCATTCGCCTTCTTGTTACTAGACAGTCTTTCCGACCGCCGTTGCGAGTGACGGACTTGGAAACAGACAGGCGGCGGCAACAGTCTAAGGTCACGGCCACGCGTCACTCCACGATTTCCCAAAAGAGTTGGCCGATAGCAGTCTACTTTAAACTGAAGGCGGAGATGGACGCGGCGGCATAACTAAGCATTGTTCTCTAGGCTTGCCGTCCATAAGCCGGTGCGGAACCACGCGGCTCGCTTGCCAGCTCTGAACCTGAGCGTTGTCGGCGGGAACGCCATTCCCGTGAGTACAACTCTCCGCTCGCCATCATCGCGATGCAGTTGCCTGTGTTGTATTCAAAGCCTAGAACCAACCGTCCCCTGGGATCGCCCGCATCCGCGGCTTTCATTGCCCAATACGTTGCTCGCTCGCCGCAGACCGGCGTCTTTTGCTCGGCGTAGGCGACAGATAACGACGACATCGCCGGCACGTAGTTGGCTTCGGCGGCCTTTTCCGGAAGCTGGAATGACTGCGACGCGTCCATGTTTGCTCAGCACTGTCTTATTCCGTCCAGTTGGCTGGGTCGCGTAGATAGAGGCACTGGCGGCAAAGCTGGAGCAATTTTGGGCGGCTTATTTTCGAGCGATCCTGAGTGCGTATTTGATACTTTCGACGCATCACGAATCGTGGGGTTTCCCAGGGTCGGATGCGGACTTTTGTTCCAGTACTCCTAAAACTAAAGGAACGCATATATAGCTTGAAGGCATAACGCCGCGGCACTATACTGACGTAACTTACCTATCCTGTCGGAGGGATAAATGTCCAGATTCTGCTCGCCACGATGGTCTTTTGCGCTTCTCGCGATTGTTTCGACCTTTATAGTTGTCGTCATCGCCCAATCCTCTCTCAGCGCGCCCGGCGTGGTCGTTACCGACACCCCGCTCACGATCGCCCGTAACGGCGCAGCCACTACGGTGCTCCCCAACGGCACTATCCTGGCAACGGGCGGAACGGATTCGAGCGGCAACCCGCTCGCCACTTCGGAATATCTCGGCTCCGGCTCCCCGGCTGGAAGCATGCTGACGCCGCGCTCCGGCCACATCGCCGTGGTGCTCGAGGATGGCCGCGTGCTCGTCACCGGCGGCCGCACTACTGGCGGAGCCGTCACCAACGCTACCGAAATCTTTACTGCGGCCAGCACCACATGGGCTGCTGGCGCCGCGATGCTCGAAGCGCGGACCGGCGCCACAGCGACGCTGCTCGCGGACGGACGTGTCTTCATCGCGGGCGGGAACAACGGCAGCACTGCGCTGCGAACTACTGAGATCTATGATCCCGCCACCGGCCAATTCTCCAACGGTCCTAATCTTGCTGGAATTCGCCAGAACCATGCCGCCGCCCTTTTGCGTGACGGCCGTGTCGTGCTGGCGGGGGGCTCCAACGGAGCGGCGCCTCTGGCCAGCATCGAAATCTTCGATCCCTCGGCCAATGCCATTGCCGCCGCTTCCGGCGCCCTGGCCACTGCGCGTTCAGGGCTTTCGGCGACCACGCTCTTGAAGCAGACGGTGCTCCTCGCCGGCGGGACTGGTCCCAACGGCGCGGAAGCCTCGACGGAAATCTTCGACCCGGAGACCGGCACGGTTAGCCCCGGCCCCGCGATGAGTACCCCGCGCACCGGCCATTCCGCCCTGCTGCTGCCCAATAACAACACCGTTATGATGGTCGGCGGCACGACAGCCTCCGCCGCGGCTGAGATCTACGTTTCCTGGCAGAACGCCTTCGCTTCTTTCGGGACCCTTTCGACCGCCCGCTCCGGCGTCGCCGCGGCCGCTGAAGGACAGAGCGGTACCGCGCACGTGGCTGGCGGCCAGGACTCGAACGGCGCCGTCCTCACGACCGCCGATAAAATCCGCTTCCCCATGGTGAAGACCGACAAGCCAGACTACCAGCCGGGCGACACCGCCGTTATTACTGGTAGCGGGTTTGGGCCGAACGAGACGGTCGCTCTGTCGATCGTCGAAGATCCCGACGACGGCGACGGTCCTCACAATCCAACCGTCACGACCGACTCCACGGGAGCGTTCAGCACTCAGCTCCCTATTGACGAGGCGGATCTTAATGTCCGATTCACTCTGACCGCGACAGGCCAGAACTCGGGGCTGACGGCCGGGACGACATTTACGGATAGCCGAACCGTGACCTCCGTTACTCTTAACGGCGGTTCCAGCGTTACGGTCGCCAGTGGGGCCACCATTACGGCCGTAGTGAATGTCACCACCGACAATAGCGGTGGGAACCAGAACTGGCGCAGCACTGGATGGCTCATCTCGACCACGGCGCCTGGTACGGTCACCTGTGTCAACCACAGCAACCACGATGCGAGCGGCAGTTACAGCGAGACATTCAGCATTACCGCACCAGCCACAGGTGGAACCTATAACGCTTACTTCATTGCCTACTCAAACGATACATGCGACCAGCAAGGCAGCGCCACTTTTGCGCTTACGAATGGGGTCATGGTCACCGCCTCAACCACTACTTCGGTTGCGGCCGTCCCGGTTAGTCCTTCGACCTACGGTACGTCCGTGCAATTCAAAGCTACAGTGACCCCGGCGAGTGGGCCAACACCGAGCTGCGGAACGTTGGATTTTAAGGAAGGCGCAACCACGATCTCCTCTGGAAACGCCGTTTCTGGCGGTACCGCCACATTTACGACTTCAACTCTTTCCGCGACTACCCACAGCGTCACCGCCGTGTACACTCCCGCTGCGAGCGCATGCAATTTCACGGGAAGCACCTCATCGCCGCTTTCCTATGTGGTGACCCCGAAGGCATTGACGGCATCGATCATCGGCAATCCAGCCAAGCCCTATGACGGGAATACCACCGCCACGTTGACTCCGGCCAACTTCTCCCTTACCGGCTTAGTTGGAACAGAATCAATCACGGTGACAAAGACCACCGGGATCTACAACAGCAAGGACGTGGCCATCGCCGCCAGCATCACCGCAACCCTTGCGGGAACTGATTTTACGGCGGGCGGCGGAACGCTTCTGACCAACTACACGTTGCCGACCACGGCCAGCGGTGCAGGCCACATCACGGCGCTGACGGTAACGGGATCGATCATCGGCGATCCGACCAAGCCCTACGATGGAAACACTAACGCCACACTGACCGCGGCAAACTTCTCGCTTTCCGGCCTGATC
>Ga0105242_10003613_pt1 | contig 12034 bp, 11 predicted proteins | sample KBSM24metaG_FD_81521 | JGI IMG/M metagenome (GOLD analysis project Ga0105242, IMG submission 81521) | Miscanthus rhizosphere microbial communities from Kellogg Biological Station, Michigan, USA - KBS M2-4 metaG | ecosystem: Host-associated > Plants > Roots > Rhizosphere > Soil | place...
CTCCGCGCAAGTGGCCGAACGGCCCAATTCTGCCGCCAGCCGATGCGGTGCAATCGTCTCCAGCGCCCGTGGCCAACATCAGGTCTATGGGTACCCTTCGCCCGACGACCCGAAACCCCAGCCCGCTGCTACGTCACGCCACAGACGGTCGTGGTTGCGCCACCACGGCTCGAGGCGGTGGAGTTGCGCGAGAGATCGCCCCCGAGGAGCAGACGAGCGCGACCTTCATCAGTACGCTCCGCGCCGCGACAGCAACACCGGGATCGTCTTACCCAGGATGAAGAGCTCATACGTGAGCGACCAGTTCTCGATGTAGAACAGGTCAAGCTGCACGCACTCGTCGAACGACAGGTCTGCGCGACCGCTGATCTGCCACAGCCCGGTGATACCGGGCGGTACCTCGAGACGGTCCAGGTGCCAGTCCTCGTACTTGGCCACCTCTTCGGGCAGCGCCGGACGCGGACCGACCAGGCTCATGTCGCCTCGCACGACGTTGAACAGCTGCGGGAGCTCGTCGAGGCTGAACCGCCGCAAGATCTTGCCGACCGCCGTCACGCGGGGGTCGTCCTTCAGCTTGAACATCACGTCGTCGACCTGATGCCGCTGGCGAAGCTCCGCGACGTCGCGGTCGGAACCGGCGCGCATCGTGCGGAACTTGAGCATCGTGAACGGACGCCCTCGGAGGCCGACCCGGGTTTGCCGATACACGGTCGATCCGGACGAAGTGACCCTCACCGCGATCGCGATCACCGCCAGCAACGGGGAGAGCAGGATGAGCAGGCAGCTCGCCAGCAGGATGTCGAACGTGAACTTCGCGACGACTTGTCCGCCGGACAGGCGGACCGGCTGGAGCGAAAGCGCGGTGAGGCCTCCAAGGGGTTGCACAGTGAGACGACTCGCGAGGACCTGGGGCAACGTCGCGGTGATGCGCACCTCCACGCCGGCGAGCCGAACCGCCTTCGCGATCGACTTCATATCGTCTGGGTCGACCGCCGATGCGGCAACGAAGACGCACTCCGCGCCCGACGCGGTAAGGATCTGCGGCAGGTCGTCGATCGATCCGAGGACGGGAAGGCCGAGGTCGACGCCGACGTCCATCGTGGTGACGACCCCGATCGGCCGGAACCCTCTGGCCGGCTTCGCCATGGTGGCGAGCAGCCGGCTCGCCTCTTCGTTCTCCCCCACGATCACCGTTGGGAAGGTGAGGACGCCGCGCTCGCGCAGGCGCCCGAAGTACGCGTGCCACAGCCGCCGGACGGCGAGGGAAAAGAACAGGGCGAGCGCCCAGGAGGTAGCGACCCATGCGCGCGATAGGTTGGCCTGCAGCCAGAACGAGTCCAGCATGATCACGCCGAGCGAGGCCGACACGGCGAAGACGATGCGACGGAATTCCTCAGCCGGGGCGAGGCGGAAGGCCTGGTAGAGCCTGGCCGCCCCGAATATCGCGAGGACGAAGATCGGTGCAGCGGCGAGCAACAGGATGAAGTCGTCGGTCGGCACGCGGACACCGAAGCGGATCCAGTAGGCGCCGAGGAGGGCCAGCTCCACGCCGATGACGTCGGTGAGGGCGACCCACCGGTACAGGCGCCGGTAGGCGGCCCTGGCGGACGGCCATCGGATCGACGGTAGGGAACCGTCGATCCCGATGGAACCTTCAAGTTCGCGGGGCTGCGCCATCCCTCTCCATCCCTCTGGCGCAACAGACCGGGGGGGCGCCAGACCACGACGCTACATCGAACGGCGCGTAGGGTCATCCGTCCGAGGTACCGCAGCTGCAGGGTTACCCCCCGCCTTCGGACCTAGGCCCGTGGCGAACGCCGTCCTAGATCTGGGTGAAGCTCTGGAAGATCTGGATCGCGCCCGGCCCGATGATGACCACGAACAGGGCCGGCAGCACGCACAGGATCAAGGGGAAGACGATCTTGACCGGGGTCTGGGCCGCCTTCGCCTCGATCGACTGGCGCCGCTTGATCCGCAGCTGCGCGGCCTGGGTCCGCAGCACGCTCGCGATGGAGACACCGAAGACGTCGGCCTGGACCATTGCGAGAGCGAACGCGTTCAGCTCCTCCACGTCGGTCCGCTCCGACAGATGCCGGAAGGCGTCGGAGCGCGGGACGCCGAGCTGGATCTCCTGCAGCATCCGAGCGAACTCGGAAGAAAGAACGCCGGGGACGTTGCGGACGACCATCGCGATCGCGGCGTTCAGCGACAGCCCTGCCTCGACGCTGATGGTCAAGAGGTCGAGGGTGTCGGACAACGTCCGCAAGATCTCCTTCTTCCGGTCCTCGACCTGCCCGTTCAAGATCGAGTCGGGTGCGATGAACCCCACGAAGGTCAACAGCGCCGTGACGATGATCTGGAGGAACGGCGACATCGAAACGAGCTGGAACAGGACGAGCGACAGGATGAATCCCCCGACTGCCCCGATGATCTTGAACGCGAGGACACGCTCCGCGTCCCAGCCGGCTGGGCTCCCTGCAAGCAGGAGCTTCTTGTCGATACGGTCCCGAGCGTCGATCGGTGTGACCCGTCGCGCGATCTGACCGGCCCGGGATACGACCGGAACGATCACCCGGCTGCCGAAGTTGTCCTTGAGGGTTTCCTCGCGCAGGTTCGGAGAAGGCGCGGCCACACCGCTTGGCCCGACCACCTGTGTCTCGAGCAAGCGAACGGCGCGCTGCTTCTCCGCTCGACCCTGGTCGATGTAGACGCCGACCAGGACGATCGACAGGGCAAGGGATAGAACCGAAAGGATCAGCCAGATCTCAGACATCGATATCCACGATCTTCTTCATCCAGAGGATGCCCGCGACGAGCAGGGCTCCTGCGACGATCAACATGATGATGCCGTACGTGTTATGGAACAGCAGCCCGATGTAGTCCGGGTTGACGGCGAACATGTACAGGGCGATCCCGAACGGCAACAGGCCCAGGACCCAGGCAGAGAGCCGACCCTCGGCGGTCAGCACCTTGATCTGGCGTCTCAGCATCGCCCGCTCCCGAAGGGTGTCGGCAACGGTATCGAGGATCTCGGCGAGGTTTCCGCCGACCTCTCGCTGGATGTTCACGGCAAGCACCGCCCACTTGAAGTCGGGGCTTCCCACCCGCTCGGCGAGGCTTTCGAGCGCATCCTCGGCCGGGCGGCCCAGCCTGATCTCCGCCACAACACGCTGGAACTCGGACGCGGCCGGCTGTGCGATCTCCTTGGCGACCGTGTCGAGCGACTGCAGGAAACTGTGGCCTGCCCGGAGCGACGACGCCATGATCGTCAACACATCGGGCAGCTGTTCGCGCAGACGGTCTGCGCGCTTCGAGAGCGCCGACCGCAACAGGACCGTCGGAAATGCGGCCCCGACCCCGGCCAACACGAGCGCGAGCACCCAGCTGCGCAGAAGCGCCGCCGCCAGGATGCCGAACACGAGGCACGCGACCGCGGACGCAACAACGAACTCCCCGGAGCGCAGCGACACTCCGGCGGCCTCGAGCTCGGCATCCAGCCGCTCGCTGAAACCCCGAGATTCCGCGAACCGGGTTCCGAACTTCGACACGTTGTCCGGGATCCAGCCGCCGGCCGGGGCCGTCACCGCCGTGGGTTGTCCCGTCTGCTGGCCGGGCTGGATCACCGCACGCATCCGCGCCTCGCGGTCCCGATCCTGCCTCTGCCGGGCCGCGGTTCCCAACAGGAACCAGGCGAGTATGAAGGCCACGAGGCCAACACCGATCCCGATGAGGATCTGCGCCGGCTCGATGCTGAGTGCGAGCATCAGACCCCCTTCGGCTCCAGAGCGAAGAGCTCGGGCTCGACGTACACGCCCCGCTCCGCGAGCTTGTCCAGAAACTTCGGCCGCAGGCCGGTCGACTTCAGACGGCCCTTGAACCTGCCCTCCTCGTCGACACCGGGGGAGAAGTCGAAGAGGAAGATGTCTTGCAGAGTGATGACCTCGCCTTCCATCCCGGCGACCTCGGTCACGTGGGTGAATCGACGCGTTCCATCCTTCAACCGCGCTTGGTAGACGATCAGTTGGAGCGCGGACGCGATCTGCTCCCTGATCGCCTTGTTCGACAGCTCCATGCCGGCCATCATCGTGATCGTCTCGAGCCGCGAGAGCGCGTCTCGTGGGCTGTTGCAGTGGATCGTCGAGATCGAGCCGTCGTGTCCGGTGTTCATCGCCTGGAGCATGTCCAGTGCCTCGGAGCCACGGACCTCACCGACGACGATGCGGTCCGGCCGCATACGCAGCGAGTTCCGTACGAGGTCGCGGATCGTGACCTGCCCCTTGCCCTCGATGTTCGGTGGGCGCGACTCCAGCCGCACCACGTGCGGCTGCTGCAACCGGAGCTCTGCGGCGTCCTCGATCGTCAGGATCCGTTCGTCGTCCGGGATGAACGACGACACCACGTTGAGTGTCGTTGTCTTTCCGGCGCCGGTACCGCCGGCGACCAGGATGTTGATCCGGCCGCGGACACAGGCCTCCAAGAACTTCGCGACCGGTGAGGTCATCGTGCCGAACTCGATCAGGTCGTCGGCCTGGTACGGGTCGGCGGCGAACTTCCGGATCGTGAGCGCCGGGCCGTCGATCGAGAGCGGCGGGATCACCGCGTTCACACGCGAACCGTCGGGCAGACGCGCGTCGACGTACGGCGAGGCCTCATCGACGCGGCGGCCAACCTTCCCGACGATCTTGTCGATCGTACGGCGGAGCTGCTGGTCGTCATGGAACTTCGTGCCGGTCCAATAGAGCTTGCCCGCGCGCTCGACGTAGATCGTGTCCCAGTTGTTGACCATGATCTCGGTGACTTCCGGGTCACGGACGAACGGCTCGAGCGGCCCGAGACCGAGGACGCTGTCGCCGATCTGCCGGACGATCAGCAGCTTCTCTTGCGCGGAGAGCGGGCCCTCCTCCTCATCGAGGAGCTCACGCAGGCGCTGGTGCACCAAGCCCTCGAGCTCGGTGTCCGACATCGTGGCGTCGTACAGACGGGGCCCGAGGGACTCGACGAGCTGCTCTTGCACACGCCCGCGAACCTCGGAGATCCGGTCCTTCTGTTGGGCTTTCGCCAAGCGGTCTGCGAGCGACATGGGGATGGCCTCCTTGGGGGTTTACGTCTTCTTCCGGCCGAACCGGCGCTTCTTCGCGTCGGCGGCGGCCATCGCGAACGCCTCGCCGGTCGCCTCCGGGCCGTCGACACCCGAGAAACGAACGGCCAGGGAGGTGATCGATTGGGACACCTCCGAGGTGGGCTCGTCGAGCACGACGGGACGGCCCTTATTCAGCGACGTCGGCACCAGCCGGCTCGACGGGATCATCGCGTCAACTTGGATCTTCATCACGCGCTCTACATCGGCCGCGTCCAGACCAACCTTTGAGTCGGCCCGGTTCAAGACGACGCGGAACCGCTCACGGGGCAGGCCGATCGTAAGCAACGTATCGAGCGCCTTCGACAGATGCTTCACGCCGACGACGTCCAAACCGGTCACGAGGCAGATCATGTCCGACAGGTCGAAGCACACCAGCGCGGAATCCGAGTAGTCGACCGACGCGTCCACAACAACGTAGTCGAACTCACTCCGGATCGAACGCAGGAACTTGCCGACGGCCTCCCCAGCGGGTGCCTCTGCCGCCGGGTCCGGGGGCGCCCCGAACGACCATGTGTGTGACGCCACCTCGACCCCGACGCTTCGGATCTCGTCGCTGGTCCCGCCCTCGCCGAGCGCCATCAGATCGGTGATCGAGGCCGACGGTTCGCGACCGAAGTAGGTGAACACGTCGCCCATGTCGACGTCGAGGTCGACCACCGCGACGTCCTCGCCGGTCACCTGCGCGATCGCGACAGCGAGGTTCGTGGTGAGGAAGGTCTTGCCCGAACCGCCCTTCGACGAGAACACCGAGATGATGTGGCCTCGGCGGACGCGAGCGCCACCGTCCCCCACCGCCGCATGGGTGGCGGAGCGAAGATTCGACGCCCAGGCGACCGCACGCTCGACGGCCTCGCGGAGCTCGTCGGTGCCCTGGGTCATGTCGACCACGTCACGGATCCCGGCCCGCATGGCAGCGGGGAGCAACCCGTTCCAGGTGTGATCGCGGACGAGGACGATCGCCGTCCCAGGGGCGGTGCGCCCGACGAACTCAGCCAGGCCGAGCGCATCAGGCTCCTTCACCTCCGGCGACAGCACGAGGACGTCGATCGGCGCGTAGGCCTGGATCAACATCTCCTCTGCGGCCGTGGCCGACTGAACCCAGCCGACCTCATCGGCCTCGAGCTCGAGCGACCGAGCGATCTGTTGACGGAACGACTGCGGCGTCCCGACGGCGACGACGCTAGCCTCTGTCACCCGTTGTTCACCCCAACCACGCGCGCGAGCGGAGGCCCGAGCGTTCCAGGGTTCGCGTAGCCCTTGTCGCCGCCAGGAGGCAGCAGGCCCAGGTAGATCGTTGCGTGATCCACCGCGAAGATCAGGTCCGAAGCATCCGTCGGCGTCATGTCGAGGACCATGTTCGACGTGCCGGCCGTCGGCTTGCCGGTGCTCGTGTCCGCCGGCGGGTTGGTAACTGCCAGAACGTGCACCGACGGGACCAGTGCGAACGTGAAGTCCGTCGGCATGAAGATCAGGTTAGGACTTGATGCCGTCGGCGAACCCACCTGCTGGAGCTTCTGGATCTGGGCACCCGACAAGAAGAACTTCAAGCTCTGCTTCGAGACCAGCGTGCCACGATGGAAGGTGGCATAGACCGCCACATAGCTTCCCTGCTGGACGTAGCCGTTGACGGCCGCAGCGCCCTGCACCTGCAAACCGACGCCCAGGTTCCCGTCGCTGATCCCAAGGTTGTTCGACCCGGGGCCTGTGGACAGTCGATCCTGCGGGATCTGCTCGTTCTGGTAGATCGGCGCCGACGTCACCGCCCCATCCAGTGTCGAGATATCGGTCACGGCGTCCGGGACGACCGCGTCGTTCGGGATCGCGGTGAGCCTGAAGACGTTGGTTTGCACCAACGGTGTAAGCGGGGTGTTAGCCGGGATGTCCCGACTCGAGGTGACGACCTGCGTCGTGTTCTCGCTGGTCGCGTTCTCTCGCACACTGCTCGTGTAGACGATCACGCCCACGGCCGCCAGCACCGCCAAAACCACAGCGATAGCAACCACCAGACCTCGTGACCTCATCAGTCGTCTCCTATCTGTTCGTGCCCGAGCCTAGGGCTTCACTCCATCGGGGCAAGAGCCTTGATAATTGAAATCGCAGAGCACTTCGCCCTGGGTTCCGAAATCGGGTCCAGTTCCTACGGTGCCGTTCTGATCGGTATAGCCGAGCCACGTCATGACGAGACAGATCGCGTTGGGGTCCTTCGGACGAGCGGTGTTGCCAGGCCCAGGACAAGCCCCCGGAGAGTCAGGGGTTCCACTAACCGTCCAGCTGAAATTGACCTTGTTCCGGACATCCTTCGAGGTCAGGTTCCACCATGAGAGGATCTCCGTGCTCGAATTGTAGAAGTAGTCGCAGGACGCCGGCGTGGGACTCGGAACGACCGCGGTGCAGGCGACGAGCGGCTTGTTGTTGTTCGTCGTCACGGTCACAGGTGGAACGATCGCGTCCGGCGCCCGGCTCGCCCCGCAGAACTGGTCCGCGAAGTCAGGCAGATACCACCCGCCATACTGGGTACCCGTGCTCGTTGAAAGCGTGGAGTCTGACGTTGTAGTGGCGCCGAGGGCCGTCCCGCCGCAGTTCCCATTCTGAGGCGCTACTCCAGGACTGCCGATCGCCGCGGGATCGTCGCCCCGGTAGATGGCACTCAGCTGGAGAGTGGTGAAGCCTATGATCGCGAACTTGTCGGGCGTTCCCGTCCCGCAGGGCACGACGTTGCCACTCTTGTCCACCTGCTTGCTGCAGTCGTTCACGGGCATGAGGATGACCGGTCCGGGGCACGGGGCAGTTCTGCACCCCACGCCGTTCATGCGGTCATTGAGATCCTGCCAGTTGTCCGTCGCGTGACCCGTCGACGAACACACGTACGTCGGACCCGGCTCGGCGAGCGGCAGGGCACTCCCGAAGTTGTTGAGGATGTAGCCCCCTCGACTGCTGGAGCCTCCCCCTGAGTTGCAGTTCGTCGAGGTGGCCACGTTCCACTGATCGAGGTTCAGAAATCCCCAGTTCGCATCACCGATCTGCGAGTTGCCGTTGTCATACCAGAACGCGCACTCGGTCCCGTTCGCGACGTTTGGGACGTCGCACCTTCCTTGGAACTGACTGGATTCCAGCACGATCGGGATGGCGTTCCCACCGCCGAGAGGGCCCCACGCGGCGGTTGCTTCTGTGGCGACGTTCCGCGTGGAGGCGCCAAAGATCCCTGCGAAGAACAGCTGCTGCGGATAGGAGTACCGAACGGTGACGTAGCCTCGCGGCACCCGATGAGACGCCGAGCATCCCCACGGGTTGTCGATTATTCCGCCGGACAATGCGGTGCCGTTGACATTGTTCCCCGCCGCGGTATTGGCCTGCGCCAGGGGGTCCGTCGGATCATCGTCCGTCCGAACGGCGCACGTTTTCGCCGCCGCGAGCGCCGCCGCGTCGGAGCCGCTCACGAGCTCCCGACGCTTATAGAGCAGCCCACCGACGTCCACGACGAGGACAAGCATCCCGAAGAGTGCGATCAGACACAGGGCAACGATGATCGCCGTCACGCCCTCTTCCTCGCGATGGAGGCGGAAGAGCCCTTGTCGGCGGCCCTGCATCTTCAGTTCCCTTCACACCGGAAGACGCCATTGATCTGCGCGCCCGTGAGCGGGATCGGCGGGATCAGCGGGATGTCGACCGTGAAGATGTCCTGTAAGGCGGGGGGTGCTGAATGCAGATCAACGTTGACCTTGACCGCCGAGAAGTTGGTCTGCTGGTCAGCGGTTGGACATGCGCGCGCGCTGTCTGCAAGGGCAGGCCCGAACGTCGAGCCATTGCTCGAATAGGAGACGTTGAGGGCAGGTGAGTTCGCAGGCATCGAACCAAGCGACGACGCGGCGACCTGCTGCTTGACCTGGGCCACCGAGGCTCCGACGGCGCCAACGCGAGCGCCTTCTCGGGCCGCAGCCCGCAGGTTCTGCAGCTGGAAGAAGGCAACCCCGAACTGAAGCATCCCGAAGACGAGCATCGCGAGGACGCCCACGATCAGGGCGAACTCGACCGCAGCGGCGCCCTCCTCCCGACGCAGCTTCGTTCGGAACTTCATGTTGGTGCTCCTGCCTCTCGTTCCGCCGGCTCCTCAGATCGTCGGAAGGAACCTCCGCCGACCTGAGCGGCCGGGGACCGGTCGCTCGGGTGTGCTTGGTCGTTAGCTTGCGCCGCCGACCGCGCTGCCCACGGTGCTGAACTGGTTGCTGGCGGACTTACCGATGAAGGCCACCGCCGCGATGATCACCACGGCGATCAGTGCAACCATCAGCGCGTACTCCACTGCGGTCGCACCGCCTTCCTCGGCAGCACGCCCCTTCAGGTCGTTCCACCAGGTGGTCACACCCGTGTAGAGACGAAGGAACATCCTGTCACCTCCTTCCTCCGAGCCACTGCTTCCAGGCTCCTTATCGGCAGCCCGGGGGGCGAATGTAACCCGCCCGCAGGGAGAGTAGAAGGAGCCGAAGGGCCACGAAAATCCCGAAACCCACGCAAGTTGCCTACGTAGAGCTACGTACGTAGCCACGGCGACACACCTCCCTGCGGCGGCGATGGTACCGGCTAGCATGCCGCCGTGGAAACCCCGAGCAGCGAGGCGCTGCGACGCCACCCGCTCGAGGTCGCGTGGGCGAGCCTCACCTTCTTCGTCCCGATGATCGTGTCGTTGCTCTCCAAGATGGGGGCGATCGACCTCGCGTATCACATCCGCGCCGGGGAGGATGTGCTCCACGGCAACATCCCTCGGTTCGACACCTACACCTTCACCGTTGCCGGGGCGCCGTGGCTCGATCAACAATGGCTCGCGCAGGGCGTGTTTGCGCTCGTGTACAAGACCGGAGGCTGGCCCCTGCTTCTTGCGCTCCAAGCAGTCCTGGTCGGCCTCACATTCTGGTTCGTATATCTGGCAGCGCGCGCTACCGGAGCGAAGCAACGGACCGCCTCCCTTCTGACCTTGGCGGGATTCTTGGTGGCCTCGCCGGGGCTCGGGATGCGCCCACAGCTCCTCGCTTTACCGCTCTTTGGCGCCCTCCTGTGGGTCACCGCCGGCCGGAAAGCGCATCCGGCACGGCTTTGGCTCGCCCCCGCTCTGGCCCTGATCTGCGCGAACCTCCACGGCAGTTTCACGCTGTTCCCGCTGATCGTGTTCCTGGCCTGGCTCGAGGACGTCCGATCCCATGACCCTGCGGCGCGCCGGACCCTCTTGATCGTGGCGGCTACGGCTGCCGCGACCCTGGTCAATCCCTTCGGGATCGGCGCCTGGACGTACGCGTTCGACCTCTCGACCAATCCTGTTATCCGCAAGACCATCAGTGAATGGGCGCCGCTGACGCTCGCGACCGTCCCCGGGTGGTTCGCGATCGTCTCCGCGTTCGCGGTCGTTGCCTACCTGGTGCGCCGCACGAGACCCACGCCGTGGACGACCCTTGTCACGCTCGGCCTCTTCTTCCTGTTGGCACTCTCGGCGCAACGAGCGATCGTCTGGTGGGGCATGGTCGCGCCCGTGATGCTCGCATCGCTGATGCAACCCGCCCCCGAGGCGCAGCGGGATGGAACCTCGGAACCGCAAGCCGCCCGGGGACCCGCCTACGTGATCATGGCGACGTTGATCGCCGGCGTGATCGTGCTGGCGCCCTGGTGGCGAGGCACCAGCTACGACAAGTTCCTGGTCGCTGCGCCGCCGGGTCTGACCGATGCCACGCGTGGGTCGCTCGCGCCTGGCACGCGAACACTCGTGTATCAGCCTTGGGGTTCCTGGTTCGAGTTCGCGCTGCCGGACATCCCTGTGTTCGTTGATTCGAGGATCGAGATCATCCCGGAGGACATCTGGCACGACTACGGCGAGGTCGGCTTCTCCGGCGCGTCCTGGCAAGAGGTATTGGATCGGTGGAACGTCGAAGCGATCGTGGCATCCAAGGACTGGGATCTCCTTCCTATACTCGAACGATCCGACTCAGGCTGGCGCGAGATCTATAGCGATGACGACGGAGCGCTCCTCGTCCGCACCTGATTCATTCCGGTGTACTGACGCTCACCAGGCCCGATCGCGCAGCCAGCCGGACGGCAGCCAGCCGGCCACCCACGCCGAGCTTCGCGTAGATGCGGCTCAGATGCGTCGTGACGGTTCGTTCACGCACATTCAGCCGGACGGCGATCTCACGAGCCGTGAGTCCCTCGGCGGCGATCGCCAACACCTCGCGCTCCCGACGTGTGAGCATGAGCTCGATATCGCGACGCCGTTCGAGCCCGTCCGCGATCATGCCGACCACCTCGAGCCCCGTCCCGGCGAGCACTGTCTCTCGTGAGCCGGCTCGCCGAAGCGCGTCCAAGAACTCGGCGGGCTCGGCCGACTTGTCGACGAATCCGTCGGCTCCGACGAACAGCGCTCGGCTGATGGCCGTCGGATCGGCGTCAGCTCCCATCGCCAGCACGGCGAGGGCCGGATACCTCTCCCGAACCTCGCGGATCAACCAGGGAGCATCCTCCGGGCCCTCGAGGCCCAGCCCGATCAGGACGACGACGCGCGTTCGGCGCACCTTGGCGATCGCTGCCAGGGCCTCTTCGCCACCGCCCGCCTGCGCGAGTGGTTCAAGGTCGTCCTGGAGCCCGATGAGCGCGGCAAGGCCTGCGCGGACAACCGCGAGCGGCTCGACGATGACCACGCCCCAGCGCCCTCGACGGCGCGCCGGAGGATCGGTTCCTTCCTGCATCGGTCCCTCCGCCTAGGGCCCCAGCGTGAGTCGCCCGGATCTTCGTCGACCCTATCGGCAGGAAAGCCCCGGCCGATGAGGTCAGGCGTCGAGCCGGATGATCCCCAGCGACGCGGCTCGGGCGAGAGCTTGCAACCTCGTGCTCACCGCCAGCTTGCGGTAGAGCTTC
>Ga0105242_10003614_pt1 | contig 12034 bp, 8 predicted proteins | sample KBSM24metaG_FD_81521 | JGI IMG/M metagenome (GOLD analysis project Ga0105242, IMG submission 81521) | Miscanthus rhizosphere microbial communities from Kellogg Biological Station, Michigan, USA - KBS M2-4 metaG | ecosystem: Host-associated > Plants > Roots > Rhizosphere > Soil | place: Michigan...
CGATCGACGCGCGACTCGACGTCGCGCTCGAACCAGGATCGATGCTCGTCCTGTTCGGTCCATCGGCGGCCGGCAAAACCACGGTCCTGCGTCAGATTGCGGGGTTGGAGCGTCCCGACGCCGGCGCGATCCGTTTCGGCGACGACACGTGGTGCGACACTACGCAAGGCGTCTGGCGTCCGCCGCAGTCCCGCCACGTCGGCGTCGTGTTTCAAGAACCGACACTCTTCCCGCACCTGACCGTACGCGAAAACATCCACTACGGAATCAGGGTCAGACCCAGGTCTGACCCTGCGTCCGGATCTGCCTCTGGATTTGGCGACCGGGTCAGACCTGGGTCAGACCCGGGTCAGACCTGGGTCAGACCCCATCGGACGGTGGCAGAAATTGAGAAGGTGCTGGGGATTGAGGGTCTCGAGGATCGCTATCCGCGCGCGCTGTCGGGTGGAGAAGGACAGCGTGTAGCGCTCGCTCGGGCGCTGGCGCCGGATCCCCAGCTCCTCCTCCTCGACGAACCGTTCGCCGCGCTGGATCTGCCGACGCGGCTCCGGCTCCGCCGCGAGGTGCGGACCCTGCTGCAGCTGACCGGGACGCCCGCGATCCTCGTCACACACGATCGCGGTGAAGCACTCGCGATGGGCGACGTGGTCGCGGTCCTCATCGGCGGCCGCGTCAGGCAGGTTGGCCCAGTCAGCGATGTTTTCAGCCGGCCGGCCGACGCTGCGATCGCGACGTCGTTGGGGATCGAAACGGTCGTTCCAGGCCGGGTCGATGGGACGTCTGACGGTCTCGTCAGGGTCGCCGTCGGAGCCGTGTCAGTGGATGCGGCCGAACGCGATCCGATTCCGAACGACACGGCCGTCTATGTCTGCATCCGAGCCGAGGATGTGACCCTCGAAAGCGGCGCCAGCGGTCCCGCCAGCGCGCGCAACCATCTCCCTGCGCTCGTCGTCTCGATCGCGCACGAGGGACCCATCGATCGCGTGACGCTCGATTGCGGATTCGGACTCGACGCGGTGATTACCCGGCGATCCCGCGAAGAGCTCCACCTCGCACCAGGCGCGCAGGTGACCGCCGCGATCAAGGCGACGTCGATTCATCTCGTGCCCAGGCTGTAGCGGCCTCAGCTCGGAAGCACCTGTCCCCGCGTCTCCTCACCGAATGGCAGCAGCAGGAGGCCGATCAGAAATGCGATCGAGGTGAGCGCCACCGGCGTGCCGATGGTGTGAAAGTACGCGACGCCCGCGCCGACGAGAAACGTGATGCCCGCGCCGGCGAACCGGCCGACGGACGTCGCAAATGCGAACGCGCTTCCACGGCATTCGGTCGAGTACTGCTCGGGCAGCCAGATCGTATACATCGCGAAGTTCGCGCCGCCGACGCCGAGAAAGAACAGCACGGCGAAGAAGGGGCCGAGCGCGGCCGGCAGATAGAAGATGTAGCCGAAGCCGACGGCGATGGAGAAGAACATCACCGCGAAGTAGAGACCGAGCGTGACGCGGCGTCCGTAGCGCTCCGCTAAGGGCGGCAGCACGATGCAACCAAGAATGGTCCCGATCGACAGCACCATTGTGCCGTACGACGCGAGACGCGTGGCATCGGCAGCCGCAATGCCCTGCCGCACGGCGATTTCCCGCACCGATGTCGGCACGTAGACCGATCCCGCCCAGAGACCAACGATCGAAACGAGCAGATAAAGCGAGTTCAGCAGCGTCCGGCGTGCGTAGACCGGCGAGAAGATCTTCTTGAACGCCTCCATCATCGGCGGATGTGAGCTGGCCTCGGCTCGTCGCGCCCACGTGTCCGACTCCCGCACACCGTACCGAATGAAGGTGATGAGCAGTGCCGGCGTGCCGCCAACCACGAACATCCATCGCCACCCGTACTTTGCGCCGACCGAGTAATTCGCCAGCGCCGCCAGAAAGAATCCGAAGTAGTAGCCGGTGTGCATGTAGCCGCCACCGGCCTTGCGCCGCTCCTCGGGCCACTCCTCGGCGATGAACGTGCCGCCCATCGCCCACTCGCCGCCGATGCCGATGCCGGCGAGAAACCGAAGCGCGGCAAGCTGCCAGATGCCAGTGACAAGGCCGCACAGGAGCGTGAAGAGCGAGTAGCACAGAATGGTCAGCGTGAGCGTCCGCACTCGACCGAACCGATCCGCGATGGGACCCCAGATCATGGAGACGCCCCAGCCGATCAGGAACAACGCGAACAGCACGCTGCCGTAAAACCCGACGTTTCCCGGCGTGGCCTCGATGCCGGAACGGGGCAGCAGTTCGGTGAGGGCCGGCACGAGCACCAGCGAGTAGATGAACGAGTCCATGCCGTCGAGGGCCCAGCCGCCCCAGGCGGCCCAGAATCCCCGCACCTGATTCGGCGTCAGCTTGATCGGACGGTTCGTTCCGGACGTGACCTGTGTCATGGGTGATGCGTATCCCTGCAGCTGAGCGCTCGTGTCCGCCACAGGCGGCGCGCCCGGTATCAGCTGGACCGGCACGCTTCGTCCGAACTTGCGAGAGTATACAGAGAGACATGCGTGTGCTGCTCGCGCCCCACGGAACCCGCGGCGACATCCAACCGATGCTGGCGCTCGGCGTCGCGCTGCGCGCGCGCGGGCACGCGGCCGTGTTTTCCGTGCCGTCGGGCTTCGTCGAGTGGGTTCACGCGAACGGATTCGAGGTGACGTCGAACGGCGTCGATATTCAAGCCGAGATGCGGTCGCCGGACGCCAACCTGGATTCGGTGCGATGGATGTTCGGCCGCTTGAAGGAACAGACCGCGCGCATGTTCGAACCGATCGCCCGCGCGAGCGAAGGCGCCGACGTCATCGTGGGAGCCGGCGCGCAACTGGTCACCGCTTCAATCGCCGACCTGCGCGACGTGCCGCACGCGATGATCGCGTTCTGTCCGTGCGCGATGCCGTCCGCCGCCGCTCCGCCACCCACTGTCAAAACGCAGGCGCTGCCGCCATGGGTCAATCGATTGCTGTGGCAGGTGGGCTCACCCGTCGCCGACGTGCTGCTGCGCCGCACGATCAATCGCGGGCGGTCGACGCTGGGTCTACCATCCATCGACCGACCGCTCGACCATATTTCCGGCAGCCTCGTGATCGTCTCGGCGGATCCGCAGCTGGCACCCCCTGCGGGCGATTCGCTCCCGACGGTGGTGAGCACCGACGCGATGATCTTCGTCGAATCGCACACGCCGAATCCCCGGCTGGAAGCATTTCTCGATCAGGATCCAGCTCCGGTGTACATCGGCTTCGGCAGCATGATGGCGTCGCGCGCGCAGCAGCTGGCGGAGGAGGCGATCGCCGCCACGCGTGCAGTCGGCCGCCCTGCGATCGTCGCCGGGGGCTGGGCTGGACTGGAGCGCTTCGTCGCCGACGCCGACGATCTGCTGACAATCGGTCCGACACCGCACCGCGCGGTATTCCCTCGCGTCGCCGCGGTCATACACCATGGCGGAGCGGGGACGACGACGGCCGCGGCATCTGCCGGTGTCCCGCAGGTGATCGTTCCTCATCTGCTCGATCAGTTCTATTGGGCGCACCGTGTCGAACGGCTCGGCGTGGGCCCGCGCGGACTGCCGGCGTCGCTGCTCACCGCCGACATCCTCGCGGATCGCCTTGATGCCGCCATCAACGATTCCGGGATTCGCAGACGCGCCGCCTCACTGGGTCTGGCGGTCGCAGCGAGGAACGGCGCCGACGCCACCGTCGATCATCTCGAACACCTCGTGCGGGAGTTCGGGACCATCGACGAAGCGAATGTATGAGGAAAACGTTTCCATGGACAACATCGCCCGCGTCATTCGTCACGCCGCGCGCCAGCTCTGGCGCGCACCGCTCGTCTCGGTCGCCAGCATCCTCACGCTCGGGATCGGCATCGGCGCCTGCACCCTCATGATGAGCGTCGTCTCGACGGTACTGATCAAGCCCCTGCCGTACCGCGACCCCGATCGTCTCGTCATGAGTTGGGGCTGGTATCCAAACGCCAACCTTGGGTTTCCGGAGCAGCCTACACACGGCGCGGTGTTCAGCATCATGCGCGACAACACGCAGGCGTTCGAGTCGCTCGCCGCATTTCGGGGCGCCTCGTTCAACTTTGGTGATATCAACAGCCCCGAGCGTCTCGACGGGATCGAGGCGACCGGAGATTTCTTCGCGGCACTCGGCGTCGCGCCGGAGATCGGACACTTCTTCGAGCGCGCGAACGAGACACCGGGATCCGACCGCGTCGTGGTGCTGAGCGACGCGGTGTGGCGGGGACGTTTCGGTGCCGATCCGCAGGTGCTCGGCCGTGTCCTCACGCTGAACGCCGAGCCGTACACCGTCATTGGCGTCGCGGCAACGGGCTTCGCCTTTCCGCGCGGGTCGGAGATGCCGAGCGACTTTCAGTTCGCGTCGACTCCCGCTCTGTGGGTGCCGCTGAAGCCGCCGACCGGTGGCGTCGCCGACCTGGCGATCGTCGGCCGCCTGCGGCCTGGCGTTCCGCTCCCTGCGGCGCGCGAGGACATGGATCGCGTGATGGCCGTGGTGCAACGTTCGATCCCTGTCGTCAAAAGTGCCCGCCCGGGAGAGCTGCTCGTTCCACTTCGACAGCAGGTGGTCGGCGACGTGCAGGCGATGCTGGCCAGCCTGCTCGCGGCCGTGCTGCTCGTCCTCGTGATCGCGTGCGTGAATACCGCTCAACTCGTGCTCGCGCAGCTCCACGGGCGCCGGCGGGACCTGGCAATCCGCTCGGCACTCGGAAGTTCGACGGCGCGCCTTGCGGGCGAAGTGTTGGCAGAGGTCGGGCTGCTGGTCGGCGCCGGCGGCGTGGCTGGTGTCGCCGCAGGGATCGCGGGCGTGAAGCTCCTGCGCGCCTACGGCTCGACGCGCCTGCCGCGCGCGGCGGAACTGACCTTCGATGCTCGCGCCTCGTTCGCCGCGCTTCTCGTGACCTCGCTTGCGGCGATCCTCGTCAGCGTGATTCCGATGCTCGTCGATCGCGGCCGCCCGATCGTAGAACTCCTGCGCGGCGGCGGACGCGTTGCGGGGCGCGGTGGTCTCCACCTGCGGGCACGCCGGGCGCTCATCGTCGGCCAACTCGCCGGGTCGCTCGTCCTTGTTACGTGCGCGGGCCTGCTCGTGCGCAGCCTGTCTCTCCAGCTGGAGGCGAGACGCGGATTCGACGCGGTTCGCGGCGTGACCTTCGAGGTCTCGCTGCCCCCGGCCAGGTACCAGGAGCGGCCATTTGATACAGGCATCGACCACGCCACGGCTGTCCGGTTTCTCGATGCCTCACTCAACGACATTCGCGCGCTGCCGGGCGTGTCCGCCGCAGGAATCGGGAAGCCGCTTCCGCTCAGCGGCGCGCAGCAGGCGACGGTGTTCACGCCGGAAGGAGAGCTCCCGGCGCTCTTGCCTGGCGCGCTGTCACCGATTGCGCAATACACGGTCGCGAGCCCAGGCATGCTTCGCGCGCTCGGTGCGACCGTCCTCGCCGGTCGCGACTTCTCGGCCGCCGACCGCACGGAGAGCTTGCCGGTCGTCATCGTCAACGAGGCCCTGGCCAACTGGATCTGGCCGGGGACATCCGCCCTCGGGAGACGCGTCCGCCTGGGTCGGCCAGACGAGCAGAGGATGTGGCCGTGGATGACGGTGGTCGGCGTGGTCTCGAACATGAAGCGCTACGCACTCACGGAGACGCCGAAGCCCGAGATGATCGTGCCCTACACGCAGAATCCCTACGTGACGTTCGCGACGATGCAATTCGTCGTCCGGTCGAACCTCGAAACGTCGGCCGCCATACGCGCGATTCAGCGCGCCGTCGCATCGGCGGATCCGGCCATCCCCATCGCACAGGTCCGCACGATCGACGACCTCGTCGCGGCCAGCGCGTCGAACGCGCGCTTCGCGACGCTCTTCATGGCGAGCTTCGGCATCGTGGCGCTTGTGCTCACGATCGTCGGCGTGTACGGCGTCATTGGCTACGGCGTCGTGCAGCGGCGACAGGAGTTCGGGGTGAGGCGGGCGCTCGGCGCCAGCCCGCGAGAGGTCCTGTGGCTCATCGTACGCGAGGGGCTCAACCTGGGCGCTGCGGGCGTGGCGGCAGGACTCGCCCTGACCGTGGCCGCGGCCTTCGGGCTCCGCCACTTGCTGTTCGGCATTTCGCCGTTCGATCCCATCACCCTGGGCAGCTCGATCGCTGTCGTTATGGCGGTGACTGTTGCTGCCAGCATCATTCCGGCGGCGGCGGCCGCGCGGATCGAACCGCGCGCGGCGCTGGAAGACTGATGACCTCACAGACGAGGTCGGGACGTCGCTCCATGAACGCGCCGGATTAGACTGCGCGTATGCGCATCATCGCTCTCCCATTCGCTTTGCTCGCTGCGGTCACGCTGGGGGCCCAGTCTGCTTCGCGAGTGCCCGCCGAAACGCTGCTCGATCGAAGCGTCCTCAAGGCACTGGACGAAGAGTTGTCAGGCGTTGCAGCCAAGGATCATGTCGGGCGCCTTACGCAACTTCATCGGGTGCCGGCATCTCCGGGCTTTCACGAGGCAATCGAGTATGTGATGTCCCGCGCAAAGGCCGCCGGCCTTAGCGACGCACACGTGGAAACATTTCCTGGCGACGGCACGGCCTGGTTCGGGACCCTGCACGGCAACCGCGGCTGGCGAGTGGAAGGAGGGTCGCTGGACGAAGTGGCGCCGCAGCCTCGCCGCATCACCTCGTCTGACGATGTGCGCCTGGCGGTCGCCGACAACAGCGAGAGCGCGGATGTGACGGTGGATCTCGTCGACGTCGGCAGCGGCACGCAGCGGACCGACTATGCCGGCAAGGACGTGCGCGGAAAGCTCGTGCTCTGCGATGCCACTCCATCCGCGTGCCATCGTCAGGCCGTCGAGGAGCTCGGGGCGGCCGGACTCATCAGCTACAACTCGAATCAGGTGAGCGCCTGGTGGCGCGACGACCAGGATCTGATCCGGTGGGGGCATCTCGACGCCCGCGGGCGCCGGAACACGTTCGCGATCATGATCTCGGTGCGCGAGGCGCGCTCGCTTCAGCAGCGCCTTGCGCGAGGCGAGCACATCAGGCTGCACGCAGTCGTGCGTGCGCGCAACGACGACTCGATGGGATACGAAACGCTGGTGGCCACGATTCCAGGATCCGATCCATCGGCGGGCGACATCGTGTTCAGCTGCCACCTCGATCACGAGAAGCCCGGCGCCAACGACAACGCGAGCGGGTGCGCCGCCAACCTCGAGATCGCCCGGACCCTGCACACCTTGATCGAAGCCGGGCGGATTCCGCCGCCCGTCCGCACGATTCGCTTCATCTGGCCGTCCGAGATGACCGGCACCATCGCCTATCTCTCGAAGTACCCCGACGTCGCGTCACGGATCCGCGCCGCCGTGCATCTCGACATGGTCGGCGGCGATCCGTTCATCACCAAGTCGGTCCTGCACGTCACGCGGTCTCCATGGTCAATCGCCACCGTGACCGACGACGTCGAGGAGGTGTTCGGACGCTACGTGATCGACGGCGCGATGCGGGCGGCTGGCGAAGGCGACATGACGCGCGCGATTCGCGCCGGCCGCGGATCGAAGGATGCCTTCTGGGCCGACATCACGCCGTACGAAAGCGGCAGCGATCACTGGATCTACCAGGAGGGCGGCTTCGCGATTCCGTCAATCTACCTGCGCGATCATCCCGACATCTACATTCACACGACCGGCGACCTCGCCGACAACATCGAGCCGACCAAGATCAAGCGGTCGGCGTTCATCGCCGCCGCGAGCGGCTACTATCTGGCGACGATGCCGGATCGCGGCGAATCGCTGATCGCGCTGAGTTACGCAAATGCCCATCAGCGCCTCGCCGAGGATGGCCGCCGTGCGGTCGCGATGGCTCAGGATCGAACGCATGTGCAGGACGCCGCCGTCATCGTTTCGCAAGGTGTGCTGCGCGAGCAGCGCCGTCTGCAGTCGCTGCAGCGATTCACTCTCCTCGACGCCGCAGTCATCGAGCGAATGAAAACCGGCCTGGCCGGCACCGGAAAGGCGCTGCTGACATCCTTGATGCCTCCGGCCGACGCCGATCGGTTGGCGCAGGCCGGCTTTCATCAACCACCCGTGGATGCCCGGATTCCCGTTCGCAACATGGCTGTGAAGGGACCGCTCGCGCCTGGCGGCGATTGGCTTCGCGAGAAGGTGGGAGCGCCCGCATCGATCGCCATCGCCAGCGTTCCTGACAGCGACGACGTGACGTACGAGATCGCGAACTTCGTCGACGGCGTGCGAACGGTCAGCGAGATCCGCGACGCCGTCAGCGCCGAGTTCGAACCGGTGGCGCTGGAAGCGGTCGCCGAATACCTGGACCTGCTCGCAAGGGCCGGCGCCGTCTCCTTCAAACGATGAGGCCGCGACGCGCGGCGATCGCACTCGCGTTCTGCGCCGTTGCCGCGGCGGCGCAGGAGGCCGGCGTCGAACACGATGTCCGAACGGTGCTGACGGCGCGGCTCGGATTCTCGAACGGTGAGCTGAACGAGCTCTCGCGCGGGCAGACGGTGAAACACGGTCTTCAAACCCGAACGCCGGGTGAGATCGCCGTTGCCGGCGCGGTCCGCATTCGCGCACCGAAGTCCGCGTTCTTCGCCCGAGTTCGCGACATCGAGCGCTTCAAGAGCGGCGAAGGCGTGCTGCAAATCGGACGCTTCAGCAGTCCGCCGGTGCTCGAGGATCTTGCGGCGCTGACGATCGACAAGGACGATTTCGACCCGCGATCGTGCCGCGTCGGCGACTGCGGTGTTCGCCTTCCGGCATCCGCGATCGAACGGCTCCGCCGGGAGATCGACGTCAACGCACCGGACGCGCAGTCGCGGGCCGCAGCGTTCTTCAAACAGATCCTGCTCGACGACGTGTCGGCCTACCTGACCGGTACGGAGCGGATGACGCAGTACGACGATGGGTCCAGGCCGATTCGTCCGGGCGACGAGCTCGACGGAATCCTCGCCGCGATGCCGGAGATCGGCGTGCTGATGCCCGGTCTCCCCGATCATCTCCGTCGATTTCCGTCGGTGCGGCTGCCGGAGGCCGAGGACTTCCTCTACTGGTCGAAGGAAAAGTTCGGCATCGCGCCGTTCATTACTGTCACGCACGTGACCATCGTCTGCCGGTCCGCGGCGACCTGCCTGATGACCACGAGAGACGTGTATTCGAGCCGTTATCTCGACGCGTCGGTGGCGCTTGCGATTGCCGCTGACAGCGGACCGGAGACGTTCGATCTCGTGTACGACAACCGCTCGCGGGCGAGCGCGCTGAAGGGCGGGCTCGCCGCAATTCGACGGATGGTCACCGAGCGCCGCGCCCGCGGCGCGCTCGAAGAGAACCTGACGACGATCAAGAAGCTGCTCGAGAGCTGAACGTAATCACTGTTCCTGGGCGGTCGCCGACTTGGCGGATGCCCCGAACATGTACTGATCGAACCATTCCACGTTGTGATCCATCGTCGCGCGGTTGCTCTTGGGCTTGGTCGGCCCATGTCCGACACCGCCGAATCCCTGGTAGACGATCAGCTTCGTCGGCACGTGGTTGTCCTGGAGCCCGTGATACAGCTCGAAGGCGTTGGGGAGGGGAACCCGCTGATCCGTGGCGCCGTGCTGGATGAGCGTCGGCGTCTTCGCCTGCTTGATGTACGTGATCGGCGATGTCTTCGCGTAAATCTCCGGGTCGTCCCACGGTGTCGACTTGAGATACTGCCGCGTGAACGGCGTGATGTCGGTGTTCACGTAGTAGGTCATCCAGTCGGAGATGCCGGCTCCGACCGAGATCGCCTTGAAGCGCGCGGCGTCATGCGTGGCGAGATAGGCCGAGATGTAGCCACCCTGACTCCAGCCCATGGTGCCGACGCGCGACGGATCCACGATGCCTTTCGCAATGAGCGAGTCGACGCCCGAGAGCACGTCCCACGCGTCGCCGACGCCGAGGTTGCGGACGTTCAGCGCGCGGAATTTCTCGCCGTAGCCGGCGCTGCCGCGATAGTTCGGCTCGAGCACGAGGACGCCGCGCGGGACCCAGATGTCGATCGGGTAGATCGTGCTGGTGAAGGGAATCGCGCGTGAGACCCCGGTCGGGCCGCCGTGAATCACGACGAGAAGCGGGTACTTCTTCGACGGGTTGAAGTCGGTCGGCATGTGCAGTACGCCTTCGATCGTCGTGCCGTCCTGGCTCTTCCACGACACGACGTCGAGGGTGCCGGTTGTCCAACCCGCTGCCTGGACATTCAGGTCGGTGATCTTCTTTTCCTGCGGAGATCGGCCGGCAGCAGACACGACGTAGACCTCCGACATGGTCTTCGCGTCCGCACGGAGACACGCGTAGGACCCACCGTCCTTCGACAGCGAGAAGCTCGAATTGACGGTGCGATCGGGTGCCGCGATCTTCGTGACCGCCCTGGTCTCGGGATCGAGCTTGTACAGATACGCGTACGTGCGAGCGGCGGCGGCAAAGAAGAGACCGTTGGGTTTCCACGCGACGATCTGCGGATCTTCGTCGAAGGCGCTGGAGATCGCCGTCGGAGCGCCGCCTGCGGCGGCAATCGTGGCGATGAGGCTGTTGGAGTAGAAGTAGGCCGGGTTCGCCATCGCGGTCTGGAACGCGATGCGTGAACCGTCAGGCGACCACACCGGGTTCGTGTCGGGACCTTCCTGTGTGACCAGCTTGCGAATCGACGCGTCGGCGACTGTGACGACCGAAATATCGGCGGACCCGCCGTTCTTCAACTCCGGGTTGATGCGGTGATCGAAGGCGATGCTCCTGCCGTCGGGCGACCACGAGAAACTGCCGACCGTGAATGCGCCTCGTCAGCGTGCGAGTGGCTCGCGTGGAGACGTCGATCACGAACAGGTGCGTCATCCGATGATCCTGTTCGACCACCTGGAACTCACCGTACTTCTTGTCGCGATCCTTGATCGCCGCCGGTTTCGGCTCGGTCGCGGTATACGCGATCGCCTTGCCGTCGGGAGACCATTCGAAGTTGCTGACGCCGTCTTCGAGGCTTGTCAACGCCTCGGCTTCGCCGCCCTGCGGGTTGATCACATAGATCTGTCGCTTGTCCGTGCGGTCCGAGATGAACGCGAGCCTGCTGCCGTCCGGCGACCAGGCCGGCGACTGGCTCGACTTCTTCGCGTTGGTCAACTGGCGGCTCGCGCCGGTCGCCGCATCGGCGAGCCAGATCTCGGTTTCGAACGCGTTCTCATCCCAGTTCGTCTCGCGAACGGTGTACGCGACCCGCCGTCCATCCGGCGAAATCTCGGGCGAGCCCGCGCGCTTCAGGGAAAGGATTTGATCGACGGTCGGCGCGGCGTGAGACGGCGGCGCCGGCGCTTGTTGCGCTCCCAGCACAGCCACGCCGCAGAACGCCAGAGCTGCAAGAGTTAGCACCTTCGTCATAGGCGCAGTATAGGATGAGTCGTGATATAAGCAGAGAGAGTGACGTCGGTTTTTGGAGGGATTTTCAATGCGTAGAGTACTTGCTGGATTCTCAATCGCTGCGGTCGTCCTCGCATTCAGCGCTCCCGTGTTTGCGGAGACCGTCAAGGGCCAGATCGTCGACATGGCCTGCTACAACGCCGACAAGTCGAATACCGGCGTCGATCACAAGATGCCGAAGGGCGACACCAAGGATTGCGCGCTTGGATGCGCGAAGGCTGGCCAGCCGATGGCGCTGCTCACGAGCGACGGCAAGGTGTACGAGATCTCCGGGTCGCTTGCGGCGGACAAGAACGCCAAGCTCATCCCGCACATCAGCCATACGGTCGAGATCACGGGCGACACCATGAATCATGGCGGCAAGATGATGATCATGGCCGAGAGCTTGAAGATGGTTTCGAAGTAAGAAGTTAGAAGTTAGAAGTTAGAAGTTAGAAGGAAAGTCAGAAGTCAGAAGTCAGGACAAGGCCGGCGCGTGGGCGCCGGCTTTTTTGGGCTTGACTTGTTCTAATGAATTAGTACAATAGGTCACATGGTGGCTGGCGCGCTCGTTTCCATC
>Ga0105242_10003615_pt1 | contig 12033 bp, 15 predicted proteins | sample KBSM24metaG_FD_81521 | JGI IMG/M metagenome (GOLD analysis project Ga0105242, IMG submission 81521) | Miscanthus rhizosphere microbial communities from Kellogg Biological Station, Michigan, USA - KBS M2-4 metaG | ecosystem: Host-associated > Plants > Roots > Rhizosphere > Soil | place...
AGCCGACGAGGTTCGTCACTTGCGTCGGATCGTGTTGCACCAGCCGCGCGATCCGGATGGCGCGCTCGACGACGTAGCGCCGCTGGAGCCGCGGCCCGTTCTGCACCTTCACCGCCTCGATCGTCTTCGGCCCCGCGACGCCGTCCATGTCCATGCCGAGCACCCACTGGAGCCGCTTCATCGCCGCGCCGGCGCCCGACATCACGGCATCGTCGACGACCGCCTCGAAGAGCTCGTCCTGGAGATAGCCGCGCAGCGGTTGAAACGGCGCGACGTAGTAGCTGACGAGGATCTCGCGGGCTTGCGCTTTCGTCGGCGGTCCCGGTCGCCACGCCTCGGGATGCGCGCGTTCGGAAATGCCCCATGCGGTTCGGCCGCCGCGATCGTTGAGCGCCTGATACGGCGGTGTGCCTGGGCCTTCGCGTTCGAGAATGCCGTCGAGCACGGCGGTGGTGTTCATGTCCTCCGGTCACTGGATCGGGATCGTGCACGTCGTCTCCTGAAACCGTTGGCCGCGGAGGGTGACGATCGTTACGGTTTCACGACCAGCCCCGTCGGGACCGCAGGCGACGCCTGGATCCCGCTGATAGGGAACGTCGGCACCCCCACCAGACTCCGGGCGCTCGCACACGGCACGCCGCTGCAGATGCCGTGCGCCACCACGACCGCGCGATAGCCCGTGCCGTTCGGGAGGCCCGTCGGGATCGCGGCCCGACACTTGAGCCCGCCGCCGACGAACGGATCATCAAATTCCACGAGCGTCGGATTGGTCGTGACGACCCCAGTGGACGGCTGGAGGCCGCACGTCGTGCCGCCGGGCGCGATGATCGTGGTTCGCTGCGCGAGGACCGTCGCGGTCGCTGGGTCGGTCGTGCCCGGCGCGAGAATAAGCACGTCGACACTGTTCGGCAGGACGGGCGCCGCGACTTGTGCGGACGCCGTGACTGCCATGAGTAGGACGACGACAAAGGACCAGCGCATCACTGTCACCCTCCAGTCAGCGCCCGAGATACGCGCCCTCGGGTTTGATGCCGATGCCGCCAATCGCCGCGTGATTCGTGCGGCTGAAATAAAAGCCGACCACGGTGCCAAACGCGACGCTGATGATCGTCGGGATCTGAATCGAGTTGTAGAACATCGCCACCATCCCCGATGCCATCGTGGACGCCACCACGAGCAGCGCGATCACGGCCTGTGTGTATTCCCAAATCAGGTTGACTCGGCGTTGACCGGCCGTGGTCAAGTCATCTTGAAACGTGGTGCGCGCGGGCAGGGACGGGTCGGTGGCTTGCTGTTGGATGCCGGGGCCGCCGGTATGCACCGGCACCGACGCCACCGCAATCGGGGCGGTGTTGACGACCTCCACCGCGACGGGGGCAGGATCGCTCAGTTGATGTTCGGTCATGGATCCATTGTTCTATCCGCCCCCGCGCTGGCGCTGTGCAGTACTGGACGGTCAGGTGTTGTTCTCGATGAAGTCGCGGATGCTCGTCCACACATCCGCTTCCGCGAGCGTGGCGGCCACCTTCTGCGGCACCGTCAGCGCGTTCCAGGCGGCGATCCCGCGGGCGCGCACGACGAGCGCGCACGTCGCGAGCTGATCCTTCTGGCGACTCGTGGCGGTGAAGCGTCCGACCCGCGTCGCCGTTTGTGCCGCAGCGATTTGTGGCGCGGTCAGCGCCGCGATGTCCGCCGGGGTCGGCACCGCGCCGAGGGCCGGCTTCCAGACGTCGACGACGGCGCCTTGTCCATCGGCGCGATCGACGAGCGTGTAGTCTACGCCGTTGACGCCGACGAGGGCGCGCACGGTCAGGAGTGCTTGAATTTGGTCGTCAGTCATCACCCGATCCTAACCATCGCCAGATAGCTTTCCGTCGCCGTGGTATTCAAGTTCCCCCCCGTGTCCTGATACCCGTTCAGGTACACGTAGTCGCCGACGGCCAGCGAGGCGATCGAGAACAGAGGATGCACGATGCGCGTGGCCCCTGTCGGGAGCGCAAAGCTCGACGCCAGAGCCGCACCGGCTTGATTGACGATGAACGCTTGTCGTTGCGAGCCTGCCGCACTCGTCGCCCATCCCCAATTCGCCATGATGATGTAGACGCCAGCACCACCAGCGGGGACCGTGAGGCGGCCGGTGTTGACGGATGTACTATGTAAACCGCCCACATCGTAGCTTTCGCTATCGAACGTCGCCACGGTGAAAGTCGCGGTCGCCACGACTTGCGCGACGCTGTTGAAGGCCGACGCGCGAAATAGATTCGCCGGGACACTTTGCCAGGTCGGATCGGCGCTCGCCCCATTGCTCGTGAGCACCTGGCCCGCCGTGCCGGCCGCGGTGGCCGCGACGGCGCTGGTCCCTTCCCCGACGAGCACGCCGTGCGCCGTCAGCGTCGCCGCCCCGGTCCCGCCGGCGGCCACCCCACGGACGACGGCCGCGCGCGCGGTGAACTCCGTATCGATCGGGTCGAGCAGCACCGTCTTGACTTTGTCCTTCGTCCAGATCGTCCCGACGGTGTTTGACCCGTCGTCGTCGATGAGGGCGGTCCAATTCGTGCGGTCAATCGCCATGCAAGGGTCCTTCTTAGGCCGAGGCGGCCAGCAACCGGCGTAACAGATCGTCCAGGCTGAACCGCGTCGAGCTCGCGGTGACGGTGAACGTCGGGCCGACGCTCGGCGACGTGCCAATTTCGGTGATCGTCACGTCCTGGATGACGAGGTCGACCGGGCCGATCGGCGGCGTCGTGGTCGCGACGTGCACCGTCTTCCCGCTCTTCGTCTTCTGGTCGTGGGTCGCATAGGTGACGGTGACGATCGGCGTGGAGAACAGTTGCAGGTTCGCGTCACAGAGCGCGGTGAGCGAGGCTTCGCCGCGGCGCTCGTCGACGATCGGCGGGCCTTCGTAGATGCCATCGGCCACATACCCGGGCGGAGGCCCCAGCAAGCCGGCCGTGTCGCTCGTCGGCGCGTTCGCCCCGAGGCTCGCGTCGGGTGTCGCATCGGTGACGCCCGTCGTCGCCGTGTTGTTCGCGATCGTTTGCTGGAGCTTGAGCTGCGAGCCGCCCGCGACGGTGCGATACACCTTGCGAGAAGTGGTCCCGGTCGGGCCGATGGGCATTCCAGAGAGCGCCGCTTGATTGCCGGCCGACGCGGTATTGACTGTGGGTGCGTTCGCCCCGAGCGATCCGTCCGGGGTGGAGTCGTTGAAGAGTGTGGCCGCACTCAGGCCTGAAAACGCCCCGACGAGTTTCAGTTGCGACCCGCCGTTCGTGGTGCGATAGAGATTGCGGCCCGTCGCCGAGGCCGGCGGCGCGGAAAACGAGCTTTGCGCGAAAATTGAAATCGGCCCGTAATACCCCGTGAGCGACAACGTCTGCGAGAACGTCGCGCTCGGCGTCGTTTCGCCGCTCGCCGTGACCCAGGTGGTGGCCCACTGAAACACTGCGCCAGCCGGGAACGTGGACCCCAGCGTCAAACTGTTTAGCGTGGGTGCAATAGTCGGGGCCGGTACGGTCGATCCGACCGTCGCACTAGCGATCGGTGACGGCAGCGTCTCGCCGAGCACACTGCCGAAGGACACGGCCCACTGATGCACGCCGGTGTCGATACCCGATCCGGTCGACGGTGTCACCGTCGGGGCCGTCGTTGGAGCAGTGACCGGCGTCGTCTGCGGCGCGTTCACGAGATCGATCGCCGCCTGTGCCGCCTGCGCCGCCAGATCGTCGCGCTGGACCCAGATCGAGACGGGTGTGCCGGCGAGTGCGGCCAGCGTGAGGCCCGTGACGCCGGTGAGCGCCGGGGCCGGCAGGATCGGATCGCCATAGAACACCGTCGTCAGTAAGGCGCCCACGCCACTCGCCGGAATACCGGTCAGCATGTTGCCGCTGATGCCGGTGTAGCGGAACAGATCGCCACTCTGCGTGATGGCCCACCCACTCGCCGGGAGCGGGCCGGTGCCGGTCGTGAGGATCGACGTCGATCCCGCGTTCACCTGGCCGTACGCCTGCACGAGCCCCGACGCGTCGCTGATCGGGGCATTCGCTCCAAGCGATCCGTCGGCGGTGCTATCCGCAAACACCGTCGTCGTGTCATCGGCGATCGTCGTCAGGAGTTTCAACTGTGACCCGCCGACCACCGTGCGGTACAGCTTGCGCGAAGTCGTCGGCGACGCGCCGATCCCGATGGCGGACACACTCACTTGATTGCCGGCGGTCGTATTCACGGCGGGGGCCGCGGCGCCCAGCGCGGCATTCGCGATGCCATCCCCGAACGGCCCCGTCGACGTGTTGTTCGCGATGGTCCGGTCCAGCTTGAATGTGCCCGCGCCGTTGAACCGCCGATAAATCTTGCGGCCCGTGACACCCGCCGGCCCGAGCGGCACCGTATTGATGACGCCGACCTGATTGGTCGCGGTCGCCGTGACGCTGGCACTGATCGGCCCGGGCGTGGTTTCTCCAAGAGCCGTGGTAAACGTCAGCACATAGTCGTGTGTGCCCACGTCCATAAAGGGTGTGCCCGCGGTCGGTGGCGAGACCGTGATCGCGCTTGTCGGCGCTGCCGTGACGGCGCCGGTCGTGACACTCGCGATCGGGCTGGGCAACGACTCGCCGGCCGGTGTGACCATGGTGTACGCGTACTGGTACACGCCGGAACCCAAGCCGGCCCCGGCCGCGAGCGCGAGTGACGGCGCGGTACTCGGCGCCGCGCCAGGACCGACAATCACTCCACCCGCGGTGCCGAGAATCACGCCGGTGTAATCGACGATCTGCGACTGCGCGCCGTCCGGTGTCGTGCCGATGATCGCCTTGCCGCCGGCCGGATTGAACATCACGGCATCGGCAATCGGGATCGTCGTTTCACCGGCGGCGACGTCCACCAAGGTCTTCTCGCCGTGCCCTTTGCCGCAGACCCGCGTGCGCAACTGCGACACGTCGCTGGTCATCGTAATCGGCGGGTCGTCCAGAAACCGTCCGGCCGTGTCGTCAATCGCATCGGGGGGATCGGTCGTGTCCGTGAGGAAGAGATACGCGTCCAGATCCTCGACTTTGCAGTAGCCGCCGATCGCTTTCGCCAGCCGCGCGAGGGCCGTGATCCAATCTTCCGTGCCGTCGAAGATGATGGACACCGCGGGCAGACCCGCCGCGATATTCGTGGTCGAGAAGGCGGGCGCGTAGCCGCTCACGAGCGCCTGGGCGATCGTCGTGGCCGAAACGCTGACGTACGTCCCGAACGGCCGACGCCGGTTTGCCCGCGCGGTCGTATCAATCGCGCTGCTCGGCCAGACGCGTTGTGCCGGCAGGCCTTCGTAACTGAGCCCGACCGTCTGGAGGTTCCCCGCGAAGAGCAGCCGCGGCGTGTCGCTGTTGACGGTGATCCGGAGACTCTGCTCGACAGTGGGCGGCGTCGCGTCATCGATCGTCAGCGTGGCGGTGTTCGGCGCGTCGTTCAGTAAGTCACGAATCGTCAGGCCCGCGATGCGCACCTGGGCGGCCACGCCCGCCAGGAGAATCGTCACGTGGGCGCGCCGGAGCGTGACGAGCGCCGCCGGCTCGTAGCCCAGGCGGAAGTTGCCGAGCCGCGCCGTGCCGAGGACCGCAGGCTGCATCGGCATCAGCGTTTGGTGCCCGCGCTAAACGTCCGCATGATCTCGGTGGCGACCTTCTGGGCGACCTCGGCCGCCGTGCCGTTCACGTGGATGACGATGTTCTGCGTGACGCCGCCGCCCCGCGGCGTGATGAAGCCACTGGCGCCCGGGGTGAAGAGCTCAGGGCCAGTGTCCCCGACGATATACGACGACCCCGACGCGACCGGGCCGCCGGCGCCGCGCAGCGGGTGGAGGCCGCCGTTCGAGAGGCCGCCGAGGCCGAACGAACTCGTGGAGTAGCCGGCGTCCCCGATGCCCGCCGCGCGGTTCCCGACGGAGACGACGCCCGCGAGCGTGGCTGCCGCATCAATAGCCGCGTAGTAGGCGGACGTAACCGTGCCGATCGCCGCCACGGCGGTCGCCGCGGCCGCCTGCGTGTTCAGGCCCCACATCACGGCCGTATCCGTGGCTGCTTGCGCGATCAGCCGCTGCTGCTCGATGAACTCCTGCGAATAGCGATCGCCGTGCGCCTTGACGAACTCGTAATAGTCCTGGGCGTCCTTCGCGAGCTTGGTGTAGTGGTCGTGGCTGTTCGTGTCGCTCTCCAAGCGATCCTTGAGGTCCTTGGCGACATCCTGATCCCGGAGCTTCCACAGCGCGTTGTAGTACCCGACGTCGATGATGCCCTTGTCCTGCGCTTCCTTGACGGCGAGCGCGTATTTCGTATCGGCGGCGATCCTGGCCTTGTCGGTATCGCTCGCGTAGAGGTTTGCGGCGTTGGCGAAATACTCCGTCCAGGCCTTGTCCGCAAGCGTCGCGCCCTCCACGAGGATCTTGTCGCGGGCCTCTTGCGCCTTGGACATCGCCTCGAATGTCGCATCCGCGTCTTTCAGGGCGGTCGTGTAGTGCCGCACGGCCCCTTCGCTGGCGTTGATGGAATCCGCGATGTCCTTCTGCGAGAGGCCGAGCTTCGTCCCGACATCGACCAAATGTTGCTGTGCCCCCGTGAGCGGCTCCATGTATTGCCTAGTCAGCGTGTCGAGGCGGTTCGCGAACAGCTGCGCGTTGGTCAGCACCGGTCCGACGAAGGCCTCGGAGACGAGGGTGATGTCCTTCCTGACGGTTTTTAAGTTGTCCAGGAACTTCGGGGAAATCAAATCCGGGTTAAAGAGGCCGAACTTCGAGAAGTCGGCGAGGCCGAGCAGGGACAGCGACTTCACGGTCAGCAAGAGGTGCGCGACCCTCGTCTCGAAGGTGTTCACCTTCTCGATGTTTTCGTCGCTGATGAGGGCGACCTTGGGAACCTCCAACAACTTCTGCCGGAGTTCTCCGAGCATCGGGATCAACAGTTTGCCGAGCTTGCCCCCGAACTCGTCCGTCGCAAGAGCGCCCTTCATCATTGGGTCCTGGACGCGCCCAGTCGCCTCGGCGATTTGCAGAAAGGCTTCCGTCGGCCCCGCTGCAATCAGATCCTTCACGCTCAGGCCCAGCATCTGGACGGCCCGCGTCGCGCTCGCATCGCCGCTCCCGAGTCTCGCGCTGAGCTGCTGGACGCCGTGCGACATCGTTTCCAGGTCCACGCCGAACTCTTTGCCGACGTATTGGAACCGTTGGAGATCGTCCGCCGACACGCCCGTCGCCCTCGAGAGTTCTTGCAGGGCGGCCGTGGAATGCATCAGGTCTGTCACGAAGTTCGCGATCGCGCCCACCGAGAACGCGATGCCGAACGCGCCGGCGAGGCTCTCCGCCCCGGAGATCATGGTATCGACGGCCGACCGGACAGACTTCGACGTGCCCTCGATCGCGCTCAGCGACCCGTTCGCCTTCTCGGCCGCCGCCACGAACTGCGAGAAGTCCGCCTCGAATTTGGCAGAGATGCCCGCCATTACGTGACCCCGTCCGGCTTCTCGTTCAGCATCTCAATCAGCACCTCGTAGTCATCCAGGTCTAGTTCACGGACCCAGTCGACGCGCCAACCGCAGCGGAGGGCGATGGCGAGATCGCTGCGGATCCGATCGCGCCACCCGTCCCGTTTTTTGCGGCCTCGCGTTCGGCGGCCATCGCCAATTCGTGCGCGTCGATGGCGGCGATGATTTCCTGAACGGACTCCCCATCGATGGAGTTCAACACGGCCGCGACTTCATCTAGCGACTTGCCGCGAATCTCGAGCGGTTCATCGTCGAGGCCGGTTAGGGACCAGTCGACGAGGAAGGCCAGCACGCGTCCCATCCCGACGAGCCGGAGATTGAGGCGCGATCCGAACTCCGTCGCGGTATAGAGAAACGCGAAGGCTTCCTGTTGTTCGCCGTGATTCAGCCGCTTCTTGACGAGCAGCCAGTCTCCGTTTGAAATGGTGAGGCGTTTGGTGTCCGGGCGGACGACACGTGATCCCATAACTCGGCTCGTCTCCTTTGATTACTGCTCCGGTGGCCCCAGCTTCGCGACCAGTTGGTTCGTCCCCACGTCGATCGACTCGATGCCCCACGCCCAGAACCCGCCGGTGCGCGGTGCCGAAAACAGCAGCGGGCGCTGGCGCAACTGAAAGGGCTCCGCCCGCACGCACGTCGCCGACAGCGTCCAGCGGTCCTGGGCGTCCTTGCGGATCGTCCAGGTGCGCAAGGTGGCCGCCTGGCGGTAGCCCCACAGGATCGCGCCCGTGGTGCCGCTCAGGCGGAGATGGCGAAACAACGACGGCGCCCTACGGAGCTTCCGTCCAGGGACCCGCCGCCATGAAGGTGCCGGACACCTTCGGCGCGGATTCCACGCTGCAATCGAGGTCGGCGTCGAGATACGCGAGGCCGGAGAATTTGAAGGTCGGCTCGCTGGAGTTGGGCGAGAGCTCGAGCAGGCCCGGCACCGTCGCGCGCGTCGCCGCGAAGAGGACCACGTTCGATGAGTTCCAGAACCCGCCGATCGAGCCGCTGATATCGGCGAGGCCGGGCACGTACACCTTATTGGTGTCACCGAAGCAGGTGACGTCCTGCTTGCCCGTCTTCAGGGACAGCTTCCACGCGTTGACGCTGATGAGCGCGACCGGCGTGATGCCGGCGGGGTCGTATTTGATGGTGCCCAGTCGGCCGGTGAGGATCGCCATGCTGCCCTGCCTTTCAGAATCGATTACGTGATGGAGAATTGCGCCCGGTAATGCCCGCCCCGGTGGAACCAGCGAATCGTCGGATCGAGTGCGTCGACTTCCGTTTGCCGCAGCCGCGCTTCCCGGTGCACGGTCATCCGCGTATAGCCCGCCACGGTGATCGTCCCGTTCTCGAGCAGCACGTCGATCCGCGCCGCCGCGGCTTTCACGTTCGCGCCCGCGGTCGAGAGCGCGACAAACTTCACGAGATAGAGCGCGTCTTCGTAGGCCCGCCCGCCGAACGTGGCGACGTCCACTTCGTCGGCCAGCGAGATGATCACGAACTTCGTGGCGCCGGGACTCGCCTCGTCGATGAACACCCCGTCCGTGGCCATCGCCATCAGCGTCGTGTCGGCCAGGAGTTTCGCCGTCAAGGCCGCGTCGATGTCAGAGGAGTCGACCACGCTCACGTCTCCGTCACCGCCGTCGCGCCCCGGCGGAGCACCATGGTTTTGATGCGGTCGACGACGACCCGCTTCCCCTTCGCCACCGTCTTCGTGAAGATGTGCGTCGGCGGCGTCTTCCCCCACATGGCGCCGGTGTCATGCTGGACGCCCTTCGCCGTTGTGTAGTGCCGCGCCTGCGAGCCGTTGTCAAAGAGCCAGGCGATCGGCGAGCCGCTCGTGAGCTTCAGCCCGGTCGTGTATTGCCCGGCCACTTTCAGCGGTGAAATGGTGAGCCGCTTCTGGAGCGTCCCGGTATGTCGGTGCGCCCCGTACACGGCGCTGATCGTGACGTAGGCGGCATTTACTTCGCCCTCGACGATGTGCTTCGCCTCGCCGGCGCACTCCGCGGGCATCTGCCGCAGGGCGTCCATGTAGTCCTGTAACCCGTTCCAGACGACGAACGCCTTCATACGACGTTCCGCCCCTGGAGCAGCCGCACCACGATCACGATGAGGATGATCACGAGCAGCAGATGAATGAGCCCGCCGCCGACTGGAAACACGAACGCGCCCGTGATCCAGACGATCAGCAGCACGAGGATGAGCAGTTCGAGGAGTCCCATCAGACCACCACCTCCACGCAAATCAGCTCGAGGTCCACGTTCCGCTCCTGCGGGTTCGCCACCGCCGTCACGTTGAGCCGCCGCCCGTTGAACACGACGCGCGTCTTCGTCGTCACGTCCGCGCGGTACCGGCCTTTCACGATGTGCGAGGCCTCGGCGATCACCGTCCCCGCGGCGATGCGCTCGAGGTCTCGCGTCGACGCCGGGGTGATGCTGCAGTACCACGTCGGCGGCGCCAGGTCGGCCCACGTTTGCGTGAAGCCGCCGTCGCCGTCCGCCACGGGCGACCCGGGGTTCTGCAGCAGCACAAGGTGGCGCTGGTCGCCGATCGTCATGCCAGCGCCGGGTCTCGCAATGACACCAGGAGGCGTTCAATGGCCGTCCACGTCAGTTCACTGAGCGTCTGGTTGTCCCCGCGGAGCTCATACAAGCTGGAGAGCAGGAGCAGAATCGCCGCGGTGACATTCGCCGGCGCCGTCGCTGGACTCACCCACAACGGATCGGCTTGCGTCTTCAGATACCGAAGGACAATCGCTTCCGCCTGATCGAGCTTGGACTGAATCTCGACGTCGCCGGGGTCGAGGGCCGGCGTCGTGATCCGCAGATGCGCCTTCGCTTGGGTCAGCGTGACAAGGATGGCGGCCATTTACTTGCCGCTATCCCGGCCGTCGCGGCCCCTCTTAACCATGAGCGTCCAGGCTTTCGAGCCGTCACCCGGCTTGCTCGTCGTCGGTTCGTTGCAGTGCCAGCTCGAGCCGGCCCACGTCACCAGGTGCCCGAGCTCGTAGTTCTTCCCGTCCTGATAGACGCCTTCAAACGAGAGCCCCGGCGTCCCGTCCTGGCCGTCCTTCCCGGGCGGGCCGGGTTCTCCCGGCGGGCCTGGCACCACCGGCCGCGCTTCGAGCGTCGCCACCCGTTCGCGCAGCGCGTCGAGGTTGGCCCAGCGGGCCTCGAGCGTCCCGATCTGCGCCTGGAGGGCCGCCTGCGTGGCCTGAAGGGGCGCCACGGCGCTCTTCATGGCGAGGACGACCGCATCGGCCATCGCGTCGGCGTCAAACACGGAACGCCTCCAGCGCCTTGCGCTGCAGGCTGGCGACGAACTTCGCGGCCTGGTCCTCGGGCGGCGGCACATCCGCGGCCGGGAGTTGGGGCGGCATCACGGGCGCCGGCGGCTTCGCAAACGGATCCCCGGCGTCGCGCTTCGCGAGCGCCTCGAGCGAATAGTTCTGCTGCTGCGCCAGCACGGCCGACCCGCCCGGCGTCGGCCCGAGGCCGTGGTACTTGTACCGCGCCTCGTCGGGCGACATCCCGCCGCCCTCGATCGCCGTCTTCGCGGACGTGACGCGCGTCACGGTGTCCATCCAGATCAGGTCGTCGATATCGAACTCGGTGCCGTACTGCGTGCCATTGATCGGGTCCAGCAAGCCGAGCCCCTCGTCGTGACACTTCTCGAAGTTCGTCGTGAGGCTCTGAATGCACTGACTGTGGTACTTCAGCAGCAGCGGTTCAAAGTTCGCGTATGGCGGCGGCGGCCCGATGTCGACGAGGTACGGCGGCACGCCGAACCCGCTACAGACCTGCTCGGCCGTAAGACGGAGTTGATCAATTAGTTGCGAGTCGACGGCGTTCTGCATCAGTTGATTGACGGTCAACTCGCCGCCAATAAATGCGACCTTGCCGTAGTTGTTCCCGCCGTACTCGGCTTCCCACGTCGCCTTCAGCCGAGCCAATTGCTCGTCAGAGATGCCTTTTGGCGCGGTGACGATCGTTCCCGGCTGCGCGCCATTGCTGAAGAAACGATTGGAATTGTTTTGAATACTTAGTCCCTGCGTCGCAGCCAGAGCAATCGCGAAGAGGGGCGGCACGCCGATCAACGGGTGAAAGGGCGTGATCATCGTGTCGTGAATGATCTCGCTGGCCGGGAAGATTCGCGGCAGTTCGTCAGGTAGCCCGGAGAGATCATCGCGCTTCAGTTCGTAGTACACCGATCCGTCGGTCGCCACGAGCGGCGTCACCCGCGTCGGATCGAGGACGTAGAGCGCCGTTACGACCCGGCGGTTGTCGCGCTGCTTCAAGACGTACGCGTTGCCGGCCAGCAGCTTTGACAAGATGTACTGCTCGACGTACTTGTTGATCGTCTGGTAGCGGTTTGGCTTCCGGAGCACGGGCGAAAACGCTGACGATTCGGTGTCAGTCCAGACGCCGTCGTCGTCCTGCTTGACGAGCCGGAGGCAGAGCTTCCCGATGTCGGTCGCGATGAGGCGGGTACAGGCATACACCGCGTAGTAACTCAACGCCGTGTCGACGC
>Ga0105242_10003619_pt1 | contig 12028 bp, 14 predicted proteins | sample KBSM24metaG_FD_81521 | JGI IMG/M metagenome (GOLD analysis project Ga0105242, IMG submission 81521) | Miscanthus rhizosphere microbial communities from Kellogg Biological Station, Michigan, USA - KBS M2-4 metaG | ecosystem: Host-associated > Plants > Roots > Rhizosphere > Soil | place...
CCACCTGCACTACGGCGTCTATCTCGACGGCGTCGCGGTCCTGCCGGTGGAGTGGTGGGACCGGAAGTGGATCGCCGACAACGTGACGCCGAAGCTCGAGGGCGCGGCCGCCACCGAGGTGGCGGCGACGCCTAGCGCGCACCGGGTCGCGCGAGCGCCTTCAACCAGCGGCAAAAATCGGTCGCGGCACCGGGCACGCGGCTCTTCGGACTGAGGTACGCCCAGTAGCGGCCCTCGCCCTGCACCTGGGGCGTGGCCGCCGCGACGAGGACGCCATCGGAGAGATGGCGTTCGACCAGCAGGCGCGGCACCACGAGGTGGCCCAGCCCGCCGATCGCCGCGGCGACCGCCAGGAAGTAATGGTCGTACGACACCGCGGGCTTCACGCGCAGTCCTGCCGCCTTCGCCCACGCCGTAAAGACGTCCGGCCGCGAGCGCGACGCGAGATAGGTCCATTCCTTCGGATCGCGCCCCTTCGAATCCCTGGCCCGGCCAGGCGAGGCGACGCAGATGAGCGTCTCGCGCGCGATCTCCCAGCGATCGGTAGACGGCAGCGCAAGATCGCGCGTGAGCAGCACGTCGAACTCGTCATCGGCCTCGGGTTCGGAGAGGCTCGTCACCAGCTCGACCTTGATCGGCGACTTCTCCTCGAACTCCGCGAGGTGGGGGACGAGCGTCGTGAGCGCAAACGTGGGCAGCGAGGTCCGCACCACCAGGCGGTCGCCTGCGGGCGCGCGCCGGCTCGACTGGCTCGTCGCCGACTCGATCGTGGACCACGCCTCGTCGATGGCGTCGAAGTACTGGCGGCCCGCGTCCGTGAGCGTCACCGCCCCGCCCGCACGTTCGAATAGCCTGGCGCCGAGGTGCTTCTCCAGCGCCGCGACGTGCCGGCTCACCGCCCCCTGCGTCACCTGCAGGCTGCGCGCGGCGTGGCTGAAGCTGCGATTTCTCGCCGCTTCGACGAACGCGCGAATGGAATTGAGCGGCAGCTGCCTTTTACTCATGGGCTCCTGCACGGGAAGTCATGGGCGGCCTTTCGATTTCGCCCGGGCACAGGGATGATGGCCGCACGACATTCTAGGACATCGACCATGCAGGCGCTTCTCGAGTGCAGTGGCGGCAACCTGGTCGTTCCCGGCCTCATCCTCAACGATCGCGTCGACGGCGGACACCTCGTCGTGAACCCGCCGCGCGAGGTATGGGAGCGAAGCGAGCTCACGCCCGGGGAGCTCAAGGCATGGTCGTTCCTCGTCGCCGCCACCGGCCGCGCGATGCTCGACGTCCTGCCGCAGCTCGAGGGCGGATGCCTCAACTACTGGGAGGCGGGCAACTGGGCGCTGAACGATGCGGCGCCGCCCGCGGGCCCCAAGGACGTGAAGCAATGCCGCCGCGTCCACCTCCACGTCTTCGGCCGCAGCCGCAACCCGCGTGGCAGCGACTGGCGCTGGGGCGAGTCCCCGCGCTTTCCCGACTACATCGGCTCGCGCGAGTGGGCCGCGAAGCACGCGCCGATCGACGAGCGTGAGCGCGCGAAAGTCGCGCGCCGCGTGGCCGAGATCCTCTCCACCCGCTACGACATGGAATCGAGATCGTGAGCCCCACCGCGCTCGCCCTCGTCATCTGCGGCGCCCTCCTCCACGCCTACTGGAACGTCCAGGCGAAGAAGGCGAGCAGCGGCGGCATCCCGTTCATCTGGCTCTTCGGGCTGGTGAGCGTGGCGCTGCTGGGGCCGGTGGCGATATGGCGCCTCGACGCGACGTGGGCCTCCATCGACGGCCCGTTCCTCGTGGCGGTCGCCGCCAGCGCCATCATCCACGTCGGCTATTCCTATGCGCTGCAGCGCGGCTATCGCAGCGGCGATTTCTCGGTGGTCTATCCGGTCGCGCGCGGCGTGGCGCCCCTGCTGACCGTGGCCGGCGCCGCGCTCTTCCTCTCGGAACGCAGCGGGATCGCGGTCTGGCTGGGCGCGGGTGCGATCGCCACCGGGATCATGATGCTGGGCTGGCGCCCGCGCTCGCGCGCGTCGGCGTCGCTTCGCGGCGGCATCGGATGGGCTGCGCTCACCGGCGCCACCATCTCGGCGTACACGCTGGTGGACGGATGGGCGATCTCGAAGCTGCACGCCGACCCGATCACGTACTACACGCTGGGGCTTGCGATGCGCTCGGTGCTGTTCGCACCGTGGGCGCTGCGCGACATCCCCGCGCTCAGGTCGCTCGCGCGCACGTCGATGCCCGCGATTGCCGCGGTCGGCATCTGCGCGCCGCTCGCCTACCTGCTGATCCTCGTCGCGCTGCAGCACGCGCCGGTGTCTCAGGTGGCGCCGCTGCGCGAGATCTCGATGCTCTTCGGCGTGTTCGCAGGCGGCGCCCACCTGGGCGAGCGCACGAGCGGGGCGAAGATCGCCGGCGTCGTGGCGCTCGGGGTGGGCGCGCTGCTGGTGGCGCTCTAGAGCTTGCCGAGGAAGTCCTGCTTGCCGACCTCCACGCCGTTGTGGCGCAGGATGTCGTAGGCGGTGGTGCAGTGGAAGAAGACGTTCGGCAGCACGCGGTTCAGCAGGTACGGCATGCCCTGCATCGAGCGCGTGGTCTCGCCGGCCTTCCAGGTGATGGTGCGGTCCTCGGAGCCGTCGATCTTCGCCGCGTCCAGCGACTCGAGGTACTTCACGGTCTTGCGCGCCCGCTCGATGAGCTGCGGGAACGTGGTCTCGTTGTCCTCGTAGGCGGGCGGTTCCATCTGCGCGAGGCGGGCACCCGCGCCCTTGGCGGTGTCGGAGGCGATCTGCACCTGCTTCGAAAGCGGCAGCATGTCGGGAAAGAGCCGCGCGGTGACCATCACCGACGGGTCGATCTTCTTCGCCTCGCAGTGCGCCGCACCCTTCTCGAGGACGGCGGCGAGGTTGTTGAGCGCCCGGATCATGGTCGGGACGCTGGCCTGGTACATGGAGATGTTCATCGGGGGGTCACCTTGGGGAGGAACCCCCGATGCTAGCAAAACCGGCGCGTCGATTCCCTTACGCCGGCACCATGCGGCCGAACTTGCCGCTGTTGAAATCCTCGATGGCCTTCACGATCTCGGCCTGGGAATTCATCACGAACGGCCCGTAGCCCACCACCGGCTCGTCGATCGGCTGGCCCGCGAGGAGGAGGATCTTGGCGTCGGTCTCGGCCTCGATCGCGACATCGCGGCCCACGGTGGCGAGCGTGGCCATCTGGCTCGCCCCCAGCGCCGTGCCGTTGATCTTCACCTTGCCGGCCATGACGACGACGTTCACCGTCCAGCCCTCGTCCTGGGCGAGGTCGATCGACCTCCCCGCGTTGAGACGCACGTCCCAGACGTTCATCGGCGTGAACGTGCGCGCCGGACCCTTCGCGTCGCCGTAGGCGCCGGCGATGACGCGCACCTTGCCCGCGTCTCCGGGAAGCGACACCGCGGGAATCTGCTTGTCGGTGATCGCCTGGTAGCCCGGGTCGGTCATCTTGTCCTTGGCGGGCAGGTTCACCCAGAGCTGCGCCATCTCGAACGGGCCGCCGCGCTTGCCGTACGCCGTCGAGTGGAACTCCTCGTGGATGATGCCGCTGCCCGCGGTCATCCACTGCACGTCGCCGGGGCCGATCACGCCGCCGCCGCCGGTGGAGTCGCGATGCTCGACCTCCCCGTCATAGACGATGGTCACGGTCTCGAAGCCGCGATGCGGATGCTGGCCCACGCCACGGCGATGCGTGGTGGGCTCGAAGCGCGTGGGCGACGCGTAGTCGAGCAGCAGGAACGGGCTGATCGAGCGCGTGTCACCGGTGTAGCCGAACATGCCGTGGACCGGGAAGCCGTCCCCCACCCAGTGGCGGTTGGGGGCGCTGTGCGTGGAAACGACCTTCTTGGCGGTGTTGTTCATTGGCGACAAATAGGGACGGACGTGGCGAATCTCAATGGTACGGAACCTCTCGCAGCCGTGCAGGCCAAAAAAGGACTTACAGGAGGGAACCCGCATGAAGATGAATCCGAAGGTTCGCAGCGCCGTCCTCGTGAGCGCCCTCGCCGCGGCAGCCGCCACCGCCTGGGCGACGAGCGACTATCGCCCCGCGTTGGTTCCCGCGTATGACACGCGGACGACCGACGAGGCGATGCCGCCCGCTCATCCCGTGAGGGCCGAGCAGGCACTCGTTCCCGGCGAAGCGGTCGTGAGCGCCGAAGAGGCCGCGCCGGAACCGACGCCGCTAGCCACGCCGGTCCGCACCGAGACTCCCACCTACGTGCAGCGCGAGAGCGTCGCGCAACCGCCGACCGCGGTGGAGACGCAGCGCCTCTCGGATGACGAGCGCATCCAGCTCGCGGTGATGGACGTGCTCGCGGCGAACCAGCACCTGTCCGGGAAGATCTCGGTGCAGTCGAACGACCGCGTCGTGAAGCTTTCGGGATGGACGCGCACCTCGGGCCAGGCGTGGCAGGCCGAGCGTGATGCCCGCCGCGTCGAGGGCGTGCGCTACATCCAGAACGAGATCCGGCCGCGAATCGGCGGCTCGGTGTAGTCTCATTTCCCGCCGCGCGAGGTCGCGAGGATCGAGCCCACGATCACGAGCGGGAAGCCGATCGCCATGCCGAGCGTGAGCGGCTCCGAGAGCAGCAGCACGCCGAGGATCATCGCCACCACCGGATTCACGTAGGCGATCACGGTGGCGCGCGCGGGCCCCACGTCCGCGATCAGCGCGAAGAAGATCACGAACGCCGTGGCCGTGCAGACGACGCCCAGCCCCGCCACCGACCACGCCGCGCCGGAAGATACGTGCGCGGGCCACAGCATGGGCGCGAACGGCGCGTAGATCACGGTCGCGAGGATGAGCGACGCGGTGATGACGCCCAGCGGCGGCACGCCCCGCAGCTTCCGGTCGACGATCACCGGGCCGATGCCATAGCCGATCGCGGCGAGCGTGAGTGCGGCGAGCGCGCCGTAGTCGTCGAAGTGGATGTCGAGCCCCGCGAGCGTGGCCACGCCGGCGAACCCGATGGCGAGGCCCGTCACGCGCCGTGGCGGCAAGCGCTCGTGCCCGAGCACGCTCACGACGATCGCCGCGAAGAGCGGCACCATCGCGACCAGCAGCCCCGTGGTCGAGCTGTTGAGCCGCGTCTCGGCGTAGCCGATGGCGAGCCACGGGCCGTTGATCTCGACGAAGGTGAACGCAAGGAGCGGCCCGAAACGCGTGAACGCGGGCGCGAGTTGCCGGCGATACGCCGCCACCGGCAGCAGCAGGAGCGATCCGATGAGCGTGCGGCCGAACGCGACCACGAGCGGATCGACCTCGGCCACCGCGATGCGGATCAGCAGGTAGGGCATCCCCCAGATGATTCCCAGGGCGATGAATAGCGCCCAGCCGCGGCTCGACATCGTGAATTAAATGTCGCGCAGCTCCGGGTCGGCGCCGGCCCAGATGGGGCGGAAGCGGCCCTCGAGCCCCGCATGCTTGAGCGCGAGCGGATAGATGACGAAATTGCGCACGAGCCCCGGACGCTCGGCGATGCGCAGGAACTCCTGCGCCGCGTCGCCGGGGCGGCTCGCACCCGAGAGCGCAAGCCCGCGCAGGTACACGGGAATCATGAACCCGGCCTCGAAGGGAAGCGTGGTGCCGAGCTCGACGGACGCCGCGGGCTCGAGCACGTCGATCGCACCCTTCCAGTCCCTGCGCGCCATGGCGATCGCCGCGCGGATGCACGGTAGCCAGTTGCGCTGCACGATCGTGTGCTGCGGATGCTCGTGCTCGAGGCGGTCGCAGATGTCCTCGGCATCGGCGAGGCCGCCGCTCATGGCGAGCGTGACCCCTGCCAGCGCGAGCACGAAGCGCCCCTCGGAAATCCCGACGGCCGCCTGGGCGCCGGCGCGAGCGCGGTCCAGCTGGCCGACCAGGGCCTCGCGGAACGCGGCCTCGGCCTCCCAGCTTCCCGCCATCTCGAGCGCGCCGGCGCGCTTCGCCGATCCCACCGCGCGCCGCGAGAGCTCCCGCGCGCGCCCGAAGCGGCCGTGGAAGGCCTCGACATCCGCCTCCGCCGCGATCAGGAAATCCTCTTCGCCCTCGTGGCCCGCCACGGCCTCGAAATGCCGGCGCATGGTGTCGCGGTCGTCACGCAGGAACGCTTCCTGGTAACCCTGCAGGTGCAGGTAGAACGCGTCGTAGCCGCGCGAGAACGCTTCGTCGAGCGTGGCTCGCGCGGTGCCGCTCAGCCCCAGGGCGAGCTGCGCGAGCACGACGTTTCCCGCCGAGGTCGAATTGGCCTCCATCTCCAGCGCGCGCTGCCCCATGGTGAGCGCCTTGTCCCACTGGCCGAGGTTCGCGTAGGCGCTGCCGCAGTTTCCCCAGGCGTTGGCGTCCGCGTAGGCGGATGCCTGCCACGCCCGCAGCGCGTCGACGGCGCGATACGAGTCGCCCGTGGCGGTGTCGTGGTAGTTGGCCTCGGTGCGCATGCGCTCGCGTTCGCTCATGCGATCGCGCAGCGCGAAGGCGCGGTCCATGAAGCGCCGCGCCTCGATCGTGTCGCCCATGTTGTTGCAGGCGATGGCGAGCGCCGAGTACGCCGACGCGAAGTTGGGATCGAGCTCGATGGCGCGCAGGTAGTAATGCTTGGCCTTCAGGTCCCCGTGCTGCCATTCGCGCCGGCCGACCGTGTACGCCTTCAGCGCTTCCAGCGACGACGTGGCCACCTCGTCGAACTGCTTGAAGTAGCTCGTCACCGAGGCGAGCGACTCGCCCAGCTTGGTGCGCAGGCCGATGGCGGCGTTGTCGAGCGCCTTCAGCACCTCGCCCTTGCCGCGCGCCCGCGACTGCTCGGCGAGCAGGATGTCGCCGCGCTCGCCGTGCACCGCCTGCAGCCCGATCACGTAGTCCTCGCCGATGGAGAATATCGACCCGGTGATTGCCGCCTTCGCACCCGTGCGCTGGCAAATCTCCAGGGCGACGTCGCCCACCACGGGCGCGCCGCGCTTGCGCATGTAGCCCAGCATCGTCTCGACCTTGCGCTCGGTCACGAGGTCCAGGAACGGCGACTGCGCGAGGTGCAGCAGCAGCGCCTGCTTGATGGTCTCGTCGAACACCGGGTCGCCGGTCTTGTTCTCGATGTCGGCGACGAGGATCAGGTCGCGCGCGCCGTTTGGCGGCGGCTTCACGCCGGCAGGCGCCGGGGCCTGGGCGCTCGTCAAGCTCTCGTTACCGTCGCTGCGCTTCACGTCGCCGGCATAGCGATAGCCGCGACGCGGGATGGTCGCGATCGGCGCCTCGCCGTCGAACCCGGGGTCGAGCACCTTGCGCAGCGCACTGATGTTGTTGGCGATGCCGCCCTCCTCCACCACCACGCCGGGCCAGACGCGCTCGAGGAGCCGCTCCTTGGTGACGACGCGCCCCGCTTCCTCCAGCAGGACCAACAAGAGCTCCGCGGCCTTGGGCGTGAGCGGCTGGAATTCCCCGTCGCGATAGAGCGCCCGCCGCGCCGCGTCGAAGCGGAACGGGCCGAAATCGAAGTGGAGGGCGGCCTCGGCTCGGGGCGGGGTGGACTGCTCGCTGGGCATGGGATGAACCCTAGCATCCCGACCCCGTTAACGAAACCCTCAGGAAACCCTCACGGGGCGATTTCCGAGCGTTATCGGAGCGACGCCTGAGGACCGCGAGGGCGTCGGCGCCGGACAGTGGGCCATGACATACCGCCACGACGAAGACGCCGGCATCCACCACTGCTAAGGTTCGTCCCATGAAGGGTCACCTGGCCGTGCTCCTATCCCTGTGGGCGCCGCTCGCGGCGTCGGAGGAGATCGTGAAGAACTGGTTCAACGATCCGTTCTTCCAGGTGCGCGCGGCGATTCCCGATTGCCCGTTACCCTTGGGTCCCTACGGCACCGAGGGCGATCGCATGCGCGAGACGCACTATCGCAACGAGCGCGGGTTGCGCTGCTACCTCGAGAAGAAGTGCACCAGGCCCAGCTCGTACATGTACGACGCGGACATCGCGGCGGCGATCAAGGCGCGCTTCGAGAAGAGCGCGCTGCTGGAGGGCGCGAGCCTGTGGGTCACGGCCCAGCGCCGCTTCGCCTATGTCGAGGGATGTGTCTCGTCGCCGCGCGCGGCCGACGAGATCAGGAAACTTCTGAAAGGCGTCCCCGATCTCGAGCAGACGATCGTCAACGTCACCCGGGACCGGAAATCGCCGCTGCCCTACCGCGTGGCGGGACCGGGGCAGCGGCGAGTCGACTAGCTAGACCCCGAGCAGCTTCGCCGGGTTCTTCTTCATCATCTTGTCGATGTCGCCCTGCGAGATGCCGGCGGCCTTGAGCGCACCGATGGCGTTCTCGATGCCGTCGGGCGGCATCATCATTCCCTGCTGGCCGAGGTCCGTGGAGAGCACCAGGTTGTCGGCGCCGATCTCCCTCACCGCCTCGACGACCTTGTCCGTTCCCACCTGCTCCCAATGCTTCATCCACGCGTACTGCGCGTTGGGCCCGGTCAGGAACTGCAGGTAGCAGATCTCGATCATCGCGCCCATGGCGGCCACTTCCTTCGCCTGCGCCATGGTGAGGCCCGGGATGTTGGTGAGCCCATGGGTCACGAGGATGTTCTTCACGCCGAGCTCCTTCGCGCGCTTCGTCACCGCCAGCACCTCCTCGGCGTGGACGTGGCCGGTGGCGAGCACGAGGTTCTCGCGCGCGATGATCTTCAGGACCTCGTCCATCTCCGGCGTGGTCTTTCCGCCGGGGGCGACGACGATGCCCGACTTGTTCTTGTCCACCAGCGTCTTCACGTGCTTGTCGGAGTCGAACGTCGGCAGCCACACCATCTTGCCGCGGCCGCCCGACATGCGGTGCATCCACTCGACCGCCGCGGGGTTGATGCCGCCCACCGCGTTGTTGAGCACGATGCCGCCCCAGATCTCAACACCCGGCACCTGCTGCATCGCGATGGCGGCGCGGTCCGCCGTCGGCACGACGTGGTTCTTGAGGACGATGCCGCGCATGCCCTTGCGGCGCGCCACCATGGCGAGCTCGATGTCGTTGAGGGCACGGCCGAACACGTCCGGATCCGGGTGGACGTGCATGTCGATCACGCCGGCGGCGGGGCTCACCTTGGGCGGCGGGGGCGGGAAGCCCACCTGGGCGACGGTGAGGCCGACGATGGAAAGTGAGGCGAGGCCGAGTGCCAGGGCGAATACGCGTATCTTTTTCATGATCCGGAGTTCCTCATGCCAGTGGCGATGGAGGCGACGAACTTGTCGCCGTTGAGATAACCCTTGCCGAACTTGTCGTCGAATTCCTTCGAGGGCGCGAGCTTCACGATCTCCTCGTCGGTCTTGCCCTCGACCAACGCCTGCTGCACGCGGCCGGAGATGGCGACCAGCATGTCGCGGTAGGACTGGAGCTCGGCGCGCGTACCGAGCGGCCCGTGGCCGGGGATGAACTTGGTCTTGTCGGTGGTGATCGCGAGCACGCGGTCGCACGCGGCGATGGTGCCGGTGATGGACCCGCCGCTCGAGTAGTCGATGAAGGGATAGAGGCCGTTCCAGAACGTGTCGCCCATGTGCACGACGTCGCTGCCGTCGAAGTGCACGATCGCGTCGCCGTCGGTGTGCGCGCGCGGGGCGTGGACCACGCGGATCTGCTCGCCGTTCACGTGGAAGGTGAGGCCGCTGGTGAACGTCACGACGGGCAGGCCCACCTTCGCGACCGGCTTCTCCTTCGACTTGATCATGTCGATGAACTGGTCGGTGGACAGGCGCTTGCGCACGTTCTCGTGCGCGAAGATGATCGCGCCCGCCTTGCCGAGGTTCTCGTTGCCGCCGGTATGGTCGCCGTGCCAGTGCGTGTTGAGCACGAACTGCACCGGCTTGGGCGAGATCTCGCGGATCGCCGCCGCGATCTTGGGCGTGAGCGGGGCGAACTGGTCGTCGACGATGAAGACCGTGTCCTCGCCCGCGGACACGGCGATGTTCCCGCCGGCACCGCGCAGCATGTAAAGAGTGTCGCCGAGCCGGGTGGTCTTGATCTCGACCTTGGAGAAATCCTGGGCGTGCGCCGGAACGACGCAGGCCGCCGCGAGGGCGATCACGCCCAGAAATGTCTTCATGGCCGGGAGTTTACTTGGGAAGCCAGTACTCGATCTCCGACGACTGCTCGTTGTAGCCGGCCTTCCCGTCCGAGATGCCCTTCGAACGCACCATCCCCTTCATGCCGGCGAGCTTGCCGGTGCCGCCGCGGATCTCTCCCACCGCCACCGTGGTGCGCTTGCCGCCGGCGTCGGCCTGCCCCATGGTGCGGGTGAGCGCGAAGAACTTGTCGCCGTCGTCGAGCACGTAGGTGGTGTAGTTGGTGCTGATGCCGTTGTTGTCGATGTAGTCGCCGTAGCCCCGGCTCCACGTCTCGCTCAGCTTGCCGCCGGCGATCGAGGGCCCGTCGGCGCCGAACTTGCGGTAGATCTCGAACGCGACGATGGTGTGGCCGGCCTCGTCGCCGCCTTCGAGGACGTGGCGCTGCGTGTACTTCGAATTTTCCGCGCCGACCTTGTACGACACCTTCTGCTTCTGTTGGGCGAGCGCGCCGGTCGCGAGCGAGAGTGCAACAGCGGCGACGCAGCAAGCGAGCGTACGAGCGACTGCCGTGCGATTTGTCATGGTTGTCTCCTCCCCGAGCTTGGGGGTAACGATCCTACGCCGTTATGATTCGCAAACCATGAACAAAAACTGTCGCCTCCTCGCCGCCTGTTTCGCATGCTGCATCGCCGGCGCCAACGCCCAGGACGTGAACCCGTCGGCCGCGCTCGGCAAGCAGCGCGCCGCGGCCTCGAAGCTCGAGTGGGAGACGCGGGATGCGGGCCACCCGGTGCTGGGCAACATCCGGTTCTCCGTCATGCGCCAGCCCGTCGAGACGCCGGTCGGCGCAAACAAGGTCTACTCGCGTGCCTATCTGTCGTGCCTGAAGGGCACGCGCGTGCTGGCGATCGAGCTCACCAACCAGATCGGCCCCGAGGACAAGAAGGGGTTGCGGCAGAACAAGGATCCGCGACTCGTGTGCACGCGCCCGGACACCCCCGGCAGCGAGAAGCTGGTGCAGGAGGATTTGCTGGCGAACTGGGATCCCAACGAGCTGGGCGACATGCTCTCGAAGGGCTTCCGCGCCTTCCCGCTGCGCGAGTGCGTCTCCATCCGCGTGATCGAGGAAGTGGCGCTGCCGGCGGGCTGGTCGCAGAAGAGCGCGAAGGTGGAGTTCGACATCACGCCGTACACGCGTTCGCTGGACGACGTGTTCGTGGCGTGCGGCGACGTCTCGGCGTACGAGGCGCCTGCGGATACGAAAGTGGCCAAGGCGACACCGGCCACCAAGCCGGCGCCGCCCCCTGCCGCGAAGACTCCGCCCCCGCCCCCCGCCAGGCCGGCGGTGGTCGCCGCGGCGCCGCAGCCCAAGGCCACGCCCACGCCGCCGCCTCCCGCAGCCACCGGAGCCGCAGCACCGGCCCCTGCCCCGGCCGCAACCGCAGCACCGGCGGCGCCCGAAGGCTGGCTCAAGGCCCGGGCGCTCTCTACCGGTGGCAAGACCAACGTCCGGTCCCGGCCCAACCTGGGGTCGTCGATCGTGATCCAGCTCGATCCGGGCACCGCGGTGATGGTCGAGAAGACCGCGTCCGAGTGGTGGCACGCCAGGTCGGCGGCCGGCACCCCTTGGGAGGGCTTCATCCGGCAGGACCGGCTGGCGTTCCACTGATCCCGGCGGCATTCCGCCCCGGGATTCCTGCATTTCGTCGCTTTCCGGTTTTCGGCCCGGGGCGGCGTCCCTAGAGTGGCTCCATCGCAACGACGTGAACCCCAACCAGGAGCCCCAAATGATCACCGCCTACTTCGCACTCGTCACCGTCGGCCTGTTCGTCGCCATCGCCGCCCAGGTCGCCGTCACCGTCGCCAGCACCCGCGCCTTCGCCTGATGACCTTCGGCACCCGATTCGCAGGCTTCCTGTTCGGCATGCTGGCCGCGGCCAGCGTGGCGGCCCAGGACGTCTCCCTCGGTGGATCG
>Ga0105242_10003622_pt1 | contig 12025 bp, 15 predicted proteins | sample KBSM24metaG_FD_81521 | JGI IMG/M metagenome (GOLD analysis project Ga0105242, IMG submission 81521) | Miscanthus rhizosphere microbial communities from Kellogg Biological Station, Michigan, USA - KBS M2-4 metaG | ecosystem: Host-associated > Plants > Roots > Rhizosphere > Soil | place...
ACCCGTGCACGAGATGACCGAACTCGTACGTGATCCGGTGTGCGGCATGATGGTCGCCCCAGTCGACGCGTCACCCCACGTCCAGACCCCGACTGGGGTCGTGTACTTCTGCGGCACCGGTTGTCGCAACGCGTACCTCGACAACCCTTTGGCGTACGCGCAGTGAGCGCCGAAAACGCGTCCGTCGCAGACCTGCTGCCGGATCTCGAGTCTTTGCGCAGCGCGCTCGACGATGTCGATTATCTCGCTGACGAGGGCACCGTGATGGCGCTGTTCTGCGCGTCGAGGCTGGGTCAACCGGTGCTCATCGAGGGCGAACCAGGAGTCGGCAAGACCGAAGCCGCCAAGGCGCTTGCGGCTGCACTGCAGACCCCCCTCGTACGGCTGCAGTGCTACGAGGGAATTGACGTCGCCGAGGCGCTATATGAATGGAACTATCCCAAGCAACTGCTCGCGATCCGCCTTGCCGAGGCGCGCGGCATCGAGCTGGCGGAAGATGCGCTCTTCAGCGATGAGTTCTTGATCGCGCGTCCGCTGCTCACTGCGTTGCGGCATCCCGGCCCTCGGCCTGCGGTCCTCCTCATCGACGAGGTCGATCGCGCCGATGATGACTTCGAGGCGTTCCTGCTGGAGTTGCTTGGCGAAGGCGCGGTCACCATTCCTGAGCTCGGTACGGTCCTTGCGTCGCATCGACCGATCGTCGTGCTGACATCGAACCGGACTCGGGAACTGCATGACGCGCTGAAGCGCCGCTGCCTCTTCCACTGGATCGAGTACCCACCGGCAGCGCGGGCAGCAGAGATCGTCCGACGGCGGGTGCCGGGCAGCTCGCGAACACTGGCCGCGCAGGCAGCCCAGGTTGTCGAGCGACTGCGTGGTCTCGACTTGCAGAAACGGCCAGGGATAGCCGAAACCATCGACTGGGTCGCCGCGCTGGAGTTGCTCGGGGTGCGGGTGGTGGATACCGATGCCGTGGATCGGACGCTGGGCTCGGTGCTGAAGTACGTCGAAGATCAACAACTTGTCCGAGCAGCAGGGTTTTCGATCGAATGACAGCAATCGACAGCGCGACGCTGCTCGCCCACTTCAGCGAACGGCTTCGCGACGAGGGCGTTGCCGTCTCGCCTGACCAGACCATGCGGCTCGCGACACTTGTCGGACTCGACGTGCCGAAGACAGTGCAGGAGCTGTACTGGTGCGCTCGGGTGAGCTTGCTGCGTTCGACCGCCGATATTGGTGCATTCGACGCGGTGTTTGCGCTCGTGTTCCGCGGGATGGTCGATGTTGCCGAGTCACGAGGAGATCCCAATAGTCCTGCGGTCCTTCAGCCACCGCCGCAGCGCAAGGATCCTCCCGGTAGCGGGCTCAGCGCGGATGGGTCATTGCGGCAGCGTGTCGCGGGGGCGGACAGCACCTCCGGCGAGGATGCCGCCCGACCCGTACCGACAATCGCGAGCCTGGAGGAAAGGCTGACCAAGATCGACTTCGCACAGCTGACGGCGGACGAGCTCAATGCGCTGGCCCCGCTGTTGCAACAGCTAGGCGTCAATCCACCGCAGCGGCTGTCCCGCCGGCGGCGTCGGCATCGTCGCGGTGACCGGTTCGATCTGCGCTCTTCGCTGCGTCGCAGTACGCGCTCGGGCGGCGACCCAGCGGTTGCGATCCGGCGTACCCGCACGATGACGCCACGCCGCCTGGTCGCCCTACTCGATATTTCCGGTTCGATGGAGCCGTACGCTCGGGCGTACCTGCAGCTGCTGTGGGGGATGGCAAACCGCGCTCACGCTGAGGTCTTCGTGTTTGGTACGCGGCTGACTCGGCTGACTCGCGCGCTGCGTTCGGCCGGCCCCGACGTCGCACTCGCCCGGGCCGCGGCGCTGATGCCCGACTGGTCGGGCGGTACGCGCATTGGCTGGGCGCTCGGTGAATTCATGGATCTTCACGGTCGGCGCGGCATGGCTCGTGGCGCTGTCGTGCTGATCGTCTCCGACGGCTGGGAGCGCGACGATCCAAGCCTGGTATCGAAACAGATGGCTGCGCTGCGCAGGCATGCACATCGGATCGTGTGGGCCAACCCAAGGGTGGCCGCGCCTGGCTTCACGCCGATGGCCGGCGGCATGGCGGCGGCCCTCCCGTACGTCGACTCATTCATCAGTGGCCACTCCACGGACGCGCTGACTGAGGTCGTTTCTGCGCTCAGCATCACCCGCTGATAGCAGGTTGGATCGTCGTAAGGACCGGGAGGCTAGTTCTCTATGATCTGACCGTCACGCGCCCACTGCACGATCGTCACTGCAAGCAGAACGACTGCGCCTGCCTCTTCCTTTGTCGCTGGTGACTCGGGGATGGGGGACCCGTGACGGTTTGGGTCTGGCCAAACGAGTTCAAGCATCTTGATGAGTGGATCGATCGCGTAATCGCGGGCTTGCCCGCGGAGTTCGAGCCTCCAATGCCCAGTCTTGAGCTGGTCGATAATGAATGGCAGCGTAGCCGTCTCCGCGTACGGACAGACGATGCTCCGAAGGCTTGTTTCGAGTGCCTTGATGGAGTGGTGCCATGCGGAAGCCGGATGGGGATTCCGGCCGTGCGCGCCGGACCATGCCAGCGCAAGGTGATCACTTGCACTGTCGGAGGCTGCGGTTGCGGCGTTGAAGACCTCCGTAGCTGTGGCATCGACTCTCCGCTGAAGTCCCCTGCTGCTCGCCGCCCACATTGAGCCGCCGTACGCGAGCAAAACCTCGAGTTCGTGCCACATCTTGGGCAGCCGTGTGGGGATCTGGAGGGTGTAGTGGATGACGTCCAACAAGCGTTCGTCGTTGTCATCGGTCCACGCGAGGATGCCAATGAGCATCCCGAAGCCATCAGTACCGCGAAGGTCGATGCGAAGAAGAGCAGCCAGGCGCTCGAGGCCGACTTCGTCCATCTCCGGTACCAACGCGTCTGGTTTTACGGTGTATACGTTCTCAAGCCACCGGGTGAGCGGACGACGGAGATAATCCGGCACTCCGTCGTACGGTCCATCGAGAACTGGGCGTCCCTCACGGGGCCTCGCCAGGGTCGTCACTCATGCCCCCCTCGGCTCCTAGTGACACAGATGGTGGTCAGAGTACGCGTCAATACCGGCGGAGGCGTCGGAAAATGGCAACCGTATAAAAGGCGTGATTTTTGTGCGGCGAGCCTCTCGATTGACCGTAAATGTCACGGCAAGCGGAGGTGCTAATTACGTATAGGCGATCGTCGGTCAGCTCAGCGCATTGACAGCCGCCGCGACCTGGGCCGCGCCGGATGGATGCAACATGATCGTGTAGTGGTTCAGCTGCGGTATTTCGTCGATGATCAACGCGGGCAGTCGGCTGCGCCAGCGCACCAGCTCCTCCTCGGGATAGAGGCCGGGTGGCTGGTCAAGCAGCCCGCGGGATACCGCCAAGAGCCGCACCGGACCCGAGAAGTCGCCGAACACGTCAGCCGTATCCGGATCTTGGAATTGATCTCGGCCGTCCTGAACGACCGCCTGCGACGAGACCGAGGATCTGAGCTCTGGTGGGCTACCGACGAGGTCGTAGTCGACGTAGTCAGCGATGGCGTCGCTCCAGACCTCTCGCAGCGCAGGATGGGCTTGCCAGAATCGGTGGTAGGCGTCCCGGCTGGGGAACGTTCTCTGCAGTCGCTCCAGGGCCGGACCCAAGGTCTGTGCGACGACCTGATCCGCGTTGATTCCCCGGGGGAGCGGGAAAGGCAGCCCTCCGTCGACGAGCAGCAGTCCCGAGACCAGATCCGGAAATTTCCGGACAAGCGCGGTGGTCACGAATCCGCCCATCGAGTGGCCGATGAGCACTACCGGCCCTCGGCCGGAGGCGGTGATCAGCCGGGCGACGTCGTCGGCGTGCCGGTCGATCCCCCAGGGTCCCGGCAACGTACGGCTGGCTCCGCGGCCCCGAAGATCCGGAGCCAGCAACCGGTGTCGGGGGAGCGCTTCGGCCAACACCGCGAACGTACGGTGGTTGGCGGTGATCCCGTGTACGGCAACGGCCGTCGTCGCGCCGGAGGGATTCCACTCTCCGCCGTACAACCGGCCACCCTCGACCGTGCACTGATCGGCCGGTAAGAACTGCTCACTGCGCTGTCCATCCGCCGTCCATGGTGTAGGAGGCTCCGCTGACCATGCCCGCCTCGGGACCGACCAGCCAACCGACCAGGGCCGCGACTTCCTCGGGCTCCACAAGGCGCTTGATGGCGTTGTGCGTCAGCATGATCGTTTCCAGCACCTCAGACTCCGCGATCCGGTGAATTCGGGCCTGGTCGGCAATCTGCTGCTCCACCAGCGGCGTCCGGACGTAGCCGGGATTCACGCAGTTGCTCGTCACCCCATGCGGACCACCCTCCAGCGCGGTCACCTTGGACAGACCCTCGAGTGCGTGCTTGGCGGTGACGTACGCGGACTTGTACGCCGATGCCCGCAGGCCATGCACCGAGGACACGTTCACGATCCGGCCGTACCCCTGGGCGTACATGGACGGCAGCGCCGACCGGATCAGCCGGAACGGCGCTTCCACCATGATCATCAGCATTCTGTGGAACACCTCCGGATCCAGTTCCTCGATGGGGCTGACCCGCTGAATCCCTGCGTTGTTGACCAGGATGTCCACCTCGAGCTCGATGTCGCCAAGGGCCGCTGGGTTGCTGAGGTCCACTTGCCATGCCTCTCCGCCGGTTTCAGTGGCGACCGCCAGCGCCCCAGCAAGATCGACATCCGCAATCTGCACGGCGACTCCCAGCCCGGCGAGCCGGCGCGCGATCGCGGCACCGATTCCGCTCGCCCCGCCGGTGATCAACGCGGAGCGGCCCTGCAGCTCTGACGAATCATCCATGACCGACATCCTTTCTTGACCTGGAGTGCGCTCCAGGCTGCACGCTAGTCATATGAGCACATCCGCGGCACTTCCGGACCTGACCGGCCACGACGACGCCGACCTACTGATAGGTGACGTGGCGCGACTCTCGGGTCTGTCGATCGACACCCTGCGCTACTACGACCGGGCCGGCCTGCTCGGCGCGGTGCACCGCGACAGCGCCGGGCGTCGCGTCTTCGACCGGGACACCTTGGGCCTGCTGGACGTGGTACTGCGGTTGCGGCGAACGGGCATGCCGGTAGAAGACGTGCGGCACTTCGTCGACCTGGTGCGGTCGGGCGACACCGAACGCGCGGGACGGCTAGACCTACTACGAGCTCACCGTCGCCGGGTGCTGGCACAGCTCGACCAGCTCCAAGACGACCTGGCAGTGATCGACTGGAAGATCGCCGCCTACCAAGCCGGAGAGGACGGCACCGAGCCGCCACCGCCGCCTCCAGGTTGGCCGAGACCGCAGGGGCACCTACCGCGGCCGGACACTTTCACCGCCGAACCATCAACTGATCAGGAGTAGCGATGAGCACGACGACAACCGAAACTCGTTCGCTGGGGGCGGGCGGGCGGCAACTCGCGGCGGTCGGCGTCGGAACGTGGGCCCTCGGCGGTCCATTCACCTTCGACGGCCGCGACGCCGGGTGGGGTGAGGTCGACGACGCGGAGAGCATCCGCGCGCTGCACGCGGCGATCGATGCAGGAGTCACGCTGATCGACACGGCGCCCAACTACGGCACCGGGCACTCCGAGCGCATCGTCGGGCAGGCACTGGCCGCGCTGCCGGCCACCGTACGGGAATCGGTCGCCGTGGCCACCAAATTCGGCCTACGCATGGATGAGACTCGGCGCACGGGTGGCGGCACCGATGTTCGCCCCGAAGCCATTCGGGCCGAGTGCGAGGCTAGCCTGCGCCGGCTCGGGCTGGACGCCGTGGATCTCTATCAACTGCACGGCGGTGCCGAGACCTTGGCCGCAGCCGAGGACGTGGTGGCGACCTGTGAGGACCTGCTGGCCGAAGGCAAGATCAAGTCCTTTGGCACCTCTCAGGACGACGCCGAAACGGTGGCTGTCTTCGCCGGATCGGACGGCTGCGTGGCGGTACAGACCCAGGTGAACGTCTTCGGCTGGACTGCCGCAACGCTGGAAGCCGCACACAACTACGGGTTGGCCGTGTTGGCCCGGTCACCACTGGCTATGGGCATGCTGTCCGGCAAGTACGACACCAACCGCCCCCAGCCCGGCGACGTCCGCTTGGATACGCCCTGGTGGGACTACTTCGACGCCGACACGATGCCGGCCTGGTTGCAGCGCCTGGACACCGTACGGGATCTGCTGACCGTCGGTGGTCGAACCCTGGTGCAAGGCGCACTCGGCTACCTGTTGGCTCTCGACCCGTCGATCATCCCGTTGCCGGGGATCCGCACCGTACAGCAGGCGCGTGAGAACGCCTCGGTGCTGGCCGTCGGACGATTGCCGGAAGCGGAGACCGCTGAGATCACTGCGCTCCTCGCCGACTCTCCGGAGCGTCGCTGACGATCACTTAGCGGGACGCCACCCTGTCGTATGCGGGATTGGCGCCTCCGGACCCCAAGGCTGACGGTGGTGATCCAGCCGAGATAGGACAACAAGGCGACTCGGCCGATGAGTCCGGTATAGACGCCGGGTCCGAAGTGGCCGTCACGGGGCAGCGTGGCTATCAACCCGATCATGAGCAAGAAGGCGATGCTTGCCGCAATCATCATGGGACGGCGTAGCGATCGCCAACCATCGGTGCGGCCCAATGCCCAGCTGATGAGCAGCATGCCGACCGGGCTGTAGTCGAGGGAGGCGCCGAGCACGTGCATGCGACCGGAGAAGGTATAGGCGCCTGGGGCGGTGGTGATCGGGTCCGTCTGGAAGGCAGCCGCGAGCAAGAATCCACATGCGGCGAGGGCCAGGATCACCAACCCGACATATCCAAAGATGGTGCGGACGTGTCGCACGACCGCTAGGGCTGCGGCCAGCAGGCTGATCGCGAGGCTGATGAACGCGACGGTCATCATCCACCCAGCCCTGCCGAGGGCGTATTCGCTGACGAACCGCCATGTCGGATCGAACTCGGGCTCGACCAGGTGCAACCCCAGCAGCAGTAGGGCGAACAGACAGCCGGCTACGAAGGACGCTGAAGCGGCGGTTCGTTCAAACCGGGTTACCGGCCGGTCGGGTAGTAGCGGCTTGGGCATGATGATCAGTCCTTTCGTTTCACGCTTGATTGAGTGAGTGGTCATACAGATGGACCGACGACATGTCTTCAACTAATCGGTTGAATAAGCTCTTCGCGACCAGCTGGTTTAAGCGCGACAGGCTGGGTACAGGTCGCGAGCGGTCTTACGGCCGTCAGAGCCGGCCGGCGAGAAATGCCTGCACCGCGGTCACCGCCGCGGGCAGGCTCGTTACGTACCGAACTTGCCCCGGCAATCGGGCATGGCGCCATCCCGGACCCGCGGCGCACACCGCCGGCGCCAGGCTGCACACCCCCCGCAGCAGCGACAAGTCCGCTTGACCGCGGGCCCACAGCACGACGACGGCGCCCGGATGACGTTGCACCGCGGCGTACAACGTCGGCCCCGGCACGTCGTAAAGCACGCTGGTGGCGCGGCCGGCTTCGGCCAGCGCGGCCGCAAGCGCGTCTAGCGGCAAGGTATGCGCTTCGCCCGGCAACGCCGCCGCGACCACGTGCACCGTACGGGCCCGGCCGACCTGCCGCGCGGCGTAGCTCCGAAACGCGGCCTGCAGCGCGGCGACGGCGATGTGTTCCTCCTGAACACTGCCGCCGGTGCGTTGCCACTGCCGCCCGAGCGCCTGCAGGTAGGGCACGAACACCTCGGTCCACGCCCCGACGGCGCCGCGCTCGCGCAACAGCCGCGCCGCGGCCTGGCCGGTCAGGCTCGGAGACGAGGCTTGGACACCGGCGGTGAAGCGGCCGGCGGCATCGGCGGAGCGGCTTGCACCCTCGTAGTGCTCGGAGACTTCGGATATGCCCAGCGTTGCGGCACTCGCAGTGGACATCCCGGACTCGATGAGCTGTCGCATCCGTTGCAGCTTGGCGACGTCGTCCGAGCTGTAGCGGCGATGGCCACCCGATGTGCGCGCCGAGGGCGCCAGCCCATAGCGCCGCTCCCAAGCCCGGAGCGTCGAGGTCGCCACTCCGATTCGCTGCGCCGCGGCGGCCACACCCAGTCCATCGACTATGCCCGGACGCGCAGCGCCGCGGGCCGACGTAGTCGACCTGGACTGGACATGCGGAGCGTGATCCATCCGGTCCAGTCTGACGCATCCGAGCCTTAGTGCCCAGCAAGAGCTACAGTCGTCAAACTTGTGCAGCGAGGTGTTTGGAATGTACAGGTTTAGCGAGCGTTTGGCTGGGTAGATACCGCGATAACGGCCAATACAACAAACTGGAGGCACAGCATGGTTTCGGTAACAAAGTCGGTCGACGTCGAGGCACCCCTGTCGACGGTGTACAACCAGTGGACCCAGTTCGAGGACTTCCCACAGTTCATGGGCGGCGTCGACAAGATCACCTCGATCGACGATAAACACACTCACTGGGTGACCAGCACTGGCGGTCAGCGGCGCGAGTTCGATACCGAGATCACCGAACAACACCCCGATGAGCGGGTCGCGTGGAAGAGCACCGACGGCACCACTCACGCTGGAGTGATCACGTTCCATCGGCTCGGCGACACCACGACTCGGGTCACCGCGCAGATCGACTGGCAACCCGAGGGCCTGGTCGAGAAGGTCGGTGCCGCGCTGAACTTCGACGACCGGCAGGTTAGCTCCGACCTTGATCGGTTCAAGGAGTTCATCGAGACCCGCGGCACAGAATCTGGTGGCTGGCGCGGTGACGTGCCGGTCGGTGCATGACCGTCCGCGCCAACTAACCGGAGAACGAAAGGACCATGATGGGTGACTACGAACAATCCCGCGACGTCAACGCGCCCGCCCAGGCGCTGTTCGACTATCTGGCCGACATACGCAACATGCCGCGCTATTTCTCGTCCATGACGAGCGCCGAGTCGGCCGGAGGCGAGGCCGTCCACGTCACCGCGGTCGTCGATGGGAAAGAACGCGAAGGCGAGGCGTGGTTCAAGGTCGATAGCGACGGCAAGCACCTGGACTGGGGCTCCGAAGGCCCGAACAACTACCACGGCAGCCTCGACGTCACCGGTGACGGCGCCGCCAGCCGAGTCTCGGTCGCGTTGCACACCGACAACGTCGAGGATCAGCGCATAGACCAAGGTCTGACTGAGACCCTCGACCAGGTTCAGCGGCTCGTCGAAGCCGGTCCTGCACCGGCCAACACGTAAGCCGGTCGGCCCATCGGGCCACCCTCGATTGGGGGGCGTGCGCACCTGAATCGTGTGGTAGGAACCGGACATGAGCTCATTGGTCGAGCGGCACGGCAGCGCCAAACATCCCGACCGTCCGGTCGTCCACCGCCGCCCGGACGGCATGACCGACGACACCGTGGCCGCGCTAGGCAAACTGTCCGAGGCGCTTGAGGTCGTCGAGCATGCCCGAGGCGCCCTTTACGAGTTCCACCGGCTCTCCGGCACCGCCGACCTCACTCTGCAGCAGGCGGTAGGCGAGCTGCGCGCCGCCGGTCACGCTGACCTCGCCGACGACATCGATCACACGCTCGTCGGCCGCGACGTCATCGACGGATTGTGGACCTTCCAGATCGTCGAGGCGTACGACCGGCAGTACTGGGACGTGTTCCGCGATGTCGAGCTCTGCGCCCGACAGCGCGCGGGCGACGCCCCGTCCCACCTGTTCGAGGCCGAAATGAAACACCGGGAACAAGACCCGCGGCACCGCAGTAAGGAGGCAGGGCCGTGAAGTCATTCCGCAGCGGAGACCGTGTTGCCTGGTCCAGTCACGGTGGCACCGCCACCGGGAAGGTCGTCCGCAAGATCACCAGCGACACCACCGCCGCCGGACGTACCGTACGGGCCAGCGAGGACGACCCGCAGTACCTGGTGCGCAGCGACAAGGGCGGTGAAGCCGTACACCATCCCGACGCGCTACGTCGCGCCTAGCCCTGTCGACGACGTAGGGCACGGGCCCGAGTAGACGAGGGAGTCGTCGCGTTCGCAGGCCATTCGCCTCGTCCCTGGTGTTAGCCGACACCTACCATTCGATCGCAGGCCGCAAAGATCGCATCCTGCAGCGCGGGATCCCTTAACCGTCTGGGTACCGGCGTTGGGGTCCGGTTCTTCCAGTAAGGCGCCGAGGCCAGGTCTGCAGATGTGCAGCAAAAGGCGATGGTGTCTGCGGAGGAGCTGACGTCGCCCGGGGCACCGGGACTGGCCAGCTTGGTCTTGACCCACCCTGGGTCCACGGCGGCCGATGTGACGTCCGGCAACCGACGATCCCAGGCCATAGCCAAGGCGACGTCACATGCTTTGCTCTCGACGTACGCGCGCCAAGGATCGGTGTCTTGACCGAGCGTCGCAGGCTGCGGGCGTCCTGACCCCGCCACGCCCGAGCCGAGCCAGACCAACCGGCCCCGCAGTTCGGTGGACAGCAGATGAGTCAGCAGATGCGGCGCCAAGACGTTCACCGCAAAAGTCATCTCGTAACCGTCTGCCGAGGTGCGCGACGTGCTGCCTCGCACCCAGACTCCCGCGTTATGCACCCACGCGTCGACCGGGCCGTGCTCGCGGACCTGGTCAGCCAATCCGTGGACATCGTCCAGCCGCGCTAGGTCTCCGACGAGCAAAGCGACGTCACCACCGAGTGCCTGGAGGATTGGTTCCCCGCGCTCCCGACTGCGCGCGTGCACCAGTACGCGGTGCCCCTCGGCTAGCAGCACTTGCGCTGTCGCGCGTCCGATGCCGTCGGTCGCTCCAGTTATGCCGATAACCGCCATGGTCGTCATCCTGCCCGGCCAACGGGCCCGCGCGAACAGGGGTCGCCGACTCTTGACCTCGTCGCGACGGCCCCCGCGCGCTAGTTTGCGGGGATGGAGATCCGAGTGGGTCAGGTGGTGGTCCACTATGTGGAGCACGGGACCGGTCGACCCGTGCTGGTACTGCACGGCGCCGGCGTCGACCACCGCGAGGCTGAAGCTTGCTTCGAGCTGGCTTTCGACGGCGTTGGGGGGCTGCGGCGGATCTATCCCGACCTTCCTGGAATGGGCCGGACACTCGCGCCCGAAACGATGCGCAGCGCCGACGACGTCCTCGACACGCTGCTCAACTTCGCCGAGGACGTCAGCGGCGGCACTGGGCACCTCATCATCGGTCACTCGGCAGGCGCATATTACGCACAGGCGCTGGCCACGAGAGGCCCGGAGCAGGTCGCTGGTCTGGCGCTGGTCTGTCCGTTATTGCCAGGAGTGCGCGACGTCCCGGAGCACCGCGTGGTCGCCGGATCGGGTGAGATCGGTGATGACGTCTTCCGGAGCTACTTCGTGATCCAAACCCCGGAGATGCTCGAACGGTACGAACGTTATGTCGCCCCAGCGGCTGCGCTCGTCGACCAGGCAGCGCTCGAACGAATCGGGGAACGGTGGGCGCTCACCCCCGATCACGCGCCGGATTACGCGGGCCCGACAGTGGTCGTAGCGGGACGGCTGGACTCTACGGTCGGGTATGCCGCCGCTATCGATCTCCTCGACCGCTACCCGCACGCCTCACTCGCGGTGGTCGACGACGCGGGACACGCCCTACCCCACGAGCAACCGGAACTCCTGCGCGCCCTCCTCACTGAGTGGCTCGCGCGCGTCGAGCGCTCGAGCTGACCGTCGAGGAGCCTAGCGAATCGGGCGTTGTCGGAGGACCTCCGCTCACCAGGGCTACTTGCAGTAGGACAGGAGCGACTGGGGCAGGCCTGCCGATGCGGTGCCGCAGATGCTCTGGGAGTCCTGGGCGTTCCACTTGGTGCCGTTCCACTGCAAGAAGAAGACAGTATCGCCCGGATCAACACGCGCAGCGGCCCACAGCTGGCCAGCGACGTTGGCGCAGGTGAACTCCTTCACCGTGGCGCCACCAGGAAGGGCTGCAGCAATCGCCTCGGACGTGCAAGCCTCGGTGACCGGCCTCGTGGGAGATGAGGACGGGGCCGTCTGGCAG
>Ga0105242_10003623_pt1 | contig 12020 bp, 10 predicted proteins | sample KBSM24metaG_FD_81521 | JGI IMG/M metagenome (GOLD analysis project Ga0105242, IMG submission 81521) | Miscanthus rhizosphere microbial communities from Kellogg Biological Station, Michigan, USA - KBS M2-4 metaG | ecosystem: Host-associated > Plants > Roots > Rhizosphere > Soil | place...
CGTCCAGGGGCACGTCTTCGCAGCCGGGGCGATGTTCGCGCTCGCCCACGACCAGATCGTGATGCGCGAAGACCGCGGCTTCCTCTGCCTGCCCGAGATCGACATCCACCTTCCCTTCACGCCCGGGATGAACGCGCTGCTGCGCTCGCGTCTGTCCCCCGCCGTCGCCCACGAGGCGATGACGACCGGCCGCCGTTATGGCGGCGCCGAGGCAGCCGCGGCGGGGATCGTCGCCGAAGCAGTGCCGGAGGACCGAGTTCGCGAGGCCGCCTTCGAGCGCGCCCGCGCCCGCGCCGGCAGCGACCCCGGCACCCTCGCCGCGATCAAGCAGCGCCTCTACACCGAGGCGCTCGCCACCCTGCGCGGCCCGCAGTCCTGATCAGCCCCCGGGGCGCTTTATGCATGCTCTACGTGCATAAGTCGCCCCACCCTGACGATCACGTCCGGCCTTGCAGTGAGGATTCCGCCGGTGAAGACGTACGGGGTCCGCATCCGGCGGCAGCCGGGCGGTAGGTCGGTTGCGCTGATCGCGCTTGCTGCTGTGGTGGCGTTACTGGCGTTGCCGGTGCTGGCGCCGGCCGCACCGGTCGCGAAACCGGCTCCGCCGATGACGCCCGTCACCCCCGTCGCCAAACCGCGTCCCGAACGCGGCGCGCTGGTCCAGCTCAGCGGTTTCCGCGGCTGCCTTGCCGCTCGCTCCGCCCCGACCAAGGGCTGCGGCAGGGCTCGCGCGCTCGAGGGACCGGGACCGTTCATGGGCTCGCGCGCAGTCGCCGTCAGTGCCGACGGCCGCAACGTCTACGTCGCCGCCTCGCGCAGCAACGCGATCGCGATCTTCCGCCGCAACCCCGGCAACGGGGCGCTCAGCCAGCCAGCTGGCGCCAGCGGCTGCATCGCCAGCAAAGCGGCCGAAGGCTGCGCCCGGGCGATCGGCCTCGGCGGCGTCAACTCGCTCGCGCTTAGCCCCGACGGCCGCAACCTCTACGCGACCGCCCGCGGCAGCGACGCCGTTACCGCCTTCCGTCGCAACAGCTCCACCGGTGCCCTGCGCCAGCTGCCCGGCGCCGCCGGCTGCTGGTCGGGCCTGTCGCTGCCCGGCTGCGGGCAGGGCCGCGGCGTCGTCGGTCCCGACGTCCTCGTCGCCAGCCCCGACGGCCACAACGTTTACGTCGGCTCCTTCTTCGGCAACGCCGTCGCCGTCTTCGCCCGCGAAGCGAAAGGCGGCGGGCTGAGCCAGCCGGCGGGCACGGCGGGCTGCATCGCCACCGGGATCTCGGGGTGTGCGACGGCGCTGGCGCTCGGCTCCCCGGAGGGGATGGCGATCAGCCCCAACGGCACCAGCCTCTACGTCGCCAACGCGACCGCCAACTCGGTCGTCACCTTCGCCCGCGACACCGCCACCGGCAGCCTCGCCCAGGCCACCGACGGGACCGGCTGCTTCGTCAACGCGCCGCTGACGGGCTGCAAGGAAGCCGTCCAGATCGAAGGCGCCAACGCGATCGAGGTCGCCGGCGGCAAGGACGTCTACGTCACCTCGCTGCTCAGCAACAGCGTCACCTCCTTCAGCCGCGAAAGCAACGGGGTGCTGACGCAACTACCCAACACCACGGGCTGCCTGATCTACCTGCGCTCGGCCGGTTGCTCATTCGGGCGGGCTCTGAACGGGCCAGAGGGGATCGCGGTTGCGCCCGGCGGCGCCAACGTCTACGTCGCCTCCTTCGAGAGCGGCGCGATCGACGTCCTCGACCGCAACGTCAAAACCGGCGTCGTCGTCCAGCGCCCCGGCGCGCCCGGCTGCCTCGCCGCCGCCACGCTGCCCGGCTGCACGTCGGCTCGGGCGCTGAAAGGCGTCAGCTCGCTGGCCCTCAGCCCCGACGGGCGCAACCTCTACGCAACCTCTTTCGGCAGCAACGCGGTGGACGTCTTCAGGAGGAACAAATGAGCGAATCGGAGAGGCGCGAGGGTCTGACGCGCAAACAGCTGCTCGGGGCTGGCGCGGGTGTCGCCGCGGGGGCGCTGCTGGGGCAGGGCACCGTCGAGCGAGCGCTCGGCGCCGGCAAGGGCGGCCAGGGTGCGGCTGGGATGAACGTGATCCTCTTCCTCACCGACCAGGAGCGAGCGATTCAGCACTTCCCGCCCAACTGGCTGCGCGAGAACCTGCCGGGGATGCGGCGCCTGCGCCGGCACGGGCTCAGCTTCGAATCGGCTACCTGCAACGCCTGCATGTGCTCGCCCTCACGCTCGACGCTGATGACCGGCAACTTCCCCGCCCAGCATGGCGTCAAATACACGCTCGAGGAAGACATGTCGCCGGCCAACGGCAATCCCCAGGTCGAACTGCCGCTGCCGGGGCAGATGGCGAACCTGGCGACGATGATGAAGGGCGCCGGCTACAACACCATCTACAAGGGCAAGTGGCACTGCGCGAAGCCGGAGGAAAAGGAACACGACACCCCGGCCGATCTCGAACGGTACGGCTTCTTACGCTGGGACCCGCCGGACGCGGGTGCCAACCAGACCGTCCCCCAGGCGGGCGGCGGCTACGTCGACAACGACGGCCGCATCGTCGACTCCAAAGGTGAAGCTGCAGCTGGCGCCGAGGGCGCCCTCGAGTACCTCAGCACGACCGCCGCCCAGCAGGAGCCCTTCTTCCTGGTCATCTCACTGGTCAACCCCCACGACGTCCTCTTCTACCCGAGCAAAACCTTCAGCGAAGCCGGCTACGACGAAACCTGGCTGGAAGGCGATATGGAAGTGCCGGACACCTGGGAAGAAGACCTGGCCAGCAAGCCGAAAGTCCAGGAACAGTTCCTGCGCATCTTCAACCTCACCGGCGAACCGAAAAACAAGGCGCAGGTGCGCAAGTACCTGAACTTCTACGGCAACCTGATGCGCTCCTCGGACAACTACCTGGTCAACGTCCTCGACAAGCTCGAACAGACTGGCCTCTTCGACAACACCCTGATCGTTCGCACCTCCGACCACGGCGAGATGGGCCTCAGCCACGGCGGCCTGCGGCAGAAGAACTTCAACTTCTACGAGGAGACCCTGAAGGTGCCGCTCGTCTACTCGAACCCGAAGCTGTTCCCGCGCCCGCAGCAGAGCGACGCGCTCGTCTCCCACGTCGACTTGCTGCCGACCCTGGCCGGCCTGGTCAAGGCGCCGAAGTCGTTCGCTGCCAACTGCCAGGGGGTCGACTACTCCGACGTTGTCCTCAACCCGAAGACGGCGCCCGAACCGCAGGACTACACCGTCTTCACCTACGACGATTACCAGTCCGGGCAGGCGAAAGGTCCCTATCCACACGCCGCCAACCACATCGTCAGCATCCGCGAAAAGCGCTGGAAGCTCGCCAGGTACTACGAACCCGAAGGCAAACACCCGACCGAATGGGAGATGTACGACCTGCGCGAAGACCCCGAAGAGACGGTGAACCTGACCGCGAAAGGGTTCAAACGCAGCGCCGCCCAGGAGGCACAGTTCGTGCGCCTAAAAAAGAAGCTGGCGGCGGTTGAAAAGAAGCGCCTGGCCGCTTAGGCGCTCGCCCCGTTAGGGGTTGATCGCCAGGAAGAGGAAGGCGGCGAAGAGGACCAGGTGGATGCCGCCCTCCTGGACCGTCGCCCGGCCGGGCAGGACGGTGAGGGCGCCGACTACCACGGTCAACGCCAGCAGCACCATCTGGGTCGCATCGATGCCGAGCACCAGCGGACCGTCGAGCCAGATCGAGGCGATTGCGATCGCCGGGATGGTCAGGCCGATGCTCGCCATCGCCGAGCCGAAGGCAAGGTTGAAGCTGGTCTGGACGCGGCCCCGGCGGGCGTTGCGAACCGCCGCCAGCCCCTCCGGCATCAGCACCAGCAGGGCGATCAGCGCTCCCACCGCCGACTGGGCGGCGCCGACCGCTTCGACTGCTTCCTCGATCGGTGAGGACTCGAGCTTGGCGAGGCCGACGACCGCGACCAAGGCGAGCAGCAGCAGTCCGAGGCTGCCCAGCGTCTCGCGGTCGTCCGGCGGCGCAGCATGGGACTCGCCGGCGCCCGCCTCGACCGGCAGGAAGTAGTCGCGGTGGCGCACCGTTTGCACGAACACGAAGAGCCCGTAGAGGGCGACCGAGGCGATCGCGGCGAAGGCCAGCTGCGAGGGCGAGTACACCGCCCCCGGGTGGCTGGTCGTGAAGCGTGGCAAGACCAGGCCGAGGGTGACCATCGTCGCCACCGTGGCCAGCGCCGTCGCCGACCCCTCGGCGTTGAACTCGGCGGTCCCCCGGCGCAGGGCCCCGACCATCAGCGAGAGCCCGACGATGCCGTTACAGGTGATCATCACCGCCGCGAAGGCGGTATCGCGAGCCAGCGTCGCCGTGTCCCCCTTGCCCGAGACCATCAGGGTGATGATCAGCGCCACCTCGATCACCGTCACCGCGACCGCGAGGAGGAGCGAGCCGAACGGCTCGCCGACCCGGTGAGCCACCACCTCGGCGTGGTGGACCGCGGCGAGCACGCAGCCGATCAGCAAGATGCCGACCGCGACCGCCGCCGCTGGTCCCGGGTGGTCGCCGAAGGTGACGACGGCGACAATCGCCCCGAACACCGGCAAGACGGTGCGCCGGCCGGGGAAGACGCGCGCGAGCTCGCTCATTGCCGCGGAACGATAAAGACCCCGGGCAGGGACTAGCCTGGCTGTGTGGCGAGTTGGGATGACGTCCGCCGGATCGCGCTGGCGCTGCCGGAGACCGAGGAGCGCTCCGCCTATGGCAACCCCGCCTGGCGAGTGCGCGGCAAGCTCTTCGTCTGGGAACGGCCGCTGCGCCCGCGCGAAGTCGAGGAACTCGGCGAGCGGGCGCCCGAGGGCCCAATCCTCGGCGCCCGCGTCGAGCACCTGATGGCGAAGGAGGCCCTGCTCGCCGACAACCCCGCCGTCTACTTCACCACTCCGCACTTCGACGGGCACGCCTCGGTACTGATCCGCCTCGACCGGATCGAGCTCCCTGAACTCGAGGAAGCGATTGCCGAGGCTTGGATGGCCCGCGCTCCGAAACGGTTGCTCGACGGCTAAGGGTGCGACTCGGGCTCGGTCGGCGGCATCTCGAAGCTAACCAGGACGACGCGGGCTCCGAACGCCTCGCCGATCCAACCGTCCTTTTCGATCCGCTGCTGCGCGCGACGCTGGATCCCGATGCAGTCCTCGAGGGACCCTTCCAGCGATTCGTTGATCTCCTGCCAGCCGCGCTCGTCGAGCCACACCGGCAGCCGAATCAAGGAGCGCTCGGGACGTGAGTCGAAGGTCCCGGCAGCGGCCGCCTCCTCGACATCACGGCGGATCAGCAGGCGGATTTCGCTTGAGATTTGTTCCTGCTCCTCGATGCTCATCTCCGTCCATTCATCCATCGTGATCAACGGCCAGCGGTTCTCGTAGAGCTGCTCGCCGTCCTCCCCTTCGGAGACGGCTAGTTCGGCGAGCGGTTCTTCTTCCAGCTGGGCGAGCGCGTGCTCCACCTCGGTGGGCGTGAGGCCCATCTCGGTGGCGATCTGCTTGATGGTGACCGGGCCGTGACTGAGGGCGAAGAGGAGGCGATCGCCGAACGGGTTGGCGGCCGCCAACCGCACCGTCTCGGCGGTCTTTAAAGGTAGCCGCCGGTAGCTTTTGCCTTCCGCGGCAGCGGTCGCCGACTCAGCTCCGAGCAGCGGCGCCAGGGCGACGAAGGTGGCGATCTGGCTCAGTCCCGGTAGGGAGCCGGCACCCGCCTCGAGGAGGCGCTGCCGGGCCAGCCCGAGCAGGCCGCCGAGGATCGCCCGCGAGACCACCTTTCGCGCCACCGCCAGGCGCGCCGGGGCGGCTCGCATCAGCAGTAGCTCCAGCGGCCAGAGCGCCTCCGAGCGCCGTTCGAGGACCGGGCCGCCTCCTTCATAGGCGCCCTGCAGCAGCAGGTGCGCCATGTTGGGCCGCGAGCCGAGCAGGCCGAACATCGCGCCCAGGGCGGCCCGCACCCCGTCGGGGGGGCTGTCGGCCCGCCGGAAGGCGGGCAGGGCCGAGGCGACCAGCAGCGCCCCGGCGCTGTCGATCGCCGCCAACATCAACTCTTCCCGCCCGGCGAAGTTGGCGTAGAGGGTACGCACCGACATTCGTGCCCGTTTCGCGATCTGCTCCATCGTCGTCTCCCCATAGGGCTGCTCAGTCAGCAGCGCCTCGAAGGCGCGCAGGGCGCGCTCGGCATGGTCACTCGCTTCCTGTTCCTCCGGCCGCGCCTTGGGCGGCCGCGCCGCCGAACGCAGCGGCCGGGTTGGCGGCTCATAGCCGAGGAAGAAGACGGCGATTTCCGCGGCTACCTCAGGCAGCAGCCGCGCCTGCTCGTGGATCAGCCTCGACCTGAAGCTCTCAACCAGGCCGGCGACCGCGAAACGCGGCATCTCCGGCGGCATGTCCGACCAGCGCGTCGAGGTTTCGTAGCGCTCCCGGATCAGCGCTTCGGCCCGCTCGACCGCCGTTTCGAGTAGTCCCGCCGGCTCTGGACCGCCAACGAAGGCCTCGACGAGGCAAAGCTTCGCCGCGGCTTGCTGGGCAGCAGCCAGCGAACCGAGCTCGGTCAGCCGCTTTCGTAGTTCCTCTTCCCAGTCCGGCTCGCGCGGCTGCGCGAGCAGGAATTCGACGGTCCCCTCCACCAGGACCGCGACCGTGGCGATGAAGCAGCTGTCTTTATCGGGGAAGAGCTCGTAGAAGCTGCGAAGAGAGACGCCCGAGATCTCGGTCAGGTCGGAAACGCGGGTGTTCCAGTAGCCGCGCTCCGCGACGCTGGCGACCATTGCCCCGAAGAGCCGCCGCCGCTGGTTCTTGGCGACTGACTGGGGCGTATTGGCGGGCCCGGGCGGCAGCATCTGCTCGCGTAAGGCCGCCGAATCTCCCCACGGAGTGATCACCATTGGAGAGACCATAGTGGCCCGGTGATGAACCGTGAAGTTTGGGAAAGAAAAGGTACTCCAACGACGTATAGCCCCTTGCCATTGGAAATTCAGACCATTTAGCGCTTGACATGGAAATGTGGGCCTCTCTATCCTCGCCCGACCGTGCAAGCCACGGGGAGGAGGGTTTCGATGCTCGAACTGAGCAGGAAAATCGATTACCGCGCGCTCAGGGTGCGTGAGCTGATTATCAGCGGCGAAGTTGGGATAGAGGAGGACGTAGAGCTGCGCGAACGCGAGAGCTATTTCGCCGAGGTTTACGCCGGCGAGGCCGAGGCGCTCTGCGCGGCGATGCTCGATGCCGCTCACCGCGAGGACAACTGGAGCGAGGGTGTCGGCGCTGCGCTGAGGACGCTGCTCGAGTTCGCCGCCGAGCGCCCGGCGGTTGCCGACGCCTTGTTCCGGGAGGTCTACGTAGTCGGCGGCCCGGCCCTGATCAAGCGCGAGGAAGTTGTCAGCCGGCTGACCGCGGCGCTCGAAGGCAGCTGCGAGGGATCGGAGGACGAGATGATCGTCGTGCCCCGGCCAGCGCGGTTTATCGTTGGCGCCGTCGAGGGAGTGATCGCCGGCCACCTCTCGCGGGGCCAGGCCGAGCGGTTGCCCTGTATTTGTCCCGAACTGACCCGTTTCGTGTTCGCCGCCCTTCGGGGCATCGAGGTGGCCGCCGAGGAGCTACCGGCGGACGCGTAGTGGCAGTTCGTGTATGAGGCTCGTGGTGCGGCAGAATCTCCCGCTGTGGCCGTACGGATATGGCTCGCCTCACTCGATGGCGTCGACCTGACTGCGGCGCAGGGTTCGTTCTCCGCCCCGGAGCTGGCCCGGGCCGAGAAGATCACCTCCGAGGATCGGCGCAAGCGCTTCCTCGCCCGCCGCTGGATCGCCCGTTCGCTGCTCGCCGGCGCGACCGGCGAGGCGCCTGGTGAACTGGTCCTGGAGCGCCGCTGCGAGCGCTGCGGTGGGCTGCACCCGGCCAACCGGTTCCCCACGGAGGCGGGGGAGGTGTGGTGGTCGGCCTCGAGCTCGAACGGGCTCGCCGCCGTCGCGCTCGCCGAGTGGCGGGTCGGCCTTGACCTCGAGCGATGGGCCGAGCGGCGGCGCTGGCGAGGGATCGCCGGCCGCTTCTACACCGAGGCCGAGCGCGACGCAATCGCCGGTTCGTCGCAGCGGTTCCTCGACTTCTGGACTCTCAAGGAGGCCTACCTGAAGGCGCTTGGGCTGGGCCTGTCGGGCGGATTGCGCTCGCTCGACTGTGCCGGCTTGGCGCCGGCGGCAGATGAGTGGAGCGCCAGCGACGCGCATCCCGGCTGGCGGTTTCGCAACTTCGAGCCCGAGCCGGGCTTCACTGCGGCCGTCGCCGTCGAGGGGGTGCCGGATGACATTGAGGTCCGTCGCTGGAGCCCCGAGATCGGGGAAACGGATGAGGCGGCAGGGATGAGACGCGGTTGAACGCGACCGGCGGCTAGACCGCGGCCGGGTCTTGCTTCGGCAGCAGCGCTGCCGCCCGCTCGATCGTGGCAACGTCGCGGAAGGCGCCGGTGTCAGCCGAGGTGGCCATCGCCGCGTAAGCGCGCAGGGCCGGGGAAACGGTGCGCTCGCGCGCCACTGGTGCGTACCCGCCCGACTCCTCCAAAGCGCGCCGGCGGTCGGCGAGCTCCTCGTCCTCGACCTCGAGGTGGATACCGCGCGAGGGGATGTCGACCGAGATCGTGTCGCCGTTCTGGACCAGCGCAATCGCGCCGCCCGCCGCCGCCTCCGGGGAAACGTGGCCGATCGAGAGGCCAGAGGTGCCACCCGAGAAGCGACCGTCGGTGATCAGCGCGCACTCCTTGCCGAGCCCGAGGCCCTTGATGTAGGAGGTCGGGTAGAGCATCTCCTGCATGCCGGGGCCGCCGCGCGGTCCCTCGTAGCGGATCACCAGCACGTCGCCGGGCTTGACGCCGCCGGAGAGGATCAGGTCGACCGCCTGGTCCTGGGACTCGACCACTACCGCCGGCCCGCTGAAGGTCAGCAGCGACTCGTCGACGCCGGCCGTCTTCACCACGCAGCCGCGCTCGGCGAGGTTGCCGTAGAGGACCGCGAGGCCGCCTTCGGCGCTGTGGGCGTGCTCGACGTCGTGAATGCAGCCGTCGGCCCGGTCGAGGTCGAGCGACTCCCAGCGCTCCGACTGCGAGAAGGCGCTGGCCGAGCGCACGCAGCCGGGGGCGGCGTGGAAAAGCTCGAGGGCGACCTCGGACGGTTTCGCCCCAGCGACGTCCCAGGTCTCCAGCCACTTGTCGAGGGTCTCGGCGTGGACCGAGTGGACGCCGTCATTGAGTAGGCCCCCGCGGTGCAGCTCGCCGAGGATCGCCGGAATTCCGCCGGCCCGGTGCACGTCCTCCATCAGGTAGTCGCCGTTCGGCGCCGGCTTGCAGATGCAGGGGACGCGGCGAGAGAGCTCGTCGATGTCGCGCATCGTGAAGTCGACCTCGGCCTCGTGGGCGGCGGCGAGCAGGTGAAGGATGGTGTTGGTCGAGCCGCCCATCGCGATGTCCAGCGTCATCGCGTTCTCGAAGGCCTCGCGGGTGGCGATCGAGCGCGGCAGCACGCTCTCGTCATCCTCCTCGTAGTAGCGGCGGGTGATCTCCACGACCGAGCTGCCGGCGTCCTCGTAGAGCTGGCGGCGGGCGGTGTGGGTGGCGAGGGTCGAGCCGTTGCCGGGCAGGGCGAGGCCCAGCGCCTCGGTCAGGCAGTTCATCGAGTTGGCGGTGAACATCCCCGAGCAGGAGCCGCAGGTCGGGCAGGCGGCCTCCTCGATCAGGTCCATGTCGGCGTCGCTGACCTCGTCGGCGACGGCGTCGGCGATCGCGGTGATCAGGTTGACCCGCTTGCGCACGGTGCCGTCGACCAGGACCGCCGTACCTCCCTCCATCGGGCCGCCGGAGACGAACACGGTGGGGATGTTCAGCCGCAGGGCGGCGTTGAGCATCCCCGGGGTGATCTTGTCGCAGTTGGAGATGCAGACCAGGGCGTCGGCGCAGTGGGCGTTGACCATGTACTCGACGCTGTCGCTGATCAGGTCGCGCGAGGGCAGCGAGTAGAGCATGCCGCCATGACCCATCGCGATCCCGTCGTCGACCGCAATCGTGTTGAACTCGCGCGGCACGCCTCCGGCCGCATGGACAGCCTCGGCGACGACCTCGCCGACCGGCTTCAGGTGGGTGTGACCGGGGACGAACTGCGTGTAGGAGTTGGCGACGGCGACAATCGGTTTGCCGAGGTCCTCACGGGCGACCCCCGCCGCCCGCAGCAGCGCCCGAGCGCCAGCCATGTTGCGGCCGTGGGTGACGGTGCGGGACCTGAGAGCGGGCATCGTTCAAGGATAGCCCCGTGGGGCTCCCGGCCTGGGGAATTCGCCGCACCGGGCCGGCTTTCGGGTTACTCGCTGGGAGCGGCGGCGAGCCAGCGCCGCTCCTTGGCCCGCATCACCGGCGTGGCGACGACGCTGCCGAGGCGCCGCTGAACGCCGCGCAGGCGCGAGTCGTGATCGGGCGGCAGCAGCTTCGCCAGCTGCCGGTACTCGCGGGAGACACGGCTGGTGCGGAAGACGGTTGCGATCGCGGTCAGCAAGTCGGCTGCCGAGGCGACGGTGACGCGGGCGATCTCCTCGCCCTCGAAGCGGATCTTCAGCTCGGCCGGATATGCGCGGGCCGGTGGCGGCTGCGGAGGTGCGGCAATCGCGGCGGCGATGCCAGCAGCGAGCTCGGCATGCGCCGCGGCCGGCTCGGTCGAGCGGGCGCGCGCACGGCCGCGGCCCTCCTTGACGGTGAGCAGCCGGGCGCCGCCAAGCTCGCCCTCGTCGAGCTCCTCGATCAGCCAGCGGTCTCCGGCGAGCAGCAGGATCGGCACCCCCTCGGCCGCCAGTGCCTGCGCGTAGACCTGCGTCTCGGAGAGCGACTCACCGTCGAGCAGCACCTCCATCTCCCAGACAAAGCTGTGGGAGCAAAAGCCCCGCGGGCTGGGCGTGCGGGCGTGGTGGCCAATCATCACCACCGCGTCGAGCGGTCCACCGTGCGCCTTGCCCATCGACGGCTCGGCCTCCGCCAGCGCCAAATCCGCGATCGGCCGCACCTCGACGCCGGCTGGCATCCGCTCCCGTTCGACGTTGGTGCCGACCATGTGCCAGTCACCAACCGAGATCCGCCCGCCCCCTCCTGCCCGCAACGCGTCGACCGCGACCAGCACCTCATCGGTCATCAGCCGCCGCCCTCGCGCGTAGGCGCCCGGATGCGAGGGCAGGCAGTCGCCGTAGTCCTCGATCCCGGCGATCCCCTCCATGTCTGCAGCGATCAGGACGTCCATCGGGACTTTCTAGGTTACGCCGCGTTTACACGGAAAGTCATTTATAAGTAAATATTCGCCAGCGATTGGCGTTAGCGCGTGTTGAATCGACAGGGGGAGCTTAGATGCGTTCACATCGCAATCCATTTCTCGTCTTGGCACTTGGTGCCGTCCTGGCTGTGGTGTTGGTGATCGCGCCGGTGTCCCTGGCTTCTGCGGCGTCCGTGACCGGCACGCTCCGCGATCACGCTGGCAGCCCGGTTCCCGATGTCACCCTGCGCGCCGAAAACAACTCGCATCCGGAACCGACCATCGAAGCCGAAACCGGCGCCGACGGCTCCTATCAGCTTTCTCTGAATCCGGGCAACTACACGCTCTCGACCTTCGTCAGCGAAACCATCCCCGGGCTGCCGCCCGGCTGGGCTCTGGAAACCGCGCAGTTCAGCGTCGCAGGGGATGAAACCCGCGACATCACCCTGCCGCAGACTGCCACTGTCACCGTCGAAGCCCTCGGCGTAGGCGATGCGCCGATCCCAGGAGCGACCGTCGACCTGGCCGAACTGGTCGGCTCCGCCGACCTCGGCGGCTACAGCGCCGAGGAGTCCGCGATGCACCTCGAGCCCGAGGTCTGAGCACCGATACATGGCCAGCACCCGTCTGCGCCGGGTCTCCTGCTCCGGACCCGGCATCGCGCGACGTCGCAGGGGCAAGGGGTTCGTGTACGTCGATGCCGGCGGCACCCTCGTCTCC
>Ga0105242_10003626_pt1 | contig 12016 bp, 13 predicted proteins | sample KBSM24metaG_FD_81521 | JGI IMG/M metagenome (GOLD analysis project Ga0105242, IMG submission 81521) | Miscanthus rhizosphere microbial communities from Kellogg Biological Station, Michigan, USA - KBS M2-4 metaG | ecosystem: Host-associated > Plants > Roots > Rhizosphere > Soil | place...
CACTATTCGCTCTTCGACACCGCCGTGAACACGTGGCTGATCGAGCAGGGCGCGCTCGACTTCCGCAACGGAGGCGTCGTGGGCCTGGTGGTCGAGACCGGCTGCCACTACTTCGCCGAGCTCGGCTATCCCGAGCCGGTTACGGCGGCGTTGCGCGTCTCGCACGTCGGGCACTCGAGCGTCGTCTATGAGGTCGCGCTCTTCGCGCCGAAGTCGCAGACCGCGGCGGCGCAGGGCCGCTTCGTGCACGTGTACGTCGACCGGGAAAGCCGCCGCCCGGTTTCCGAATTGCCGGCCGCGCTGCAGCGCGCGCTCGAACCGCTGCGCGTCACCCCCACATCACAGGAGGCTTCATGAGACCCGCACTGTTGCTCGCCGCCGTCATCCTCGCCTTCACCGCCGTCGCCGATGCGCAGACGCCATCGGGTCCGGCCATCAAGCGATCGATCCTGCAGCGATTCGACCTGGGCGCCGATCGCGAGGTCGTCACCGCCATCGCGGAGATTCCCCCGGGAATGGCCGCGGGCCGCCACACGCATCCCGGTCCGGAGACGAGCTATGTGGTGGAAGGCTCCGCATCGCTCGAGGTCGAGGGCGAGACCCCGCGGCTCGTGAAAGCCGGCGATTCGTTCGCGATTCCCGCCGGCAAGGTCCACGACGCCAAGGTCGTGGGCGACAAGCCGGTGAAGGTGCTCGCCACCTACATCATCGAGAAGGGCAAGCCGCTCGCTTCGCCGGCGAACTAGCAAACCGAATTTGTGCCTGGCACAAATTCAGCGGGCTAGCAGGATCGTCGAGGAGCGCGGCTCGTTGTCGCGCGAGCCGCCGTAGGCGCGGATGAAGAAGCCGCCCAGTTCCTCGACTTCCTCGGCGCACACGGAATGCGGCATGGGCCAGGTCTGCCACGCGACGTCGTAGCCGCGCTGCTCGAGGGCGCGCTTCGAGGCCTCGGCGAGCTGCACCGGGATGACCGGGTCCTGCGTGCCGTGGGCCATGAAGATGGGCGTGCGCTTGTTGGCGGCAGCCGCTTCGCGGTCGAGCGAGTCTTCCAGCGGAAGGTAGGTCGATAGCGCGACGATGCCGGCCAGGCGCTCGCGGTGGCGCAATCCCGCCTGCAGCGCGATCGCGCCGCCCTGCGAGAATCCCGCGAGCACGATGCGATCGGCGGAAACGCCGCGCTTTTCCTCGCGCGCGATGAGCGCCTCGATGGAAGCCTGCGACTCACGGATACCCGCCTCGTCGGGCACGCGGGAGATGTCGTTCATCTTGATGTCGTACCAGGCGCGCATCTCGTGACCGTTGTTGATCGTCACCGGGCGCACCGGCGCGTGCGGGAAGATGAAACGCAGGTGCAGGTCCTGGGGCAGGGGAAGCTCGCGCACGATCGGCACGAAGTCCCAGCCGTCGGCTCCGAGTCCATGCATCCAGATGACGGTGCCCTTCGGTTCGGCGCCGGTGGCGAGCTCGATGAGTTCCAGTGGCTTCAATTCAATTCCTCTGAGGACGTATGGCGGACTTGGGGCGGAAGGCCTTCACGACCTCCTCGCGCGTTTCGATGTACGGGCCGCCGATCAGGTCGACGCAGTACGGCACCGCCGCGAAGATCCCGGCGACGATGGGCTTGCCTTCGGGGGACTTCAGGCCCTCGAGCGTCTCGCGGATCGACTTGGGCTGGCCCGGCAGGTTGAGGATGAGGCACTTGCCGCGAACGACGGCGACCTGGCGCGACAGGATCGCCGTCGGGACGAACTCCAGGCTGATGCGCCGCATCTGCTCGCCGAATCCGGGCATCTCGCGATCGGCCACGGCGAGCGTTGCTTCCGGCGTCACGTCGCGGGGCGCCGGGCCGGTGCCCCCGGTGGTGATCACGAGGTGGCAGCCGTGCGTATCCACCAGGTCCTTCAAGGTCTTCTCGATTTGCGCGCGCTCGTCGGGGATGAGGCGCTTGTCGAATTCGAGCGGATTGCGGCAGGCGTTCGCGAGCCACTGCTCGAGGGCGGGGATGCCTTCGTCCCGGTACACGCCCTGCGAGGCACGGTCGCTCGTGGAGACGAGCCCCACGCGGACCGGATCGTATGGGCTCATGGATTGCGCCTCGCGTGATCCTGCAGCAGCGCGTTCAGCACGTGGAAGAGCTCGCGGTAGCTGTGCGGCGACTTCGACTTGCGCTTTTCCTCGCGCGCCTGCCCGGCCAGCTCGCGCAACCGATCCGCATCGGCCCCGGGATATTCCTTCACGAAGCGCTCGATGGCGCCGGGATCGTCCATGAGGTCCGTGCGCCAGCGCTCGGCCACGTGGAAGACGGCGGTCTGGCGTTTCGACGGGGCCTCGAGCTCGGCCAGCTGCGCGGCGATGGGTGCCGCATCGATGTCGCGCATGATCTTTCCGATGTACTGGTGCTGCCGGCGCCTCGCCTCGTGCTTGGTGATGGGCCTGCAGGCCTCGATCGCCTCGCGCAGGCGCTCCGGCATGTCGATGCGCGCGAGCTGGTCGCGGGAAAGCTTCACGAGCGCCGCGCCCACGTCCTGCAGTTGCCTCATCTGCAGTTTGCGGCGCGTCTTGCTGATAAAATCGTCGTCTTCCATGACCGCGAAAGTGTAGCGGTTTTGCCGGACCATCCCATCTCCTCCCTGCCCCTTTCCCGCGACGCCATGGCCGATGTCGCGCGCCGCGCCATCGAATTCGCCAGCCGCAAGGGCGCGAGCGCCTCGGAAGTCGAGGTGTCCGCGGCCGTCGGCCAGTCGGTCACCGTGCGCCACGGCGAGGTCGAGACGGTCGAGTACAACCGCGACAAGGGCCTGGGCATCACGGTCTATTTCGGAAGATGCCGCGGCAACGCGAGCACTTCGGACCTCGCGACGGATGCCGTCGAGCGCACGGTCGAAGCCGCATGCGCGATCGCGCGCCACACCGCGGAGGACGAAGCGACGGGGCTGCCCGATCGCGACCGCCTGTACAAGGGAACGCCGCCGGACCTCGATCTTTTCCATCCCTGGGGCCTGGAAGTCGAGGAGGCGATCGAGATCGCGCGTCGATCGGAAGCCGCGGCGCTGGCCGTGGACAAGCGCATCACCAATTCCGAAGGCGCGACCGTCTCCTCCTACGACAGCGACTTCATCCTCGCCAACTCGCTGGGCTTCCTCGACGGATTCCCGAATTCGAAGGCGAGCATCGGCTGCGGCGTGGTCGCCGAGGAAAAGGGCGGCATGCAGCGCGACTACTGGTACACGACGCATCGCAATCCGGGGAAGCTCGAGTCAGCGGAATCCGTGGGACGCGTCGCCGGCGAGCGCGCGATCCGCCGCCTGGGCGCGCGCAAGCTCTCGACCCTCGAGGCCCCGGTGATCTTCGAGGCCAACCTCGCGGGCAGCCTCATCGCGCACTTCGTCGCGGCGGCGAGCGGCTCGAGCCTCTACCGCGAGTCGTCGTTCCTCATCGATCGCCTCGGCACGCAGGTGTTCGCGCCGAACGTGCGCATCCTCGAGGACCCGCACATGCCCGGCGAGCTCGCGAGCGGCTATTACGACGCGGAGGGTGTCGCGACCGCGAAGCGCACGGTGGTGGACGCGGGCGTGCTGAACGGATGGTTCCTCTCGTCGTACTCGGGACGCAAGCTGGGCCTTCCCACCACGGGCAATGCGGGGGGCAACCACAACCTTCTCATGGAGCCTGGACCCGACGATTTCGACGCGCTCCTTCGCCGCATGGGCAAGGGCTTGCTCGTGACCGACCTCATGGGACAGGGCGTGAATCCCGTCACGGGGGACTATTCGCGCGGCGCGGTGGGCTTCTGGGTCGAAGGCGGGCAGATCCGGTTTCCCGTCGAGGAGATCACCATCGCGGGAAACCTGCTCGACATGTTCAAGGGTATCGTGGCCGTTGGAAACGACATCCTGGTGCGCGGCTCGAAGCACACCGGCTCGATCCTCGTCGACCGGATGACCGTCGCGGGCGACTGAGGTACGCTAGCCCCGCACCGATGACAACAACGTAGAGGAGCCCCCAATGCAACGCAGGAAGTTCATCAATACCGCCGGCGCGGGAATGGCCGGCATCCTGGCCGCGGGCGTCGCCCCGGCCTTCGCGCAGGGCGGTCCCGAGATCAAATGGCGCTGCGCGTCGAGCTTTCCGAAGTCGCTCGACACGATCTACGGCGCAGCCGAGGTGATGTCGAAGCGCGTCGCGGGAGCCACGGGCGGGAAGTTCCAGATCCAGGTGTTCGCTGCGGGCGAGATCGTTCCCGGGCTGCAGGTGCTCGACAATGTGCAGAACGGCACGGTGCAGTGCGGGCACACGGCCCCGTACTACTACTGGGGCAAGGATCCCGCATTCGCTCTCGATACCGCGGTCCCATTCAGCCTGAACGACCGCCAGACGAACGCCTGGCAGCTCTTCGGCGGCGGCAACGAGCTGTTCACCGAATTCTACAAGGGCTACAACATGGTGCGCTTCGCGGCCGGCAACACGGGCGCGCAGATGGGCGGATGGTTCCGCAAGGAAGTGAAGACCGTCGCCGACCTGAAGGGCGTGAAGTTCCGCATCGGCGGATTCGCCGGCACGATCATGGCCAAGCTCGGCATGGTGCCGCAACAGCTCGCCGGGGGCGACATCTATCCGGCGCTCGAGAAGGGCACCATCGATGCGGCCGAGTGGGTGGGCCCCTACGACGACGAGAAGCTCGGGTTCAACAAGATCGCCAAGTACTACTACTATCCCGGCTTCTGGGAAGGCGGTCCGCAGCTGGTCACCATGGTGAACCTGGCCGAGTGGAACAAGCTGTCGAAGGAGTACCAGAACATCCTCGAAGCCGCTTGCGCGGAAGCCAATACGTGGATGGTCGCCAAGTACGACGCGCAGAACCCGGCGGCGTTGAAGCGCCTGATCGGCGGCGGCACGCAGCTGCGCGCGTTCTCGCGCGAGATCCTGGTCGCGGCGTACAAGGCCGCGCTCGAGGTCTACAAGGAAGCCTCGGACAAGAGCCCGGCCTTCGCGAAGATCTACCCGTCGATGGTCAAGTTCCGCGACGAGCAGCTGCTGTGGTTCCGCGTCGCCGAGAAGGGCTTCGACGACTTCATGCACGGCATCGGGAACATCAAGTAGGCGGTTCGGCGAGCTGCTTCTCCAGCATCTCGCGGGCTTTCTCCTCGGACGGCGGCGCCTCGGGCGCCGCCGTTTCCTTTTGGGAGTCGCGCCACAGCATCTGCGGCATCGCCCACGCAGCTGCCAGCACGACGAGCTGCGCGGCGACGTAGGGAGCGAGCGAGCGCGCGAGCTCGCGCGAGCGCAGCGACGGCGAGCGGCTGCGCGTCATCAGCACCGCGTATCCGAACGGCGGCACGATGAAGCTCGCCTGCAGGATGAGCAGAGTGAGCACGGCGACCCACGGCGCATCGGGCACGCGCGCAAGGAGCGGCGGCATGACGAGCGGCACCACCACGAAGATCATCTCGAAGGCGTCGAGCACGAGCGCGCAGGCGGCGATCGCCGCGAGCGCCACCGCGAGAACCGCGCCGGGTGGCGCGTCGAAGCCGGTGAAGAGCGCCGCGAGCCAGCGGTCGGTCCCGTAGGCGCGCTGCACCAGCGTGAAGAACGTCGCCGCGACCAGCAGCGCGAAGAGCGCGCCGGTGAGGGCGAGCGTGTCGCGCAGCACCGCCTCGAGAACCGTGCGCGTGAGCGTGCGCGTCGCCAGCCCATAGATGAAGAGCGCCACGGCGCCGGTGGCGGCCGCTTCCACCGCGTAGAGCCGGCCGAGTGCCACGCCGCCCAGCAGCACCAGGACGACGGCGAGGACGATGCCCGCCTCGATGCGCTCGTGCTTCGCAGGAGCCGGCGTGTCGGATGCGCGGCCCGAGCGGCAGGTGATGAGAGTGACCAGCGCGCAAAGGGCGACCAGGAGCGCGCCGGGAAGGAGCGCGCCGTGGAAGACGTCCTGCGTGTTCACGATCCGCGTGATCGAGGCGTTGAGCCGCGAGGCCTCGGTGTGCGCGCGCATCATCGCGTCGCCCAGCAGGATCAACACCAGCGAAGGCGGCACGAGCACGCCCAGCGTGGAAGCGGCGCAGACGAGCGCCGCGGCGCGCTCGGGCGGCAGCCGCGCGCGCTCCAGGCGCGGCTGCACGATGCGTCCAAGCATCGCGATGCTCGCGCCCACCGATCCGCTCATGGGCGCGAGCACGACGCCCACGCCCAATCCGGCGAGCGGCATCGCGCAGCCGGTGCGCCGCAACGCATGCGCGGCGCTCGCGAACAGGCGATCGGCGAGCGGCAGGCGGTGGATCAGCGCGCCCATCAGGACGTAGAGCGGCATCGCCTGGAGAAGGTCGCTCTCGAGCAATCCCAGCAGGCGCGAGGGCAATGCACCGACCAGCGCGCCGGGAAACAGCCCGATCGCTGCGCCCACTGCGGCGAAGAGGCCCGCCACGCCGCTCAGCACGATCCACGAGGGAAGTCCCGTGGCGAGCATCGCCGCGGCGACCGCGGCGAGCATCCACAATCCCGCGGATTCCATCAGTCCCCGCGCGATGCGATGTCGGCGATCGCCTGCGCGAGGACCATCGCCGCCATCGCGAGCACCGCGGCGCGCAGCACGAAGTACCCGGGATTCAGCGTGTCGGCGAAGCGCTCGAGCTGCAGGAGCGACTGCCATGCGGGGAGCGCCGACGTGGCGATGATGAAGAGCGACCATGGCACCAGCACTACGGCGGCGGCGATGCGCTCCAGGCGGGCGCGGGCGCGCGCCGGATAGCCCCGCGCGACGGCATCGACCGCGAGATGCGTGCGCTCGCGCGTGGCCGCCGTGATCGCGACGGCGACGTAGACGCCGAACAGGAGCTGGCCCAGGTCGTTCGCCTCGCGGGAGTACGCCTGCACGAGGTCGCGCAGCGGCCACTGGGCGAAGAGAAGGAGCGCGAGCGGCAGCGCGAGCCACATGGCGGCGCGAAGCACGAAGTCGATCGCGCCACGCAGCGCGCGCATCTACTTGCCGCCCTTCAGCGCTTTCTCGATTTCCTCCGCGGCCTTGTCCTCGGCCGACGGGCCCTTTTCCGGCGCGGCCTTTTCCTTGCCGGCCGGCGTGCCTTTCTGCAGGTCCTTCAAGATGTCTTCCGGCACGTCCGGCGGCTGCTCGGCGGGAATTTCGAACTTCACCTTGCCCGGATCGATCTCGGGCAGTCCCGACTTGTACACGAGAGACATCTGCGGGAACACGATCAGGAGTCCCACCATGACGAGCTGGATCAACACGAAGGGGATCGCGCCCCAGTAGATCTGCCATGTGGTGACCGGCGCCATGCGAAGCCCCGTGATCTTGTCGATGTAGTCGCGCGCCGGCGCGACGCTGCGCAGGTAGAAGAGCGCGAACCCGAACGGCGGGTGCATGAACGACGTTTGCATGTTCACGCCGAGCAGCACGCCGAACCAGATGAGGTCGATGCCGAGCTTCTCCGCCACGGGGCCCAGCAGCGGCACCACGATGAAGGACAGCTCGAAGAAGTCGAGGAAGAAGGCGAGCAGGAAGACGAGGATGTTGACGACGATGAGGAAGCCCAGCTGCCCGCCCGGCAGGTTCAGCAGCAGGTGCTCGACCCACACGTGCCCGTTCACGCCGTAGAAGGTAAGGCTGAAGACGCGCGCGCCGATGAGGATGAACACCACGAAGGTGGAAAGCTTCGCGGTCGTTTCCATTGCCTGGCGCGTGAGCTTGAAGGAAAGCCTGCGACGCGCGAGCGCCATCACGAGCGCCCCGGACGCGCCCATCGCGCCGCCCTCGGTGGGCGTGGCCCAACCGAGGAAGATCGTGCCCAGCACGAGGAAGATGAGCGCCAGCGGCGGGATCAGCACGAAGACCACCTGCTCGGCCATCCGCGAGAGGAATCCCAGCTTGAATGCGCGGTTCACGATCGCACAGGCGAGCGCGAAGCCCGCGCCCGCGCCCGCGGCGAGGACGAGCCGCTCGTCGAGCATCGCCTCCGGGTACGCCGGCACGTAGTAGAAGCGATCGAAGAGGATCGCAGCGCTGGTCGCAAGGACCGCGAGCACCACGAACGACCACGTGCCCGACGATCCGTCGGGCTCGCGAAGCCGCCGCGCATCGAGGGGCAGGGCCGGCGACCATGCCGGCTTGAAGATCGCGACGCCGAGGGCGAAGACCGCGTACAGGCCCGCGAGGCAGATGCCCGGGATGAATGCGCCTGCATACATGTCGCCCACGGAGCGGCCGAGCTGGTCGGCCATGATGATGAGCACGAGCGAGGGCGGGATGATCTGCGCGAGCGTGCCCGAGGCCGCGATCACGCCCGAGGCGAAACGCCTGTCGTAGCCGTAGCGCAGCATGATCGGGAGCGAGATGAGGCCCATCGAGATCACCGACGCCGCCACCACGCCGGTGGTGGCCGCGAGCAGCGCGCCCACGAAGATCACGGCGAACGCGAGCCCGCCGCGCAGCGGGCCGAAGAGCTGCCCCACGGTGTCGAGCAGGTCCTCGGCCATGCCGCTTCGCTCGAGGATCAGTCCCATGAAGGTGAAGAACGGCACCGCTAGCAGAGTGTCGTTCGACATCACGCCCCACAGGCGGTCGGGCAACGCCTGGAAGAGCGAGGCGTCCAGAAGGCCCAGCTGGATCCCGATCAGGCCGAAGAAGATCCCGTTGGCGGCGAGCGCGAAGGCGACCGGGTAGCCCAGCAGCAGGAAGACCACGAGGGCGCCGAACATGATCGGCGCCATGTTCTGGATCAGGAAAGCCGTCACCCCTTGGCCTCGGCGATCCTGCGGATCTCCTCGGCGAGCTCCAGCTCCGCCGCGTGCGCGTCGTGACGAGTGATCGGATCGGGGCCCTTGCCGGCGAGGAACGCGATGCGCTTGATGAGCTCCGAGATGCCCTGCGCCGCGAGGAGCGTGAAGCCGATCGGCACGAGGAGGCGCGCGGGCCAGATCATGAGGCCGCCGGCGTTGGTGGAAATCTCGCCGTGCGTGTACGTGCGCACGAAGACCGGCCACGACAGGTAAATGAAGAGGATCGCCATGGGGAGCAGGAAGAACAGGGTGCCGAAGACGTCGACGGCGGCCTGGGCCCTGGGCGACAGGCGTCCGACGATCACGTCGATGCGAACGTGCTCGTTGCGCAGCAGCGTGAACCCCGAGCACAGCAGGAACACCGCCGCGAACAGATACCATTGAGCCTCGAGGAAAGCATTCGAGCTCATGTTGAAGACCTTGCGGATGATGGCGTTGCCCGCGCTCACCAGCACCGCCATGAGGACGAGCCAGTAAACGGCCTTGCCCACGCGCTCGTTGAGGGCGTCGATGAGCGCGGATATGCGAAGCAGCGGTGCCACGAGTCCGTAACCTCCCGGAAATCGGTCCGATTATAGGGGAATAGGCTGAACGGAAAACGTGTTCACAGGTTCATGCGATCCACCCATGTAGCCCTTGCCTTCGCCCTCGCGCTGCCGGCCCTAGCCACGACCGCGCGCGCCGATCTCGCCAACGGCGAGCAGATCGTGAAGAACGTCTGCGCGTCCTGCCACGGATTCCCGCCGCAGGGCGGGCCGAACTTCGCCCCGAACAATCCGTCGCTCATCCAGTTCGCGCTGAACACCATCCCCGCGATGTCGTTCCTGCGGGCCACGATTACGCCGAGCGACGTGAACGACATCGCGGCCTATCTCGGCGTGCTCTTCGGCACGACGACGCCACCGCCGCCGCCACCCCCGCCGGACAGCTACCAGGGCCTGTGGCTGAAGTTTCCGTTCGAATCCGAATCCGGCTGGGGCATCAATTTCTCGCACCAGGGCACGACGCTGTTCGCCACGTGGTTCACCTATGACACCGACGGCTCGGGCATGTGGCTCGTGATGTCCAACGGCGTGGAGACGGCGCCGCGCCATTACGCGGGCGACCTGTACCGCACCACGGCGCCTGGCAGCTTCAGCTCGCAGCCCTTCGTGCCCATCAGCCAGTCGAACTACACGCTGGTGGGCCACCTCGACGTGTCCTTCACGGATCCCGACAGCGGCATCATGAATTACACGGTGAATGGCGTGACGGCGACCAAGAACCTCGCCCGCTACACCTACGTGACGAACCCGCCGAAATGCACCCTCGGCGGCGACCCGGGCGCGACGCCCAACTACCAGGACCTCTGGTGGGTGCCCAACGCGGTGGAATCCGGCTGGGGCGTGAACCTCACGCACCAGGGCGACATCATCTTCGCCACGTGGTTTACTTATGGAACGGGCGGCAAGGGCCTGTGGATCGTGGGCTCCAACATGAGCAAGACCGACAATGGCGTGTACTCGGGTGTCCTTCAGACGACGACGGGGCCCAACCCCTTCAGCAACACTGTGCCGTTCGACCCGCTCAAGGTGACGCGCACGACCGTGGGCGACGCGACCTTCACTTTCTCCGACGCGAACAACGGGACATTCCGCTACACGGTGAACGGCATCACGCAGACCAAGAACATCACGCGCCTTGTCTTTGCGGCGGGCCCCGTGACCGTCTGCAAGTGATGCGATTCGTCCTCGGCGCACTCGCGATCCTCGCATCCATCCCCGCCGCCGCGGTCGAGGCCGGAATGCCGGCGCCTGCGCTCTCGATGGCGCCCCTGGACGGCGGCGCGCCCGTCACGCTGGCGGGACTGAAAGGCAGCGTGGTGTATGTCGATTTCTGGGCGTCGTGGTGCGTGCCGTGCCGCTTGTCCATGCCGGCGCTCGAAGATCTCTACAAGCGCAACAAGTCGCGCGGCTTCGCGGTGGTGGGCGTGAACAAGGATGCGGGCGTCGCGGACGCGCGCCGGTTCCTCGCGAAAGTCCCCGTGAGCTTCACGCTCGTGCAGGATGGCGCGGATGCGGCCGCGCGAGGCTTCGACGTGAAGGCCATGCCCTCGGGCTATCTCGTGGACCGCAAGGGGCTCGTGCGCCAGGTGCATCGCGGATTCACCGCGGAAACCGGCGCCACGCTGGAAAAAGAGATCGACTCGCTGCTGAAGGAGCCTTCATGAAAGTCCTCGCCCTGCTGGCCCTCGTTGCCTTCGCCACCGCGTGCGCGCCCGTCGCCCCCTACCAGCGCGGCTATCTCGCGCGCGACGACATGGCGCTCGACGGCAATCCCGGCTACATGAAGGCGATCGAGAAGACGTACTCCGCCAAGGAAGCGGCGAGCGGCGGCGCGGCTGTGGGCGGAGGCGGCTGTGGCTGCAACTAGGGGCGAATCGAGCGCGCTCGCACAGCTCGCGCAGGCGGCACTCGCCCTTCCCATCCTCGCGCTGCCGGTGAAAGCCGGCGCCGCGGAAGTCGGCGAGATCGGTTTCACGCTCCTCGGATACAAGGAGCGCGGGCTGATGAAGATCACCGAGCCCGTGCTGTGGGGCCGCGCGCAGTTCCTCGAGTCGTGGGAAGTCCAGGCGAGCGCCGCGATCGACATCATCTCCGGGGCGAGTCCGCGCCTGGTCAGCAACGCGAGCGGCAAGCCCGTGCAGACCCTCACCGGCGCCTCCGTCGAGGATCGCCGCAACACGGGCGACGTGAAGCTCACGAAGCGCTTCGGGGATTTCTCGCTCGCGGGCTCCATGGCGTACTCCGACGAGCAGGACTACAACTCCAAGGCCTTCGGCATCGAAGGGCGCCTGGACGTGAACCAGCGCAATACCACCCTGATGGCGGGATTCGGAAGCTCGAAGGATCATGTGGGCTCCACGGACGATCCCACGCTCGACAAGCCGCGCGATACGAAGGAGTACATGGCGGGCGTGACGCAGGTGATCTCGCCCACGGCGCTCGTCTCTTCCACGCTCGTGTGGTCGCGCGGCGAGGGCTACTACAACGATCCCTACAAGCTCACCTTCACGTTCTTTCCGTCGGGACCGCCGTTGCTGGTGCCCGATGTGCGCCCGGATCATCGCAACACCGTCGCGTGGCTCACGCGCTTCCGCAATCACGTGCCGTCGCTGAAGGGAACGCTGCAGGCGGACTACCGCTACTACAGCGACGACTGGGGCATCCGCGCGCACACGCTGGAA
>Ga0105242_10003628_pt1 | contig 12013 bp, 24 predicted proteins | sample KBSM24metaG_FD_81521 | JGI IMG/M metagenome (GOLD analysis project Ga0105242, IMG submission 81521) | Miscanthus rhizosphere microbial communities from Kellogg Biological Station, Michigan, USA - KBS M2-4 metaG | ecosystem: Host-associated > Plants > Roots > Rhizosphere > Soil | place...
ATCAACTGGAGCCGGGTCGCCCAGCTGGGCAGGTTCGGCGGCATCCGCATCGAGGACGACCTGGCGGTGCAGCGCGGGGGGTGTGAGAACCTCACGCGCGATGCCTTCGCCGCGCAGGGCTGATCTGGAGTGCAATCGGGGGCCAACGGCCCCTGATTGACTCATTAAAGATACAGAATCAGCGCCTGGCGAGCAGATCCTTGATGTCCTGCAACAGTGCCTCGGTCTTGGTGGGCCCGGGCGGCGGCGCGCCGGGCTGCGGGCGCTTCAGACGGTTGATGCCCTTGATGACCACGAAGATGGCCAGCGCAATGATCAGGAACTCAAGGCAGGTCTGCAGGAACATGCCGTACTTGAGCAGCACCGGCTTGCCGGCGGCGTCGGTGGCGATCGCCACGCTCAGGTCGCTGAAGTGGATGCTGCCGACGAGCGGGGACAGCAGCGGCATGACCAGATCCCCGACCAGGGAGGCGACGATCTTGCCGAACGCGGCCCCGATGACGACCCCGACGGCGAGGTCGATGACGTTGCCCTTAATGGCAAATTCTTTGAATTCTGAAGCAAGGCTCATGGCGGGCAGCCTCCCCTTGGGATGTTGGTGAATCTTGTTGATCGCCCGGGCCAGCCTAACGAAAAGCCCGCCGCCGGTGCAAACGAGCGGGGCCGCCTGATGCTCAGGCGGCCCCGGGGTTTTTCAGCCTTGGAAGTCCGGACCGACTAGGCCGCGGTCTTCTTCTTGCGCGTGCGCTTCTTTGGCGCCTCGGCCGGGGCCTCCGCGGCCTCCGCCTTCACCTTTGACTTACCCTTGGCCTTGGACTTGGCCGCGGTCTTGCCGCGGGCGGCCTTCTTGTCCTCGGTCGGCGCCTCGGCCGCGACCGGGACCGGACCGTCGACCAGCTGCATGAGCGCCATGGGCGCGGAGTCACCCGGACGCGGGTTCATGCGCAGGATGCGCGTGTAGCCGCCCGGGCGCGTCTTGAAGCGCGGCCCGAGGTCCACGAACAGCTTCTCGACGATCGCCACATCCCGCAGGCGCGAGAACGCGAGGCGCCGGTTGGCATCCTTGTCGGTCTTGCCCAGCGTGATGAGGGGCTCGACCACGCGGCGCAGTTCCTTCGCCTTCGGCAAGGTCGTGCGGATGGTCTCGTGCCGCAGCAGCGAAACTGACATGTTGCGCAGCAGCGCATGCCGGTGCGTGCTGTTACGCGACAGCTGGCGGCCGGAGAGATGGTGACGCATAGAAAACCCTTCGCTCGTTCTACTTCGCTTCCCGCAGCGTGACCGTGTGGGTCAGTGAGGGAAGTGCGGGCCGCTCGTGTGGCGGCCCGCGCTCCTGCCTTCAGATGACGTCGCGCTCTTCGTCGTGCTTGAGTCCCGCCGGCGGCCAGCCGTCCAGGCGCATGCCGAGCATGAGGCCGTGGCTCTGCAGCACTTCCTTGATCTCGGTCAGGGACTTCTTGCCGAGGTTAGGCGTGCGCAGCAGCTCGACTTCCGTGCGCTGCACCAGGTCGCCGATGTAGTGGATGTTCTCGGCCTTGAGGCAGTTGGCACTGCGCACGGTGAGCTCGAGTTCGTCCACGGGACGCAGCAGGATCGGATCGAACTGCATCTCGGAGACCTTGGTCGAGGTCTCTTCCTCGCCCTGCAGGTCAACAAACACCGACAGCTGGTCCTTGAGGATGCTGCCCGCGCGGCGGATGGCCTCTTCCGCGTCGATGGTGCCGTTGGTCTCGATGTCGATGACCAGCTTGTCAAGATCGGTGCGCTGTTCCACGCGCGCGGCGTCGACCGAGTAGGTCACGCGACGCACGGGCGAGAACGAGGCGTCCAGCTGCAGGCGGCCGATGGGGCGCGTCTGCTCCTCGAACGCCACGCGCACGGCCGCCGGGCGGTAGCCGCGGCCGCGCTCGACGCGCAGCGTCATGGACAGCTCGCCCGCCTTGGTGAGGTTGGCGATCACGAGGTCGGGGTTCACCACCTCGACGTCGTGGTCGGTCTGGATGTCCCCGGCGGTGACCGGGCCCGGGCCCTTCTTGTGCAGGCGCAGTTCCGCGGAATCGCGCGTGTGCATGCGCAGCGCCACGGACTTGAGGTTGAGGAGGATGTCGACGACGTCTTCCTGCACACCCTCGATGCTGGTGTACTCGTGCAGCACGCCGTCGATCTCGATCTCGGTGATCGCGGCTCCCGGCATGGAGGACAGCAGCACGCGCCGCAGCGCGTTGCCGAGGGTGTGGCCGAAGCCGCGCTCGAACGGCTCGATCACCACGCGCGCCTGGCGCGGGGCCACCGGCTGTACCTTGACCACGCGGGGTCTCAGGAACTCAGTTACAGATCCCTGCATTGCAGTCTCACCTTGCCGGCCAGAACCGGCGCAATAGAAACACGGATGGACCCGCTGAAATGGGGGCGCAGCCCCCCGGATTCAAGCGGATACGCTTACTTCGAATACAACTCGACGACCAGGTTCTCGTTGATGTCGGGGAGGATGTCGTCCCGCCCCGGCGCTGACTTGAACACGCCGCGGAACTCCTTGTCGTTCACCTCGACCCAGTCCGGCAGGCCCACCTGCTGCGCCACGCCGAGCGCGGCCGTGATGCGCAGCTGCTTGCGCGACTTCTCGCGCACCTGGACGATGTCGCCGGCCTTCACCTGGTAGGAGGCGATGGTGACCGGCTTGTCGTTGACGTTGATCGACTTGTGGCTCACCAGCTGGCGCGCCTCGGAGCGCGTGGCGGCAAAGCCCATGCGGTAGACGACGTTGTCGAGGCGGCACTCGAGCAGCTTCAGCAGGTTCTCGCCCGTGGCGCCCTGCTTGCGCGCCGCGGCCTCGTAGTAGTTGCTGAACTGGCGCTCGAGCACGCCGTACATGCGGCGCAGCTTCTGCTTCTCGCGCAGCTGCAGTCCGTAATCGGACAGGCGCTGGCGGCGCTCGCCCTTCACCCCGCCCGGGGGCACGGTGAGCTTGCACTTGTTCTCGAGCGGCTTGACGCCACTTTTCAGGAACAGATCGGTGCCCTCGCGGCGAGCGAGCTTGCACGTGGGGCCAATGTAACGCGCCATAAAAGTCCTCTAAGCCTTCAGACCCGACGCTTCTTCGGCGGACGGCACCCGTTGTGCGGGATCGGCGTCACGTCCGAGATGCTGGTGATCTTCAGTCCACAGTTGTTCAGTGCACGCACCGCGGACTCACGCCCGGGGCCGGGGCCGCCGACGCGCACTTCCACGTTCTTGACCCCGTGCTCCTGGGCCGCCACGCCGGCCTTCTCCGCCGCGACCTGCGCGGCGAACGGGGTGCTCTTGCGCGAGCCGCGGAAGCCGCAGCCGCCCGAGGTCGCCCAGGAGAGCGTGTTCCCCTGGCGATCGGTGATCGTGATGATGGTGTTGTTGAAGGACGCGTGCACGTGCGCGATCGCATCGAGCACGTTCTTGCGCGCCTTCTTGGGCTTCTTCGCGCCGCCACTCTGGGCGCCGCCGCCCGCCGCGGCCGCGCCGCCGGCACCCTGCTTCTGTTGCTTCTCTTCAGCCATGCCTTATGCCTTATGCCTTTCCAGGAGGTGCGTTCAGCTTCACCGCCTGCTTGCGCGGGCCCTTGCGGGTGCGCGCGTTGGTGCGGGTGCGCTGGCCACGGACAGGGAGTCCGCGACGGTGACGGATGCCGCGGTGTGAACCGAGGTCCATCAGGCGCTTGATGTTCATCGAGACCTCGCGGCGCAGGTCGCCCTCGACCGCGAACTTCGCGATCTGCGAGCGGATCGCGTTGACCTCGGTCTCGGTGAGATCCTTCACCTTGGTGGTCGGTGCGACGCCTGCGGCGGCGCAGGCCGCGCGCGCACGGGTGCGACCCACGCCGTAGATCTGCGTGAGCCCGACCCACACGTGCTTGTTCATCGGGATATTGATGCCGGCTATGCGTGCCATGTTTTGCTACCTCAACCCTGACGCTGCTTGTGACGCGGGTCCGTGCAGATGACGTAGACCACGCGGCGGCGGCGCACGATCTTGCAGTTCTTGCAGATCTTCTTTACCGACGGACGTACTTTCATGATTAACCACCCGAACCGCTGCGGCCGGGGCCGAGCAGGTTCGCCTTCTTGAGAAGTCCCGGATAGTGATGCGACATCATGTGCGCGTTGAGCTGCGAGATGAAATCCATCACCACCACCACGACGATGAGGAGCGAGGTGCCGCCGAAGTGGAACGGCACACCCTACCAGGATACCAGATTCTCGGGCAGCAGGCAGACGGCGGTGACGTAGAGCGCGCCCCACAGCGTGAGGCGCGTCAGCACCGCGTCGATGTACTCGGCGGTCTGCTGCCCCGGGCGGATGCCGCGCACGAAGGCGCCGGACTTCTTGAGGTTGTCCGCCGTGTCGCGCGCGTTGAACACCAGCGCGGTGTAGAAGAAGCAGAAGAAGATGATGAGCCCGGCATAGATGACCAGGTGCAGCGGCTGCCCGTAGCCGAGCGCCGCGGCCACGTTCTGCATGGCGTTGCCGAGCCAGCCCTGGGAGCTGGTGCCGGCGAAGCTGGCGAGGGTCGCCGGGAACAGCAGCAGGCTCGAGGCAAAGATCGGCGGGATCACGCCCGACATGTTGAGCTTGAACGGCAGGTGGCTCGACTGGCCCGCGTACATGCGCCGCCCCACCTGGCGCTTGGCGTAGTCGACCGGGATGCGCCGCTGCGCGCGCTCGACGTACACCACGAAGAAGGTGGTCGCGGCCACCAGGATCAGCAGCAGCAGTGCGAACGGACCCTGCATTTCCCCGTTGCTCACCGACTCGAAGGTGCTGCCGACCGCGCCGGGCAGTCCGGCCACGATGCCCGAGAGGATGATCATCGAGATGCCGTTGCCGATGCCGCGCTCGGTGATCTGCTCGCCGAGCCACATGAGGAACATGGTGCCGGTGGTCATCGTGATCGTGGCGGTCAAGAGGAACGGCCAGCCGTGGATCAGCGTCAGCCCGCCCTTCTCCAGGGCGCCGGCGGCGGCGAAGGACTGCACCAGCGCGAGCACCACCGTGCCGTAGCGGGTGTACTGGGTGATCTTGCGGCGCCCGGACTCGCCCTCCTTGCGCAGCTCCATGAGCGAGGGCACCACCATCGACATCATCTGGATGATGATGGAGGCGGAGATGTAGGGCATGACCCCCATGGCGAAGATCGACAGGCGCGACAGCGCCCCGCCGGAGAACATGTTCACGATGCCGAAGATGGTGTTGGAACGGTCGCCGAAGAAGCGCGCCACTTCCGCCGGGTTGATGCCCGGGACCGGAATGAAGGTGCCGATGCGGTAGACGATGAGCGCGCCGATCAAGAACAGGATGCGGCCGCGAATCTCCCCGGAACGGGCAACTTCGCTGAAAGAGGCAGCGCTGCTTGCGGTGCTGGTCGCCATGCTGTCCTGTCTGGAGGCCCTCAGGCCTCGATCTTGCCGCCGGCGGCTTCGATCGCCGCGCGTGCGCCCTTGGTGACCCCGACGCCCTTGAGCGTCACGGCCTTCTTGATCTCGCCCGAGAGAATGACCTTGGCGCTCTCGGTGCCGGCCGGGACCACCTGCGCCTTGAGCAGCGCCGCCAGGTCCACCAGCTCACCCTCGACCTTGGCGAGTTCATCGAGCCGCACCTCGGCGCGCGTCGCCTTCATGGCCGAGCGGAACCCGACCTTGGGCATGCGGCGCTGGATCGGCATCTGGCCGCCTTCGAAGCCGACCTTGTGGTAGCCGCCCTTGCGCGCGCGCTGGCCCTTGGTGCCGCGGCCGCAGGTCTTGCCCTGGCCGGCGGAAGCGCCACGGCCCACGCGCAGGCGCGGCCGCTTCGCGCCCGGGGCTGGTTTCAGTGAATTCAGTCGCATAGCCATAACTTCCGCCTCACTCCACGCGCAACAGGTGCACGGCGGCGTTGATCATGCCGCGGTTCTCGCGCGTGTCCTTGACCAGCACGCTCTGGTGAATGCGGCGAAGCCCCAGGCCGCGCGCGGAGGCGGCGATGTTCTTCAGCTGCCCGTTGAGGCTCTTCACCAGCGTCACTTTGATTTGCTTCTCGGCCATGACTTTCAGCCCGTGATCTCGTCGAGAGTCTTGCCACGCTTGGCGGCGATGTCCTCGGGCGAGCGGATCTTCGCCAGCGCGTTGATGGTCGCGCGCACGACGTTGATCGGGTTGCGCGAGCCGTAGCTCTTGGCGAGCACGTTGCGCACCCCGGCGCACTCGAGCACCGCGCGCATGCCGCCGCCGGCGATGACGCCCGTGCCGTCGGAGGCCGGCTGCATGTACACGCGCGTCGCCCCATGGTTACCCGTGACCGCGTAATGCAGCGAATCGTTCCGCAGCGACACGTTGATCAGGTTCTTGCGCGCCTGGGTCATGGCCTTGGAGATCGCCACCGGGACCTCGCGCGCCTTGCCGAAGCCGTAGCCGACGCGCCCGGAGGTGTCCCCGACCACGGTCAGCGCCGTAAAGCCGAACTGCCGGCCGCCCTTGACGACCTTGGCGGTGCGGTTGACGGCCACGAGCTTCTCGACGAACTCGTCTGCCGGCTGGCCCTTCTCTGGTCTCGCCATAATTGTGTGTCCTGTCTAGAACTCAAGACCCGCTTCGCGGGCCGCATCCGCGAGCGCCTTGACGCGCCCGTGGAACTGAAATCCGGAGCGGTCGAAGGCGACCTTGCTCACCCCTGCCGCCTTGCTGCGCTCGGCAATCGCGCGCCCGACGGCCTTGGCCGCCTCGACGTTGCCGGTGCCCTTGAGTCCCGCGCGCACCTGCTCCTGCACGGTGGAGGCGGAGGCCAGCACCTTGGCGCCGTCCGCGTCCGTCACCTGGGCGTAGATGTGGTTCGGCGTGCGGTGCACGGTGAGGCGCGCAACGGCGAGCTGGCGGATGTGCGCGCGGCTCTTCACGGCGCGGCGCAGGCGCCGCTGCTTCTTCGTGATGATCACTTCTTCTTCCCCTCTTTCAGGGTGATTTTCTCGCCCGCATACCGCACGCCCTTGCCCTTGTAGGGCTCCGGGGGGCGGATGTCGCGGATCTCGGCGGCGACCTGGCCGACCTTCTGCCGGTCGATGCCCTTGATCAGGATCTCCGTCTGGCTCGGGGTCTCGATGCTGACACCCTCCGGGATCGGCACGTTCACCGGGTGCGAGAAGCCGAGCGTCAGGTTCAGGCTCTTGCCGGCCACCGCGGCGCGGAAGCCGACGCCGACCAGCTCGAGCTTCTTCTCATAGCCCTTGGTCACGCCGCGCACCATGTTGGCAAGGTGCGCCCGCGTGGCGCCCGCCTGGGTGCGCGCCAGGCCCGGGTCGGCGAAGCCGACCTGCAGCTTCTTCTCCTTCTCCACCACCGACACGCCCTGGGCGAGCGGCAGGCTGAGCGAGCCCTTGGCGCCCTTGATGGTCACCGCGCTCGCGGCGATGGTCGCGGTCACGCCCGAGGGCAGGTCGACCGGAGCTTTGGCAATTCTGGACATAGTGCTTATCTCTCGGGGGGCGCTCTTAGGCCACGATGCACAGGACTTCGCCGCCCTGTCCGCTGGCGCGCGCCTGCTTGTCCGTCATCACCCCCTTGGGGGTGGAGACGATCACGGTGCCCATGCCGCCGAGGATCTTCGGCAGGTCATCCTTGCCGCGGTAGATGCGCAGCCCCGGGCGGCTGACGCGCTCCAGGCGGTCGATGACGGGGCGGCCTTCGTAGTACTTCAGGCCGATCGTCAGGCGCGGCTTGCCGGCGTCCGCATCCAGGCGGAAGTCGGCGATGTAGCCCTCGTCCTTCAGCACCTTGACGATGGCCGTCTTCAGGCGCGAGGAGGCGAGCTGCACTTCGCTCTTACCCGCGGTCTGGCCGTTGCGGATACGCGTGAGGAGATCGGCAATGGGATCGGTCATGCTCATGCGGCGTTCCTCACCAGCTCGCCTTGGAAAGGCCCGGAATCTCGCCGCGGCTCGCGACCTCGCGGATCTTCACCCGCGCCAGCCCGAACTTGCGGTACACCCCGCGCGAGCGCCCGGTGATGGCGCAGCGGTTGCGGTGCCGCGAGGCACTGGCATCGCGCGGCTGCGCCTGCAGCTCGGCCTGCGCCGCCTGGCGCGCCTCGGGCGAAGTCTTGGGGCTGCGGATCAGCTCCTTTAACTTCGCGCGCTTCGCCGCGTACTTTTTCACGATCCCGGCGCGACGCTTTTCGCGCTCGACCATGCTCGTCTTCGCCATAGACTTAAGGTTCCTGTTACTTCCGGAACGGGAAGTTGAATGCCTCGAGCAACGCTCGGCCGTGACGGTCATCCGTTGCCGTCGTAGTAATAGTGATGTCCATACCCCGGATCTGGTCGACCTGGTCGTACTGGATCTCCGGGAAAATGATCTGTTCCTTCACGCCCAGGGAGTAGTTGCCCTGGCCGTCGAAGGCGCGCGGCGACACGCCGCGGAAGTCGCGGATGCGCGGCATCGCGATCGAGATCAGGCGGTCGAGGAACTCGTACATGCGCGCGCCGCGCAGCGTCACCTTGGCACCGATCGGCAGGCCCTGGCGGATCTTGAAGGAGGCCACCGCCTTGCGCGACTTGGTGATCAGCGGCTTCTGCCCGGTGATCTTGGTGAGGTCGGCCACCGCCGCGTCCATGACCTTCTTGTCCGCCACCGCCTCGCCGACGCCCATGTTGATCGTGATCTTCGCGATGCGCGGTACCTGCATCACGTTCTCGATCTTCAGGTCCGAGCGCAGCTTCGGCACGATCGTCTCGCGGTAAACTTGTTGGAGTCTGACCATACTTAACTCTCTAGTGGAGCAACCCGCGCCCTTCAGGCGTCGAGCATCTCTCCGTTCGACTTGAAGAAGCGCACGCGCTTGCCGTCGTTCAGGGTCTTGATGCCGATGCGGTCCGCCTTCTTGGCGCCCGGATTCCAGATCGCGACCTTGGACACCGCCAGCGGCACTTCCTTCTCGATGATGCCGCCGGGCTTGCCCGCCTGCGGGTTGCCCTTGGTGTGCTTCTTCGCCATGTTGACGCTCTCGACGAGCACGCGCCCGTCGGGCAGCACCTGGATCACGGCACCACGGCGGCCCTTGTCGCGGCCCGTGAGCACGATCACCTGATCACCCTTGCGGATCTTCCTCATCACAGCACCTCGGGTGCCAGGGAGATGATCTTCATGAACTGCTGGTTGCGCAGTTCACGCGTCACCGGTCCAAAGATACGGGTGCCAATGGGCTCGAGCTTGTTGGTCAGGAGCACCGCGGCGTTGCCGTCGAAGCGGATGAGCGAGCCGTCGGGACGGCGCACGCCGCGCGCGGTGCGCACCACCACCGCGTCGTACACCTCGCCCTTCTTCACCTTGCCGCGCGGGATCGCATCCTTGACGCTCACCTTGATGACGTCGCCGATGGTCGCGTAGCGGCGGCGCGTGCCACCCAGCACCTTGATACACATCAGGGTGCGGGCGCCGCTGTTGTCGGCGGCATTCAGTATGGTCTGCAACTGGATCATGATTCTTTCCTGCCTGTGCGCACCCGTTAGCCGGTGGCTTTGGCGACGACCTCGAGAATCCGCCAGGACTTGTGCCGCGACATCGGGCGGCACGGGGTGATGACGACGGTGTCACCATCCTTGGCCACGCCGCTCTCGTCGTGCGCCAACAACTTGGTGGTGCGGCGGATGAACTTGCCGTAGGTCGGGTGCTTCACCAGCCGCTCGATCTCGACCGCGACGGTCTTCTGCATCTTGGTGCTGACGACCTTGCCGGTCATGGTGCGGGCGCCCTTGGCTTCGACCTTGGATTCCACTTTGGTGCTCTCTGCGCTCATGGGTTACTTGCCTCCGACGGCGCGCTGCTCGCGCTGCACGGTCTTCAGGCGCGCGATATTGCGGCGCACCTTGCTGAACTGGTCGGGCTTGGGGTTCTGGCCCGTGGCGCGCTGCATGCGCAGCGCGAACTGTTCCTTGCGCAGCTTCACCAGCTCCTCTGCCAGGTCGGCGGCGGACTTGCCGCGCAGCTCTTTGGCGTCCATCAACGCACCTGCCGTTTCACGAATGAGGTGGACACGGAGAGCTTGGAGCCTGCCAGGCGGAACGCCTCGCGGGCCGTCACCTCGTCCACGCCCTCCATCTCGAACAACACCTTGCCGGGCTGTACGCGCGCCACGTAGTACTCGACGTTGCCCTTGCCTGAGCCCATGCGAACCTCGAGGGGCTTCTTGGAGATCGGCACGTCCGGGAAGACGCGGATCCAGATCTGGCCGCCGCGCTTCACGTAGCGCGCCATGGCGCGCCGCGCCGCCTCGATCTCGCGCGCGGTCATGCGCGCGCGGCTGGTGGCCTTGAGGCCGAACTCGCCGAAGGACACGTTGCTGCCGCGGTGGGCCAGGCCGCCGTTGCGGCCCTTGAACATCTTGCGGTACTTGGTGCGTTTGGGCTGAAGCATGGTCGTTGAGCCTCTAAGCCTGCGCCGGGGCTTCGGCGGCCGCGGCAGCGGCAGCGGGGGGGGCGACCGGCGCCACCGGAGTGGCAGCGGCGGCCGCGGCGGCGGCCACGGCCTCGCCCTCGGCGGCGGCCTGCGCAAGCTCGGCCTTGTCGAACACCTCGCCCTTGAAGATCCACACCTTGACGCCGATCACCCCGTAGGTGGTCTGCGCCTCGGAGAGGCCGTAGTCGATATCCGCGCGGAAGGTGTGCAGCGGGATGCGGCCCTCGCGGTACCACTCGGTGCGGGCGATCTCAGAGCCGTTCAGGCGCCCGGAAACGCGCACCTTCACCCCCAGGGCGCCGGAGCGCATGGTGCTCATGACCGCGCGCTTCATGGCGCGGCGGAACATCACGCGCTTCTCGATCTGCTGGGCGATGGAGTCGGCCACCAGCTGCGAGTCGAGCTCGGGCTTTCTGATCTCCGCGATGTTCAGGCGCACGTCCGTGACGGGCATGCCCAGCAGCGCCGCGGTCTCCTGGCGCAGCTTCTCGATGTCCTCGCCCTTCTTGCCGATCACGATGCCCGGGCGCGCGGTCTGGATGGTGATGTTCACCTTCTTGGCGGCGCGCTCGATCAGCACGCGGCTGACCGAGGCTTCCTTGAGGCGGTCCTTGAGGAAGGAGCGCACGCGGAAGTCGGTGTGCACGTGCAGCGGGAACTGCTTCTTGCCGGCGTACCAGCGGGAGGTCCAGTCGCGGGTGATCCCGAGGCGTATGCCGATCGGATTGACCTTCTGACCCATGCTTTAATCCTTCTTGCCGTCGCTCACGGCGACGGTGATGTGACTGTTGCGCTTGACGATGCGCGCGCCGCGTCCCTTGGCGCGGGCGGCGAAGCGCTTGAGCACCGGCGCGGCGTCCACCTGCACCAGCGCCACCTTCAGATCGTCGATGTCGGCGCCGTGGTTGTGCTCGGCGTTGGCGACCGCGGACTCGAGCACCTTGCGCACCAGCTCCGCGCCCTTCTTCGGCATGTACCTGAGCGTCGAGATCGCATTGCCGACCGGCTGCCCGCGCACCACGTCCGCCACCAGGCGGCACTTCTGCGGGGAGATGCGCGCGTAGCGCAGCTTGGAAGTGACTTGCATGCGTTTACCGGCCGCCCTTAAGAGGCCGCCGCCTCCACCTTGCGGTCCCCGGAGTGCGCCTTGAAGGTGCGGGTCGGGGCGAACTCGCCGAGCTTGTGGCCCACCATGTTCTCGGTGATGAGCACCGGGATGTGCTGGCGGCCGTTGTGCACGGCAATCGTGAGTCCCACCATCTCGGGTACGACCATCGAGCGGCGCGACCAGGTCTTGATCGGCTTGCGGTCGTTCTTGGCGGACGCCACCTGCACCTTCTTGGCGAGGTGCAGGTCGACGAACGGGCCTTTCTTCAGTGAACGTGGCATGTGTTCCTACGCCTTCAGCGAATGCGGTTCTTGCGGCGCTGGACGATCATGTTGTCCGTGCGCTTGTTGTGACGCGTCTTCAGGCCCTTGGCGTTCTGGCCCCACGGCGACACCGGGTGCGGGTTGCCCTGGCCGGACTTGCCCTCGCCGCCGCCGTGCGGGTGGTCGACCGGG
>Ga0105242_10003631_pt1 | contig 12010 bp, 13 predicted proteins | sample KBSM24metaG_FD_81521 | JGI IMG/M metagenome (GOLD analysis project Ga0105242, IMG submission 81521) | Miscanthus rhizosphere microbial communities from Kellogg Biological Station, Michigan, USA - KBS M2-4 metaG | ecosystem: Host-associated > Plants > Roots > Rhizosphere > Soil | place...
CAGCCGCCAAGCTGATGCCGGTCGCACTGGAGCTGGGCGGCAAGTCGCCGCACATCATCTTCGACGACGCCCAGCTGGAGGCGGCGGTGGCGGGCGTGGTGGACGGCATCTTCGAAGGCAGCGGCCAGTCCTGCGTGGCAGGCTCGCGCCTCTTCGTGCAGCGCAAGGTGCTGGACCGCGTGCTCGCGATGCTGGTGGAGCGGGCCAACGGCCTGCGCGTGGATCTGCCCGATGCGCCCGGCGCCCAGATGGGGCCCGTGTCCGGCTTCCGGCACCGCGAACGCATCGAGGCCATGGTGCAAAGCGCACGCGACGAAGGCGGCGAGATCCTGGCGGGCGGCTGCCGCCCGGGCGACGATCGCCTGGCCGCGGGCGCCTTCTACCGGCCCACCGTGATCGCCGGCCTGGACAACCGAGCCACCGCCGTGCGCGAGGAGATCTTCGGCCCCGTGCTCTGCGTGCTGCCCTTCGACGACGAGGACAACCTGATCGCCCAGGCCAACGACACGGCCTTCGGCCTGGCTTCCGGCATCTGGACCGCCAACTACCAGCGCGCCTGGCGCGTGGCCCGCGCGCTGGAAACGGGCCTGGTCTGGATCAACACCTACAAGCAGCTGTCCATCGCCACGCCCTTCGGCGGCTTCAAGGAAAGCGGCATCGGCCGCGAGAAGAGCGTGACCGGCGTACGCCTCTACCAGCAGAGCAAAGGCATCTACTGGAGCATGAACCCCGCCAACATCCAGAGCTGAAACGGCCGGAACGGATATCCACACAAAGCAAGACACAAGGAGCAAGACATGCAGCAGCAACCCACCGTGGGTTTCATCGGCGTCGGCGTGATGGGCGAGCCCATCTGCCGGCACATCGCCACCCGGAGCGGCGCGCCCGTGATCGCGTCAGACCTGAACCAGGAGCCCCTGGCGCGCCTGGCCGCGCACGGCGTGCGGGCCGTCGCCATGGACGAGCTGACGGCACAGGCCGACATCGTCTTCATGTCCCTGCCCTCGGGCGAGGTCATGAAGCAGGTGGTGGCCGGCCCCGGCGGCCTGGCCGAGCGCCTGCGCCCCGGCACCACGCTGGTGGACCTGAGCACCTCGTCGGTCGACGTGACGCTGGAAGCGGCGAAGCTGCTGGAAAGCAAGGGCGTCGCCTTCGCCGATGCGCCCGTCATGCGCACCCGCGCCGCCGCCGAGGCCGGCACACTGGCCGTACCGGTGGGCGCGAGCCCCGCGGTCTTCCAGCGCATCGAACGCTTCATCCGCACCTTCGCCTCCGACGTCACGCATGCCGGCGGCATCAGCGCCGGCCAGGTGGTGAAGATCCTCAACAACATGGTGCTCTACGAAACCGTGCTGGCCCTGTCCGAGGCCGCCGCCATCGGCCGGCGCGCGGGCGTGCAGCCGGACGTGCTGTTCCAGGCCTTCTCCACCGGCTCAGCCGACAGCTTCGCGCTGCGCAACCACGGCATGAAGGCCATCGCGCCGCAGCAGTTTCCCGAAAAGGCCTTCCCTGTCACCTATGCGAAGAAGGACATCTCGTACGCCGTCGCCCTGGGCGAGCAGGTGGGCGTCGATCCCACCGGCGCGCGCAACCTGCTGGCCACCCTGCAAAAGGCCATCGACGCCGGCCACGGCGAGAAATACGCCCCGGCGATCAGCCTGGTGTTCGAGCAGCGCACGCCCTAGGCCACTGCGCGAAGCGGCAGGCCGCGCGCGGAGGCCGGCTTGTGGTGCAATCGGGGCCTGGTAAAAACCCTGAGGCAAGCGCTGCCCGTGCCGGCAGCGCCATCGTTCCATGAGCCGCTCCATCCCCGCCCCCGTCCCTGCCCCCGCTCCCCATTCCCCGACGGAAGACGCGCTCGCGCTCTTCACCGGCGTGCTGCTGATCTCCATCGGCGTGGCCTTCTTCACCAGCGCCGGCCTGCTGACGGGCGGCACGGCCGGGCTGGCCTTCCTGGTCCATTACGCCACGGGCATGGGCTTCGGCGCCCTCTTCTTCGTGCTGAACCTGCCCTTCTACTGGCTGGCCTGGCGCAAGATGGGGCGCAGCTTCACCTTCAAGACCTTCGCCGCCGTGCTGCTGCTGTCGGTGCTGACCACGCTGCAGCCCCACTTCCTGCAGTTCGCGCAGTTGCAGCCGCTCTATGCCGCCATCGCGGGCGGGCTCATCACCGGCACGGGCTTTCTGGTGCTGTTCCGCCACCGCTGCAGCCTGGGCGGCGTGGGCATCCTGGCCCTCTATCTGCAGGGCCGCTACGGCTGGCGCGCCGGCAAGGTGCAGATGGGCATCGACTGCTGCATCGTGCTGCTGGCGCTGCTCACGGTGGATCCGCTGCGCGTCGCCTATTCCATCGTGGGCGCGGTGGCGCTCAACCTGGTCCTGGCGCTCAACCACCGGCCGGGGCGCTACACGGCGGTCTGAGCGCCGGGCATTGCGTATCATCAGGCCGCCATGCGCCCCAGCTTTCGCCTCCTGCTGCTGTTGATCGTGCTCACGGCCCTGCGCGGGCTCGTCGGCCCGGCCATGGCCGCCGGCATGGCGCTGCTGCAGGGTCCGGCCGCCGTGCAGATGGCCGCAAGCCTGGGCCACGGCGCCGTGGCATCGGAAGACGGCGCACTCCACGCGGCGCATGACGGCCACGGCGCCAGCGGCATGGCGCACGCCCATTCCGCCACGCCCTGCCAGGGCGACATCGCCTTGCCCTCCGCTCACGATGGCGGGCCGGGCCACGGCGAGACCTCTTCCCCATCGCACGCGGCCTGCGCAGATTGCGAGATCTGCCACACGGCCCTGCTGGCGCCCGCCGTGGGCGCCACGCCCCCTGCCGCCCGCCATGCCGGCCGCATGCCCGCCGCCGCCACGCGCTTTGCCAGCGCCGGCGCCGCGTTGCCCATCAAGCCGCCCATTTCCTGAAGCCGACGCCCTTGGTGCGTCCGCGATGTGCCCCAGCCGCCCGCATGGCGGGCGTCGGCGCGTCGCGCACGCACTTCGCCTTGCCCCGTCCACCGCTTCAGGAGATGCCCATGCGTGCCTTGCCACGTCTTCCCGCCCCTCTTTGCCTCTTCGTTCTCTTGGCCTTCGCTGCGCTGGCGCCGCGCGGAGCGCAGGCCCAGGGCCTGGCGCCCGCCGCCGATCCGGCCGCAGCCACAGCGCCCCTCGCCCTGCCCATGCTGCCCCGCGCGGAGGCCGGCCTGGATGCGCCCCCCGCCGACTGGCGGACCGCCAATCAGGCCGTCACCACGGGTGCCCAGGGCCATGAAGGCCATGGCGATCACCCCAGTCCGGCTGCACCGCCCATTGCACCGCCCGCAGCGCCGGGCATGCACGGCCACCACCGCCACGGCACGGAGGCCCGGCCATGAACGCGCGCCCCCAGCACCGCTCTCGCACCGCCGCCGCCGCCGCCGCGCTCACCCTGTCGGCCACGCTGCTCGCCGGCTGCGCCAGCGTGTCGCCCGACGGCCTGCGCACCGACGTGCAGGCGCTCGCGCAGGGCCGCACTGCCGGCGTCGATGCGCCCGCGCTGCCCGCAGCGGATGCGGCAGCCCAGGCCGATGCGCAGGTCGCCATCCAGCGCTGGCTGGCCGAGCCGCTCACCGCAGAGACTGCCGTGCGCATCGCCCTGCTGAACCACCCGGGCCTGCAGGCGCGGCTGGCGCAGCTGGGCGTGCAGGACGCCGACCGGGTGCGCGCCCTCACGCCGCCCAATCCGCGCCTGGGCATCGGCCGGCTGGTGAACGGGCATGAGCGCGAGATCGAACGCAGCCTCTCCTTCGGCCTGATCGATCTCGTCACCCTGCCCTGGCGCGCGCGCTGGCAGGCCCAGGCGCTGCAGCAGGCCACGCGTTCGGCCGCCGAAGAGGTGGCCCGGCGCTCCACCGAGGCCCGCCGCGCCTGGATCACCGCCGTGGCCGCACAGCAGGTGCTGGCCGCGCACGAGCGCATGCACGAAGCGGCCGAGGCCGGCGCCGAGCTGGCCCGGCGCATGGCCCGCGTCGGCCACTGGAGCCGGCTGCAGGAAGCCCGCGAGCAGGCCGCGCTGGCCGGCAGCGGCGCCCGGCTGGCGCAGGCGCGCCTGGCCGCCGCCACCGCGCACGAGGAACTGGCCCGCGCCCTGGGTCTCTGGGGCGCATCGGCCCAGTTCACGCTGGCGGACCGACTGCCCGAACTGCCCGCCCAGCCCCTGGCGGCGGACGGCATCGAGGCCCGCGCCCTGCGCGAGCGGCTCGACGTGCAGGCCGCCCGCCTGGCGCTGGAACGCACGGCCGACCAGCAGGGCACGAGCGGCATCGCCAGCGTGTTCGGCGACATCGGCCTGCGCTACCAGCGCAACACCACCACCAGCCGCGACGCCGCTGCCCACAGCGACGTGCAGCGCGGCTGGGAACTGCAAATGCCCCTGCCCCTCTTCGACTGGGGCGGCGCCGCCAGCGCCCGCGCGCGCGCCCTCACGCAGCAAAGCGCCGCCGAGCTGCAGCACACGGCCCTGGGCGCGCGCAGCGAGGTCCGCACCCGCTGGCTGGCCTACCGCACCGCCTGGGAGCTGGCCCGCCAGCAGGCCGACGCCGTGGTGCCGCTGCAGCGTGCCATCCAGGACGAGACCCTGCTGCGCTACAACGGCACGCTCGCCAGCGTGTGGGACCTGCTGGCCGAAGCCCGCGCCAGCACCGCCGCCGTCGCACAGGCCACCCAGGCGCAACGCGACTTCTGGCTGGCCGATGCCGACCTGCAGTTCGCCATCGCCGCCGGCTCGCCCGGCCCCGGTGCCATCGCCAGCGCCGGAACCCTCGCGGCTGCACCGTCCGCCCCCACCACCTCTTCCTCCTCCGCAGGCCACTGACATGAACCGCCGCAATTTCTTCGCCGCCACTGGCGCCGCCACGGCCGTGGCCGGTGCCGCCGTGGGCCGTAGCGCGCTGGCCGCGCTGCCCGAACCCGCCCTGCAGCAGGGCACCGGCACCGCCGTGCCCCCGCCGCCGCCCACCGGCCGGCCCTTCCAGCCGGTCGTCACCCTCAACGGCTGGAGCCTGCCCTGGCGCATGAACGCCGGGGTCAAGGAATTCCACCTCGTCGCCGAGCCCGTGGTGCGCGAATTCGCGCCCGGCTTCGCCGTCAACCTCTGGGGCTACAACGGCCAGAGCCCGGGCCCCACCATCGAGGTGGTCGAGGGCGACCGGGTGCGCCTCTTCGTGACCAACCGGCTGCCGGAGCACACCAGCGTGCACTGGCACGGCCAGCGCCTGCCGAGCGGCATGGACGGCGTGGCGGGCCTGAACCAGCCGGCCATCGCGCCCGGCAAGACCTTCGTCTATGAATTCACGGCGCGCCGGGCCGGCACCTTCATGTACCACCCGCATGCCGACGAGATGGTGCAGATGGCCATGGGCCTGATGGGCCTGTGGATCACCCACCCGAGGGGTGCGCACCCGCACATCGCCGCCGTGGACCGCGACTACGCCTTCCTGCTGAACGCGTTCGCCGTCGATCCCGGCACGCGCACGCCGCGCATCAACGAGATGACCGACTTCAACATCTGGGCCTGGAACAGCCGCGTGTTCCCCGGCATCGACCCCTTCGTCGCCCGGCGCGGCGACCGGGTGCGGCTGCGCGTGGGCAACCTCACCATGACCAACCACCCCATCCACATCCACGGCCATGAATTCGAGGTGACCGGCACAGACGGCGGCCCCGTGCCGAAGAGCGCCCGCTGGCCCGAGGTGACGACCGACGTGGCCGTGGGCCAGATGCGGCAGATCGAATTCATCGCCGACGAGCCCGGCGACTGGGCCGTGCATTGCCACAAGAGCCACCACACCATGGGCCCCATGGGCCACGCCGTGCCCAACCTGATCGGCGTGCAGCAGGCCGACCTGGTGGAGAAGATCCGCCGCATCGTGCCCGACTACATGGCCATGGGCGAGCGCGGCATGGGCGACATGGGCGCCATGGAGATGCCCCTGCCCGACAACACCCTGCCCATGATGACCGGCCAGGGCCCCTTCGGCCCGCTGGAGATGGGCGGCATGTTCAGCGTGCTCAAGGTACGCGACGGCCTGGCGCGCGGCGACTGGCGCGACCCCGGCGACTACGCCCAGCCGCCCGGAACCCGCGCCCGGGAATGGACGGGCGAGCCCGCCGCGCTGCCCGCCGAGCAGCGGCCCGCCGGCCTGCCCCCGCCCGGTGCGGGCGAAGGCGCGCCGCGCGTGCGCAAGCCCGGCACGGGGCCTGCCGGTCATTCCGGGCACGGCGGCCATTGACTATCGAAACCATAGCTACCCGCGCAGCATCTGCAAGCGCTGGAGGCACTTTTCATTCACAAGGAACCGTCACCATGAACCACCCACACGCTCCCCGCCGCGCCTGGCTGCGGCACACGCTCGCCCTCGCCGCCGCTGGCGCCCTGCCGGTGCTGGCCCGGGCCGCCGCGCCCGCCACCACCTCCACCGCCAACGTGCCGGCCGACATGGAAGTCTGGAAAGACCCGAACTGCGGCTGCTGCAAGGACTGGGTGGCCCACATGCAGGCGGCGGGCTTTCGCGTCGGCGTGCACGACATGGGCAATACGGCGGTGCGCCAGCGCCTGGGCCTGCCGGCCAGGCTCGGCTCCTGCCACACCGCGCTGGTGGGCGGCTACGTCATCGAAGGCCATGTGCCCGCCGCCGACGTGAGGCGCCTGCTGCGCGAAAAGCCCCAGGCCCTGGGACTGGCCGTGCCCGGCATGCCGGTAGGCTCCCCGGGCATGGACGGCGCCCTCTACGGCGGCCGGCGCGACGCCTTCGACGTGCTGCTGGTGGCGCCCGACGGCAGCACCCGCGTGTTCCAGCACCATCCCGGCAACCGCCAGGAAGAAGGCGGCAACGGCGCCCAGCCGGCAACCGATGCCCATGCCGGCCACGGCGCGCAAGATGCCCCCCACGACGACGGCGCCGCAGCCGCCGGCGCAGGCACGGATGCCGAGGCCAGCGAAGGCGAAGTCGTGCGCTGGGACGCGGCCACCGCCCGCCTGACCCTGCGCCATGGCGAGATCAGGAACCTGGGCATGGCCCCCATGACCATGGTGTTCCGCGTGCGCGAGCCGGTGGAGGGCCTGAATCTCGCACCCGGCCAGCGCGTGCGCTTCGTGGCCGAGCGCACCCGCGAAGGCCTGGTGGCCCGCCGCATCCAGCCCATCGCAAGCGATGCGGCAGCCGCCGGCAGATTGCGCTGAAGCGCCGGCCCCATAGCGCATTTGCCGCTGAACGGGGCCGGCACTTCCGCACCACCCGGGCGGCCTGAGCTTCTAGCATCGGTGCATCCGAAACAACCCTTGTGCCGCTGGAGCCCACGCCATGTCCGATCTGCTCGTCACCTTCAACTTCGACCAACTCGGCGAAGCCCGCGAATACCGCCCGCCGGCCGACCGCGTGATCGAAGGCGACATCGTCTGCCGCAACTGGGACGTCGACAGCGCCAAGGACGGCGCCGTGCGCGCCGGCGTCTGGGAATCCACGCCCGGCGTGAACCACTCCATCAAGGGCGAGACCTGGGAGTTCTGCCTGATCCTCTCCGGCGTGGTGGAAATCACCGAACGCGGCCACGAACCCAAGATCTACAAGGCGGGCGACTGCTTCATCATGAAGCCCGGCTATGTGGGCACCTGGCGCACCATCGAGACGGTCCGCAAGGTGTGGGTCATCGCCTGACGGACGCGGGCGCCCTGCCTGCGGCGTGGGCAGCCTTGCCGGCGTTGTCGGCGCGAGCGAAGCAAGCCCGCGCCAGGCGCTGCGAACCGGTCCTGGCCGCCCTTGCCCCCGCAGTGCCGGGCACCCACTGAGAGATCCGCTACGGACTCTCATACGCCACCGCATACCCCTGACCCGCCCGTTCGATACGCGCGAAGCCTGCGGCGCCCAGGTGCATCCCTGCGATCAGCAGGCGCTCGGCGCAGGCGAAGTCCAGCAGCACCGTGCGCGTGCGCGCGGAAAGCAGCGGGTCCTGGTCGAAGGCGATCGACACGTCAGGGTGCGCCGCCTGGATGGCGGGAAAGTGCACCACATCGCCCCAGACCAGTAGGCCGTCGCTGCCGGCGTCGAACCGGTAGCCCGTGTGCCCGGCGGTGTGGCCCGCCAGCGGCACGGCCCACAGGCCGGACAGGACCTCGCCGGAGTCGATGAGGCGCAACCTCCCCGCGTAGGCGGCGAAGGCCCGCCGCGCCACGAGGAAGTTGCCGCGCGCGCGCTCGCTGGCCCGATGCAGATGGGCATCGTCCTGCCAGAAGGCGATCTCTTCGCGATGCACCACCAATTCGGCGCAGGGGAAAGCCGGCGCACCCGTGGCGTCCAGGAGGCCGCCGACATGGTCCGGGTGGGCGTGGGTCAGCAGCACCGTATCCACCTGCGAAGGCCGCACGCCCGCCAGTGCCAGACGGTGCATCAGCTCTCCGCCCCATTGCCTGAAGCCCCCCGCGCCCGTGTCGATCAGCATCGTGCGGCCACGGCCACGCACCAGATAGGCATTGATGTGGACCGACGACGGCTCCCGCGCGCCTGCGGCCTCCTGGATGCGGCGGGCCTGGGCCGCGTCGATGTTCGTCAACAGATCCAGGCTGGCGCAAAGATAGCCATCGCTCAGTGCGGTGATCGAGAAGTCACCCACCTGGCGGCTCGGGAAACGGGTATCCGGCATCGCTTGTTCCTCGGCCTGCATGTCAATTGCGGGCATGAATGTTCGACGCCGCGTAGCCGAAGCAGCGGATGCGGGGCGTGAGCCGCATCGCGCTCCGGATGGCGTCCTCCAGACCGTCCATGAACGACGCCATGATGTCCGCCGTGCGGAACGGCTCCAGCCGATAACGCACATCGACGAAGACCGGGTGTCCCCGCCCCAGGTGCGCGGCGACGCAGGCGACATGCACGTTCTCCGGGGCGGCGCGAAGCACCCCGATGCAGAGTCCGGCGCATCGATCCGAGAGTTCGGCGAGCGACTCGTCCGCCGGCATCGCGCCGGGCGGCATGAAGATCGTGATGTTGGGCATGTGCAGGCCTGCCCTTTCACTGCGGCCGGGCATCGGCACGGCCGGGCGTCAGTGGGGCCGACATCGGTGCATAGGCATGCACGCCATCCGGCCAGTCCGATGCGGCCAGCGCCGAAGCGTGCCCCGTCGCAAGCCAGCGGCGCTCGGGCGAGCGGTCCAGCGCGACCGAATGGATCGCGGCCGGGGCGAGGCCCCTGCGCACCAAAGGCTCGGGCCCCACGGAACTCAGCACCAGGTATTCGCCCTGGGAGACGGCCGGCGCGCGGTCGAGTCCAGCGTAGAGATTGCGATGCCAGTCGGTGATGTGTTCCTGCCAGCGCGAGAAATTGCCGCCGCCCTTGAGGCGGTACTCCGACCCCAGCAGCACGTCGAGGCCGTCGATCGAATGCAGGGCCAGATACGTGGGGCAACCCGGCCGCAGGGCCTTGAAGCGCTGGGAGGTATGGAACCCCGCCACAGAGATCAGCGCGGGCAGCTTCTCCAGGCTGTAGAAGTCATTCCAGCCGGCTTCGCTGGCAGGGTCCGTGAATTGGCATTCCACCGTGTAGATCATTTGAAGAAGCTCCTGCGGAGACACTAGGCCCCGCCATGGTTGTTGATGTTTCATCATGGTAGGAGCCGCCATGGACGCCGTAAAACGACTTATCGGCATGCTTCAGTGATAAAAGATCAAGGAAAACCTCTCATGGCCCTTCGACGCAAGATACCGAGCCATTCCGCCCTGCTGGCCTTCGAGGCGGCAGCCAGGCACGGCAGCTTCGCCCGCGCCGCAGACGAGCTGTCGCTCACCGAAGGCGCCATCAGCCGGCAGATCGGGCGGCTGGAATCCTTCCTCGGACTGTCGCTGTTCGAGCGCATCGGCAACCGGGTGCGGCTGCTGCCCAAGGGGCAACGCTATGCCCGGCAGGTGCGGGACATACTGGAGCGGCTGGACCATGAGAGCCAGTACCTGATGGGCCAGCCGGACGATGGCGCCAGCCTCGACATCGCGACGCTGCCCACCTTCGCCACACGCTGGCTGATTCCGCGCCTGGCCCGCTTCCAGCGCCTGCACCCGCATATCACCGTGCATCTGGCCGAACGGATGGACCCGTTCGCACTGCCCGGCAGTGGTTTCGACGCATGCATCCATTTCGAACACCCCGCCTGGAGCGGCGCGCACGTCCATCCGCTGCTGCAGGAGGAACTGGTGCCCGTGTGCCACCCGGCGCTGCTCGGGCCCGATGGCGCGGCGCCCGCGCTGGACGCGCTGCCCAGGCTGCACAGACGCCAGAACCCCGATGCCTGGGAGCGCTACGCCGCAGAAACCGGCACACCGATCACCCACCCCGCCATCGGGCCCCGCTACGACCTGCACGCCATGCTGATCGAGGCCGCGCTGGCCGGCCTGGGCGTCGCGCTCGTGCCCCGGCTCTATGTGGAGGCAGACCTGGCGCAGGGCCGGCTGGCAACGCCATGGCCGCCAGCGAGCCCTGTCGCGAAGACTTTCTGCTTGGTACTGCCGTCCCCCATCGAGCTGAGTTCGGAGCCCCTGCAGGCCTTTGCCCGGTGGCTGCTCGGCGAAGCGCATGCCAGCGCGAAACCTGCGCGCTCCGCACCGTGACTCCGCAGGGACGATGAACGCAAGGCAAGCCTGCACGCCCGGTCCCGGCTCGGCGTGCCGCATGCGTGGCTGGCGGCGCGGCCGCGCTGGCAGCTGATCGGCCGGAGCGGGCTTGCGCTATGGTGGCGCCCTTCGCCATCACAGGCCATCGTCAGCCCATGTCCCGCATGTCCCGCATGTCCCAGCCCTTCTTCGCATACAGCCCCGCCGGCGACGCCGGCTCCATCACCCGCGTCGCCGGCATCGAGGTCGGCCACTGCACCGACACGCGCCGGCCCACCGGCTGCAGCGTGGTCATCGCCCGCGAGGGCGCAGTGGCCGGCGTGGACGTGCGCGGCGCGGCGCCCGGCACGCGCGAGACCGATCTGCTGGAGCCCACGCACCTGGTGGAGCGCATCCACGCCGTGATGCTGTCCGGCGGCAGCGCCTTCGGGCTGGATGCGGCCAGCGGCGCGGTGCGCTGGCTGGAAGAGCGCGGCATCGGCCTGGACGTGGGCGTGGCCCGCATTCCGCTGGTGCCGGCGGCCGTGCTGTTCGACCTGCCCGTGGGCGATGCGCGCATCCGCCCCGACGCCGCCGCGGGCTACGCCGCCTGCGCCGCCGCCTCGCGCGAGGACCCGGCCGAGGGCAACGTGGGCGCCGGCGCGGGCGCCGCGGTGGGCAAGCTCTTCGGCATGGACCGGGCCATGAAGGGCGGCATCGGCAGCGCCTCGATCACCGTGGAGGGCGTGACCGTGGGCGCGCTGGTGGCCTGCAACGCGGTCGGCGACGTGGTGGACCCGGACACCGGCCGTCCCGTGGCCGGCGCCCGCACGGCCGACGGACTGGGGCTGCTCGACACGCGCCGCGCCCTGCTGGCCGGCGACGCGCCGCAGAGCCTGCTGGCCGGCACCAACACCACCATCGGCGTGGTGGCGACCGATGCGGCCATCACCAAGGCGCAGGCCCGCCGGCTGGCGGTGTGCGCGCACGACGGGCTGGCCCGTGCCATCAACCCCGTCCACACCCTGTCGGACGGCGACACGCTGTTCGCCCTGGGCACGGGCCTCGCCGGCCGCACGCTGGGCATGATGGTGCTCTGCACCCTGGCGGCCGAGGTCACGGCCCGCGCCACGCTGCGCGCCGTCCGGGCTGCGCAGGGCATCACCACCGTGCAGGGCCTGCACCTGCCCAGCGCCGCCGATCTGGGCGGAGGCCGGCCATGAACCTGCTGGCCGCGCGTTCGCGCACCGCCGCCCGGCGCCTGCGCACCGCCTTGCTGAACGTGCGCGACCTGCTGCTCTCGGCCGGGCCGCTCGCCTTCCTGGCCGTGGGCCTGGTGGCGCTGGCCTACTGGTGGCTGCAGCCCAACCCGCCGCGCCGCGTGACCCTGGCCACGGGGCCCGCGCAGAGCG
>Ga0105242_10003635_pt1 | contig 12006 bp, 10 predicted proteins | sample KBSM24metaG_FD_81521 | JGI IMG/M metagenome (GOLD analysis project Ga0105242, IMG submission 81521) | Miscanthus rhizosphere microbial communities from Kellogg Biological Station, Michigan, USA - KBS M2-4 metaG | ecosystem: Host-associated > Plants > Roots > Rhizosphere > Soil | place...
CGGGCGCACGCAGCCGCCCCGAGCGGGGTGGCATGCGCGGACGGGTAGACCTCGACGGGGATGCGGGCCAGGTCGGCCTGGGCTTGCATGAGGACGGCGGATCGGGTCAGGCCGCCGTCGACCCGAAGACGGGTCAGCGGTTGGCCGAGATCGTCGGCGACCAGCTCGGCCAGGGCGGCAACCTGGGCGGCGATGCCTTCTAGCAGGGCCCGCACCAGATGCCCGCGACCGCTGCTCAGCCTCATGCCGGTGAAGGATGCGGTGGCTTGCGCGTCCCACCAGGGGGCCGCGAGACCGGCCAGCGCCGGTACACACAGCACGCCGCCGCTGCAGTCCCCTGCCGAGGCCGAGACCGCGTCGAGTTGGTCGGCGGCGGGCACCAAACCGAGGTCGATGGCCCACCGCACCGCCGAGGCGGCGGTGTAGACCTGCCCGTCGACGCAGTAGGAAGTGCGCGCGCGCAGCCGCCAGGCCACCGAGGTGGTCAGACCGGCATGCGAACGGCTGGGGCGTTCCCCGAGTTGGGCAAGCAGGAACGCACCAGTGCCGAAGGTACATTTCGCCGTCCCGGGTTCTAGACAGTTCTCGGCGAGCAGCGCGGCCTGTTGGTCCACGATCAGCCCGGCGACCGGGATGGCCGGCGGCCCGAAGACGTCGGTCTCGCCGGCGATGTGGTCGCAGTCAACGAGGGTCGGTAGCTCCTCGCCGGCCAGCCCGAACAACTCCACCAGCTCGGGGCTCCACTTGGTGGTGTCCAGGTCGAGCAGCAGGGACCGGCTGGCGGTGGAGGCGTCGGTGATAAACGCACCGCACAGCCGGTGGATCAGCCAGGTGTCGGTGGTGGTGACCGCACCGTCACGGGTCAGGCTCTCCCGGATCCACGCCATCTTCGGTGCCGAGAAATACGGATCCAGGACCAGCCCGGTCTGGGCGGCCACGGTGTCGGCGGATCCGGCGAGCGCCGCGCAGATGGACTCTGCGCGGCGATCCTGCCAGACGATCGCCGGGGTGAGCGGCCGGCCGGTGCGCCGGTCCCAGGCCAGGACCGTTTCCCCCTGGTTGGCCAGGGCGACCGCGGACACGGTCACCCCGGCCTGGTCCAGGGCGCGGCGACCGGCATCGACCACGGAGGCGTAGAGGGCCTCGGGGTCCTGCTCGACACCGCCGCCGGGCAGGTAGTCCGGGCGCAGCGCGATCTCGGCGATGGAGATGACCTGCCCGGCCTCGTCGACGACGATGGCCTTGGTGCCCGAGGTGCCCTGGTCGATGGCCAGCACGTAGGTCATGGCGTGTCCTGCTCGGCGACGCGGTCCAAGGTGGCGTCGATGGAGAGCATGTCGGGCATCGCCAGTCCGTGCCGGCCGCGCCGGGCCAGCAGCACGCCGAGATAGATCGCGCCCAGGACGACCATGACGAGAACGTACAGCCAGGCGTTCTTGAAGCTGGCGTCGCGGAACAGAGCGAGTTCGAAGACCAGCCACACCACCGCGACGATCAGGATCGGTTTCTCCCAGGCGCCAAGGTCGAACTTGCCGTTGGCGGGCAGCTGCTTGCGCTTGATCAGGTAAAGCACCACGGTGGCGGCGTAGATCACGGCGGGCAGCAGCGTCGCAGCGCCGAACAGGGTGAACAGCGCGTTCTGCGACCGCGAGAACGCCGCGAGGATCAACTCGGCGAGCACGAAGAACATGACGGTGGCCTTCAGCGGGGTGTGAAAGCGCTCGGAGATCTGATTCCACTGCCGCCAACCGGGAAAGCGTTCGTCGCGCGACATCGCCCAGGTCAGCCGGACCCCGGTCATCATGATGACCAATCCGCAGGCGAAGATCGCGACGACCACCATCACGAGAAGCAGCGTGGACATCACCGATCCCAGGGTGTGTTTTATGACGTCGGCGATCGGGGTTCCGGAGGCGGCCAGAGCGACCGGGTCACCGGCAGCCAGGGTGACGGCGATCAGAAACACGAACCCCAACACACCCGAGGCCAGCACGGCCTGAACCATCGAGCGGGGAACGACCCGTTCGGGGTCAGTGGTTTCCTCGGCGAGATTGGCCGCAGACTCGAATCCGACGATGGTGAACGCGCCCAGCAGGAAGCCCAGCATCCAGGGCCCCGCAGACGTCCAGCCGCCGAAACTCCAAAACCCTTCCGCAGCAACGGCTCCCTTGCTCCACAGGTTGGCGACGTTCATGTCACCGCGGATGAACCCCACCGCCAACAGCAGCACCGTCAGGGCAAGCATCCCGATCAGCTCGGCGGACACCGCACCGCTGTTGACCCGCTCGCTCCACTTGGTGGACATCCCCACCAACAGCGCTTGCGCCAGAAGCACCAACGCGGTCACCAACCAGGTCACGGTGGTGGTGCCGTCGTAACTGAGCAACACCGGTAACACCGTCGAGGCGATCGTGTAGTCGACAGCCACCACCACGATGGCCAGGAAGGTGAACGAGATCCAGCCGATGATCCAGCCCAGCACGGGATTGGCCAGCCGCGACATCCACTGATACGCGTAACCGGTCACCGGGATCCGCGACGCGAGCGAGCCCAGCACGAACGCCACCGCGAGTTGCCCGACCACCGCGATCGGCCACGTCCAAATCCCCACCGGGCCCGAGGAATTCAGGACCGAACCATAGGTGGTGAAGATGCCCGTCGCGATGGACACGAACGCGAACGCCACCGCGAACGACGCGAAGCGGCCAGTTCGGCGTTCCATGGACTGCGTGTAGCCGAATTGCGCGAGTTCGGCGGCGTCACCCCCGGCGAGGGTTTGCGAATGAGGCTGAGACATGTGGTTGCTCCTATTGGTATAGACCATGTGGTTCAACCAAAGTATGGGCGTGATCCACGCCACAGTCAACCCCGAAACAAACTCTTTACAAACCGCGTGGACTAGACCACCTGGACCAAAAAGGGAGTGTGGCGGGTTAAGCTGCCGACATGGCTCCTCCGACCCGTAAAAAGGCCCGCCCCAGCACTGCCCGCTACATCTCGATCGCCGCACTGCTACGCGACAGAATCGTCGATGACCAGCTCGGACCCCACACACTGCTGCCGTCGGAACGCGAACTCGCCGAGCAGCACCAGGTCAGCCGAATGACCGCCCGCCAAGCCCTGTCCCTGCTCGAAAGTGAGGGCATGGTCTACCGCCGACCCCCCCGCGGGACCTTCGTTGCCGAGCCGCGGGTCCGATTTCACATCGGCAGCTTCTCCGAAGAGGTGTCCCGACTCGGAATGCACCCCGACGCCAAACTGCTCTGGGCCGAAAAACAGGAACCCACCGCCACCGTGCGGCGCGCCCTCGACCTGGACGCAGACGCGACCGTGCACACGTTTCACCGTCTGCGCACCGTCGACGGGATACCGTTCGCCCTGGAGACGACCTACCTACCCGCCGCGCTGACACCCGGCATCCTCGAGACCGCCGAGGACGGATCGCTGTGGGCGCTCCTGCGCGATCGGTACGGCATCGACCTCAGCCGCTCGACCGCAGTCCTGGAGTCCATCGTCCTCGACGACAACTCCAGTACCCAGCTCGGAGTCCGGCCCGGTTCAGCCGGCACTCTGCTCACCCGCCGCACCATCGACACCACAGGCCGACCCGTCGAATACGCCCGCGACGTCTACCGCGCAGACAGAACGTCCTTCGAAGTCACCGAAACCCTCACAAATACATCAGCAATCGCACTCACCACCGCGTAACGGACGGACACATTCACGGGAACACGTCAATCTGGGTCTGTCCGCTAGCGCCCATCGCGATAGCCACTGTCAAGCAGTTCATCGAACTTGAGCGAGATCTGGTGGCGACGTGGCACACGCTGGCGCGGTGAATCAGCGAAATATCGCAGACACCGTTGTAAAACAACGAATCTGGGAGTAGCCGGCGCCGCCGCCCGACCCAGCCCAAGCTCTCGCAGTCTGGGGACACGGAACTAACGTGCTCGCTAGTTGTGAAGTCCCCGATGGATACTTTCCGACGGATTCGACCGGAGTGTCAACGGCAAGCGAAAACTGACCAGCTGCCGCCGTTGACACGCCGCAACCTTTTGGCGCAAGAAGACGCAGTCGTATCCGCCCTGGCGACCGCGTGCCGTCTCGATATATCCATGACGCGGGTAGAACGTCTGATTCTCGGTCATCGCCTGATTGGTGAGCAACCTCACCTCCGACAGCCCAAGTTCCCGGGGCGTCGTCCTCGGCACGGGTGAGCAACAGCGCACAATAACCGTGCCCCTGCGCGCCGGGGGCGACTGCGACGGTGTGAGCAATAGATGGTCGTCGTGCACCTCGTTGACCACGACCCGGCGATCTCACCGTCAGCTTCGATGACCCACACTCGCGACAACGCAACGGCGGCATGGTTGTCGGCGCCCATCGGCGCCGGTTGCCTGCCATTCCTAGCGACGTATTTGCCGAAAGCTTCGTGCACGATGCGCTCGATGGTCGTCACGTCGGATGGACCTGCCCGGCGAACCTGAACGTCGACCACCGCGACGGCGATATTGCATCGCAGTACCGGTCGAGCACCGACATGAACGATTTGTATACCATAGCCCGCATTCACAATTGGAGGGCTCCGATGGATCTGGATCTGCGCTTCCATCAGATTCTGATCGACAGCCTCCAGTCACGACGACTGCGGAATTTCTATCGGACGCTATTGGTCGAGCCGCGAATATCGTTGACACGGCTGTAGAAGGGCTATCCCCATCATTACGAGATCGCCGATGAGCACCAACTGCTGCTTGACGCAATCGTTCTCGGCGACAGCGCCGAACTCGACAAGGCCGTCGCGAAGCCCTGAAAACCGTCGAACGTAAACGGGCGGGCGGGCGCGACCGCCGGTTCAACCGAAGCGCAGCAACTTCTTGTTGACGAACTCATCAATGCCAAAGCTTCGAGGTTCGCGGCCGAAGCCTGACCGTTTGATGCCGCCGAACGGCAACTCCACTCCGTCCGCTCCGACGACATTGACGAAAACCATTCCTGCGTCGATCTTGTCAGCGACTCGTTCCGCCTGGGCGAGATCGGTTGTGAAAACGTACGAACCGAGCCCGAACGGTGTGTCGTTGGCCAGTTCAACTGCCTCATCTTCGGAGTCGACCTTATAGACCGTGGCGACCGGCCCGAACAGCTCCTCTTTGTAAGACGGGGAACTCGTTGCGACGTTGGTCAGAACACCCGGAGGAAAGAAAGCGCCATTGCGTTCGCCTTCGGATACCAGAACCGCGCCGTCAGTTACCGCACGGTCAACCTGGGCAGCGAGCCTCTGAGCGGCGGTCACCGACGACAACGGCGCTAGGCCCTCGGCAGTCGCCAGTACTTTCTTCGTGAACTTGGTTAGGAAATCGTTGTAGATATCTGCGGAGACAATGAACCTCTTGGCCGCGTTGCAGGCCTGTCCGGTGTTCTCAAAGCGACCTGCGACGGCGGCGTCGACTGTCTGGTCGAGATCGTCGGAACTCAGGACGATGAAGGGGTCCGAGCCGCCTAGTTCGAGGACAACCTTCTTGAGATTGCGGCCGGCGATCTCCGCGATGGCGGCGCCTGCGCGTTCGGACCCGGTCAGCGAGACTCGTTGAGCGGTACGGCGTCCGGGATCCGGCCGTCCGCAGATTGATGGTGGAATATCTGACCGAACGAGAATCAGATTGCGACTACAGCACGTTGAGAACGGTCGCACTGCACGTCGTGAAGTTATTTTGGGTCGACCTCGAGGCGCATGAAACCGGTATCCGTAGCCTTGCGCTCACCACGACCCAGGCAACCGACTGGAAGCGCAGGGTACAGACGCTCCCGACTGGCCGACCCCGAACCAATTGGCCAGCGGTGGCTCAAAACGTGCGCAGCTTTTACCTCGACTTGGCAGCCTGGGCACAGGACGACCCGGCCCGCTGGGCGCCATGGGTGGCGCCCAGCCCTATCGGTAACCGAGAACTCCGCGTTCTGGCACCGCGGCGACGGCGCCGACAAATCGCCGAAATGAACGCCCGCACGCGGGCTCTATCGCCGGTGCTGCCCCAACTGATCAGCTCGCTTGCGGCACAGTTGCGCCGGGCTGAACAACGACTCGCAGCAGCGACATCCGCAGACGCGGACTCAACCTTCGTGGTGGCAGACGAGCAATGGCGCAAGGGTCCCAGACCGGATCGCCGCCGCCGCTCCTTTACTGAGCACGACGTCACCGCGATCGACCGAAACGGGCGGCGTGTTGATCTGAGCAAGGCCGAGGATCGGGCGTTCTGGACCTGGGCCATCGTCGAAGTCCTGCGCCACACCGGGGTGCGGATCGAGGAACTACTGGAACTCACTCACCTGTCGTTGCGGCCGTTTCGTAAGCCCGACGGACAGATCATCCCGTTGCTGCAGATCGCTCCCAGCAAGAGCGATGTCGAGCGTGTACTCCCCGTCGGGCCCGAGCTCGCGCATGTGTTGTCCCGCATCGTGTTACGCATCTCGGAAACCTCGCCGGACACAGGCTCGGGGGCGACAAATCCACCAACGGTGCCGCTGGTATCCCGGTGGGACTGGCATGAGCGCGTGCACACCCCTCCCATGCCCTTTCTGTTTCAACGCAGCTTTCTCATCGGCCGACGAAGTGTGATCAGTCCTGGAACGGTGGCTAACTGGCTGGACGCAGCAGCGGCCAGCGCCGGCCTGCGCGATACCGACGGCAGCCCTTTAACGTTCAGTCCGCACGACTTCCGACGCGTCTTTCTCACTGATGCGGTCCGCAATGGACTGCCGATACACATCGCTGCCCAGCTCGCCGGTCACGACGACCTGAACACCACCCGTCGCTACGCGGCGACCTACCCCACTGAGGTCATTGAGCACTACCAACAGTTTGTGGCCAGGCGCCGCGCCGAAAGACCCATCGAGGAGTACCGCGAGCCGACCACTGAGGAACTCAAGGAATTCGGTGAGCACTTTGGCCGGCGGAAGATCGAACTCGGTAGCTGCGTACGCCCGTACGGAACGGGCTGCACCCACGAACACGCATGTGTGCGTTGTAGTTTCCTACAAGTTGACCCATCTCAAGCCGACCGGCTCGCCGTTATCGAGACGGACCTCCACACCCGGATCGAGACCGCCCGCGAACAAGAGTGGCTCGGCGACGTTGAACAACTGCAGCTCACATTGAAACACCTCCATGACAAGCAGGACCAGGTCCTGCGACTACTCGAGATAATGCAGTCGCCACCGCTGATAACTACAGCGCCAGCACTATCTACGGCATCAGGGCTTCCGTCTGGCGAGAAGTAGATCGTGACCATCTCACGATTGGCTTCGTACCCACCGAAGGGGGCGCCCAGCGTCGACCACGCACCGCGGCAGCAGCCGCGCCTGGCGGCTCATCTTGGCCAGACACTCCCACGACCACGATGCCTACCAGCGCGTCCTCGACGAGCGCGGCGACTGTCCACAATGTTGCGCCGACACCGCGAAGGCTGCGGCCGACGCCGCCGAGCTGTTGCTGATCCGCTGCGGCCCGATGCCGCACATGGACGTTTACGGGAATGTCAGCGGCGCAACAGTTGACTGGTTGTTGCGCGTTATCGGTTCGTGCCTGCGGGCCGAGGAGTTCGACCGCCGCGGCCTTGGATTGTGAAGGTAGGCCACACAATGAGATGCCCCACTGCGGCTAGTTCGGCGCGCACCCCAAGACACTATGGTGCGGGCATGTTTTCGCGGACCGCGAACGCCAGGCACAGTTCGGCGAGTTGATTAGGAACAGCGAGCGAACGGCCGGTGCGCGCCTCGATGCGGCGCAGTCGGTGCCGGACGGTGTTCGGGTGAACATGGAGTTGGGCTGCGGCATTGGCGGCGGAGCCCTGGTTGGCAAGCCAGGCCCTGAAGGTGTTGATGAGTACATCTTTTTCTTCGCTTGGCAGGTCATCGAATTGGCCCAGGATGACGGTTGCCACCTTTTCCGTTATTTCGGGTGCGCTGACGGCGGCAACAGCGAGCACAGAGTCGTCAAACACGGTCACACCGCCGTTCTTGCTGCAGCGGGCGTTCAATGCGACGCGGGTGTAGCGGAGTGCTTGCGCGGTGTCGGTTAACTCATGGAACTGGGGGCTGACCCCTACCCTTTTGATGGCTTGTCTTTCGATGAGTTCGAGCATCGTGTCGCGTTTGGGCTCGGACGCGATCTGGGCTCTACAGCGATCCGGGATGGCCGCCTACCGGCAGGGGCACGATTGCCTTCATGGCGTGATCTAGCGGCCCAGCTCGGGGTCGCCCGTGGAACGGTGCGTGTCGCCTACGAACGACTGGCTGACGAACAGCTGATCGTTGCCTGCGGGCCGGCAGGAACGTTCGTCGCAGAGCACATCCCGGTCGTGGCACCCGTCGCCGACATCGACGCGACCTACGTTCCATCACGCGCCGTGCTGTCTGAACTGGTTCCCAGATATGGCTCGGTGCCATTGCCGTTCCAGATGGGCGTTCCCGCGCACGATGCGTTCCCCGTAGCCGCGTGGTCACGCCTCGCAGCGCGGTCCGCGCGCATCGTCGCCCATAAAGGCGTATGTGAACCGGATCCACGAGGTGAGCCGGAGATGCGGCGCGAAATTGCCGCCCACCTGTCGATTGCTCGGGGACTGGGCTGCACATCCGAGCAGATATTTGTGAGCAACGGCTATGCCGGGGCGTTAGGTCTGGTCCTGCGCGCACTCGACTTGAAAACCGGCATGGCCTGGGTGGAGGAACCGGGGTATCCATTGGCGCGCGTGGCGCTCGAACTGGCCGGAATGACAATTCTGCCGGTCCCCGTGGACACTCAAGGTCTGATTGTGCGGGAAGGAATCGCGTCGGCTGCCGACGCCGCGCTGGTGGTGGTGACGTCGGGACAGCAGGCACCCCTGGGGATGCCGCTATCGTTGGCCCGCCGACGCGAACTACTTGAATGGGCCACGCAGACGCGGGCCTGGGTCATTGATGACGACTATCTCAGCGAATTGCAGCTCAGCGGTCGAGCGGCTCCGGCACTTGCCTCGATGGACTCCCACGGTCGGGTCATCCATATCGGATCGTTCAGCAAGACAATCAATCCCGCATTACGACTCGGTTTCGTGGTGGTTCCCGCCGTGCTAGCTCCCCGCTTCGACGACGTCGCTACCACGATGTGTCCGGCTTCGGCGATCGATACCCAACTCTCCGTCGCAGAATTCCTTCGCGGAGGCCACTATCTTCGACACCTCCGCCGGATGAAACGCCTGTACGTTCACCGTCGCGACGCCGTGAAGAAAGCTCTCGACGGGCGCATACCTGTCGATGCGATGGCCGGACTGGCGGTCCTGCTGCGTGTACCGCCCCAAGTCGATGACCGGGAAATTGCACGCAATGCAGCAGCGGTCGGCCTAGCCCCCGTCGCGCTATCGCCGTGGTACTCATACCCCGACGAACGCCACAGGGGCCTGCTCCTCGGAATCACCAACATCAGCGAGGAGAAACTGCCCGAACACCGTATGCGACTGGAGGAACTCATTGACCTGTGAAGCGGCTGCAGCGCCGTAGTGAATCTGCGGTCTTAGGTTTCAGTGCCCGGCACTTCTCGGGCGAGTTCGGCGAGTGCTTTGCGGTCTCGACAGCAGATGCTCCTAATGGGGCAATGGTTTTGGCGGTTCCCGATGGTCGGAGGACCCACTTGACCACAAGTAAGTAGCGGTAACGCATTCCGCAGGTCACCGCCGGTGTGGCCGTTGGAGGCCGTGCGAGACGTGCGCAAACAATCAGATCGTTCGCTACGCGCACAGCGTGCTGATCCCTTCATGCGTGCCGACCTGCGTGTCTGACGTGCGAGCGGGGACATCGAGGCGTACGGGGAGTCCGCGCCGTACTGGCGGAGTTGCTCACACGGGTTGCGTGCCGGGCACCTCGGCGTAGGCGATGCCGGTCAGATTGCCTTGTAGGAGCATGATTTCCGTCATCCGCGATCCGTCCAGTCCCGCCTGGTAAACGGAGCCGGTGAGATCGGTGACGAACATGCGGCCGCCGCTGACGTCCAGCGCGATACCGATGCCTTCTCGCAGGTGAGTCAACAGGATTTCGGACTTTCGCTGGCCACCTTCTGGGTCCATCGGCGCGCGGTTGACAGTCGCGCGGTTGACAGTGTTGCCCAGCGGCGGATCTCCCCGGTCGGTCCAACACAACATGCGGGTGTCGAGGTCGAGGTCGATCGACTCAGGCAACCCTTCGAACAGCACCCCGATGTCACCGCGGTCTGCCGCCGTGGGGCCCGCGGGGATGTCGACTGCGGCGTGCAGGATCTTGCCCCGGCCCCGTTGCTCGGACTTTCTGCGTCCAGTACAGGTGTCCGCGAGCGGGGTCGATGGCACCACCGACGCAGTGTCTCGTCGCGTCGAGGCGGTCGTCGTTGACCGGCGAGGTCCGAGGCTACACCGGCGAGGCCTGGGTGGTGTTCTGCAGTACATCGACGGCGGCCGAACTGGCCGCGACGATTCGATCATTGGCGAGTGCTTTGTAGACGGGAGAAGAAGTAACCAATGATGTCTGGACATTCCCGGCGCGATGACCACGCGAACCTATCGCTATCACAGCTAGCAGACAGGTTGGCCATCCGTGAACTGGTTGACGCCTACGCGTACTGCGCCGATCGGCGCGATGCGGCTGGCCAAATTGCATTGTTCACCGAGGACACCGATTTTCTGGTATACATGCACGCTTCGAATCCGTCTCCGACCCAACACCTTCGGGGGCGGGCCGCTCTGGCGCCGGTGTTCGACGAACTCAACACCTATGAATCCACCATGCATTTCAACGGCCAGAGCACGACGGTGCTCGACGGTGACGATGCCTCAGGAGTGACGTACTGCCTGGCGCACCACGTCAAGGTCGACGGGTCGGCGCGCAGCCTGATGATCGCAGCGATCCGCTATCTCGATTCGTTCGTTAAGCACGACGGCAGCTGGTTTTTCAGCCAGCGCAAACTCATGGTCGATTGGACCGAAACCCGCTCACTGGCACGACTGACGCGATTCGACACAACCGGCCCGGTCCACACATAAGGAGATCACGATGCCCGCCACCACCTACGGAGAAACCACCACGGCGGCCGAGATCGTCGCCGACGTCGACCTGCACGGGCGACGCGTGGTGGTGACCGGCGCCAGCTCGGGCATCGGCGTCGAGACCGCCCGCGCGCTGGCATCGACGGGCGCTGAGGTGACACTCGCGGTACGCAACGTTGAGGCCGGCAGGAGAGTCGCCGACGAGGTCGCTGAAAAGCTGTCGCCGGGGGCGGGAGGCCTGCAGGTCGCCCGCCTGGACTTGGCCGATCCGGCCTCGGTCGCCAGCTTTGTGCGCACCTGGACGGGACCATTGCACATCCTGGTGAACAACGCCGGCGTGATGGCCCTACCACAACTCACCCGCACACCGGCCGGGTACGAAATGCAGTTCGCCACCAATCACCTCGGTCATTTCGCGCTGGCCACCGGCCTACACAAATCGCTGGCCGCGGCAGACGGCGCGCGCGTGGCGGCGGTCGCCTCCATCGGGCATCTGTTCTCCCCGGTGGTCTTCGACGACCTGCACTACCGGTTCCGCCCCTACGACCAATGGACGTCCTACGGCCAGTCCAAGTCGGCCATTGTGCTCTTCGCCGTCGGCGCCGCCCAACGCTGGGCCGATGATGGCATCGCAGTAAACGCACTGATGCCCGGCAACATCGCCAGCACGGCGCTTGCACGCCACATGGGCCCCGACGACCTCGCCAACTTCGGGCAACAGACTGACCTCACGCTGCCCCCGGTCAAGACCATCGAGCAAGGCGCCGCCACCTCGGTCCTAGTGGCAGCCAGCCCCGACGTCGAAGGCGTCACCGGCCGCTACTACGAAGACTGCGCCGTGGCGCCGGTAGTACAGGAGCGCGCCGGCCACACCGGTGGCGTGGCGCCATACGTGCTGGACGCGAACAACGCCGAGCGCCTCTGGCAGATCTCCGAGGAACTAACCCAACAGATCTGAGGA
>Ga0105242_10003638_pt1 | contig 12003 bp, 6 predicted proteins | sample KBSM24metaG_FD_81521 | JGI IMG/M metagenome (GOLD analysis project Ga0105242, IMG submission 81521) | Miscanthus rhizosphere microbial communities from Kellogg Biological Station, Michigan, USA - KBS M2-4 metaG | ecosystem: Host-associated > Plants > Roots > Rhizosphere > Soil | place: Michigan...
AGTTACTCCACGCATAGTGAGTAGCTGACATCCTCTCGCCAGCGCGACCGTCCCTAGCGGTCTTTCCATTCCACAGTTTTCTAACGGACCCGGCGTCGAGCTTTTTTCCACCGGTCTGACCGAAGTTCTGCTCGCGAGCCTTGGAAAAGTCGAAGTTCTGAAAGCCAGCGCGTACTCGGGTGCACCGCGGAATGGGGTGCAGTACGGCCGCGCGAGCATCTGGACGTGCAAACCCGACACCAGCTCTGGGCCGAGACCTATGACGTGAAAGTGCGAGATGTCCTCGACTATTGTGACCGGGAAAATCGCTCAGGAGATCCGAATCAAGCTCCCGCTAAGAATGGCTCCCCGGCATGGATTCGAACCACATTATTGACAGGTCTTGCAATCTGCGGAAGTTATTGATTTTGCGAAGTCACTGAAGTCGTCAAAAGCATCAAAAGCCGGCACCTGGTACAAAATTGGTACAAAGCCTTTTTCAACATCGGTGCCTCGCGAACGCAACACCGAGAGCAATCTATGTACGGAGACCATCCTCGCTCTACTCCATCGATCGGGAGGCGGCAGGCCGTCCGGCCTGGACAAACAAGGAGGATACAGCAGCCAACCTTTCGACCTTTGATGGCAGTGTCCAGGCTGGACAGAATTCACACCGAGGGTCAAGGTATGGCACCTTGAGGCATTGACTGCTGCTGTCCAGGTTGGACAGATTCAAAACAAATTACTTAGCAGACCTGGTTCATGGTGACTTCACCTTCACGCAGCCCAATCTGTTCCTAATGACGCAGCTTACAGTGTAGGTCGTTTTCTGGGGACAGTCGTCATGGTGACGCCGCCGTTGACGCACCCAGTGGATTCATCGAGATACAGACCAAGGGTGCCGGCGTCACATTCATTGAAGTCGCTCTCGCGTCTTGTGTGACGCAGCCCACCTGTCCAGGTTGGACGAGGCCCCGAGCAACAATCTGAGCAGACTTGCTCAACGACGATATGGACCAAGACTCAAGCCATCTATGATTTGGCAATTCTGCAAGGCATGAATCCTGAGCAAGAATGAGCCTGCTGGCCCTCTAGCCACTAAAGCCTATGACCTAGCGCCTGAAGTAAGTAGACTAGGCCCCACAGCGCCGAGCAGTTGGTTTAGGATTCCTGCTCGCTGTTGGCCATTTGACTTGCTGAAAAGCGACCCGAGCATCTGCCCGAAGGGTGGTGTTTGGTCCGAACGAAAGGCGGTCGCCAAACCACTGGCAAGGTCCGCCTGCGGGGCTTGGGACGCCACTTCAGAGTAGTCACGCTCGACCGTAGCCGGGGGGTTAGACGCTGAAGCCCCGCGATATTGGTTTAAGACTCCGATCAAGTCATTCAATGCCATTAACTCTGACCTCGTTTCATGCGATCCGTGCGCTAGTAGGGCTCACTAACATCGATACAGTCAATAGCATTTTGTTTCACAGATTAGGAGGTGTTCGGATCTGGATTGTCGAGTGTCAGCCTGTTTAGAGCTGTGTCTACCGTAGGATGTGAGAATAAGCGTGTCCATGACGGTTTGAAACGCGGGATCTTGCCGAACCCAGTGAGAGTCTCGGCAGACATGGTAGCCAGGGCACTCGGTATCTCGGATACCAACGCGAGGTTCTCCTCGCATAGTGATGCATCGCTCAATGAGCCGGCAGTCGCTGCGCAGCCTGACGAGAGTCTACTACTGGGAGATCTTTTAACCCAGCTGGAAACCGCAATTGGGACCCGTTAGGTCGCATAAACCAACTTGACATCCGTAAGGATCGACGGGTTCTCTGCCGGTCGTAAACGACATGTGCGCCAAGTAGTTTCTGCGCCCATCGTTTGCTATAGGGACGCAAAGCGTACCCACAGATCCTCATCCCCCACGGGATCGTCTTATGAACACGTGATCGATGAAAACGCCATGCCTCAAGACTCGCGACGGGTGGAGGTTCGCGGTGGATAGAAAACGAACTTATGGGCCACGAGCCGTCGGTGCTAGGCCAGGATCGTTTCAGGCTCCAGCTAGACTTGCTGGGGCCGACTCCGTCCTTTCCGGAAACGCAAAATGCAATGCCTGGATCTCCTTGTTAGTTCGTCTTTGGAAGGGCACCTATTGACCAAAGGGTTGCGTTCGCTCTCGATATTGCTTCTGGTCGCGAGCGCGGCGTTTCCCCAGATCCGAAGCTACGAAGGAAAGGAGATTGTTCGGGTGGAGTATCAGCCTCCGGAACAACCCCTTTCGGCGGCCGACCTTGCGCGATTCCAGACGCTGATTCCCGGTGAATCTTTTCACGGATCTGAGGTGGCGACCATCATTGACGCGCTGTTTGCAACCGGACGGTATCAGGACATTCAGGTTGATGCTCACCCTGAAGCAGATGGCGTCGTTGTCCGGTTCATAACCCGGCAAGCATATTTCGTCGGCCATATAGGCGTAGTCGGGAAAATAGCCGATCCGCCGAACCGCGCCCAAGTCGCAGCGGCTGCAAAGTTGGATCTTGGCACGCTATTTCGGCCCGAGCTTCTTGTGAGCGCACAGAAGCAGATAGAGCAGTTGTTCCTAGCTAATGGCTTGTACGAGGCGAAAGTGACGCTGGATTCTGCCGAGGATTCCCAAACTCAGCAAGTAAATGTGAACATCGCAGTTAATCCCGGACATCGTGCCCACTATCAGGCGCCTGCCATTCAGGGTGACACTAAGCTTCCGAACGCTACGATCATCAAGGCGACCGGCTGGAGAACTCGGTTCATCGGCCGTTGGCGGCAGGTGACCGAATCGCTAACCAATACAGGAATCCAGGGCGTCGAACAAAGATATCAGCAAGACGACCGGCTTACTGCCTCTGTGACCCTGCAAGGCCAAACTTACGATCCCAAAACACGGCGAGTGCAGCCTACGCTGGAGATCCAAGCCGGGCCCAAAGTCGAGCTTAAAGCCGTGGAAGCGAAGGTCTCCAAGAAGCTTTTCCAGCGCTACGTACCTGTTTTTCAGGAGGGCGCTGTAGAAGAGGATCTGCTGATTGAGGGTGCACGCAATCTGAAGGATTATTTTCAATCGCAAGGATACCCTGACGCAGACGTTACCTTCCGGACATTGCCGGTTCAAAACGACGAGATGACAATCGAGTACGTCATCACCCAGGGAACGAGGCGGAAATTAGCCCACGTTGCAATCGAAGGAAATCGATATTTCTCAACCGATACGATTCGCGAACGCATGTTCATGCAGCAGAGTTCATTTCGCCTAAGGCATGGCCGCTTTAGTGAAGCATTTCGACGTAAGGATGAAGAGACGATCAGTAGCCTCTATCGACAGAACGGATTTCGGGATGTGAGCGTAAGTTCCCAAATCGAAAACGACTATGGAGGCAAGAGCGGTCAAATCGGCGTTAAGGTCACCATCAAAGAGGGAGCGCAGTGGAGCATTGACAAGTTGATTCTGGAAGGAGCTCGAGCTTCCGACAAACAACCTCTTTTGGCCCTGATCACTTCGGTGGATGGCCAGCCCTACAGTGATGTGAGTGTCGCCACGGATCGAGCCGCCATCGTCAACTTCTTTCGATCCGAGGGTTATTTGAACGCAGCAGTAGAGACTAGCGTTACGCCGGGTGCCGCGCCGCAACAAGTGTCCCTTACCTATCGCATCTCCCCGGGAGAGCAACGGTTTGTGCGTGACATACTCTTTAGCGGACTCAAAGCGACCCGACCCAGTTATGTCAAGAACAACCTGCTCATGGCTAGTCAAGGCCCGCTGTCATTGACTGCCTTGCGCGATTCGCAACGTCACCTGTACGATTTAGGGGCGTTCGCCAGCGTCCAGGCGGTTGTGCAGAACCCAGGGGGAACCGAATCGTACAAACATATTCTCCTGGATTTCGATGAAGGCCGACGGTACACCCTGAATGTCGGGGTAGGAGCCCAAATTGGGCGCCTAGGTGGAACTACGTCGAATCTCAACGCGCCGGCCGGCTCCGCGGGATTCAGCCCTCGCGTTTCCATCGAGCTGAAACGGCTGAATCAGTGGGGACTGAACCATACCATCGCCCTTCAAACAATTGTTTCGACGATCGAAAAGAAGGCGGCGCTCAGTTACCTTTGGCCGAGATTTCAAAATATCGAAGGGCGGTCCGTTACCTTTACTGCTCTCTATGATTCCTCGCGCGACGTCACAACATTTTCGTCTCAACGCGAGGAAGCGGCGATTCAGGTATTACAAAAGCTCTCGAAGCCCACCACGGTTCTGTTCCGTTACGCCTATCGCCGCGTGACCACGAACGACGTTGTCATTCCCGCTTTACTGGTGCCTCAACTTCTGCAACCGGTCCGGCTTGGCATTGTATCAGCCAATCTTGTGCAGGACCGGAGGGACAATTCGGCGGACGCGCATCGCGGGCTCTACAACACTTTGGATGTCGGTGTCACCTCGAGGATTCTTGGGTCGGAACGAAGTTTCGTACGAATTGTGGCGCGTAACGCCACATATTATCCCCTGACCCGGAATGTGACATTCGCCCGCCAAACCACCTTCGGCGTAATCTTTCCATTTGCGACGCCGCCGGGTTTGAGTGATGCGGATGAGGTGCCGCTGCCAGAGCGGTTGTTTGGCGGCGGCAATGTCTCTAATCGCGGATTTCCTGAAAATCAGGCGGGACCGCGAGATCTAGGCATGCCTGCCGGGCCTGGCGGCATCGCTACCACTCCCACGGGGTTCCCGCTAGGAGGGAACGCTTCCTTTTTCAACACCTTCGAACTTCGATTCCCCTTTCTGGGCGACAACATAAACGGTGTCATCTTTCATGATGCGGGGAATATCTTCCAGAATTTGGGAAGCGTTTCCTTTCGCGTGAGCCAACGCAATCTCCAGGATTTCGCCTACATGGTCCATGCGGTAGGCTTTGGCATCCGCTATAAGACTCCCGTCGGACCAATCCGCTTGGATCTGGCTTACAGCGTTAATCCTCCGAGCTTCGTGGGTTTTAAGGGGACATCGAACGAGTTGCTTCAGTGCAATCCGACTATTCCCGCAGATCAGTTGCCGGATGCGTGCCGCGGTCAGACACAGAGCACCCGCCATTTTCAATTCTTTTTTTCGATAGGACAGACGTTTTGATGAAGGCGATCGTCCGAAGTCTCATTGCCGGTCTGATTCTTGGAGTTCCGGGCAGTGTAAATACGTTTGGAGAGATCGTCGACGGCGTTTCGGTGGTCGTAGGAATACGTGCTATCAAGCAAAGCGATATCGATCGCGATATTCGAGTGGTAAGCTTCCTGAACCAAACTACGCCCGATTTTAGCGCGTCTTCGCGAAAGGAGGCCGCCAGCAGGCTGATTGACCAGCTACTGATCCGACAGGATATCCAGTCAACCGGCGCGTCTCCGGCGCCTATAACAGACATGGAGAAGCTCTTGATGCAGATCAAGAAAGACCGCTTTGCCGAAGACCGTCTGTATCGCCAAGCATTGCAGAAGTACGGCCTTGCGGAGGAGGATCTTAAATCCGCTCTACTGTGGCAACTCACTGTTCTGCACTTCATCGATCAGAGATTCGCCACCTCGATTTCCGTAAGCGATCAGCAAACCGAGGAATACTTCAACAGTCATCGTGCAGCGCTGGCCAAGTCGCACCCGGATGCTCGCTCCGCAAGCGATGTGCGCCCGGAAATCGAGGCTGAAATCTTGGGGGAACAGGCGAACCAGCAATTTGAGGTCTGGATCGATCAGACCCGAAAGGCTACGCGCATCGAATTTCGGGAGGCACCACCGCAATGAGCCGGCGTTCTCGAGTCTTTTTCGCAATCGGTGGCTGGCTCTTCGGATTGCTCCTCGTGCTGCTCATCGCTGCGCTGGTGATCGTACGTACCGAACGGTTTCGTAATTATGTGCGCGACAAGATCATTGCAACCATTAACTCGTCTGCAGGCGGCAGGGCCGAAATCGGTAACTTTGCTTTCAACCCTCGGGACCTGCGGGCTCATATCGACCGCTTTGTGGTTCACGGCAAAGAACCGCCTGGCGCAGCCCCATTTCTGGACGTAAAATCGATCGACCTGCAAGTGAAGCTGTTCAACGGATGGAAGAACCTGATTGGGTTGGAATCGTTCTTTGCGGACCACCCTGTTGTGAATGTAATGATGCTGGTAGATGGAGGCACAAATATTCCCTCTCCGGAAACCGTCAAAAAGCCAGGCGACACGTCTGTGCTTGAAACCGTCGTGGACCTGGCGGTCCGTTCCTTCACGATAAAGGACGGGCTGCTACAGTTTTCGGGCCGGCAGACAGACTTCAGCGCTCACGGCGAAAATCTTAATATCGCACTCAAGTGGAATCTATTAAGTCAGCGCTATGAAGGTGATGTATCCGTCAATCCGCTTACAGTGACGCCACCTGGGCGTTCTCCACTGTTCATCGCACTCAATATACCCGTTCGGATCGAAAAAGACCGGATCGAAGTCACTAGCGCAGCCATTCTCGCTGGCCTGTCCCGATTCACCATTAGCGGCGCGGTCGAGAACATGAAATCGCCCGTCACATCGGGGGAGCTGACAGGCTCCGTTTCGCTTGAAGACCTCATGAACGTCTCGGGCACGACGGCGCCGACAGCCCTCCGAGGGACGCTGCAAATATCGGCGCGCGGGAAATTCTCTTCTGCAAGCGATTACAGCGGAAACGGCCAGATCAGCAGCACGGATATTGCACTCTCGCAAGGTGGACGCGAAGTTCGTAGCATGGCGTTGAACGCCAACATCAACGCAGATCCACGAAGGATCACGATCAAAGATCTACGCTTGCAAGCCCTGGGCGGAGAAATCAACGGAGATGCCGCCCTGGAAAGCCAGGATCGGCTAACCGCCAGAACGCAGCTTAGAAACTTCGATATTAAGACTCTCGTTAGCGCTTTTACCGGGACGCATATCAACTATGCGGGTTCAATATCGGGCACAGTTGAGGCGAACGGAAGCCTGAAATCGCCGAAGGGTGCCGGTCTAGAAGCCCGGGCACGCCTCGCAGTGTCTCCTAAGTCGTCCGGCATCCCGATTTCCGGGCGCGTTGCTGCCGACTACGATGGCACTTCCGGTACGACACTCCTTAGAGATCTTCAACTGTCTCTACCCAACAGCCGTCTGAGCGCAAACGGTGTGCTCGGTCAGCAGATTAACGTTAATCTGGAATCGCGAAATTTAAGTGATTTGTACACCGGATCAACTCCTATCCCAATTGCACTCAATCGTGGAACTGCGACCGTGACGGCGCAAGTTCGGGGTTCGCTTGATAATCCTAAAATTATGGGACACGCGGGCGTCACGCGTTTCTCGGTGAATAATCGGCAATTCGATCGATTCGAAACCGAGTTTCAGGCGTGGGCCTCAGAGGCAAGCGTGCGGAATGCACGGCTTACACGCGGAAGTCTTCAGGCGCAATTTGACGGTTCGATGAGTCTGCGCAAGTGGAGCGCGGGCAACAACGACCGGATATCGCTTACCGGGAGCATGCGGAACGGAGATGTCGCGGACATCCTCGCTCTTGCAGGACAGACCTCGGTTCCAGCGAGTGGGTTGTCGAATGCCCAGGTCAATATTACAGGGACGATTGGTAATCCGCAGGGAACCGCGGACCTCGCTGTAATGCGCGGGACGATCTACCGCGAGCCATTCGATTCGATTGAGGCGTCCGTCAGGTTCTCGGATGGATTAATCGATCTGCCCACTGCACGATTGAGCGCCGGGGCAGCCCTGCTCGAACTCAAAGGGAGCTATTCACATCCGTCCGATACGTTAGACACTGGACGCATTCAAGCCCAGATAACTAGTAACGATCTGGCTCTGGGAGAAATCCAATCGATCCAAAAACGCCACCCGGGATTGTCAGGTACTGTCCGGATAAATGCCAGCGTGGTAGGTGAGCTGCGCCCAGCTTCCGAATTTGTCCTCTCATCGATTTTGGGAGACATTCAAGCCGTGGCGCTGCGCAATCGGCGTGACGTTTTCGGAAATGTCAGCGTCACCGCGCGTACCACTGGATCCGTGGTGGATTTTCGCGGGGATTCAAATATCGCCGGTTCCACGGTGCAAGTCAGCGGGCAAACCCGACTCACGCACGACTATCCAACAACAGCTCGCGTGGCCATAAACTCCCTGCCGATCGACAAGGTGCTATCCATTGCGGGGTCTTCGTTTCCGGCTCGCGGGACGCTGTCGGCGAACGCAGATCTGTCTGGCATCAGGACGGATCTTCATTCGAGTGTGGACTTTCGGCTGACGAACGGCGTTATTTATGAAGAACCCTTCAATTCAATCGAGGGCGCGGCCAACTATACCAGCGATTCTGTTTCGTTGTCCCGGCTAGCGGTAAACACCCCGGCAGGCAGTGTCGATTTGAAGGGCTCCTTCACACATAGTCGGGCTCATTTCGACAACGGCCGGATCGATCTCCACGTAACCTCCAACCGCCTCGAGCTTGGGCGGATTGTAAATGTGCAGCACGCTCGACCGGGCCTGGTCGGAGCAGCTCGATTGACAGCCGATATCGAGGCGCTTCTGCAAACCCACGACGGTCAGCGAGAGTTTCTGCTGTCTAAGGGAGATGCGAATGGAAGCGTGTCCGGACTTACTCTTGACGGAAACCCGTTGGGCAATGCGACGCTCAGAGCGGAAACGGCCGGGAAACTTGTTTCCTTCGATCTCCAGTCCGACATTGCGAAAAGTGACATTCGAGCCAACGGGCAGGTCACTCTCGCAGGAGGCTATCCCGTCACAGCGAAACTCATATTTAAGAATGTTACCTACGCCGGTTTTCAAGGACTCATCACTGTCCCAAGTTCGACGGCACAGTTTAATGCCCTGGCCGAAGGACAGGCGGACGTTACCGGTCCCATAACAGACCTGCCCAACTTGCGGGCCAACCTTCAGCTATCCCGCTTGGAATTAACGAGCGTGACCTCGAGCAGCCGGAACTCTCCGGCCATCACGATACAGAACCAAGGACCCGTGACTCTCGCGCTGCAGAACAAGCTAATCCGCGTCCAGAACGCCAGATTTACCGGCCCCTCCATGCAGCTCTCCGTCAACGGAACGGCGCCTCTCGATCCAACAAGGTCGATGGATGTGGCGGTAAACGGCGATATCGACCTCAAAGTGCTCCCGAGCTTTAGCAGCGACATCATCTCCGAGGGGACGCTTGTCTTGAACGCGAATGTCAGTGGTACGCTCAAGCAACCGAACGTCACCGGACGAGCGGAGTTGAAGAAGGTATCGCTGCATTTAGTCGACGCCCCCAACGGCATATCGAGTGCGAATGGGGTGATTTTATTGAACGGCACCAACGCGACGATTCAAAACCTGACGGCGCGCGTCGGCGGCGGAGACACTTCCATTAGCGGATCTGCCAGTTTCAGCGGCGCGAACCAAAACTACAATCTCAAGATTCGTGGCACAAAGATCCGCACTCGCTACCAGGGTGCCAGCGTTGTCACGGATCTGAACTTGGACCTTCAAGGATCACCGCAGCGAAGCACCCTTTCCGGCGACGTCACCATTCAGCAGGTTACCTACGCACCCGAAAGCGATCTCGGGTCTATGCTCTACAAGGTCAGCACTCCAGCGGCGCCGTCGACAACGTCGCCCATACTGTCGAACATGCGCCTTAATGTTCGCATTCGCACGGCAACCAGCGCTATTTTCCGCACCACTCTTGCTCAGTCTGTTCAGGCTACGGCCGACTTGAGGGTTCGCGGAACTGCCGAATCCCCGGGAATGACTGGACGGGTAGATATTACGAAAGGCACATTGGTGTTCTTTGGCAATCAATACACTGTGGATGAAGGAAACGTCAGTTTTTATAACACCTCTAAAATCGAACCGATCGTCGGAATCGCATTCGAGACTAAAGCGCAGGGCGTCCAGGTCACTATGCGCGTTTCGGGTCCAATGGAGGACTTGAAATTGTCGTACACTTCCGACCCGCCGCTGCGATTCGAAGAAATCGTCGCGCTCTTGGCAGCCGGTAAGACGCCAAGCGATCCCACGATCGCGGCGCATCAGCCTGCTCCGCCCGACCAATCCCTGTCCCAATTGGGAGGAACCGCCCTGGTGCAACAGACAATCGCTAATCCTCTCGCGAATCGCTTGCAGAGAGTGTTCGGAGTGAGCCAGCTGAAAATTGATCCGACGTTTACTACCGGCTCCACGCTTCCGCAGGCGCGGCTGACCTTGCAACAGCAGGTTACGCCAGAGATTACTTTCAGCTATTCGCAAGACTTGACACAATCCAATTCGCAACTGGTTCGCGTGGAATGGGCCTTCACGCCAAGGTTTTCGGCAGTCGCCACTCGTGAAGAAAACGGAATTGTGAGCTTGGACTTCTTTTACAAGAAGCGGTTTCGTTAAATTTGTCCGCCCGCGTAACGTTTCGGCCAGGCGGCTCGTTAACACGCGATAACGGACGCTATCCGCTCGCCAGATTCCTAACGCGAAATACTGGCGGCTGCGGGTAGGTATACGAGGCGACTACTAGGCGCGCACTTCGCGATCCTCGCCGGCAGTGGCGGCGCGCTGGGGGCCACGGTGGATTAAGGCGAGCGAGGAGCGGGAGTCGGTGCAGCCGTCGGCCTGGCCACCGTCCTTCCAACCCGCGGCCGCGAAGTGGAATTGCGGCAGGGCGCGCTTCGCTCGACGTCGTCTTCGATCGTCCAGTCGCACTGGAGTAGCCAGTCCAACCTGAGTCACTACGGACTGGGGCGATCGAGACTGTGGTCAGCGCCAACGTCCGCTTCGCTAGGGCTGAAAGCGGTACGGAATCTTGTCCGTGTCGAGCGGTAACCGCCAATGGTCCGGGTCCTCATACTGATAGGCCCGATTGACCAGGTTGAGCAGCAACGCAGGTTCAGGGGAAATGTTCCGTACGCCATGGAAAACGCCTGGTGGGATGATCACCAACGCCGGCCGCAGAGCGCCGAAGCGAAACTCGTTGATTCGTCCGTAGGTGGTCGAGTTCTCGCGCCCGTCGAAAAGAACGATCTGCAGCACCCCATGGCTAGCGAACAACCGGTCTGTAGTGAATTGGTGGACGTGCCAGGCCGAAATGCTTCCGGGGTTCATGACGCTCTGAAAAACCTGGTCGACGTCGCCGTCATCCAGCATCCACTCACGCCGGAAGACTTCGCACAGAACGTCGCCGCCGTTCTTGATCACGTTCTTCATCTCCCGGACGCGCACTCCTTCAATCGCGTCCTGCAGGGAATTCCAATCGGAAGTGACACTCTGCCGGTCTTTTTGAGCACCAAGGCTGTTCGCAATCAACATTCCCGGCGAATTCGTGGGAGCGGCCATGATCTATTCTCGCGCCCCGCCCGGCGTTGGGGGCAAGCCACGAAAGCGGCGCAAATGCTGAATGAAGCCTCCCGGCTGCCGATATTTCAGGGCCATTTCGAGAGCTTGAGGATGCAGCCCCCAAGATCCGGACCATCGCCGCATTCTCTTGCGCAAGGCGATTGCAAGAAGAGAGGAACAGGATTCCGCTCTCGGCCAGCCAAAGAATGGGCCCATTCGGCGCCGAACGAAATTACGCGCCGCCATTACAACCGAATTGCAAAGCGGCGGATTGGCCTGAACAATCGAAGCGTGTTCGGCGATCGCGATCAGGACCTTCTCGCGATACTTGTCGTCGCCGTGGATGCGTTCAAAGATGGTTTGGTTCTCGAGATGCTCGCGATTGGCGTAGGCACGCGGACGGCCGCCGGAAGGCATCGAAATCGCGGTCAGATGCGGTATAAACCTCAGATCCTTGCCCAGCGATCCGGCGCGAAACAGCCAATCCTGCGAGGGGGTCGCGTGGCACTCTCGATGATGACGCCAAGGTCCGACTTCCTCCGCCAGCTGGCGGCGCATCACCCAGAACGACGCGGGCACGGACAGATGCGCCGCGTACCGGCGTTCGATAATCAGATCGCCGCAGGTGAACACGCCGTGCCTATCCAGGTTCACGAGCAGCGGCCAAACCAAGTCC
>Ga0105242_10003643_pt1 | contig 11992 bp, 11 predicted proteins | sample KBSM24metaG_FD_81521 | JGI IMG/M metagenome (GOLD analysis project Ga0105242, IMG submission 81521) | Miscanthus rhizosphere microbial communities from Kellogg Biological Station, Michigan, USA - KBS M2-4 metaG | ecosystem: Host-associated > Plants > Roots > Rhizosphere > Soil | place...
CAGTGTTCGGGGATCGGGGTGGTTATTAACGTTGTGCTGGGCTCTGGTTTGAATCGCCAGGTCTACGCCGGGGGTGGGCGCCATCCGTTCTTTTTCGTGCCCATGCCTGAGGTACGAGAGGGTTGTTAGGCTCAACCTGAAGCTGATGGCAGGTAGATGTGGGCGCCTTCGAAGTATCTGTGAGGTTGGCTTAGGTCGGGGCTGCTATTTGGAAGCTTCGGGGAGTTCAAATTGAATGCTCATGACGAGCTGTCCACGCCGTTAATCTCACTGCTTTGATGTGATTTCCTCCGTCGAAAAACGCATTAACCAATCGTCCACGAAAAAGCCCCAGATCTTTTGATCTGGGGCTTTTTCATCTCTATATATGGTGCCCCGGCGTCGTTTGAACTGGATGGTAAAAGTCTCGTATTCATTGGGTTTCTTTTGTCGTTCTTCGGTTAGGCATACACGTGGGCATACACGGTGCTCCTTTTTGACCACTTCTTTCGTGGTGTCCCCGTAGGGTAAAGCAATACCAAATCGTTGGTGATGTGTTGCCATCCAGCTGGGTAGTTACTTCTTCGTTCGACCTTCTGCCGCTAGCGAGGCGAGGGCAAGATTGATGAATCCTGCATTAACATCCAGGGTGTCCAGTGCCCCTCGGATGTTCAGTGCCACTTCTGTAGATCCTCTTTGCTCAACCCAGTTCGACAATTCCTCAATAGCAGCCCCCAATGCCAGCTGGTTTTCATTCATACGCTTGAGCAATGAAGCGAGCAGTGAGTCATCTTTAACGAGGGTTCTCCAAGGGCTGGGGTCGTTTGGACTCATTGCTATAGCCCCGAATTTATTGGTTTATTGAGAGGACTTGTGTTCTCGGTGCTCACATGGGAATGCATGCCGATAAGGCTCGCACCATCCTGCTATTGCAACCTCTTAGGAGCCCTCATCAGACAGGCTATCGCTAAGTCGTCTGAACCCTCGCACCTCTTGAATTCTCATCTCTACGGTGGCTTTTGCCGTTTGGGCGTAGATCAATGGCCATATTGTTCCCCCTCCCGCAGGATCTCCTGCAACGAAGTCTGCCCATGCCCCACAATACTGATACCAAAGGTCTTGAGACTTTTTGAAGGCCACTAACTCCGCTTCGTCTAAGCGAGCCATCAGTTTCTTGGCGGCCACATCTAGCTCGCTTTTTGTTGCCTCTAGGGCTTCGCCGGCTGCGATATTCATATCTGTCTGGGTTAGCGGCGAGCCGGGGTAAAGCGTTTCTGAAATGAATTCATCAGAGGCTTTCAAGAACGCCACGCAGCTTTCAAAGCAACGGGCGACTTCCTCAACCTTAATCTCATACGCGGACGGTATTTCATGGCAGATGATATGCCTAAGCTCGAATGTCCTCGATACCTCCGCAAATACAACGCCTGGGTTATCGAGAATTGGAGCAATCGCCTGACCCTTAACCTCGTGTGCCCAGCGATCAGTAACAGTCTCAAGGCCTTTCAAAAAATCGGTGCCTAGAATATTGGTTAGCGCTGCACTGATATGTTCGAAACGACTTAGCTGAACTCCATGTGCTACGAGTTCACCAACAGTGATGGTTTTCCCGTGAATGGCTCTGAGAAGTGAGAAATCCAACTTGGTCGCAGAAGCTGGTTTTTCTGCGTTGCTGAAGTAAGGGTCGCCAGAATCAACCAGGTCCTTGATAACCATCCGGAAATAGCCTTCTACACATGCGATCAGGGCTACGGGAAAATACCGGACAAGCTCTCCCTCCTGATCCTTGTGATGTTCGAAAGCTTGCTCAAGGGTCGATAAGCGCATGGATAACTCCATCATCGCCGAGCCAAATTGCCTCCGCTGACGTATCTCTCCGATTTCCCTGATGATGTCTCTCGTTCGACTCATGTTGATTCCATTCTGTTAGGTAGGTGCCTGAAGATTCGCTCATTGTAGACGATGGGTTTGCGACGAAACTCGCCGGGGCCCCTGGTGCTTTTGTGACGATACGGGGCATGAAACCCGCGGGATCGAGTTAGTGGGAGGTGCCGGAAGTTACTGAAATTTCAATCGTTGAAATTGAAAGGATCTTGAAGAAAAAGGGCCATCGTTACAGCTTCGGTAAAGGTGGCTGTATTTGTTGCGGATAGTGAACACCTCCATTGCGTCAACCATGGTGATGGGTGTCAACCACGTCAACCTGTCAACCAACTTAAAAAATCCAGCCGCTAACACGAACGCGCGGGTTCTATGCCCCGTGTCTGTCCGAACTGCCCAGGGTCCCCAGCGGCTTCCCGATTCATAGGGCAAATGCACGGGTGAACAGCAGTTCACCCGGTTCACCTGCTCACTAAGCTGGGCGCCTTTCCGCTGACACGATCAGGCGGGTTTTCTACCCCGTATCGAGTCAAATTCGCGAGGGACCGGTTGAGTTTAACGTCATAGAAGCATGGTCATGACCTCCGTCGCTGAAGGCTTTTCCTCAAAAGGGGCAAGGGGGCTAAAAATCGGTGTTACAGGTGTTACAGGTGTTACAGGTGTTACTTGTGTAACGGAGCTGGTTAACATATTGATATTTATGATTTTTATAGTCGTTACACTTCTGTGAGGCGCTCGCGTGATGAGGTGTTGCAAGTGCTAGACGTGTTACATCTGATGCGGCTTGATCTGGCTGCTATTAGTAAGCTGGGGTTTGGCTCGGGACCACTTCAGGCATGAGCGGGGAGCTTGGAGGTTTTTAGAGTCCCACCTCGTCAGTATTTGAAAAGCCGATTTAAGCGCGGCTTCCAATAATGGCCGCTTGCCAGTTTATTTGGACACTGCTTGTGTTTTGACCTCACTATAGGCGGCTCCCGCAATTAGAGCGCAGGCGGAGCTCGCTGGTGATCTGCTGTAAACGCGCTGACGCGAGCACGCCATATAACAACTAGGAAGTGCTGGGCTTTTATTGGAGATCGTATGAGCTTTTTTACGGACGAAGAATCAGAGTCGTTGAGGATCAGTAGAATGATCCTACACGTGGTTGGCCCCAAGGACTTTCTGGCGATGCCTGAGCGCTCTTTGGAAGAGGAGGCATTCTTCATAGGCAAGATACAGGACATGGCGGCTACGCCAGTCTTCATGTTCAAGTCGGTCTCCACAACGCGCCAAGAAATCGAGTCCATAGCGACCGGCGATGTCTCTTTTGAGCATGGAGCGCAGAGTTTGGCTGCCAGCTTTAATCGCAAACACGTCGGCGGCAGCGCTGACGGCGTTCTGTGCATGTTTGAGCTTGAAGTCGCAGATCCAGATGTGAAAATCTACAGCCTGATCAAATATGACTACAAGCTTGCCCTTGAGCAAAATGAGTCATCTCCAGGTCAAGCCTTTCGCAGAATAGTTACGGCCCTGGTGGACGATAAGAAGGCCATCCAGAAGACGGCGCTGGTGCGTGTTGTCGATGGCGTAGCAGATCACAATATCTCAGCGACTGACCGGACCAAGCAAGGTGCTGACCTTGCAGACTATTTCGCCGATTTCCTTTCTGTCACCAGAGCTGTCTCCGATACAGAGCTGAGTGAGATAGCTCGAAAATTGATAAAGGGTGCTCTACAAGCTTGCAAGGCTGATTTGCCTGACCAGGATGTGCCTCGGGCCGTTAAGAGGGCACAGGCTTCCCTGGGCGCTCGTAGAAAAATTGATGAAGAGGCAATTGTCGAGGCGGTCATGGCGGCGGCGGGCCATCCGGAAGACGATAAAGTTGCTAACAGGCTGGAGCGTGAAACCCGCAGGCGTGTGAAGGGGAGCAAAATCCATGAAATAAGCTTCAAGCCAGATCGGCGGATTTTCCGGCAGCCCTACATGCGCAAGATTATGACGGTCGAGGGCGTGACGATTCTGTTCCCGGACAAAATCGAGAATCCTAATGTGCTGGTAGTCGACCTTGACGGAGACAGAAAACAGATCATTGTTGACACCGATAAGGTCATGGAGGACAGCGTTGTCACACCTAAGCCTGGTCAAACTACTTAATTGTCTAGCGAGAACTCAAAAAGCTTTGATCACGGAAGGGGCGATGAGTCTCGTCGCCTCAAATTTGTCAGCCGAAACCACTCTCGAAGTAGCGCGTGCTGCAGCCGAAGGGGGTTGGCCATTCAGCATTGCCGATAGCCATGGCACGGAATACGGTATTGAAGAAGTTGATGCTGATTTTGGACCTTTTCGTATTGCGCTCGAAAAGCCCTTATCTTCCGAACAAAGTGCTTCTGATGATCTGTTTATCGCCACCGAGATTGGGTACAGGGGCTTTCTCCGTAGGGGCCATAGTGCGTCATGCTGGCGCATCCTTGGGTTGACCTCTGCGTTCAGCACCCGGGCCAGGATCTATTGTGGATGGACCGAATCCTTACCATTGATGGAATCACCAGCCACCAAGCCGCCTCGTCTACTGGTTAAAGAATCGGCGAACGTTCGCACTGTTCCAGAAGACGTTCGGCATTGGTTGCTTGCAGAAGGTTATGCACTCGAACCAAGTGACCCATTCCAAGTGATCTGGGCAGCGCACGCGCTCAATTATCTAACTCGCTGCTTTGCAAACGAGATCGACTCCACTGGAACCACGCTCACCTTTAAAGGACCACCTAAGCTAAGCCTCACGATCAGCCATATGGCAGATGGAGGTGAGGAAGCGTCGCTTGAAAGTTTTGAGATTGTCCAGGAAGCAGCTGGTTGGGTCTTCGACAGTGCGAGGGAGGCTGAGGTAAAACACATCCTCCTATCAGCGGAAATCGCCCGATCCGGTAGGGCCGACGGCTTGGCAGGGGATTACTTCAGGGAATACCTCAGAGGCGCACTTGATTGCGCCAAGATCGCCTATCAAATGGCAGTGTCGGAGATCACCAAGGACACCCTTAAGTCCTTAGGGGAACTGCGCAAGGCTGTCACTGAGGAAACGTCAAAAGCGACAGATGCAACCCGCCAAGCTGTAGCCGCGATAGCTACAGCTTTAACGGTCGGCCTTGGCCTGATCGCAGCCCGACTCACAGTGCAGATCAATCCCTACCTAATTTCCCTAGTCATGAGCGTGGCGTTTGGCTATACCATCATGAGCGTGGTGTCGGGACGGAAATTCATTACCATTCAACAGAGAGTGCGCCAAGAGTGGCAGCCAAAGCTATACCGTTTTTTATCCGGCGAAGAATATAGAAAAATGGTTGCTGAGCCTATTGGCGAAGTAGAAAAGCTGTTCACTCGCGTAAGCAGGTGGGGCTTATCGATGTTGGGCGTGAGTGCTTTAGGGATCGTCATTTTTGCATTCGTTTACGAAATCCCAGCCATTTCCAAAGGCGGTTCTACGGTCCAACCTCAGCATCAGGTTGAACCTATGAAACCCATGCCAAAAGTTAGGCCTCCGATTCCTCTTAACTTCGGCATGGGGATAACGGCGTACTTCAAGATTACCTCGTTTATATTGGTAACTTACGTGTGATGATGTGTAGCATATCTTTGCTCTTGGAGATCAGTTCAATTTCAATGTTTTTCGTGAGATACAAATAAAGGCGTGTAGTTTTAAACTTCGACTCTCTATCTAAGTTTCAGGCAAGGGATCAAATGAAACCAGTTAAGCCCTCAGATACTCAAGCCAGTAATGATTGGAGGCTTCAAACATTTTCCTACTTGGCTGAGGACTGGGTTTCACCGTGGTCCGGAATTTTATCGCCTAAAGGTACGCGCATTACAGTATCTACAATAATTTCGTTAACAAAGAAAAAGCATCTAACAATTCCGTTGCCTAATGCTTCGGCCTTGCTTCTTAATGCATCTGCGTTAGCATTCATTTCAGCTGGTGAGATTCGTGACCTAAGCGGTATAGACAAAACGCTCCATAAGGAAGTCAATTTTCCGACTGATAAGGACGCATTTAACTATATTGAGAAAATGATCGAGTCGATTGTCTTGGCTTTCACCGCTATCGAGGCATTTGCTAACGAAACAATACCTGCAGATTATTTTTATGCGCGTCATAATAAAAGTAAAGTCATTCTAGAGGCTGCTAACAAAGAGACAATAGAACGCTTCACTTCGTTAGACGAAAAACTGACAGAAGTTCTGCCGGAGATTTTGTGTTGCGCCTCACCAAAGGGCGGGCGATGCTGGCAGGCTTATAAGCAGCTAAAGAATACTAGAGACCGAATAGTTCATATGAAAACTGAAGATCGTCGGTCCTCCGGACCGGAAATAGATACAGTATGGAAGGCAATTATTCTTACGCCGGAACCCTATCTGTCAGCAAAAAAAATTATTGATTACTTTATAAGTGCTATGCAAGAGAAGCCGAACTGGCATAAAAATTTCCCTTATTGAACTTAAGTGTTTGGCTGAAGATTGGATATGACGTTAATTGGAATGCTTGTATGGTTCGCGCTCTCAAGCTAGGGGCGAAAATGAGGGAGGGGAAAATTTTATGTCATTGTTATTAGAGCAATTAAGGGAGGCAGCTTCGCGGGGCCAGTTTATGCATGTCTTGAGAGGTAAATTAGAGGAGGATAAGGCTAAAGCTGGGGTGGTTGGAGTATTGGTTGAGCTTCAACGCAGCGGCGATCTTGATGTGTTGTCAGAGTTTAAATCTCTAGAAAAAGTAGATATTGGTTATGAGGCTTTTGCTTTAGTTTCATTATTTAATAAGTTTTTGTTGGCGATTTCAGCTCCTATTGCCGATGTGTTAGATTGCGTGGTACATGTTGAAGGGCTGATGGAGGGGGCAGGAACTATCCAAGCTTTTGAAGATTACTGTAAAAAAGATCGCGCTCGTTCGCGGAGCGCTCTTGAAGTAGCGCAAGAGTCGTCAATTTTACTCCCGCTTATTACCCCTATTCTGATCGCGGGATCGACTTATGATTTTCCTTTTTTTCACACCAGAGCCCTGTTACTTTTAAAATCAGAGTGCGCCATAACTCGTATTCAGGCTCTGATGGCCTGTGCTAGGTTTTCGTATGAAGGTGTAGATGGATCTCTAGAGAAAACTATTATTTCCATTGAGAAGCTTGTCTCGGTCCCGAGTGATGAAGAACAGAGCTCCATAGCCTTAAGAGCATTAATTTCAATAGCGAGTACTCCGGGCAGCAATAATGAGTCATTGAGTCTTGCAGTTATCAAGAAGATTTTACTAGATCATCGCCCTCTCGTTGTTCGAGCCGCAGCGCATGCGTTTGCGATGATAGATATTGTGAAAGCTCCAAAGCTTACCTATATGTTATTGGGCTTTCTTGAAACAATTGAAGTTGTTGATAAAACTATTTTGGACGTTGTGAGTGTTGGTTTGCACAAATATTTTATTGCTGATAGGTTTTTAGAGGCATTAGAGTTTGTAGAGAAACTTTTAGAAAAGCATGAGGACTTAACTCTTTCAGGTTTTGGCCATTTTTCATATCTTCTATCGCAGGCAGAAAATAGGTCGTTTCTTGAGATTTTAATTACTAGATGGTTACTATCTAATAATTACAAATTGGCCGGATCTATAGCGACTTTAGTAGCAGGTGATGGCCGCTCGGGGATTCCTATTTCTGTGGATGCGAATATTTTAAGAGCCTTGCCTCCTGACTCATACGTATTACTTGCAAAAAAAGCCTGTGCTTATTTTTTTGTATATCCTGTCAGTGCCGCCAGCTATATCATATCTATGATCGCGATACTGCCTGAGAAGGCAGATGCCTTAGTCGGTGTTTTATATTATCCATTAGGTATGAGCTATCCTTCTAGTGTGAAAAAATATATAAATTGCTTGTGGGGGCCGCATCCTAGCTTTTTTCAGAAGGCTCTAAATGCATTCGACGACGTGCTCTCCGAATATCACAATGGATTGAGTGTTGCTGAGGGTGCGGAGGAGTTGCAGCCCTCCGCTGCACAGAGAGAAACGTACAATTTGAAATTTCACAGAGAAATGCTGGAATCTTTTAAGGGGGCTAGAAAAGATTCACTCCTTACTCAGTTAATGGGTAAGCCATCGGTGATACTTTACGGCAATAGTTCGATTAACTATATATATCCTGGAAGCGGCAGCGAAAGGCTGAGGCAGGAAACACCAATGCACAGCGTAAGTGCCTCAATGGAATTTCCCTCCTTGGATTACCTAGAACATCACCAGCTCGAGTATTTTCTTCGAGTGTCCAAGGCGACGAGGATTTCTAAGTGAAGCTAATTATTAGAGAGTATTTATCTTCGCTAAAAGAGAGAGGCGAACTGGACGCGCTGCTGCCAGATCTTTTGTCCCAGATGGGACTAGATGTTTTTTCAAAACCAGGTGTAGGTGGTCGTCAATACGGGATTGACGTTGCAGCTGTTGGCAGCATTGATGGCGCACCGGAAACCGTTTACTTATTTTCTGTTAAGTCTGGCAATCTGGGTCGAACAGATTGGAATAACACCGATCAGGCTTTAAGGCCTTCGCTTGATGAAATCCAAGATGTTTATATTCAAACACATCTTCCTCTCGAGCATCGTGACAAACCAATTGAAATATGTTTGTGTTTCGGTGGAAATATAAAAGAGACAGTCCGGTTAGAAGTTAGTTCTTATATCAAACGTCATACCAAAGATAACTTGCGGTTCAGCGAGTGGGATGGTGAAAGGCTCGCGAATTTAATTGAAAAGCATTTTCTTCGAGAGGAATTACTTCCCGAGAACTGCAGGAAATTATTAAGAAAGTCGCTAGCTATTCTTGACGAGCCTGAGGCCTCTCATGGATTCTTTAAAGAGTTGGTTGGTCTGGTTTTAGATGTCGATAGATGCAATCCAGAAAAAGTTTTGATGGCAAGCCGTCAGCTTTATATCTGTCTGTGGATACTATATTCTTGGTGTCGTGAGCAAGGCAATATTGAAAGTGCATATCTAAGTTCGGAATTTGCCGTGCTGCAGGGATGGGATGCCACAAAGGCTCACACACAAGGAACTATTAAAATTTCCCGTGCCGTTACGGCTATTTACGGCGCGATACGCAGCTTGCAGCTTCAGATATCCATTCAATATATTACTTCCGTTATCATGCCGCGCACATCAAATTTGCACGCATTATCGGCTGCTATACGTGGCTCCGCATCAATTGATGTGAATTTGAAGCTATTTGATATATTGGGGCGGTTGGCAATCGCAGGTTTGCATCTTTGCTGGCTGTTCGAGAGGTACTCTCAAGAGCAGCGAGAAACTGAAATAGGTAAAAGTACAGTTCAACAGATAGTTACGCTTCAGCAAGTCATGGCAAATATGATTGAAAATAACCCAGAATTAAATTCGCCAGTTAAAGACGATCATGCTATAGATATAGTGCTCGCATTTTGGTTTATGGGGCTGGATTTCGGCGTTGATAATAATTCAGCGGAATGGTTGCAGCAGATCGTTACTGGTTCCATGTTTCGGTTGGCAATCAAAAGTACCTATCCATGTAACTTAAGCGAGTATCATGAGCTTATTCATCATCCACGCGCAGACTCAGGCTATTTTGAAGAGGTTACAGCAGGCTCCATACTTTATCCGAGTTTGGCGATGCTCTGTGCTCTTACAGCTGCCGACGAATCGTACAATAATATTCGCGGTTTGAAATCCGAAGTTTTACAACATTGCAATTTTCAAATCTGGTTTCCCGATGCCGCTTCCGAAGATAATTTCTTATCGGGCAAGGCGGCGCACGGGGCTACGCTCTCGCACGTGAAGATACCAAGTGACAAGTTTGAGTACCTACGGGCGATTTTTGATGAGGCAGATCTCTCGTCTAGCTTCTATAGATTAAGTGCGATTGAGCGATCGCAATTCCCATTATTGCTTATAGCATGTAGATATTATCGATACCCGATCCCAGTCCACTTTTTTAAAGCTAGCTATGAAATGGCTATTTCAAGTATAGGCGGAGGCAGTAGCGCTAATTAAATTACCTCGACTGCGCTGGGCTTCATTTGGCGCAGTGGCATAAACGTTAGATAATAGTCGTTCCGCTTATTCGCCAAGTGATGCGCGATATTGGCAAGAGTAAACAGCCCGCGAGCGCGGGCTGATTCGGGGTTACGCGGCTAGCAGCTCGGCCAATGAGATATTACGAGCGACCGCTGCCAAATCGGAGCGCTCAAGCCTCGAATGGAAGGGGCCGAAGCGAGGCACCTCCAGCCCAGACAGCCCATCTCCCATTCCGCCTTTTTGGTAGCTGACGGCAAGTAACCGTGCGCCTACAGCGAGCAGTTGTTCGGTCACCGCGTTCCACTCCTCATCCAGTGCAAATCCAACCGCGCTCAACGCGGCTGTCTTGGACTCATCTCCACGCTGGCGAGCACTCGTGATTTGAGCCTCAAGAGCATCAAGCTCGACTTGTAGAGCACTGAGGATCAGGTCTTGCCTCCTTACCTGCTCGTCCGTTGTTGCCAGTTGCTTAGCGGCCCTTTGCATTTCGCCGCTTGCTGTTTTTTCCCCTTCGGCATCACCACTTGCGAGGCATTTGGCGTAGGACGTTGCAGCATCGCGCTCGGCTTGTTGCGCCTTTTCCAGGGCTTGATCGGCCTCTGATTGAATTGTCTGAAACCGCTCGTTCAGGTGCGATTTTTTCCGTTCCAGCGTTTCGACTTCAGCGGTTGCATCAGTCATCGCTTGAATAGCGTCAGCTTTGATCTGACCAATTTTTTCCATCTTCTCCAGGTGTTGAAGCTTGCTATCAATTGATGCCAGCTCACGGGGAATCACATCTATGCGGGCTTTGACGCTTGATAATTTTTCCATAGCCTCGCGGCTTTCAGGGCTTCCAACTATGTTGCCATTCGCACTGAATCCGCTGGGTGCGTTGCGCCATTCGGCCTCCAGTTGTGGCAGGCTTTGTTCCAATGTTTCCAGTTCTTGAATCAAAGCGACTTGTTGCTGTTTTAGCTGGTTCATGTTGCGTTCCTAAAGGCAAAAGGTTGATTGGTTTTTTTCGTTGGCGGGCCAGGCCAAGGTGAGCCTGCATCCTCATGGAGTGGCCGTTATTACGCCGCCTGGGCGCCGTGATCACCTTGTTCTGGCACTGCCACAACTACATAGCAGCGCTGCAAGCCCAGCCCCGGTAGTCGCACTGCGGTCGAAGCTTTGCCATCCTTTCCAGGCTCTAAAACGCCTCATCGCAGGAGCTCTTTGTTAACCGCACTCAGGTTCATGCCTCTGAAGATTTCTGAGCGCCATGCTTCCGGCAGCACGTAGTAGGTGTTGGTGGTGTGCAGGGCATTGCCCATGCCGTGTTCCAGCGTCTTGCGAAAGCCCAACCGATCAATCATGCGTGGGCCGTGCTCATCGATCTTGGCGGCGGCAGACTCCCACCAGGTAAAGCGGCTATCTCCAAAGCGTTCGATGACCTGTCTCAGCCGCGCCAAAATCGCATCGCCCTCGAAATTTCCGACGCCGCCACGCTCGGCCAGCCACGCATGCAGGCATACGCGTGTAGCGGTTGTGGTGGTGCCGTCCGCCAGCCGGTGACGCCGAACGCGGTGGCTAGCTCGCCATCAGCCGCGGCGAGGCCAAAGCGAAGGGCGGCGCACTGGGCTTGTCCACTGGCGGAGGCGGGCAGGTTTTGCGTGATGAACTGTTCAACCGTGTGGAGAACAATCACCGACCATCCGAGCATTTCCCCAGGCGCACACAGTGCGTGCAGGAAGGCGATGAGGGGTATGTGGTTACATGCGCCTTGACCACACCAGATGCGGTCTGCCATGGGCTGAGGTGGGGTGCGCGTGAGCTGTCGGCATAGAGACGTGAGTTGCTCGACTCTCGCCTGGGCACGTTCAGTAGTAGTCCTGTAAACGCCACTGAGATTACAAACACCAAGGGCAATTACGCTGTAACGGATAGCCAAAAACAAGAAAGCCCGCACAGGGCGGGCTTCTTGGGGTGTTTCGTAGACTGTCTGAGACAGCCAGAAACTAGTATGTGGTGCACCCGGCGGGATTCGAACCCACGACCCCTGCCTTCGGAGGGCAGTACTCTATCCAGCTGAGCTACGGATGCTTGTGCGGGCGACATCATACCC
>Ga0105242_10003644_pt1 | contig 11991 bp, 10 predicted proteins | sample KBSM24metaG_FD_81521 | JGI IMG/M metagenome (GOLD analysis project Ga0105242, IMG submission 81521) | Miscanthus rhizosphere microbial communities from Kellogg Biological Station, Michigan, USA - KBS M2-4 metaG | ecosystem: Host-associated > Plants > Roots > Rhizosphere > Soil | place...
AAGGCTGATGTGGAAGCTGTGGAGGTCGTCCACCTCGCCGATGACCTCGTCCGTGAACATGTCCAGCACCAGGGAACCAGAGAGCAGATGGGTCGAGTTGATCGTTCCCACGATCGGGTCCGGGGCGAAGTTCAGGACGGTGATCTGGTGTTCGGCGGGGTTGGCGAGCTGGTGCACCATGACCAGCATCGCCTTGTTCGACACCTCGGGCACGTCGACCTGCGAGCTGGTGGCGATGCCATAGCGGCTACGCAGCTCGAGGATGCGTCCGAGCTGGGAGACGAACGAGGCCTGGTCCTCGAGCTGTTGGGGCAGCGAGCCGTACATGCTCACGGCCTTGGGCATCCCCGTCGCGGACTGCTGGGAGTCGGGCTGATATCCCATGAGGTCATAGGGGGACCGGTGGATCCAGCGGGTGTCACCCGTCGCCAGCAGGGACTCGATCTTGTCGGGGTCAATGGTCAGCATGCCGAGCAGGTCCCAGCCCGACAACGAGAACACCCCGGGCTGCAGTGCGTTGAACATGGCCAGCAGCAGATGAGCCTGCCGGATGCTGCCGATCTGCTCGTCGCTGAGATCGTCGATCGTCTTGTATCCGAGTGCGGCGGCGATCACGGTGCCGGTGGTCGAGGCGATCCCGTTCGTCGTGAAGATCTGGTTGTACGGCGCCGCCTCACCGGTCAGGCGGTCACACAGGTCCGCACGGATGACCTTGGCGAGATCTCCGCCGGTGATCTCCTCGCCGTGGTACGTGTAGATCTCTCGGTGCAGCGTGGTGAAGTGGACGAGCTCATAGGTCAGCTCGTCATGGTTCTGCAGGGCATGGACCAGCTGAACAGGGTCGACCCCCAACGTCAGCGAGGCTCTGAGCGTCAGCCTGAGGAACTCGGTGTCGGCCATGGCCAGCGCGTGGTGGTAGGCGGGACGGTTGATGTAGTCGTACGACAGGTCGGCGCCGGCCTCCGAGGTGAACTTGATGTCCTCGATCGTCAGGTTCAGCTCCTGGAAGGTGAAGCCGCCCACCTTGCGGACCATGCTGGCGATCAGCTGGTTGGCCGCGTCCGAGAGTGGGTGGCCCTCTGACCAGGCGGGCAGTCCTTCGGTGCTCTTCTCCACGCCCAGGAAGCCGTTGGCGTCGAGGCGCAGCGCCCCCGACCCCAGGTCGCTGAGCGAGTGCAGCGCATCGCCGATGACCATGCGTACGCCGGCAAAGCTCGGGTCGAGCCAGTTGACCGACGGCTGACCCTGCTTGAAGTAGTGCAGGTACACCCATCTGCGCTCGACTCCGTCGGGGCCACAGACCGGCGCCGTGGTGCTCCAGTTCGTGTCCTTGATCCCCGGCTGCTGGAAGATCACCCTTTGCAGCTTGCCGATGATGTACCCGCGCTTCTCGAGCTGGTCCTCGGTCTCGAGGTCGATGTTGGTCGAGTCCCGGCCCTGCGGGACCTCCGGCAGGAGATGCCAGTCGGCCGGGTCGATCTCGACCATGTGATAGATGCCGGGGTAGTCGTCCACCTTCATCTCGGCCAGCCGGAAGTCGGCGCCCTTGCCCGTGTGCCCCGGAACGATGTCGTCGATGATGATCCCGGCATGTTTGCCCGCGACCTCGCACATGGTCCGGAACTCGGCCTCCGTGCCGAAGGCTGGGTCGATCTGGGTGCTGATGCGGTCGAAGTGTCCGTCGACACTCGGTGTCGGTGACCAGCCGCGGATACCGCCTGCGCGTTTGACCGGACCGGTGTGCAGCCCCTGGATCCCGATGCTCTGAAAGGCCTCCCACAGCTTGGGGTCGCCAAGGGTGGCCAGGAACGAGCGGCCTTTCCTGCCCATGACCGAGATGGGGTACGCGGTGAACCAGACAGAGGCCATCTCGATGGCAGCGCGTGGGTCGGGGTTCGCGAAGGGGTTCTGGAACATGCTCCCCTGGCCGGAGAACTGCTTCGCGATGGCGTTGGCGTCGTGGAGCATCGACTCCTGACGAAGCCACGCGACGTATGACGGGTTCGCACCGATCGGCTCGCCGTGCTGCTCGGCCGTGGTGGCCTGCGCCCCACGGAGACGAGCCTTGGGCCTGGGCTTGGGCCTGAGGTGCCGCGGCCGCGCGGGAAAGAACTGCTCCGCGAACGTGATCTCGCTCGGCTGGTGAGGTTGCAGCTCCGCCAGACCGTGCTCCACCATGCCGAGCTCGGTCAAACCCTCCTCGGTCACGCTGTCCTCGATCACGCCGTCCTCGTTCACGCCGCCGTCCTCCCGTACCTGGTGTGAAGTGTGAAGTGCCCTCAGGGCTCTACGTTAGGGCCCCTTGACAGGCACCACGGACGGATACCACGGACGGACGCCACTTCCGCACCATGGCGGGCACCTCGTGACGGGGACTAACCTTGCCGGCGTAGATCCGACATCGCCTCGAAACGCCCCGCGAGGGCCGTCGCCGCAGGAGTGCCCATGTCAACGCCCGTCACCCGGCGCACCATGCTGACCGGCGTCGCGGCGGCCGGCGCGCTCACGGCAGCAGGCATGAGCCCAGCGGAGGCCTCGAGGCGTCGACCTGCCCGTCATTCGGGTGCTCCCGTCAGGCTGACGATCATGGGCACGACCGACCTGCACGGCAGCGTGTTCAACTGGAACTACTACAAGAACGCCGAGTACGACGACTCCGCCGGCAACGACATCGGTCTGGCGAAGGTGGCCACGCTTGTCGAGGCGGTCCGCGTGCAGCGTGGCCGGGACCACACGCTGATGATCGACGCGGGCGACACGATCCAGGGGACGCCGCTGGCCTACTACTTCGCGCGCATCGCCCCGATCACCGACGGCCGGGTGCACCCGATGGCCGCGGCCATGAACCACATCGGCTACGACGCCGCCGCCCTTGGTAACCACGAGTTCAACTACGGCATCGAGCTGCTGCGCACCTTCGCCGGCCAGCTCGACTTCCCGCTGCTGGGCGCCAACGCGCTCGACGCCGCGACCGGGCGGCCGGCCTTTGCGCCATACGTCATCAAGTCCGTCAAGGTCAGGGACGAGAAGCCGGTCCAGGTCGGCATTCTCGGCCTGACCAACCCCGGCATCGCCATCTGGGACCGAGACAAGGTCGCGGGCAGGATGACGTTCCCCGGCCTGGTCGAGCAGGCCGGGATCTGGGTGCCCCGGATGCGTGCCGCCGGCGCGGACGTCGTCGTTGTCGCCGCACACTCGGGCGCCACCACGTCCTCGTCGTACGGCGACGCGCTGCCCTACCCCGAGAACGCCTCGACTCTGGTGGCCCAACAGGTCCCCGGTATCGACGCGATCCTGGTCGGCCACGCGCACCAGGAGATCCCCGAACGGCGTGTCGTCAACGAGGCCACCGGTCGCGAGGTCGTACTGACCGAGCCGCTGCGCTGGGGCATGAGGTTGTCCCTCATCGACCTTTCGCTGGTCAGGATGGACGGCCGGTGGCACGTGCAGAGCGTCGGCTCCAGCGTGCTCAACAGCAACACCGTCGCGCAGGACCCTCACGTGGTGAAGCTGCTCACGGCAGACCACGACAAGGTCCTCACCTACGTCAGCTCGGTGATCGGCAGCGCCACGGAGGCGATGTCCTGTGCCACTGCACGCTACGAGGACACCGCGGCGCTGGACTTCATCAACCTGGTCCAGGCGCAGGCGGTGCGCACGGCGATCGCCGGCACCCCGGAGGCTGCGCTGCCCCTGCTCTCGGTCGCGGCGCCCTTCAACCGCGAGGCGGCCATCCCTGCTGGTGAGGTCAGCGTGCGCGATGTTGCGGGGCTCTACGTGTTTGACAACACCCTGCTGGGCATCACCCTCACCGGCTCGCAGGTCAAGGCGTTCCTCGAGAAGTCGGCCGAGTACTTCCAGAAGGTGACCGGCACCGGCCCGTTCACCCCGGACCAGCTCACCAACGCGGTCACGCCCGAGGCGCCGACCGGCACGCCGGACTACAACTACGACGTCGTGGGTGGGCTGGACGCCCCGCTGACCTATGACATCGACATCGCCCAAGACCCCGGATCACGAGTCGTCAACCTCGCCTATGACGGCGCACCGGTCGACCCGGCAGGGCACTTCGTCGTGGCGATCAACAACTACCGGCAGTCCGGCGGCGGCGGCTTCCCCGGTGTCACGACGGCTCCGGTGGTGCACAACGCCCAGGAGGAGATCCGCCAGCTCATCATCGACTGGGTCACCAGCCACGCAGTCATCGACCCGCGCGTGTTCGCCGGCAATAACTGGAGTCTGGTGTCGAGCGGTCAGCCGGTGCGCATCGCCGGCCAGCGCGAGGTGGACGGGGCCGCGGCGCGCCCGGACCGCCCCTGATTTCAGGTCGGAGCAGTGACCGTGTATCTTTTGGCACGCGTCATCGGGTGGAGCGTGTTGCCCGGGTGCCCCTATAGCTCAGACGGTAGAGCGTCTCCATGGTAAGGAGAAGGTCAACGGTTCGATTCCGTTTGGGGGCTCGGTTCGGAGCATGGCCGCACTCGGCGTCCGGTGGCGGGGCCGGCGGCGCCTTCACGGCTCCCGGACTCCCTTGGCGGGGTAGCTCAGGTGGTTAGAGCACACGACTCATAATCGTGTTGTCGCGGGTTCAAGTCCCGCTCCCGCTACTGACGCGATTTCGGGTTTGCCCCCGTCGTCGCGTATTCTGGAGCGTCGCCGCGCGGCAGCGTGCGGCCGACCATCCAGGTTTGACAGACGTTCCAGTTCAGTTCACTGTCGTCAGTTCCTCTACTTCAGTTCCTCCTTGAGTTCCGAGAGCAGGTTTCCGCCGTGGCTAGCAAGAGCGCCGACGTCCGCCCCAAGATCACCATGGCCTGCGTCGACTGCAAGGACCGCAACTACATCACCAAGAAGAACCGCCGGAACCACCCTGACCGGCTGGAGCTCGCCAAGTTCTGCCCCCGCTGCACCAAGCAGACCACCCACCGCGAGACCCGCTGATCCGCAGCATCCCCTCGGGGCGAGCCGGCAGGGTTCGCCATCCAGGCCTCGTGACCGCACTTCTGTGACCGCCTCCACCGCTGGTGGGGGCGGCGGTCGTTGTCTGCCCCCCACAACCACAGCCCTCCAAAGACCCTAGGGTGGTCGCCATGGCCGTCAACGCAAGCTTCACCGGGCGCACCTACCCGGCCATCGCCCCGTATGCCGTGGGCCGGGAGAAGATCCGCGAGTTCGCCGAGGCGGTGGGTGCCACCGACGTCGTCCACACCGACCAGGCGCAGGCCCGTGCCCGCGGTTACCGCGACGTGATCGCCCCTCCCACCTTTGCCGTCCTGATCGCCCAGCAGTGCGACCAGCAGCTCATCGTCGACCCCGAGGCGGGCATCGACTTCAGCCGGGTCGTGCACGCCGAGCAGCGGTTCGTGCACCACCGTCCGATCACCGCCGGTGACGAGATCGTGGGCGTGCTGACCGTCGACTCGGTCAGGGAGGTGGGGGGCCACGCGATGGTCACGACCAGCAGCCAGCTGTCCACCACCGAGGGCGAGCCTGTCTGCACCGCAACCTCCACCCTCGTGATCCGCGGCGGAGAGTGAGCAGATGAGCAACGAGGTGCTGTCCATCAGCGACGTCAAAGTCGGCCAGGAGCTGCCTGCCCGCACCATCCACATCAGCCGCGCGGACCTGGTGCAGTACACCGGCGCCAGTCTGGATCGCAACCGCATCCACTGGGACGAACACTTCGCCAGGTCTGTGGGGCTCCCGGATGTCATCGCCCACGGCATGTTCACCATGGGCTCGGCGATCAACGTCGTCAGCGACTGGGTCGGCGACGCCGGTCGTGTCGTGGAGTACAGCACCCGCTTCACCAAACCCGTCGTCGTGCCCTACGAGACCGGCGCTGACGTCGAGGTAACCGCCGTGGTCAAGGCGGTTGACGTCCAGACCGGGCGGGCCACGGTCGAGCTCACGGCCATGTGCGGCACCGACAAGGTGCTCGGCCGCGCTCTCGCCGTCGTCATCCTCGGCTGACCCGCCCCGATGCGCGAGGAGCACGACGTCCCCTTGTCAGGGTTGACCACCATGCGGGTGGGCGGCCCGGCCCGGCGCCTGGTGACCGTCGAGACCACCGACGAGCTGGTCGACGCCATCCGCGAGGTCGATGACGCTGACGAGCCGTCGCTGGTGGTCGCAGGCGGTTCGAACCTGATCGTCGCCGATGAGGGCTTCGCGGGTTCAGTTGTCCGCGTCGCGACCGGCGGCATCACCGTCGAGTCCGGCGACTCCGCCAGCTCTGACGTGATGGTCCGCGTCGCCGCCGGCGAGATCTGGGACGACGTGGTCATCCGAGCGGTCGACCAGGGATGGTCCGGCATCGAGGCGCTCTCCGGCATACCGGGCTGTGCCGGTGCGACGCCCATCCAGAACGTCGGCGCCTACGGCCAGGAGGTCGCGCAGGTCATCGCCGAGGTCCGCGTCTGGGACCGGCGTGAGCAGCGGGTCCTCACCTTCTCCAACGCTGACTGCCGGTTCGGCTACCGCGACTCGCTGTTCAAGGCCCGGCCAGGTCACTACGTCGTCCTCGACGTGCTGCTCCGGCTCAGGAGCTCCGCCTTCTCCGGGCCCGTCGCCTACGCCGATCTGGCGCGCGACCTGGGAGTCGAGGCGGGGGAGCGGGTGCCGCTCGAGCAGGCCCGCGAAGCGGTGCTGGTGCAACGTCGTGGGCGGGGCATGGTCCTGGACGCCGCAGACCACGACACGTGGAGCTGCGGGTCGTTCTTCACGAACCCGGTCATGTCGCCCGGATCGTATGCCGCGCTGCAACACCGCGCGCAGGCCCGGCTGGGCATCGGCGACAGTGCCGACGGAGCCGTACGGGTGCCACGGTTCGACGCACCGGACGGTCAGGTCAAGACCGTTGCGGCCTGGCTGATCGACAAGGCCGGCTTCGGCAAGGGCTACCGGATGCCCGGGCCGGCGGCGTTGTCGACCAAGCACGTTCTCGCGGTGACCAACAGGGGTTCCGCGGCCACCGCCGAGATCGTTGCTCTGGCCCGTGAGATCCGCGACGGCGTCCACGATGCCTTCGGGATCAGCCTGGTCAACGAGCCGGTCCTGGTCGGCACCTCGCTCTGACCCCCTGCCTTGCTCACATGAGGCCGCTTTGCTCACCTCAGGCCGCCGGAGCCGGGGCAACCGGCGCTTCGAGCGGCCTGCGATGAGCTGAGATGAGAAAGGCGCTGCCGCGGGTGTCAGCCGGCGAGCCATCGGTCGATGTCCGCGAGCATCTGCTTGCGTGCCGGCTCAGGGGCCCGCGACCCCCGGACCGAGCCCCTGGCCAGCTGGGCCAGCTCGAGGTCGGAGAAACGGTGCACGGTGCGCGCGACCTCGTACTGCGCGCTCAGCCGCGAGCCGAACAACAGAGGGTCGTCCGCCCCCAGCGCGACCTGCGCGCCGGCCTCGACAAGCTGGCGCAACGGCACGTCCTGCGCCGTCCCGTACACACCGAGCGAGACGTTGCTGCCGGGGCAGACCTCGAGGGTGATGTCGCGGCGTACCACCTCGTCCAGGACCCGTGGGTCCTCGACACTGCGGACGCCGTGGCCGAGTCGGTCGGGGGCCAGAGCGGCCAGCGTCTCTCCGACCGCCGCTGCCCCGAGCAGCTCACCTCCGTGAGGCACGCAGGCCAGTCCGGCACGGCGGGCAATGTCGAACGCGACGGTGAACTCGGCGGTGACTCCACGGCGTTCGTCATTGCTCAAACCGAATCCGACCACATGTCCGGGGCCATCACCGGCGTGGCGCGCGGCCAGGCGAGCCAGAGTCCGTGCATCCAGCGGGTGCCGGACCCGGTTTGCGGCCACGACGACCGCGACACCGATCCCGGTCTCTTCGGAGGCTGACCGCGCCTCGTCCAGGACGATCTCCAGCGCAGGTGTGATGCCCCCGACAAACGGCGCGTATGACGTGGGGTCGACCTGGATCTCCAGCCACCGTGAGCCCTCGGCTGCGTCGTCAAGGGCGGCCTCGGACACGATCCGGCGCATGTCGGCCTCGTCGCGGACGCAGGCGCGGGCCATCTCGTAGAGCCGCTGGAAGCGGAACCAGCCACGCTCATCCGTAGCGCTCAGCGTCGGCGGCCACGACGTCGTCAGGGAGTCGGGCAGACGAATGTCGTGCTTGTGCGCCAGCGCGGTCAAGGTGCTCGGCCGCATCGAACCGGTGAAGTGCAGATGAAGGTGGGCCTTGGGCAGTGACTGCACCGATCGGGCCATGGCGCCAGTGTGCCATCGGCACTGGTGCCGGCGTGCGCCAAATGGCGTGCACAACGCAGGCACCAGACCACAGGAACACCTGTACCAGACCGCAGGAAACGTGGCGCCGTCAGCAGGTAGGTTGACCCCATGGGGGTCATCGACGCGGAGAAGCTGACGAAGCGCTACCCGCGCGTGGTCGCCCTCGACGGCCTCGACCTGAGCATCGGCGAGGGGGTTACCGGTCTCGTGGGAGCCAACGGCGCCGGCAAGTCGACACTGATCAAGATCCTGCTCGGGCTGCTCCCCGCGACCACCGGTACGGCCACCGTGCTCGGCTACGACGTGGTCCACCAGGGGGCCCAGATCCGGGCCCTGGTCGGCTACATGCCTGAGCACGACTGCCTGCCGGCCGATGTCGCGGCCAGTGACTTCGTGGTGCACATGGCGCAGATGTCCGGCCTGCCCCACGCCGCGGCCCGTGAGCGCGCCGCCGACGTCCTGCGCCACGTCGGGTTGTCCGAGGAGCGCTACCGCGTCATGGGCGGTTACTCCACCGGCATGAAGCAGCGGGTCAAGCTCGCGCAGGCCCTCGTGCACGACCCGCAGCTGGTGCTGCTCGACGAGCCCACCAACGGTCTCGACCCCGGGGCGCGTGACGACATGCTCGAGCTGATCCGCAGGATCGGCAAGGAGTTCGGCATCGCCGTCCTCGTGACCTCGCACCTGCTGGGGGAGCTCGAGCGGATCAGCGACCACGTTGTCGTGCTCGATGCCGGTCACCTGCTGCGATCCTGCGCGACGTCCGAGTTCACCCACGCGACAGGCCTCTTGCTGGTCGAGGTCGCCGGTCCAGGTGACGCCCAGGACCGGATGGGAAACGCCCTTGCCGCCGCGGGGCTGCACGCCCGGCCGCGCGGCCGGCTGATCGAGGTCGAGGCCGTCGATGACCGGGTCCACGACGTGATCCGCGACGTCGCCGCTGACCTGGAGCTCGGCCTGGTGCGCCTCCAGCCGGGCCACCACCACATCGAGGACGTCTTCCGCGAAGGAGGGGCCGGCCATGTCCAGCCCGTCTGACCACCCGGCGCCGCCGCTGGGGGTCATCCACGACATCGGGTACCGCCCGTATGCCGGCCCGCGCCTGGGTGAGCTCAGCGTCGCCCGGTCGCTGTTCGTGACCGGCCTGCGCAACTGCTACGGACTGGGACGGTCCACGAAGTCCAAGGTGCTGCCGGTCCTGCTGTTCGTCGTCATGCTGCTGCCGGCGCTGATCCTCGTCGCGGTCATGGTGCAGGCCAGGCTGGACCAGCAACCCCTTCCATACGCCCGATACGCCATGGTCACCCAGCTGGTGATCTCTGTCTTCGTCGCCTCCCAGGCGCCTGCCCTGATCTCCCGCGACCTGCGCTTCCGTACCATCACGCTCTATCTCGCCCGCCCCCTGCGCCGCAGCACCTACGTGCTGGTCCGGTTTGCGTCCCTCGCCGCAGCCGTCTTCGTGCTGGTGGCGGCACCGATCCTGCTGCTGTATGCCGGGGGGGTGATGGCCGACCTGCCGATCGGCCGCGAGACGGGCGACTTCGTGCCAGCCGTCGTCGCCGCGGCGTTACTCGCGATGGTGCTCGCCGGCCTCTCCGCGCTGGTCTCAGCCGTCACCCCCAAGCGGGGGATCGCCGTGGCCGCGGTCATCGTCGTGCTGTTGGTGAGCTTCACCGCGGTCTCCGCGATCCAGGGGATCGCCGTCGAGGAGCGGGCTGACACCCTGGCGCAGGTCGCCGGGCTGTTCTCACCCTTCACGCTGGTCGACGGTGTCCAGGTCTGGCTCTTCGACGGCCCCGCGTCCACGCCCGCGCCACCGGAGGGCACCGGCATGGGGATCCTCTTCTGCATCGTGACCTTGGTGGTGATCGCCGGTTCGGTCGGTGCCATGCTGCTTCGCTACCGGAAGGCAGCGGCCGCATGAGCGTCATCCAGCTCGACCACGTCTCTCGGTGGTACCACAACGTCGTCGCGGTCAACGACGTCTCGATGACCATCGGTCCCGGCGTCACCGGACTGCTCGGCCCCAACGGCGCCGGCAAGTCCACCCTCATCTCTTTGATGTCCGGGTTTCTCGCGCCGTCGGCCGGCACGGTCACCCTCGACGGCCAGCCGCTCTGGCGCAACCCGTCGGTCTATCGGACCATCGGCCTGGTTCCCGAGCGGGAGGCGCTGTTCGACTACCTCACCGGCCGGCAGTTCGTCCACGCCAACGCCGCCCTGCACGGGCTGCCCGACCCCTCGGCGGCGGCACAGGACGCCCTGGCGGTCGTGGAGATGTCGGATGCCCAGGACCGCGCGATCTCCACGTACTCGAAGGGGATGCGTCAGCGGGTGAAGATGGCCTCGGCGCTTGTTCACGACCCGTCGGTGCTGCTCCTCGATGAGCCGTTCAACGGCATGGATCCACGCCAGCGGATGCACCTGATGGAGCTGTTGCGCCGGATGGGTGCCGAGGGACGGACGGTGCTCTTCAGCTCGCACATCCTTGAGGAGGTGGAGCAGGTGGCTCGTCAGATCGAGGTGGTGGTGTCCGGCCGTCACGCCGCTTCCGGCGACTTCGGAGCGATCCGGCGTCTGATGACCGACCGTCCCAACCGCTATGTCCTTCGCAGCAGCGATGACCGGCGCCTGGCCTCGGCGCTCCTCGGGGACCCGTCGGTCCGCGGTGCCTTCCTGCGTCCGCAGGGCGGCCTTGACGTCGAGGCCGGCGACTTCGGCCGGTTCGCGCAGATGCTGCCGCGGCTGGCCCGCGAGCATGAGGTTCGTCTGCTGGAGGTCTCTCCGACCGACGAGTCGCTCGAGAGCGTCTTCGCCTACCTGGTGGCGACGTGAACCCCACCATCATCAGCCTCAGCGCGCGGGCGGTCCTCGGTCGCCGCCGTGGCGTCATGCTCATCATCCTGCCGCTGGTGCTCATCGCCCTGGCCGTCGTCGTCCGCCTGCTCGCGGGTGAGGGGACCGGTCCCGCCGAGACCGTGCTCGGCGGTCTCGGCCTCGGCGTCGTCCTCCCGCTCGTGGCGCTGATTGCGACGTCGAGCGTGCTCTCGCCGGAGATCGACGACGGGTCGATCGTCTACCTCCTGGCCAAGCCGTTCTCACGGCATACGGTGGTCATCAGCAAGCTTGTCGTGGCGTTCGGCTGCGTCGTCGCGTTCGCCGTCGTGCCCATCCTTGTCTCTGGGCTGGTGCTCGTGTCATCGCACGCACAGCTGGCCTTCGCCTACTCTCTGGGCGCGCTCGCCGCCGGGGCGGCATACACCGCGCTCTTCGCCTGGCTGTCGACCCTCAGTCGGCACTCGGTGGTGCTCGGCCTGGTCTACGTACTGCTCTGGGAGGGTCTGGTCGGCGGCCTGCTCGCCGGCGTGCGCTGGGTCAGCATCACCGCGTGGGCCTCGGCGATCGTGGAGGCGACCAGCGGTGGCGAGTACACCGCCTTGCCCCACCTCGGGGTCTCGTACGCCCTCGTTGCGACCCTTGTCCTGACCGTCGGCCTGACCTTCTTGGCCGGCCGACGTCTCCGGTCGTTCAACCTCACCGGAGACGAGTAGCCTGCGAAGCGCAGCCTCAGCGCGGCTCGCCCTCGATGATGTGCATGGCTGCCTCCTCGGCCGATGACCCGGCACCGTCGATGCCCACGTCCTGCGCCACCATGTCCGACTCGGCGTCCGCGCCACTGCCCTGGTCCGGGCCGATGAGCCGTCCGCCGCGCCGATCGCCCCCCGCGCCGTCACCCCGGACGTCGTCCTCCGCC
>Ga0105242_10003645_pt1 | contig 11989 bp, 11 predicted proteins | sample KBSM24metaG_FD_81521 | JGI IMG/M metagenome (GOLD analysis project Ga0105242, IMG submission 81521) | Miscanthus rhizosphere microbial communities from Kellogg Biological Station, Michigan, USA - KBS M2-4 metaG | ecosystem: Host-associated > Plants > Roots > Rhizosphere > Soil | place...
AAGACGTACCGGCGGATGGCGGTCGCGACCGGTGGGAAGGCGTTCGTGCCGAGGATGACGCTTCGCGCGCGGACCCGACCGATCGCGGTCCGCACGACCAGAGCGTCGTCGTCCTCATCGATCGCCGTGACCTGCGAGTGCTCGTGGATCCGCGCCCCGAGCCCGTCGGCCGCCGCCGCGATCCCCCACGCCAACCGGGCTGGGTCAACCAGGGCCGAGCCGGTCTGCTTCCAGAACGCCGCCAAGTATGTAGGCGAGTCGACCTCGGCGCGTACCTCGTCGCGATCGAGGAACGACGCTTCATATCCGAAGGCGGTGAGGTGCTCGACCGCGCTCCTGCACCAGTCGATCGCGTGCGGTGCGGTCGCCACGATCATCGAGCCGGTGTCCTCCCACGAACAGTCGATGCCGTACCGCTCGATCGTCGCCGCGATCGCCTCGAGGTTCTCGTGGCCTTCCTGCTCGATCCGTTCGATCTCGGTCGGGAACCGTTGCTTCCCGTTCTCAAGGCCGTGGGTCAGCGATGCGTCGCAGAACCCGCCGTTACGGCCCGTCGCGCCGAACGCGACCCGCTCTCCTTCGAGGACGACGACGTCGCGACCCGGGGTGTCCTCGAGGGCCTGCAAGGCGGCCCACAGACCCGTGAACCCGCCGCCCACGATCACGAGGTCGGCCGTCTGATCGCCCTCGAGGGCGGGCCGCGCGGCCGGCCGATCCGACCGGTCGAGCCAGAAGGGCGTCCACGACGCGTCCGCGTAGGCGCGCCGGAACCGAGGGTCGATCGCCACCATGGCGGGAACCTACTGGGGAACGGCGGGCTCGCCGATCGGCTCGAAGCGCTGGAGCGAGTACGGCCCGATCGTGACCCCGGTGACCCGACGGTCACCGTCGAGGTGGAACTCCACCGGCTCACCCGATTCGCGTTGGAACCAGTCGACGGTGAAGCGCAACGGATCTTCCGTCGGCAGCAGGATCAGTTTGAAGTCCGGTTCGTCGGGATCGAGCAAGGTGAGCTTCCCGTCCCGCCATTCCAGTCGTGTGAGCATGCCCTCGGTCGGCTCGCCGTAGATGCCGAGCAGCGGCCGGTGCGTCGATGGCATCTCGGCGGGGAGCTCGCGCGGTGTCACCGCGCCGCGGTAGGCCTCGAGCGCCAACGCCCCCAGTTCCATCGCAAGGTTCGACGCCTCCCCGATCCCATTGAGGAACGCGATCGCACCCATCCGCTCGTTCACGTGGAAGCAGGCGTTCGTGATGAAGCCGGGGAGCCCGCCGGAGTGTTGGATCCATACGGTGTCCTTCTTGCGCTGCGCGTACCAGCCGATGCACCACGCCTCTTCCCACTTCTCGCCCTCGAGGTAGCGCGGTCGGTGCATCTCACGCAGCGTGGCGTCGGACAGGACCGTCCGATGACCATCGGGTGCGCCCTCCATCGGGAACTGCGCCGAGAGCCACCGAGCGACGTCCTCGACGCAGGACTGCAAGCCGCCCTCGGCAGCCGGGAACTCTGCGAGTCCCACCGCCGGCACGAACTCGTCCGAGAGCCAACGGGCGCGATAGCCGACCGCGCGGCGAGCCTCAAGCTCGGCCGGCAACGGGTGGAACCCGCTCGAGCGCATACCGAGCGGGTCGAGGATCCGCGCCTGGATGGCTTCCACGTACGGTCGCTCGTCGACCCGTGCGACGATCTCACCGAGCAGCTGGAACGCGAGGTTCGAGTACTTCTGCTGCACGTTCGGCGGGATCCGAGTGCCGATCTCGGCGGACCGAGCGAGGTTGGCGGCCGGTGAGGCCTCGTAGATGTCGTGGAACCACCGCGCGCCCGGTGGGTCGCCCATCAGACCGGATTCGTGGGAGAGCATCCGACGCAGCGTGATCGTCTCGATCCGTCCGAACGAGCTCGCAGCATCGCCGAGCTCGGGCAGGAACGCGACGGCCGGATCGTCGAGGTGGAGCTTGCCTTCATCGCGCAGCTGCATGATCGCCGTCGCGGTGAAGGTCTTCGTGATGGAGGCGATCCGGAACAGTGTCTGAGCGTCGTGCGGTCGCTTCGTCTCGACGTCGGCGTACCCGTAGCCGGTCGACCACGCGAGCTCGTCCTCGACGACGACGCCCGCTGCGGCACCGGGGAGCCGATGCTCGTTGACGAACGCGGCGACGCGCTCCTCGAGCTTCCCGGCGACGTCGGTGACCGCCGCGGCCTTGCCGTGGACCATCAGATCCCCTTGAGGTAGGCGACCGTCTCGGCCAGCCCGTCCTCGAGGTGGGTCCAGGGTTTCCATGCGAGCGCCTTGGCGGCGACCGAGATGTCGAGCGCGATCCGGCGGAGCTCGCCGGGTGGCAGGGACGCGTGCCCGGGCTCCTCGACGAAACCGATGATCTGCGCCAGCAGCTTGTAGAGGCCGCTGACGCTCGTCTCGAGACCGGTGCCGATGTTGACGAGCTTGCCGGAACCACGATCCATCGCTTGCACGAAGGCGTGCACGACGTCGTCGATGAACACGAAGTCCCGTGTCTGGTTGCCGTCACCGAAGATCGTGGGCGCCTTCCCGTCCAGCATCGACGACGCGAAGATCGCGATCACGCCGGCCTCGCCGTGCGGGTCCTGGCGTGGCCCATAGACGTTGGCCAGCGCGCATGCCGTGAAGTCCAGCCCGCGGTAGCGCTGATAGAAGCCCAGGTAGTCGAAGACCGTCTTCTTCGAGATCCCGTACGGGCTGAGCGGATAGGACGCCTGCGCGGTTGATTCCTTGGCGGGCAACCGTTTCGGCTCACCGTAGAGGGTGCCCCCGCTCGCCGCGTAGATCACCTTGCTCGCATCGACCTTCGCCGCGCACTCGAGCACGTTCAGCGTGCCCATGATGTTCACGCTCGCGTCGTGCACCGGATCGTCCAGCGATGGGCGCACGCCCGCCTGCGCGGCGAGATGGAACACGATCTCCGGGCGGTGCCGCTCGAACAGCGACAAAAGTCCTCCCGCACGAACATCCATGTTGAAGAAGGTGTAGGCCTTGCCGTACGCGCGCGCGTCGCCCAGGTTCGCGATGCGACCGGTGGAGAGATCGTCGACCGCGATCACGCGATGGTCTTCGGCCAGGAGACGGTCGGCAAGGTTCGAGCCGATGAACCCGGCGCCCCCGGTCACCAGGATCGTGGTCACGGCGCCAAGGGTAGGTTGGGGTCTGCCGCGATGTCCAACCCGGACCGATCGCCTCGTTGGAGGCGCGCGGCGCCCAGGCACGCCACCATCGCGGCGTTGTCGGTACACAGCGCGAGCGGCGGGACGAGCACCTCGAGCCCCGCTCCCGCGCCATCGGCGACCAGGCGCTCACGAAGGCGGGTATTCGCGACCACCCCGCCGCCGAGGAGCACGCGCTCGACCCCCGTCTGGCGGGCCGCCTGCAACGTCTTGGTCACCTGCACATCCACGATCGCTTCCTGGAAGCTCGCGGCGAGGTCGGGAACACGGACCGATCGTCCGGCCGCCTGTTCCCCTTTGACGTACCGCAGCACGGCCGTCTTCAACCCACTCATCGAGAAATCGAGGTCGCCCGAATCCTCCATCGCCCGCGGGAACCGTACGGCCTCGCGGTCACCGGTCCGGGCGGCGGCGTCGAGCGCCGGGCCGCCGGGGAACCCGAGACCGAGCAACCGAGCGACCTTGTCGAAGGCCTCGCCCGCCGCGTCGTCCAGCGTCTGTCCCAAGACCTCGTGGTGGAAGAGCTCCTCGACGTGGACGAGCATCGTGTGACCGCCGCTCACGATCAGCGCGACGTACGGCGGCTCCGGCTTCCCGTGCTCGAGGAAATTGGCCCAGTAGTGCGCCTCCAAGTGGTTCACGCCGACGAGCGGCAGTCGCGCGGCAAGGCTGATGGCCTTGGCCGCAGCCATCCCGACGAGGAGAGCGCCCACGAGGCCGGGCCCGACCGTCACCGCGACGCCGTCCAGAGCACCGTGGTCCAGTCCGGTCTCGTCGAGCGCCTGTGCGAGCAGGGGGTTGAGCGCCTCGACGTGGGCCCGCGCTGCGACCTCGGGCACCACCCCGCCGAAGCGCTCGTGCAGGTGCTCCTGGCGCGCGATCAGGTTGGTCCGCACGGTGAACCCGTCCTCGACGATCGCGACCGCGGTCTCGTCGCAGGAGGTCTCGATGCCGAGCGTGATCACTGCCGGCCCGCTTGGGGCCTGATCCCCTCGGGGAGCCGCTGCACGATCGAGATCACCCGTTGCCGGAAGGCACGCTCGCGGATGTCGTCGGTCCACATGATGAGCGCGTCCTCGTGCAGCTCGGCGTAGTAGTTGCGACGGATCCCGACCGGATGGAACCCGAACCGCGCGTACACCCGTTGCGCCCGCCAGTTCGTGACGCGGACCTCGAGCGACACGGCCGTGGCGCCCATCGCGCGCGCGGCGTCGATCTCCTCGGCCAGCAGCCGATGGGCGATCCCGTGGCCCTGCAGCATCGGCTCGACCGCGATGTTCGTGATGTGCGCCTCATCGCCGTAGCAGATCAGACCCGCGTACCCCACGACGTCTTTGTCGATCCGGGCGACGAGGTAGTTGCGATTGTTGGGCTCCGACATCTCGGCGACGAAGAGGTTGGGCGTCCACGGGCGCGCGTAGGCCTGGCGCTCGATGGCCATGACGCCACGCAGGTGGCGCCGGCGCATCTTCGTCACCTCAAGGCTTGCGGCCCCGAGCTCGGTCGTCCCACGCGATCTCAGCATCCGACTTCCTCAGGTACATCGGCACGACATCGAACACCTGGTCATGCTCCTCCCGGAGGAACCGCGGTACCGCGAGCTCGACGAGCGACGCGGCGTCCGGGTGTGCGACCCCGGGCGAGGCGAACTCGACCCGGACGCCCACCGATCGGAGCATCTCCCGGTACAGGATGGCACCGTCGCCGACCGCAAGCACCTCTCCCGGGCGAGCCTCGACCTCGGCGACGAGGGCCTCCGGACGCTGCACGACCGGCTCTGCCAGTCGAAGCACCCCGCCCGGCACCGCGGTGTAGATCGCCGAGAAGACCTCCTGGCGGCGGCCGTCGATGACCGCGACGATCGTCCGAGCGGTGTACCGGACGGCGTAGGCGAGGGCGTCGATGCTGGCGATGGCAAGGAGCGGCGCCCCCGTGACCTGGGCGAGCGTCTTCGCGGTCTCGACCCCGACGCGCAGGCCCGTGAACAGCCCCGGTCCCACGCCGACGGCGAACCCGCCGACCTGTCCGAGCTCGACCCCCGACCAGCCGAGCAACTGATCCAGGGCAGGGGTGACGCTTTCCTGCCGGGCCTTCCCGGCAACCCGGATGGATCCCAGGATCGTCGTCTCGGTGCCGATCGCGACCGAGACCTGCGGTGTGGACGTATCGATGCCGACGACGATCATGCCGCCCACCGTCGGAGCGCGTCGACGATCGCATCCGCGCGCTCCTCCCAGCTGTGCCCGACCGTCGCGAAGCTGATCCGCCGGGTCTCGTCGATGCCGGTGGGATCCTCCCCGATGAACTCGATCCGCAGGCGGTCCTCGGCGAGGAGCTCGGCGACGGGATCGCCCCACTCGACGAGCAGGACCCGCTCGCCGTCCTCGAGCTCGTCGAGCGCGAGGTCGATCACTTCCTGCTCCCGGTCGAGCCGGTACAGATCGACGTGCGCGAGCGGGACGCGGCCACTGACGTACTCCCGCACGAGCGTGAACGTCGGAGAGGCGACGTGCTCCGTGGCGCCGAGGCCGCGCGCGACGCCCTGGACGAACGTGGTCTTGCCCGCGCCGAGCTCCCCGGTCAGGACGACGACGTCGTGCGGCCGCAGGAGGTCGGCGAGCTCGACGCCTGCGGCACGCGTGTCCTCCGCCGTGGCCGTGCGGATCACGAGCTCCACCGTCAGAAGAGCTCCAGCTGGTCGTCGCTGGGCGTCGGCGCGGCGTCCTCCTCGTGTCGGATCAACGACACCACCGGTGGAGGCGGCGACGGCTCAGTGAGCGTTCGCTTGATCAGCGCGAAGTCCTCCTCGAGATCGGCGAACTGGCGGCTCTTCTCGCCGCCTCCGCGCAGGATCGCAGCGGGGTGGAACGTCGGGATCACCTTCCGACCGTGCCACGGATAGACCGAGCCGCGCATCCGGGTGATCCCCTGTTGGGTCTGCAGGACGAACTTCGTCGCGAAGTTGCCGAGGGTCACGATCACGTCGGGCTGGATCAGCGAGATCTGTTCCACCAGCCACGGGGTGCACGTCTCGATCTCGTCTTCTTGGGGATCGCGGTTGCCGGGCGGTCGGCACTTGAGCACGTTGGCGATGTAGACCTGTTCCCTCGTCATGCTGATCCCGGCGAGCATCCGCGTGAGGAGCTGGCCCGCCGCGCCGACGAACGGCTCACCCTGTCGGTCCTCGTGCATACCCGGCGCTTCCCCGACGAACAAGAGGTCGGCGTTGGGGTCGCCCACGCCGAACACGACCTGGGTCCGCGTCTCGGCGAGCCGGCACTTCGTACAGGTCGAGGCCTCGATGGCGACGTCGGCGAGCGTTCGCGTCACGAGGTCCCTCCCACGTACGCGCGAGGTACCCGGGCGCCGATCCGGCTCACGATCTCCCAGGCGATCGTGTTCGCGTGGCCGGCGAGCTCCCACGCATCGATCGACTCGTCGCCCTGGCGGCCGAGCAGGACGACCTCATCGCCCGTCTCGACGGGCAGCTCGCCGCAATCGACGAGCAGCTGGTCCATCGTGACGTTGCCCGCCACGCGACAGCGTCGGCCCCGGATCAACACCTCGGCCCGCGATGAGCTCGCGCGCGGATAGCCGTCGGCGTAGCCGACGGGGACCGTGGCGATCGTCGCGTCGGCCGCGAGCTCATAGCGATGGCCGTAGCTCAGCCGCTCGCCCGCGGGCAGGCGCCGAGCGAACGACACCGCCGAGCGCCAGGTCAGCGCGGGCCGGAGACCCCGGTCGGCGCCGACGCCGGGATCGGGCAGGATCCCGTACAGGGCGATGCCGGGGCGAACGAGGTCGTAGGTCGCTTCCGGGTGCCGGAGTACCGCCGCGCTGTTCGCGACGTGGCGCAGCATCGGCGTGAACCCTGCTGCTTTCGCGTCGTCGAGCGCGGCCCCGAAGCGCCCGAGCTGCGCGGCCGTGGTCTCGGGGTCGTCCTCGCTCTTGGCGAGGTGGCTCCAGATGCCTTCCACAGTGAGCCCGACGTCGTCGACCGACCGGAGGAACGCCACGAGCTCCTCCGGTGGCCACACACCGACGCGGTGCATCCCGGTGTCGACCTTCACGTGCACGCCCACCGAACCGTGCGCGGCGTCCGCGAGGCGCCGCACGCCCCCTCGCGAGTACACGGTCGGGGTGAGCCGGTGCGCGAGCGCCACCGCCTCGGATCCCGGCGGGAACTCCGACAGCAGGAGGATCGGCGCCTCGATGCCCGCCCCACGCAGCTCGACGCCTTCCTCGACGAGGGCGACACCGCACCACGTGGCGCCGGCCACGAGCGCTTCTCGAGCGACCGACGCAGCGCCGTGGCCGTACGCATCGGCCTTCACCACGGCCATCAGCTGGGCCTCGGCGGGCCGCAACATGCCGACGTTGTGCCGGATGGCGCCGAGATCGATCTCGACCTCGGTCGGCCGGAAGGTCGCGCCGATCACGTGGCCGACCTCACCCGCTCGATCGCATCGGGCAACCGCTCGGCGACGTCGCCCGCGAGCACCCCTGTGCCGCGTCGCTCGGCCGCGAGGATGCCGGCGAGCCCGTGGACGTAGGCGCCCGACCATGCTGCGGCGAACGGATCGATCCCGCGGGCGAGCAACCCGCCGATCGTCCCGGTCAGGACATCACCGGTCCCGGCGGTGGCGAGCGCCGGCGAGCCGGTCGGATTCACGCGCGCGCTCCCGTCGGGCGCTGCGATCACGCTTCGCGTCCCTTTCACGAGCGCGACCGCATCGGTTTCGGCGGCCAGCGAGCGCGCCTCCGTGCAGGGATCCCCCGGTGCGCGACCGAGCAGCCGAGCGAGCTCGCCACCGTGGGGGGTCAGCACCGCCTCGGCCTTGCGATCGGCGAGCAGGCCTCGCGCCTCCGCGAAGGCGTTGAGTCCGTCCGCGTCGATCACCGCTGGAACCTCGACCTCGCGCACGAGCGCCCGCACGAACGACGCCGTCTCGGGCTCGCGGCCGAGCCCGGGACCGATCGCGAGGGCGTCGGCCGAGGACGCGCGTTCGGCGACTACCCCGACCGCTTCCAGCGCAACGGCTCCGGCGTTTGTCTCCGGCAGCGCGACGAAGACGGTTTCGTCGAGCTCGTGCTGGACGACCGGCAGGATCGAGGTGGGCACCGCGACCACCACGTACCCGGCGCCGATACGGCCGGCCGCACGGGCGACCAGCCGCACCGCTCCTGTCATCGTGCGGGAGCCCGCGACGACGACGAGGGAACCGCTCGATCGCTTCTGCCCATCGATCGCCCGCGACGGAAGGACACCCGTCACGTCGCCCGGTTCGGTGAGCCCGATCGTTGCGAGCGGCTCCGGCGTGAAGCCGATGTCCACGACCCGGACGTCGCCCGCGAGCTCCGCGCCGGGGAGCAGCGCCACACCGAGCTTGGCCGCGCCGAACGTCACCGTGAGATCGGCGTGGACCGCGTTGCCCGCCACGGCCCCGGTCGCCCCGTCGACACCGCTCGGGATGTCGACCGCGACGATGGGGACGTCGGTGGCGTTCAGCAGATCGATCGCGTCGACCCACGGCGCTCGCGGCGTGCCGCGGAACCCCGTGCCGAAGATCGCGTCGATCGCGAGGTCGGCCCGGTCCAACTCCCGTGCGAGATGCGTGTGGTCGAGCTCGAGGATCCGGACCTCCGTCTCGCCGCGGAGCCGGTCACGCATGCCGGCGACGGGATCGTGGACGTCGGCGTTCGACCCGTGGACCAACACCGTCACGCGAACCCCGTGCCGGAAGAGATGTCGAGCCGCCACCAACCCGTCGCCGCCGTTGTTCCCGGTGCCACACACGACGACCACGCGTCGGCCGTAGGGGCCACCGAGCAGGTCGAGGCTCGCGCGTGCCACGGCCGCCCCTGCTCGTTCCATCAGGACCGGTGCCGGCGTGCCGCCTGCCTGCGTCGACCGATCGAGCTCGGCCGCCTCTGCCGGGGTGAGCAGCGGCTTCATCGGTCGATCACCGCCACCGCGAATGCCACCGCGTTCGTCTTCTCGTGGGTGAACGTGATCAGGACACGAGACAGCTCCAGCGCATCCGCTCGTCGCTTCGCGTTGCCGGTGAGCGCGATCGCCGGCGCGCCGCTGGGCTGTCGCGTCACGCTGATGTCTTGCCACCGCCTGCCGCGGTAGCCGCCGAGTGCTTTGATGACCGCTTCGCGGGCCGCGAAGCGGCCCGCGAAGCTCTCGGCGGGGCGCGCTTTCCCGTCGCAGTACGCGATCTCCTCGGGGGTGAACACCCGCTCGCGCATGGTCGGGTGCCGCGCGAGGGCCCGTTCCATCCGCGCGATCTCGCAGATATCGACGCCCAGGCCGACGATCTCCACGAGGGAAGGCTAGCCGCTGGGCTCCGATGGCGGCGCGCCCTCCTCGGCGGCGGGCAGGCCCTCCGGGCCGGCGGTCTCTGCATCGCCACCGCGCGCGGTGCGCCGCACGGCGAGCACGATGAGCGCCAGCGCGATGAGCGCACCCCCGCCTACCGCGGGCCAGCTGACCCCGTCCGTCGGCGCGGGCACGTTCGTGGGCGCAGGCACGGCCGCGACGACCGTGGGGAGCGGCGCCGGGGAGGGACCGTTCGGGGGCGGAGGCCTCGCGGCGCCGATGAGCTTGGCGATCTCGGCGGTCATGGGCATCGCGCAGACGTCGACCATGTACGTGTCGTCGGGCAGACGGTTCAGCACGAGCGGGTCGACGTTCGACCCCACCGGATAGAACACCGCGCAGTCCGAACCGCCTCCCGGACCGATGTCCGAGCGCAGGGTCAGCGTCGAACCAACCCGACCCTCGTAGACCCCGTCGACGGCCAGCGAGCTCATCGTGTGCATCGGGTCGAGGGTGACGACGTTCACGACTCGGCCGGCCACGATCGCGTCCGCCTGTCGCACGATCCGGTGGGGATCGAGCAGCGCGCACTTGCAAGCGAACGCCGGTCCCGGTGTCGATGCGACGAGCGGCACGGCGATCGCCGACGCGAGGAGCACGCGCAGGATCGGTCGCATGTCCTACTCCACGGTGACCGATTTCGCGAGGTTGCGAGGTTGATCGACGTCACGCCCGTGCAGGACGGCGACGTGGTACGCGAGCAGCTGCAGCGGCACGGTGACGACCACCGGCGCGAGCAGCTCCGGTGTCTCGGGCACCTCGATCACATGGTCCGCGAGCCGAGCCGCTTCGACATCGCCGGCAGAGACGATCGCGATCACCGACGCCCCTCGCGCCTTCACCTCCTGGATGTTCGACACCATCTTGGGATACACGTGGCAGCGCGTGGCGATCGCGACCACCGGCACGCCGGTGTCGACGAGAGCGATCGGCCCGTGCTTCAGCTCCCCGGCCGGATACCCCGACGCGTGGATGTAGCTCAGCTCTTTGAGCTTCAACGCGCCCTCGAGCGCGGCCGGGTAGCCCGTGTGCCGCCCGATGAACAGGAAGTCGCGCGCGTCGAGGAACCGCTCGGCGATCGACCGCACATGCGCGTCCAGCGCGATCGCCTGCTCCACCTGGTCGGGCAGGCGGGCGAGGTCGGCGAGCACGCCGGCGATCTCCTCGGGGAACTTCGCATCGCGGACCTGCGCGAGGTACAGCGCGACCAACTGTTGGGCGACCATCTGGGTCGCGAACGTCTTGGTCGAGGCCACGCCGATCTCGGGACCCGCGTGCGTGTAGAGCACGCCGTCGGCCTCGCGTGCGAGCGAAGATCCGACCGTGTTGGTCACGGCGATCACTTGGGATCCCTGACGCCGCGCGTGTCGGGCGGCCTCGAGCGTGTCGATCGTCTCGCCGGATTGCGAGACGGCAAGCGTCAGGGTGTCCGGTCCGAGCACCGGATCGCGGTAGCGGAACTCGCTCGCGATCTCGATCTCGACCGGCAGTCGCGTCCAATGCTCGATGGCGTACTTCGCGACGAGGCCCGAGTGGAAGGCGGTCCCGCACGCGACGACGAAGACCTTGGAGACCTCACGCAACACGTCGTCGGGGATCCGAAGCTCGTCGAGCTGCAGGCGACCACCGTGCGTCCGACCGACGAGCGTGTCACGGATCGCCTCGGGCTGCTCGTCGATCTCTTTGCGCATGAACCACTCGTACCCCGACTTCTGCGCTGCGGCCACGTCCCAGTCGACCTGCATCGGTTCGACGTCGATCGAGCGACCCTCGAGATCGGTCACGGCGAGCCCGTCGGCCCAGATCGTCGCGATCTGCCCCTCCGAGAGCGGCACGACGGTGCGTGTGCGTGCGAGGACCGCCGGGATATCGGAGGCGATCAGCGTCTCGCCGGTCCCCAGGCCGACGACCAACGGAGACGAGACCTTGACGCCAACGAGCTCGCCCGGGTGGTCGGAGGACACCACGACGAGCGAGTACGCGCCCGCGAGACGGCCCACGACGGATCGCACGGCTGCCGTGAGATCGCCGTCGCCCGCGGCCGCCTCGATCAGATGCGCGACGACCTCGGTGTCGGTCTCCGACAGGAAGGTGTGACCTTCCTTCTCGAGGTGTGCGCGGAGCTCCTGATGGTTCTCGATGATCCCGTTGTGGATCACGCCGATCGTGCCGGTGCAGTCGGTGTGGGGGTGCGCGTTCTCATCAGTCGGCGCGCCGTGCGTCGCCCAGCGTGTGTGCCCGATCGCGGTCGTGCCCGGCAGCGCGGCCTCCCGCTCGAGGCTCGCCGCGAGCTCCGCGAGCTTGCCGGCTCGCTTGCGCACCTCGAGCTCCTCACCGAGCACGGCTACACCCGCGGAGTCATAGCCACGGTATTCAAGGCGCCGCAGACCCTCCAGGACGATGGGGAG
>Ga0105242_10003647_pt1 | contig 11985 bp, 12 predicted proteins | sample KBSM24metaG_FD_81521 | JGI IMG/M metagenome (GOLD analysis project Ga0105242, IMG submission 81521) | Miscanthus rhizosphere microbial communities from Kellogg Biological Station, Michigan, USA - KBS M2-4 metaG | ecosystem: Host-associated > Plants > Roots > Rhizosphere > Soil | place...
GCCGGACCTGGGCGCCATGCGGGCCTACATCGAGTCGGCGCTCGCCGATCAGGCGGCGGGACGCGCGCTGCCCTTCGCCACCGTCTCGCGCGGGAGCGGGCAGGTGGTGGGGTCCACGCGCTTCGGCAATATCGAGTTCTGGCCCTGGCCGGCGGGCAATGTCCACCAGCGCGGGGCGGAGCGGCCCGACGTGGTGGAGATCGGCTGGACCTGGCTGGCCGCCGCGGCCCAGCGCACGCCGCTGAACACGGAAGCGAAGCTCCTGATGCTCACGCACGCATTCGAGGTCTGGCGCGTGCACGCGGTGAAGCTCAACACCGATGCGCGCAACGCGCGCTCTCGCGCCGCCATCGAGCGGATCGGCGCCCGCTTCGACGGAGTGCTCCGCGCCCACCGGCCGGCCTCGGACGGCGGCATTCGCGACACCGCGGCGTTCTCGCTGCTCGAGGCGGAGTGGCCGATGGCCAAGACACGCCTTCTCGCCCGGCTGGGCGGGAACTGACGGTTCCACGGCAGTCAATCCAGAAAAGGAGACCACGGCAATGGCAGACACCGGAACACTGAGACTGAAGGTCGGGCTGGCGGAAATGCTCAAGGGCGGCGTGATCATGGACGTGACCAATGCCGAGCAGGCCAAGATCGCCGAGGACGCCGGCGCGGCGGCGGTGATGGCGCTGGAGCGGGTGCCCTCCGATATCCGGCGCGACGGCGGCGTGGCGCGGATGTCGCCGGTGAAGAAGATCAAGGAGATCCAGCAATCGGTGTCCATCCCGGTGATGGCCAAGTGCCGGATCGGCCACTTCGTGGAGGCGCAGATCCTGGAGTCGCTGGGCGTGGACTACATCGACGAGTCCGAGGTGCTCACCCCCGCCGACGAGCACTTCCACGTGGACAAGTTCGCCTTCAAGGTGCCCTTCGTCTGCGGCTGCCGGGATCTGGGCGAGGCGCTTCGCCGCATCGGCGAGGGCGCGGCCATGATCCGCACCAAGGGCGAGGCGGGCTCGGGGAATATCGTGGAGGCGGTGCGGCACATGCGCGCGGTGATCTCGGGCATCCGCCGGCTGAAGTCGCTGGGGCCGGAGGAGCTCATGACCGAGGCCAAGAACCTCGGCGCCCCCTACGAGCTGCTGCGCCTCATCGCCGCGGAAGGAAAGCTGCCGGTGCCGAACTTCTCGGCCGGCGGCATCGCCACTCCCGCCGACGCCGCGCTCATGATGCAGCTCGGCGCGGAGGCGGTGTTCGTGGGCTCCGGCATCTTCAAGTCGTCCGATCCCGCCACCCGCGCGCGCGCCATCGTGCAGGCCACCACCCACTTCAGGGATGCCGACGTGCTGGCCAAGGTATCGGAGGATCTGGGCGAGGCGATGCCCGGCATCGAGACCTCCAAGCTCAAGGAGTCGGACCTCTTGCAGACGCGAGGCTGGTAGTGGCGGGAAGTCTCCACACGCTGCCGCCGGGGCTGCCCGTGCCCGTGGACGATGGGGCCGCCGCCCATCTCCCCGGGGCGGCCGTCCCGGCGGTGACGTTGCCGGCCACGTCCGGGCGCGCAGTCGATCTGCGTCAGTGGGCCGCCGCGCCCGGGGTGCTGTTCTTCTATCCGCGCACCGGTGAGGGCGGGCGCTCCGCCGGCCCCGAGTGGGACGCCATCCCGGGCGCGCGGGGCTGCACGCCGCAGAGCTGCGGCTTTCGCGACCTGGCCGCCGAGTTCGCCGCGGCGGGGGTGCGCCTGGCGGCGGTGAGCACCCAGGACACGGCGTACCAGCGGGAGTTCGCCGCCCGCAACCATATTCCGTTCGAGATGCTCAGCGACGAGGCGCTCGCGCTCACCCGCGCGCTGGCGCTGCCCACCTTCGAGTATCCGGTGCCGAGCGGCGGCCCCCGCACGCTCATCAAGCGCATGGCCTGGTACGTGGACGGCAGCCGCATCGTGAAGGTGTGGTACCCGGTGTTCCCGCCGGACCGCAACGCGGAGATCGTGCTGACCTGGCTCCGGGAGCGGTGAGCGTGACCATCGGCGTGCTGGCGCTGCAGGGGGATTTCGCGCTCCACGCCCGCGCGCTGGAGCGGATCGGCGTGCCGTGGAGAGAGGTGCGCAAGCCCGGGGAGCTGGAGGGGCTATCCGGCCTGATCATGCCGGGCGGTGAGAGCACGACCTTGCTCAAGCTCATGGACGCCTGGGACTTCTTTCCCGCCCTGGAGAAGTTCCATGCGGGTGGGAAGCCCATCTTCGGCACCTGCGCGGGGCTCATCCTCCTCGCCCGGGATGTCGAGAGCCCGCAGCAGCGCTCGCTCGGCTTCATCGACATCACCGCGGATCGCAACGCCTACGGCCGCCAGAAGGAATCGTTCGAGACCGAGGTGACCGCGGATCTGGGCTCGGGCCCGGCGCCTCTCAAGGTCATCTTCATCCGCGCCCCGCGCATCCGGCGCATGGGGCCGGCGGTCACGCCGCTGGTGGAGCATGGAGGCGAATGCGTGATGGCGCGCGAGGGCTCGGTCCTGGTCGCCTCGTTCCACCCGGAGCTGACGGACGATCCGACCATCCACCGCTACTTCGCGGATATGGCCTCAAGTACTTGATATTCCGCAGCAGTTCGTCCCGATAGCCCCGGCACCACGTGCCGCGCGATCCCCGCTTGACAAGCTCCCCGGCGGGTGGCGCATAGTATGGTCCGACCAGCCTACCAGGGCCGCTTTCGGGCTGGCGGATTCTGACTCGCAGGGTCTCGTTCCTTCATCAGGAGGCAAGCATGGCGCATTTCACGTGCGAGGTCGTCTATCGCGGCATCTTCCAGAAGAACCTGGCCGCCCGCATCGTGCGCGGGATCGTGCTGTCCGCCCGGAAGGCCGGGCGCTGGGGCATCGCCTTCGGCCGCTACGGTGACAGCCCCCAGCGGAACGGCATTCCCGCGAAGGACTTTGCCATCGTCGCCGACACCCAGGAAGAGCTCGAGCAGAACATGGCGCGATACGAGCCGAAGGAAGTGGACATCACCATCTGCGTGGACGACACCCTCGCCAAGGGCGTGGAGTCCTGGGCCTGGTACGGGCTCCAGCCGATCAATCAGCTCACCCTGCCCAACGGGACATTGCTGATGACCTCGCTCCAGCCCGCGGAGGGCCTTCTCAAGGACATCCACAAGAAGGACACCCCCTACAACCTGACCCTGATTCGCGCCAAAGCCTCCTTCTCCGGTCTCTGGGTGTTCAAGGAGGACCACACCGAGGCGCGCATCCTGGGCGCTCTGGCCAAGATCCAGCCGAGCTTCCTGTCGCTGGACGCGGTGTGCGCGGCGATCGCAGAGGCGGAGTGGGGCTCGGATCTCAAGGTGGCGTCCGCCCGCAAGACCTACGACCGGCTGGAGACGCGCGCGGTCAAGGTGACCGATGGCAATACCGAGACGCCGTTCTCCTTCGAGAAGCCCAAGTGGTGGGAGATGCGGGAAGGGGTCAGCATCCCGGCCATTCCCGTGGGGAAGCCCATGGAAGACGGCAAGGGCTATGTCCCCGAGCGCAACCCGTACTTCAAGAAGTTCACCACCCGCACCATGCGGCCGGTGATCGACTTCGACAAGTGCGTCAAGTGCACGCTGTGCTGGATCCAGTGCCCCGACTCCTGTTTCGACGTGACCTCCGACGGGCTCTACGACGCCAACATGGAGTCCTGCTGCGGCTGCGGGGTGTGCGAGGCGGTGTGCCCGGCCAAGGACTGCATCACCATGGTCAACGAGGCGTCCTTCGAGGACAACGCCAGCCAGTGGGAGATGTGGCGGACCGACAAGAGCAAGTACAAGCTCTGGATGACCGGCAAGATCAACGACAAGTCGCACATCGTGCGCTCGCACGGCTTCCGCTTCCGCGGCCAGTACGAGCAGGAGATCCAGCACGACATGGACCAGGGCGGCACCGAGATCACCGCGGGCATCCCCGGTGAGAACGCCGCCAAGAAAGTCTAGCGCGAGGAGATATCAATGGCCGTCGAGACCAAGCCGGTAGCGACCGATGACAAGGAAATGCTCATCTCCGGGAGCGAGGCCTGCGCGGAGGCCCTGACTCTCGCCGACATCGACGTGGTGACCGCGTATCCCATCCGCCCCTACGACACCGTGATGCAGGCCATCGCCAAGAAGATCTCCAATGGGCTTCTGGTGGCCGAGTACATCGTGGCCGAGGGCGAGCACAGCCAGTTCGAGATCGTCAAGCACGCCTCCACGGTGGGGGCGCGAGTCTTCTGCGGCTCGTCCGGGGTGGGCTGGATGTACGCGATGGAGTGCCTCACCGTCACCCCGCCCCTCCGGGTGCCGATGGTGTGCATGGTGGGAAACCGCGCCCTCGACGATCCGGGCGCGTTCGGGGTGGAGCACAACGACGCCCTCGTCGTCCGCGACCTCGGGTGGCTGCTCATCTGGGTGGACACCGCCCAGGAGATGCTGGACACCACGCTGCTGGCCTACCGCATCGCCGAGGACCGGCGGGTGTTCCTGCCCATCGCGATCTCGGCGGACGGCGCCTTCCTCACCCATTCGCAGACCATCGTCCAGGTGCCGACCAAGGCCAAGGTGGACCGATTCCTCCCCAAGTACGACCGGGGCGACCTTCAGCTCCATCCTGACAATCCCATCACGGTGGCCCCTCAGGCCAACGAGGACTGGGTCATCGAGATCCGCCGCCAGAACAACGAGGCGATGAATCGCGCCTATACCGTGATCGAGGAGGCCTACGCCGACTTCCGCAAGGAGTTCGGCCGGGGCCCCGAGAATCCGTGGTTCGAGGAGTACATGACGGAAGACGCCGACGTCATCCTCATGGGCATGGGCACCATCTCGCTGCCCTTCAAGGTCGGCATCCGCAACATGCGGGCGCAGGGCAAGAAGGTGGGGCTCATCCGGCCGCGGTGGTTCCGGCCCTTCCCCACCGAGAAGATGGTGGCGGCGCTCTCGGGGGCCAAGGCCATCGGGGTCATCGACCGCGATTACTCCTTCGGGTCGCCCTTCGGCTCCGGCGTGGTCGCCAACGAGATTCGCGCCGCCATGTACAATTCCGACAAGCGGCCGCCGCTCCTGTCCTTCATCTGCGGGCTGGGCGGGCGCGAGGTGACGCTGGAAGACGTCTACAAGGCCACCGATCTCTGCTACGAGGCGGCCAAGACCGGGAAGTCCCCCCTCAAGACGCTGTGGCTCGGCGTCCGAGAGTAAGGAGATCGATATGGCGGAAGCTTTCACGAACGCGACCCAGCTCCTCCAGCCCTTCAAGGGCGTCAAGAAGGTCACCATCGAGGAGTACTTCACCTCGGGCCACCGGACCTGCCAGGGCTGCGAGTCGGCGCTGGTGATGAAGCTCATGGTCAAGGCGGCCGGTCCCCGCACCATCGTGCTCGGCGCCACCGGCTGCATGTACGTGGCCAATACCACCTACTACACGACGCCGTGGGTGGTGCCGTGGATGCACACCCAGCTCGGGTCGTCCGGCTCCGCGGCGCTCGGCACCGCGGCCGGGCTCAAGGCGCTGATGAAGAAGGGGCGGATGAAGGCGGAGCCGATCAACGTCATCGCCTTCTGCGGGGACGGCGGCGGCGCCGACATGGGCCTGGGGGCGATCTCCGCCACCCTCACCCACCGGGAGTACAACTCCCTGATCCTGATGTACGACAACGAGTCCTACGCCAATACCGACATCCAGCTCTCGGGCTCGACGCCCTACGGCGCCAACACCACCTTCAGCCCGCCCGGCTCCGTGAAGCGGCTGATCCACACCCGGTGGAAGAAGAACATGGCGGGGATGCTCGCCGCCGGCCACCCGGAGTGCCGGTACGTGGCCACGGTGGACGCCTCCTATGCGGTGGAGATGATGAACAAGGTCCGCAAGGCGCTGACCATCGGCGGGCCGACCTTCATCCACTCCCTCGACCCGTGTCCGAAGGGCTGGGACTACGACCCCATGCTCTCGCACGAGCTGGGCGAGCTGGCCGTCGAGACCGGCGTGTTCCCGCTCTATGAAGTCGAGGACGGCGTGGTCCGGCACTATGGCAAGTCCAAGGCCATCGCCGAGGGGCGGCCGCGCAAGCCCGTGCGCGAGTACCTCCTGAAGCAGGGCCGCTTCGCCCACTTCATCGAGGAGGATCTGGACTACTTCCAGGCCAAGGTGGACGAGATGTGGAACAAGTGGGAGATTCCGGGGGTCATCCCCTTCTGGAAAGAGGGCCGGCCGGCGACCGCCGCGCTCTAGCGCTCTCCGCCGCCGCCGGCTCCGCCTTCGATGCTCGATCGAGGGCGGGGATCCGGCGGGCGTCGGAACGGGTTGTGTGTATGTAGCCTCGCCCATCTCCCAATGGAGGGCCAGCCATGACACGTCAAGGACGACGCTCGAGGCGGCAGGTATCGAGAGCGCTCATCGCGAGCCTCGTGGCCGTCGTCTGGGCGGGGGCGATCTCGACGCCCGTGTCGGCGGCCTGGGAGCCCAGCAAGCCCATCGAGTTCGTGGTGCCCGCCGGCACCGCGGGCGGGGCGGACCAGATGGCCCGCCTCATCGCCAATATCTCCGACAAGCACAAGCTGTCGCCGCGCCCCATCATCGTCGTGAACAAGTCCGGCGGCGCCGGCGCCGAGGGCTTCCTCCACGTGAAGGGCAAGAAGGGCGACGCCCACACCATCATCATCACGCTCTCCAATCTCTTCACCACCCCGCTGCATACCGGCGTGCCGTTTTCCTGGCGCGACCTCACCCCGGTGGCGCGCCTGGCGCTGGACGAGTTCATCCTGTGGGTGAACGCGGAAGCCCCGTACAAGACCGCCCGGGAGTACCTGGCCGCCGTGAAGGAGAAGGGCGGCACGATGAAGATGGGCGGCACCGGCTCGGCGCAGGAAGACCAGATCATCACCATTCTCCTCGAGCAGAGCCAGGGCGTGAAGTTCACCTACGTGCCGTTCAAGGGGGGCGGGGAGGTCTGCGTGAACCTGGTGGGCAAGCACGTGGACTCGACCGTCAATAACCCGGCCGAGTGCGTGGGGCACTGGAAGGGCGGCCGGGTGCGCCCCCTCGCCGTGTTCGACACCGCGCGCATCCCGGTAGAAGGGTGGAAGGACGTGCCCACCGTGAAGGAGGCGCTGGGCGCCGATCTCCACTACCTCATGCTGCGGGGCATCTTCGGGGCGCCCGACATGCCCAAGGAAGCGGCCGGATGGTATGTGGCGTTCCTCAAGAAGGTCACCGAGACGCCGGAGTGGAAGAAGTACCTCGAGGAGGGCGCGCTGAAAGCCGCCTTCTCGACCGGGCCCGAGTACGTGAAGTGGGTGGAGGAGAACGAGCAGCTTCACAAGGACCTGATGACCAAGGGCGGCTTGCTCAAGAAGTAGCATGCGCGTCGCCGACCTCGTCACGGCGTCGATGCTGGCGCTGGTGGGCGGCATCGTGGTGCTCGACGCCCTCCGCCTGGGTATCGGGTGGGGCACCGACGGGCCACGCAGCGGCTTCTTCCCGTTCTGGCTGTCGGTGGCCCTGCTCGCCTGCGCGGTGATCGTCCTCGTGCAGGCATGGCGTCGGGCGCCGGGAGCCCCCTTCGTGACCCGGGCGCAGCTGGGGCCGGTGCTCACCGTGCTCTGGCCGGCCACCGCCATGGTGCTGCTCACCCAGCTCATCGGGCTCTACGTGGCGGCCGGCCTCTACCTGGGCTTCTACATGCGGCGGGTGGGCCATCATGGCTGGCGCGCGGTGCTGGCGCTCAGCCTGGCGGTGCCGGTGATCCTCTTCATGGTGTTCGAGCTGTGGTTCCTCGTGCCCATGCCCAAGGGCCCGCTCGAGAGCTGGCTGGGGTACTGATCGGTGGGCTTCGAGGGGATCTTCCTGGGCTTCGAGCAGGCCCTCACTCACCAGAACCTGTTCTTCGCGGTGGTGGGAATCACGCTGGGCACCATCATCGGCGTCCTGCCCGGGCTGGGGGGCGCCAATGGCGTCGCCATCCTGCTGCCGCTCACGATGCGGATGCCGCCGACCTCGGCCATCATCCTGCTCACGTCGATCTACTGGGGGGCGCTGTTCGGCGGCGCCATCACCTCGGTGCTCTTCAATATTCCGGGCGAGCCCTGGTCGGTGGCCACCACCTTCGACGGCTACCCCCTCGCCAAGCAGGGCAAGGGCGGGCAGGCCCTCACCGCCGCCTTCACCTCGTCCTTCGTGGGCGCGCTGTTCTCCATCATCCTCATCACGTTCTTCGCGCCCGTGCTCGCGGACGTCGCCCTCCACTTCGGGCCGCCCGAGATCTTCGCCATCCAGTTCCTGACCTTCTCGTCCTTCGTGGGGTTGGGCGGCGGCAGCGCGGTGAAGTCGCTGGTGTCCATCTTGCTCGGCTTCATCCTCGCCTGCGTGGGGCTGGACATCGTGACCGGCCAGCTGCGGATGACCTTCGGCGTCACCGAGCTCATGCAGGGCTTCGACTTCATCATCGCGGTGATCGGGCTCTTCGGGATCGGCGAGATCCTGCTCAGCGTGGAGGAAGGGCTGGCCTTCAAGGGCGTGCAGACCGGAATGTCGCCGCGGGTGGTGCTGGAGACGTGGAAGATCCTGCCGCGCTACTGGCGGACGTTCCTGCGCGGGTCCTTCGTGGGCTTCTGGATGGGCTTCAAGCCGGGGGGCGCCACCCCCGCCTCCTTCATGAGCTATTCCTTCGCCAAGCGCTTCTCCAAGCATCCGGAGCGCTTCGGCAAGGGCGAGCTGGAAGGGGTGGTGGCGCCGGAGACCGCCGCCCACGCGGCCGGCGTGGCGGCGATGCTGCCCATGATCACGCTCGGGATTCCCGGCTCGCCCACCGCGGCGGTGATGCTGGGCGGGCTCATCATCTGGGGCCTCCAGCCGGGCCCCATGCTGTTCAAGGAACGGCCGGACTTCGTGTGGGGCCTCATCGCGAGCATGTATACCGGCAATATCATCGGCGTCCTGATGGTGCTCGCCTTCGTGCCCTTCTTCGCCGCCATCCTGCGGGTGCCCTTCGCCATCCTCACGCCCCTCATCGTGGTGGTGTGCGCGGTGGGCGCCTACGCGGTGCACAGCAGCATGATCGACATCTGGTACATGATCATCTTCGGCGTGATTGGCTATGTCTTCAAGAAGCTCGACTATCCGCTGGCGCCCCTGGTGCTGGCGCTCGTGCTGGGCGACCATGCGGAGAACGCGCTCCGCCAGAGCCTCATCATGTCCCAGGGCTCCCTGACCATCTTCGCCACCCGGCCCATCGCCGCCGCCATCACCGCGCTCGCGCTCTTCTTCTTCGCCATGCCCGCGCTGTCGGCATGGCGTCGCCGGAACCGGCGGGCCCCGGAGACCGCCGGCGTGGCCTCCTAGCCGGGTGGTGGGGTATGCTGTGACCCTGGCCGCGATCAACATCCTGACGGGAGACTCGTGAACCTCGATTTCGCCGCCGGCGTCCTGAAGATCGTGCTCATCGACCTGGCTCTGGCCGGCGACAATGCGCTCGTGATCGCGCTCGCCGTCCGGACCTTGCCCCGGCGCCAGCAGTTTCTCGGCCGGATCTGGGGCACGGTGGGGGCGGTGGGCCTGCGCCTGCTCTTCATCGGCATCATCACCCACCTCCTGCGGATCCCGCTGCTGCAGGCGGTGGGCGGCTTGCTCCTGATCTGGATCGCCATCAAGCTGGTCCGACAGTCCGACAGCGTCGAGGAGGGCCACGTGCGCCACGGCACCTCGCTCCTCGAGGCGATCTGGATCATCCTCGTGGCCGACGTCGTCATGAGCCTCGACAACGTGATCGGGGTGGCCGGCGCCGCGGACGGCGACATGACCCTGGTGGTGTTCGGCATCGCGCTCAGCATCCCCATCGTGGTGTGGGGCAGCGGGGTGCTCGCGACCCTCATGAACCGCTATCCGTGGATCATCCTCATCGCGGGCGGCATCCTGGGCGAGGTGGCGGGCAAGATGCTGGTCCACGATCACTTCGTGGTCAGTCGCCTGGGCGACGTGCCGGACGTGGCGGAGTGGGCGCTCCGCGCCGGCCTGGCGGGGGCCATTGTCCTCGTCGGCTGGCTCGCCGCCCGGCGCCGGGCGGCGGCGGCGAGCGAAGAAGCCGCGGCGGGATAGCATGGACATCGAGCCGGTCAAGAGCACGCGGATCTACGAGGAGATCGTCCGCCAGGTCAAGCAGCTGATCTCGGAGGGCAAGCTCAAGTCCGGCGATCAGCTCCCGCCCGAGCGCGACCTCGCCGAGAAGTTCATGGTGAGCCGGACGTCGGTGCGGGAGGCGCTCCGGGCGCTGCAGAGCCGGGGGCTCATCGAGATCCGCGCGGGGGAAGGCACCTTCGTCCGCGACATCTCCGTGGAGACTCTGATCGAGCCGCTGGCCCTGGTCATCCTGCCTCATCGAGAGGCGGTGGGTGAGCTCTTCGAGGCCCGCCGCCTGCTCGAGCCCGCCATTGCCGCCCTGGCCGCGCGGCGCGCCACGCCCGAGGACATCGGCGAGATGGCGCGGATCCTCGAGGAGCAGGCCAAGGAGGTCGCGCAGGGCCGGACGGGGCTCATCCAGGATGCGGCCTTTCACGGCGCCATGGCCGCCAGCGCCCACAACCGGGCCATCAGCCGGATCGACGGCGCCCTCATGGACCTTCTCACCCAGAGCCGGGAGGAGTCCCTGCACACGCCCGGCCGCCCCACGCGCTCCCACGAGGACCATCAGCGCATCCTTGACGCGATAAGGCGCCGCGACGAGGTGGGGGCCCATCGCGCCGTGCTCGACCATCTCACGGCCGTGGAGCGGCTGGTCATGGGGACCCAGAGCGTGCACCCGGCGGGCGGGACGGGGGCCGTCGCGCGGAAAAAGAAGCCCGTGGCCTGACGCTTTCCCTGAAGCTTCGGCAGGTGTAGCCCTTCGTAAGTCCGCGTGGCGGCAAGATTATTCGTTGACATTCGAGAGTCCCTTCCGTAGCATGGGCGGATAATCCAGGCCCTGGACGGGCCTAATTTTTTCTGTACCCATGTCTCGGCGGTGGAGGACTCGCTCGATGGCGCAGGCAAAGGCGCGCGGCCGCTCGCGGGCGAGGTCCGCCAAGCGCCCCGGCCGCGGCCCCAAGTACGTCTACGCCTTTGCGAACGGCAAGGCGGAGGGGTCGAGCGCGCTCCGGGATCTGCTCGGCGGCAAGGGCTGCGAGCTGGCCGAGATGACCAACCTCGGCATCCCGGTGCCCCCCGGATTCACGATCACCACCGAGGCGTGGCGGGCCTATGTGGACGGCGGCAAGCGGCCGCCGGCGGGGCTCTGGCCCCAGGTGCTCGCCGCTCTCGCGCGGCTCGAGGCCGCGGCGGATCTCAAGCTCGGCGATCCCGAGCGTCCCCTCCTGGTTTCGGTTCGCTCCGGCGCGCGCGCCTCCATGCCGGGCATGATGGACACCGTCCTCAATCTCGGCCTCAATGACCGGACGGTCGAGGGTCTGGCCCGCTGGACCAAGAACGAGCGCTTTGCCTGGGATTGCTATCGCCGCTTTCTCACCATCTTCGGCGACGTGGTGCTGGGCATCCCGCGGCACGCCTTCGATCGGCTCCTCGACGAGGCCAAGGCTCGCGCGGGCGCCCGCACCGACGCTGACGTGCCGCCCGCCGTGCTGCGCGAGCTCGTGGCAAGCGCGAAGGCGCTGGTGCAGGAGAAGACCGGACGGCCGTTCCCCCAGGACCCGGCCGAGCAGCTCCGCCTCGCCGTCAACGCGGTGTTCGACTCGTGGTTTGCCAAGAAGGCGGTGGACTACCGGCGTATCCACCGGCTTCCCGACGACTGGGGCACGGCGGTGACGGTGATGGCCATGGTCTTCGGCAATCTCGGCGACACCTCCGGCACCGGGGTCTGCTTCAGCCGCGATCCCTCCTCCGGCGAGCGGCGGTGCTTCGGCGAGTGCCTCGTCAATGCCCAGGGCTAGGACGTGGTGGCCGGCATTCGCACCCCGGAGCCGCTTGCCGCGCTCGAGAAGCGCATGCCCAAGGTCTTCGCGCAGC
>Ga0105242_10003648_pt1 | contig 11982 bp, 18 predicted proteins | sample KBSM24metaG_FD_81521 | JGI IMG/M metagenome (GOLD analysis project Ga0105242, IMG submission 81521) | Miscanthus rhizosphere microbial communities from Kellogg Biological Station, Michigan, USA - KBS M2-4 metaG | ecosystem: Host-associated > Plants > Roots > Rhizosphere > Soil | place...
CATTACCTTAGAAAGGCTGTTGTGAAGTGGGTCCCTCGCTTTGTTCATACCATCGACTGCGTCCCCGAGCATAGCGAACACGCTGCCAAGGGCCTCGGCCGTCGAACCAAGCAGGTCTGGCGAGGTGCCGACTGGGCCGCCTGCAGCAAAGCCGGGGATACGGCCCGATCGCCGCATCGCTTCCAGAAAGCCCAGCACGCCAGGCTGTCGCACCGCCCGCGCCGGCATGATGTATTCGCCACGCGAAAGCCAAGCCAAGTTGCTATCGGATGTTCCGGTGCCGCGACCGCCGAGCAAGCCGCCGCTGGCTTTGCCAGGAACGCCGCCGCCACCGCCGCCGCCACCGCCGCCGCCCAATATCTTGCCGGCCGCCAAGGCAATCTGCTGCAGCTTTGCCAGGAAGACATCCCATCCCGACGCCGCCGTCTGTCCCGCCGATGCCGCCGTCTGCCCCGCCTGCGTTACCGTCGTCCCGAACGACGTGAATGCCGTCGCCGCCTCTTTTGCTGCCCCCGCGGCCTGTTGCCCACCCTGTTGCGCTGCTGTTCCCCATTGCGTGAACAACCCCGACGCCTTTTCTGTTTCTATTCCGACTTGCTGTACCGCCGAACTAACCCCACCAAATAACGAAATCAGTGAATTCACCGCACTCGCGACCGGGTTGAGCCCCAGGTTCGCGGCAGACAATAACGTGCTCCATGGTATCGATTCCATCCGTGCGCCTAATGCCTGCACGGCTCCCGATACAAGATTGATTCCAGCCGTCAACGCCGGCGCAAACGAGATTGTACTGAGCCGATTAAACGAGCTTTCCAGGCGATTGATCGCCGCATCAAGTTCGGCGGCTTTGTTGGCGTCTTCCGCCGAAATCAACCCTCCCACCTTGAACCCGGTCAGATTGCTTCCGGTTTGCAAAATTCGGATCAGCTCCGCTCCAGCCGCTCCGAACGCCTGAGTGGCCGCCTTGCTGCGCTCCATGCTGTCCGGCATCCGCTCCAGTTGCCGGATGAATGCCTCAAGTCCGGTAATCCCCTGCTCGGATGCCAGTTTGCTGCCCAGGATTTCGCCGACACTTTTCGCCGACACCCCGGCCCGCTCCAAACCTGCGCGGAATTTGTCTACTTGCTCGACACCCTTCCCCAGTTTGATCGCCTGGTCGTTGATCTTGTTGACCTCGCCCGCAAAAGCAATCGTCGCCTTGGCAGCGGCGGTCATTGCCGTGGCAATCGCCGCGCCAACTGGAATGGCCGCCAGGGCCATTGCTTTCAGGGCGCTCTCTGCCGTCTGGATGCCCTGAACGAGGGTTTCCAGCCGCCCGGCCTTGCGCACCGCGGCTTGAATCTTGTCGATGGCGTCGACGCCCGTGACGCCCATCTCCTGCAGTTTTGCCGTCACCTCGTCCGGCTTGAGCTGCTTGAAGCCGCCGACCTGTTCCGCCGACGTGGTGATATCGGCAAACGCCTTCTGGCCGGCCGAGCCAATATCGGCGAGCTGCCGCTCGATCTCGGCGCCACCATCGAGCGCAATCTGGATGGATAGTTTTTCGACCATTAGTTACCCTTGAAATGCTTGAGAAACAGCATGCCAATCTTCGCGGCGTGTTCCTTGACGATCTCGGTTATGCGCCACCTTGGCTCGATGCGAACCAAGGGCACGCCGATATAGAGCGGCTTGCGGTCGCGGGCCGGGTCGTTGGCATCGAACAGCATCGGCTGGCCGCGCACAGTCGCCGAAACCAGTTTCTTTCCCGACCGGCGAGCTGTTGGCCCCCCGCGCGTGGTCGGTATCCACATCAGCGGCTTGCCCGAAATGGTCGCGCCGAACTCGAACACACCGGCGTAGCCGATTTTGTGAAAGATGGTGGCCTTGGCCTGCAGTGACGGTTCGCCGCCTTCCGTTGCGCCTTCCGTCCGGTATTGCAAACCGGATTGCCATTTTGGTCCGAACCGGCCGGAGCCCGCGATGTTGCTGCGACCTTCCTGAACCGACTCGGCGGCAACGTCGCGCAAAGCTGCAACTGCAGCCGTCGCCACCGGCCGCTGCTTGTCGCGGATCATCTGGAGCCAACGCGGCTGATCGACCGTGACCTTGAACTGGGCCATTAGCCGGTGATGTCCTTGATTGTCTTTTCGATCGTCTCGCTGTCGCCCTGCGCGCCGATGGCGGCGATCGTCAGGGCGCCGGCACGATCGATGCGGTCGAGCTTGTCGTTGAATTCGACATAGGCCGCGATCTGCCGCGGCGTCAGGCTCATTGCATAGTCGGGCGGGAACCCTCGTCGGATGAGGGCTGTGATGGCGATGGCGATTTCCGCAAGCGCACTTTGACGGGTTTCTCTCCTTCGCCCGCTCCTGGCAGGAACGCCGTCATCGCCTCGATGAAGGAGGTCAACCCGTTTGGGAATGTCAGCCCGAAAATTGCTTTCAATAATCTCAACTGATCTTCGACCAGCAGCGCGCAGGCGTGGCGCTCATATTTCTCATCGCCGAGATGGCCGCAGCCCGCCGCAATGATGGGACCGATCGCACCACCGAACCGCTCTATCAATCGCGGCCCGATATCACCGCCGCCGCCGAGCAGCACCCCAAGCTCAGGGAAGCGCGCCACAATGGACGCGATGGCATCGCCATGCAGGCCGCGCACGGTGATCCGCATGCCGTCAATCTTGACCACCTCGACCGCCGTCGATGGTGCAATGTCCAGAAGGTCTGCCATTAGTTACCTCACGGCGTTACTGTGTCGTGGATTGTCCAGACACCGAAGTAACCGTCAGTGTCCTTCTGCACCTCGGCCTCAATCTCGATGGTCGAGAAATCATCCTTGTCGGTGATGAAGCTGAAATCACCGGATGGCACGAACGAAACGGTCCCCGTCCAATCGATCTTCTGGCCGATCTCATTGGACCCGATGACCTTGAGTTCGCCGGTGAACTCGGTCTTGGAAAGGCCGTTGATGGTGATGGCGCCGGGTACGGTCGTATCCACATCGCCCTGCGCGAAGAACGAAAGGTTTGCGGCCGTGATCTCGTCGAGCGTAAATTTTACGGTGGCAGCTACCGATACAACTGCCGTAAAATCTTTTGTCTTCACTCCTTCTCTGGAACTGAAGTGTTCCTTTTTTTCGACCGAAGGCGAGAACACAAATGACGGACAGTTGCCAAGATCGACAAGTGAGCCACCCTCTTCTGTAAAGCTCACAACGCCTTTACCAATATGATAGTTCTGGACATCCGGTGACGCGGGCATTGCCTGTTCTCCTTCTAGAGTTGTTCTGGCTGGAGTGCGTACTTAAATTGAAACTGTGCCGACATCGCCACGAACTCCGTGCGCGACCAACCCACATCGGTCTGACATCCGAGATATCGGATGGTGCCGTCGCCGCGCGGACTGGATTTGGCAACCAGATTGTTGAGTCCGGTGTCGAACAACACCAGTTTAATCAGGTCCAGTCGCATCACTGACAGGCTTGAACCGTCCATGTTAGGAGTGGCAAAGACGACAATCCCCGGCGTCATCTGCACCATGACCGGGCTGTTCGACCGGCGATTTTGTGCGTCGTTGGCTTCCTCGTCGCCGTCGAGCACGACTACGGCCGGCTTCTGATCTTCTGTGATGTCAACATTGTTGCGATGCGCCGAGCGAATGTTCGGAATGGTGGCAACCACCTCGACCAGCCGCGCCAGGATGTTCTCGCGAACATCAGCCAAGGGACGCCTCCTTCAACAGAAACCGCACCTCGCCGGCATCCTCGCCATTCGGACTGCCGCGCAGTTCATAGGAACGCACAACCCAGGCGCGGCCGTTGAATGCAAGGATCGCATCCATGTAGTCGTCGCGCGCGATGCCGTTGTCGGACAGCTCGGGGATGCGGGCAAAGGCACCAGGGCCGACGCTGCGCACTTCCACGCCGCCGCTAGTGTTGGTCGTCGGCCGGGTGTCGTCGATCACGGTCAGCGCGACCTCGGTCGCCCCGGCGGTCAGCGTCGCCGGCACGCCGAGCGCGTCATAGATAGGGTCATAGAGCAGTGCGCTGTAGTCGATCACTTGTGTCGCCTGATCCGGTGAACGCCCTTGCGATAGCCCTTGTTCAGGGCCGCATTGCAGATTGCCGCAGCACTCGACTTGCTCTTGCCCTTGCGCCGCAGCGCTTCATAGCACGCCGGATTCTTGATGGACGGACCATGTTGCCCACGCGGCATGGTTTCCTCCTGTTTTTCCGATGATGCGAACCGATGGGATGCCGAACAGCAACGCGACCAGCATATACAGGCCGATCAACGCCACCACTGCGAGGTAGCCCTTCTGCACGTTGCCCGGCACCGCCATGCCCATCCACGACAAGAACCAGAGGATGATCGCACCTACCAACAACAGGACCGCGATGACGATCGCGATGTTGATGATTCCGAGCACTATACCGCTGAGTGACATGGCAATGCCTCCCTAGGCGATGTGTAACCGCCGGTATGGCTTGATGAGCTCGGACGCCGCCGCCGACAGGAAATCGGACGATCCGGTCGTCGACGAGATCGACGGCGTGAAGTAGGACACGCGCGCGTCGCCATGCTGCACTTCGCGGATGGTGGGATCACGGTAGCTGGAGGTGCGGCCGGCGTTGACCGCATCGATCACCGCGCGCTGCAGCCGGGCCGGCGCTTCTTCCGGCAAGTCATAGCCACCCGAATAGCTGACGGTGACGGTGTCGACCCAGCAATAGCCGGTGCTCATCCACAGCCGCCCGCTGGTCGGGTCGAAGCTGTAGTCGGTCCCAGCCATGCCGGCGACCTCGGTCACCTCAACCACCGGATAGAGCGACAGCGTCAGCGCCTGGCGCTGCAGCATGTCCTCGTAGCGATCAAAGGTGAAGGTCTCGACCACCTCGGCGAGTCCAAAACGCCGGTTGCAATACTCCGCAATGATGCGTGATTGAAACGTGATGGCGGCCTGCAGCGTGGCGTCCTCGGTCGTGCCCTCGATGCCGAGCGCGAGTTTGAGGTCGTCGAGGCTGACCAGGTCAGGCCCGGCGCTGTCGGGGTCTTCGCTGATGATTTCCAGGGTTGAGTGCATTTACTTGAACCTGACGGGTTCGAGCGCACGTTCGGTCGTCCGAGCGTCGCGGCCATCGGTGCCGCGCTTGACGGCGAGGCGCCATTCGTCCGACTTGCCGGGCTTGGCTGACGTGTCGGCCTGCGCGATGAAGAACGAGCCGCCTGATGTGACGCCGTCGCCGGCGGCATAGGCGGTGCCCTCCTTCCAGACGCCCGCATCAAGGACAACGGCTGTCTTGATTTCGTGGACGATGTCGCCGATGGCCCAGCGTAGGGTCCGGCCGCCGTCCGAGGTCGTGACCGACGCCGTCTTGATGGCGCGGCCGACCTGCTCGGCGACGTAGTCCTGCAGGAACGTCAGGTCGCCGGCGTTGCGGCCGGTCTCGCCCTTGATGCCGCGTTCGCCGGGCGGCCCTTGCTTGCCTTGTTCCCCGCGCTCGCCCTTTGGGCCAGGAACGCGCGCGAGCGCACGCACCTCGTCCAGCGCAAGCTGACCCATGCGCAGACAAACGCCGATGGCCTGGTGAATCGTATATTGTGGAGCAGGGATCATCACTGCCTCTTATGCCGCCAGCAGGATTGCGATCACGGCCGCCTCATCGTCGTCGTGGTGCCCGGTCGCGCTGCCGCTGAATTTCATGATCGTGCCCTGGCCGTTGCCGCGGGTGCCCACGACTCCCTTGCCTGCAACCGCCAGGCTGAGAGTGACCGCGGCATTGCCGGCCTGGCCGCACGCGCCGACCGCCGTGGCGTGAATAACAAACTGCGCCGCGCTCTTGCCAACCGCCCCGACGACGCCGTGGGCCTCGCCCTCGATCTGCGGCAGGATGCCGTAGCCGCGGCCAACGACCGGGAATGGCCGCGGCTGCGGCGGGTAGTAAGCACCCCCGCCGTCGATCGGGACGGTCGCCGCCTCAACAGTCCCGTCGAGTTGGTCGAGCGCAGTGACCGCCTCGTCCACGGTCCCGAACAGGACATTGGCACCAACAGCGGCATCGGTTTCGTCAAGAGCGGTTGCGGCCTCAATTGCATCTGCGGAAACGCTGCTGACGGCATCGGGCGTATCGGATGCGTCTGCGGCCTCGACCACGTCCGCCGGGATGCAGATGATGCGGCCATCTGCGGTCCAGCAGCCGCTGTCGGCGGTGAGGCTGCTGTCGGCAGTAACGCCATCGACGACGGGCATTAGAACAGATTGTTTACGGTTGTCTCGATGGCACTCTGCAAATCTGGATCAGTGATCGCACCGCCAAATTCTTGCACCTTGGCGTCCATTGCCAATGCGGGCATGATCTTGCTGACCGCAATAAATGGATCGGCCAATGTTTCGCGCGCCCAACGCATGCGGGTATTATGCGCTGGTGTATCTGCTGGCTCACCATTGATGTAACTGGCGTAGTGCAAACACGCGACGCGGCTGCGGCTGTTAAAATCGGTGTCCGTCATCAGGTCCGCAGTTTCGAGATAGGTCAGAGCCATCGGCTTTTCCCTTTAGCTGTAGATGCATTCCGTGATAATCACGATGCCGCTGCCACCATTGCCGCCGATGAAGGCACTAGCGGAACTATCCGCTATGGCACCTGATCCGCCGGCACCACTATTGTTCACGGCACTTATCCCCGCCCCAGATAGGGGGGCTACCGGGGTGCCGCCGCCGAAATATGACCCGGCGCCGTTGCCAGTGATGCCGCCCTTGTAAAGGGCATTTTGTGAGTATATTCCGGTGCCCCCGGCATTGCCGAGAAATGTAATGTCGCCAGTGCCGACAACTCCACCCGCACCGCCATAACCATAACCGCCAGCATTACCTACAGTGCCACCGCTACCGCCCTTGGCAATGCAGAGCGAACCCACCGAGGTGTCGGTGCCGGGATCACCATTGCTGCCACCAGCGCCGCCCTGACCACCACCAGCACCGCCACTGCCTATCGTCACTGTTTTAGAAGCACCAATGGCCGCAGCCGTGGCCATCACGCGCGAATAACCGCCGGAACCACCGCCACCACCGCCATACGTCTGACCGGATGTCCCGCCGGCCACCCCACCACCACCACCACCGCCGACACATTCAATGATGCAGTAAACCATGCCGACCGTTGGCGTATATGTGCTGCTGGCCGTGAATTTCCGAATAATGCATGAGGGCGCGACGCCCTTGATCGCCGTCGAACTCACCCATTGCGCCAGTTGCCCACTGACCGGCGTGCCTGAATTGCTGACGTTGCCCCAAGTAGCGGCATAAAGTTCGGTGAAATTCGCATTACATTTTGTGAATGCCGTCCGCGCCGGATCGCCGGTGCCATCGTTGATTGCGGCGCCGACATTGATGGTCTGTTGGGCCATTTACGGCATCACCAGCCGGAATGATTTGAGCCGCACCGGACTGCCGCGGTAAATCCTGGTGGTGTTGAGCTGGATCACCGCCTCGGAATTCTCGTCGCCGACATCGCAGGAAAAGATCACGCTGCCATCAGCGGCAACAATGCGCGCATCGGTGGCGGTGCCTTGCGCCATCGCGGCGTCTTCCTCGTCGATCTCGTTGAACTCGAGTTCGCCGTCGATCGCAGGATCGGCGACTGGTGTCGCCAGCCGCAGCACGGCGAGCCTGCGCTCGTCCGAATACAGCTCGATGCTGCCGCCATCCATCAACTGGGACAGCGCGTCGAGCATGGCATTGCTCGCAGCGTCAGACAGGATGATCATTCGTAGACCGGGACGAAGTTGCCGTCCTCGTCGCGCTCGATGCGGGTGACCTTGGCCGGCCGTGGCACTTCACGCTCGATCGCCGGCGACTCATGCAGCATCCGCACTGCGCTCGCTATCTGCTCGGCCAGTTCGGGCGGCACCGCGGTGGCCTCGGCGATGCATTCGCGCACGAACGGCACCATGCCCTCGGCTAGGGCTGTTATCTCAGTGCGATCCATCAGACATGCTCCGTGATCGAGAGCGTGACGCGCGAGGCACCGCCGAGCCAGCGCGCCGTCGCACCATTAATGCCCAGAGTTTGCGCGCTACCATTCAGGTTGCCGCATCGCAGCTTGATCGTTGTTGCGGCTGTTGTGCCCGCCGCGATATCAATGTCGAGTTTTGCTATGGCTCCCTTGCCTTTGTCGGGCGCAAAGGCCACCGCGGCATCGATGGCCGCCGCCGTGTTGTCTCGAAACAGTGCAAACCACGCCCCGAGAGCTTGCGTTGACCCGAACGGTATCGTGGCCCAAATTCGAAGCTTATTGGTAGATCGCTTCGGTGTGATCGAAGCAGTCAGCAGTTGTATGCCATCGGTCTGTTGCGGAATTGTATCAACGGCGCCCACCATCTGGATACTGGTAGATGTGTATGCCGTCGATTCCGCATAGACGGGAATGGCGACGGCGTTGCTGTTGGCGGTGAAAAGTACAATGACTTCCTGATTTTCACCGGACTTAACATTGCCATCGGCTTCCAGCACGACATTCAACTGGAACCAGGTGCCGTTATCTATCGGCAGCGACTGCAGGACATAGCGGCACCAAGCAGTGCTGACGAGCGAGTCCTGGCACTGGATGATGTCGTCGACGAGCAGCGATCGCAGCGTATCGGCCCGATTGATGCCCTGCGTGGTGGTGCCGTGAATTGCTATCTGTGTGGCGTTGCGGTAGGTGCCGGTATTGGTGCGAAAGCGGCCAGTGACCGGGGATGTGCTGGTGTCAGTGCTTGCCGTGTTGAAATTCCACACCCCGCCTCTGGCGCCACCAGTAACTTCAGGCGGCGGCATGTCTGGCCCTCGCCTCTCTTAGTTCCACGGTAAACATGGCGGCGAGCTTTTGCGGGTCGGGCTCTGGCGGCACCTGGTCAGCCGCGGCCGGCTGTGGCGGCGGTGCCGGTGGCTTTGCCGGCGCGAACGGATCATCCTGCGCGTCGCGTTTGGCCAGCGCGGCAAGGCTGTAGTTTTGCTGCTGCAGGTAAGGCGACTCGCCGCCATCCACCGGCTTGAGGTCGAGCTTGCCGCGGCCTTCGTTCGGCGACATCACGCCGGCGCCGACTGCGTCGCGGATGGCGGTGACCTGGGTCACGCTGTCCATGCGCAGCAGGTTCTCGGTGTCGAACTCGGTGCCCATACCGCCGGCCCAGCCGCCGAGGCCGAGCCCGTGGTCGAGCAGTTCCTCGATTTCCTCGATGTGGGATTGCAGTGCCTGCGAATAGTACTCGACGTTGAGCGCCTGCACATTGTTGTAGGACGGCAGCGCGCCGACACCGACCTTGTACGGCGGCACATGGTAGACCGAGCAAACCACCTCGGCCGACCATTTCAGCGACTCGACCATCTGCCCCTCGACATTGGTCATCGCCACCTTTTCATATTTCGCGCCGGCACTCAGGATGGCCACGCGACCGAGGTTCGTGCGCGAAAACCGCTGCTCGAACTGCTCCTTGACGCGCTGTTCCTCGACCTCGTTGATCTCGCCGGGATAAATCAGCATGCCGCCTGGCGTCGAGGCATTCTCGAACAGCAGCGCAGATGTCCGTTGCGCATTGAGGCCGAGCATCGAGGCGAGGCCCGAGGCAAACACCGGCGCCGTTCCGACCAGCGGATGAAACAGGCAATTGAATCGGTCGTGGATGATCTCGCGCGCGGGCACGGTGATGTCGTCGATGCCGGCGAGGTTGTCGCTGTTGAGCCGGTAGTACACGGCGCCCTCGTCCGACACCAACGGCTGCACGCGCGTCGGGTCGAGCACATGCAGGCCGGTGACGACGTTACGGTCGTCGCGTTCTTTCAGGACATAGGTATTGCCGCGCGACAGTTTCGACAGCACCCATGCTTCGTAGAATTGATTGCGAGTTTGGTAATCATTCGGCCGCCGCAGCACTGGTGAAAACGCCGGGTTGGTGGTTTCCGACCAGATGTCGTCCTTGTCCTTCTCGGCAAGCCTGATGCGCAACTTACCTATGTCACGCGCGATCAGCGTCTTGCAGGCGAAGTCGGCATGGAATGCCGATGCGTCATCGTTCCTGATTTCGAGATTGCGCTGCCAGGCCCCGGTGAACGGCTCGCGGATGATGGGATACCAGCCGCCGCGGCCGGATGGCACGGCGCTCATATCCTTCTGCTTCTCGCCGGTGAACGGGATCGGCAGGCCGAAAATCTTCATGAGTCCTCGGCCTCGAGGTCGCGCCGCCTGTAGCGCGCGGGCTTGGGCGCCGGCTCGTCGGGTTCTTTCTGTGCTGCTCGCTTCGGCTCTGCTTCGAGCAACCTTGCCCGCGGGCTGACCGAATGCGTGAGCAGGCTCACATCCTTTTCCTCGCAGTCGAACTGCTCGTCCTTCTCGACGTTGCGGCCGTCGTAATAGAATCGCTCGTTAGCCATCAGCGGTACTCTGGCCATCGACTATCTCCCTTTGAACAAACGGCCCGGATTGCTCCGAGCCGTTCCTTCCACAAGTCACTGTTAGGCGTATTTCGCGCCCGAGATGTATTGCACCGCCTGGGCGCGGCGCTTTAACCAATTGCAATATCGCTCCGCCCTGATGAGGGCCAGGTTGTGCTGGAACGCGGAGATAGTAACAGTCGTGGCAACCGCCGGATTATCCGGTGCGCCGTCCATCTGCACCGACGCCTCACGCGAAATGTCGATCGACACGTTGCCGTCGTCGGCGAGGAAGATTTCATCCGGCTTGATGAAGATGATGTTATCGCCGTTGGCCGCCACGTCGCCGGTCGGATCGACGTTGCCCGACACGACCACTTGATAGCCCATCGCAGTGCCGCCGGTTGCCGACATACTCGGAAACAGCGGTTGTCCGAGCGAGTTGAGCATCAGCCCGAGCGACCGGGCAATGCGTGAGCTCATGACGATCGCTAGACTGCTGGTGTCGATCCGCGCCGCGTCGAAATTGGCGAGGGCCGCTCCCATGTCTGCGGCAAAGTTCGAGTACGCCGTGCCGGTCGCCGTGATCGGCGTCACGCCGTTGGTGATCGACGCCGGGGACACGCCGGCGACCGCCGCCTTCTCGGGATCGATGAAGTCATGATCCATCAAGGTGACGATCGCGTTCGCCAACTCGTCGCGCACCATGGCTTCGGCCGCTGGGCTGGAGAATTTCACGATTTCATCCGTCAGCGCGACGATGCCCGCGATCTTGTAGTAGCCGAGGCTCACGGTATCCAGAGCAAACGCTGAAAGCGGCTTGGGCGCGGCCTCGCCGACCCATGACACGCTCGCAACCGAGGTTTGCCGCGGCACCTTGATGTTGAACGGCACTCGGCGCAGGCCCTGGATGCGGCCGACGATGGTGCGATGCCAGAGGTACTCGATCAGTTCGCTCGCCATGATATTCGGCGTCACGAGGGTAGCGAGCGTGGTGCTCGAGCCCACCGCCACCGCCGCCTTGAGCGCGAGTTCGATGTCGGGGTGATCCGGCCAGCGTTGCCTAGCGACCTGATCCGCCGGCACCATCTCTTTGAACGAAACGGCCTTGGCAATCACAAAGCGCGCAAACGCAATGCCCGGCGGCAGTTTCTGCTGTGCCGTGTCGACGCGAACCACCGAGCGCGCCTCGCCATTGGCCTTGACCACCGGCTTGGCGGCCGACGCCTGTGACTTTTCGATCGAGCGCAGACGGACGAGGTCTTTGTCGATGGCCTCGACCTGCGCCGAGAGATTGTCGAACTCGTCCTGCTCGGCGGCATCGCTGGTGCGATCCTCGTCGAGCGACTTCTGCATCACATCTTCCATGCGGGACGCGGAGGCCATGCGTTTCGCCTCAAGCGCGGTGATCTGTTCAGCAATGGTTTTCATCTTGACACCCTCCTGGGTGAACTTCCGTGGGGGATGTCCCGTGGCGCCGGGAGGGTTTGGTTGTGCAGCGTTGTGGCCGGACGCGGCCCGCTGCGCAGTGTCGATCGATTTCACGGTGGCGATGGTGCATTCGGCATTCGCCGGAATGGTCACCGCA
>Ga0105242_10003650_pt1 | contig 11976 bp, 11 predicted proteins | sample KBSM24metaG_FD_81521 | JGI IMG/M metagenome (GOLD analysis project Ga0105242, IMG submission 81521) | Miscanthus rhizosphere microbial communities from Kellogg Biological Station, Michigan, USA - KBS M2-4 metaG | ecosystem: Host-associated > Plants > Roots > Rhizosphere > Soil | place...
GGCATGTCGGACGACATGGAGACCGCCATCGCCGAAGGATCGACGATGGTGCGGGTCGGCACCGCGATATTTGGCGCCCGGAACAAGATCAGGTCCGCGGCATGAACATCGCGATGAACGTGGTGTTCATCGGCGGCGGCAACATGGCGGACGCGCTGATCGGCGGCCTGCTGAAAAGCGGCCTCGCGCCGGCTCAGGTGCGCGCCGTGGAAGTCGACGGCGCGGCGCGCCGCAGGCTCTCGGACAAGTACCGCATCGAATGCGCCGCGGACGTGCGCGGCACGATACGCGCCGGCGAGGTGGTCGTGTTCGCGGTCAAGCCGCAGCAGATGAAGGAGGCGGCGCGCTTCTCGGGCGTGAAGGACAACGCCAACCTGGTCATCAGCATCGCCGCCGGCATCACGCTCGCCAGCCTGTCGCGCTGGCTCGGCGGCCACGCCAAGATCGTGCGCACCATGCCGAATACGCCGGCCTTGATCGGCGCCGGAATGACAGGCCTTTACGCGCCTCCGGGCGTGAGCGAAGCCGAGAAAAAACAGGCCGAAACGATTCTCGGCGCGGTCGGCGCCACGGTGTGGATTCCCGACGAATCGCTGCTCGATGCCGTCACCGCCGTTTCCGGCAGCGGTCCTGCCTACGTGTTCTGGTTCATCGAGCAGCTGGCCAGCGCGGGGGAGGCGTTGGGCCTGGATCCGGCGACGTCGAAGAAGCTGGCGATGGAAACGGTTCTTGGCGCGGCCAGGCTCGCGGCGCAAAGCCCGGATTCGCCGGCCACGCTGCGTGAGCGCGTTACGTCCAAGGGCGGAACCACCGAAGCCGCGCTCAAAGCCTTCGAGGAGCAGAAGCTCGCCGAGCGCTTCCTGCGCGCGCTCGAGGCGGCGCGCGACCGCGGCGCCGAACTCGGCAGGCAACTGGACCGGGACTGATGCTGCAGCAGATCGCAAGCTTCCTGGTGGACGTGGTTGTGCGTTTCTTCGTCTACTTGCTGCTCGCGCGGTTCCTTTTCCAGTGGCTGCGCGTGCCGTTCCGCAACGTGCTGGGGGAATTCATCATCGCGGGGACCAACTGGATGGTGGTGCCGGCGCGGCGCGTGATTCCTTCGCTTGCCGGGCTGGACCTCGCCTCGCTGCTGCTCGCGTGGCTGCTGCAGATGCTCCTGCTTTTCCTGGTGTACCTGATCGCCGGCATCGATTTCAGTTCGGCCCCGGGCATCGGCGCTGGGGCGATCGCGCTCCTCGCGCTGATCGACCTGCTGCGCTTCACCTTGTACATTCTGGTATTCGCGCTGATCGTGCAGGCAGTGCTGTCCTGGGTGAATCCGCACACGCCGCTCGGACCGCTGTTCGATGCGATGACGCGGCCGTTCCTGCGGCCGATCCGGCGCTTCGTGCCGCCGCTCGGCAACGTGGACCTCTCGCCGCTGGTGCTGATCGTGCTGCTGCAGGTGCTGCTGATCCCGCTGGCCGAGCTGCGTCGCCTGGCCGGCGGGTTGTTCTAGGCGGAAATCAGGCGACTTTCTTCGCCTTCTCCTTGCTGTCAAAGAACTGCTCGTCTTCGGTCGAGCCGTGCAGCGCCTGCGTCGAAGCCTTGCCGCCGGTGCAGACCGTCGTGATCTGGTCGAAGTAGCCGGTGCCGACCTCGCGCTGGTGCTTGACCGCGGTGAAGCCCTTTTCCGCCGCGGCGAACTCCTTCTCCTGCAGCTCCACGAAGGCGCTCATGTTGTTGCGCGCGTAGCCGTAGGCGAGCTCGAACATGGAATAGTTGAGCGCATGGAAGCCGGCCAGCGTGATGAACTGGAACTTGTAGCCCATGGCGCCCAGTTCGCGCTGGAACTTGGCGATGGAGGCGTCGTCGAGGTTGCGCTTCCAGTTGAAGGACGGCGAGCAGTTGTAGGCCAGCATCTTGCCGGGGAATTTCCTGCGGATGCCCTCGGCGAACTTGCGCGCGAAGACGAGATCCGGCGTGCCGGTCTCGCACCACACCATGTCCGCGTACTCGGCGTAGGCGAGGCCGCGCGACAGCGCCTGGTCGAAGCCCTTGCGCGTCTTGTAAAAACCCTCCGAGGTGCGCTCGCCGGTGATGAACGGCTTGTCGTTCTCGTCGATGTCGGAAGTCACGATGTCTGCCGCTTCGGCATCGGTGCGCGCGAGCAGCACGGTCGGCACGCCCATCACGTCGGCCGCGAGGCGCGCCGCGATCAGCTTCTGCACCGCGTCCTGCGTGGGAACGAGCACCTTGCCGCCCATGTGGCCACATTTCTTGACCGAGGCGAGCTGGTCTTCGAAGTGCACGCCGGCGGCGCCCGCGTCGATCATCGCCTTCATGAGTTCGAAGGCGTTCAGCACGCCGCCAAAGCCGGACTCCGCGTCGGCGACCACGGGCGCAAACCAGTCGATGTCACCCTTGCCTTCCATCGTTTGAATCTGGTCCTGCCGCATGAGCGCGTTGTTGATGCGCTTCACCACGGAGGGAACGGAAGTCGTCGCGTAGAGCGACTGGTCCGGGTACATCGACAGCGAATCGTTGGCGTCGGCCGCCACCTGCCAGCCCGAGAGGTAGATCGCCGGCACGCCGGCGCGCACCTGCTGCATCGCCTGGTTGCCGGTGAGCGCGCCCAGGGAATTGACGAACGGCATTTCGCTGCACTTCTTCCAGAGTTTTTCCGCGCCCAGCTTCGCCAGCGTGTGCTCGATCTTCACGCTGCCACGCAGGCGGACCACGTCCTCGGCCGTGTAGCCCCGCTTCACGCCTTTCCAGCGCGAGCTCTCGGACCAGTCCTTGTTCAGCTGCGCGATTTCTTGTTCTTTGCGGGTCATGCGTTCTCCATGGGTAAGGTTTTGAACTGATAGGAGATTACGGGCCCCGATGACGCACAGCAACATCCAAATTCCACATCATGAAATGGCACTAAAACAAGGATTTACAGAAGGTTAAGGCAATCCTATTTCACGATGCGAAGGTAGCTTTCAAAATCATGCTGCCTTGCAGAATCCGCTAGGTCTGGACCAGGCGGCGGTGGCTGTGGACGCTCATCAGGATGCCGACCCCGATGAAGAGCGTCAGCAAGGCCGTGCCGCCGTAGGAAACGAAGGGCAGCGGCACGCCGACGACGGGCAGGATCCCCGAGACCATGCCCATGTTGACGAAGGCATAGGTGAAAAACATCAGCGTGATGGTGGCCGCGAGGAGCCGCGAAAAAAAGGTGGGTGCGTTGGCCGCGATCATCAGGCCGCGCGCGATGAGCAGCGTGTAGAGCGTGAGCAGGATCGCGTTGCCGATGAGGCCGAACTCCTCGGAGAACACCGCGAAGATGAAATCGGTGTGGCGCTCCGGAATGAATTCCAGGTGCGTCTGCGTGCCGTGCAGCCAGCCCTTGCCGGTGAGTCCGCCGGAGCCCACCGCGATGGTCGACTGGATGGTGTGGTAGCCCGCGCCCAGCGGATCCTGCGTCGGGTCGATCAGCGTGAGGATGCGCCGGCGCTGGTAGTCGTGCAGCATGCCCCAGAGCGGGAAGAGACTCGCCAGTCCCAGCACGCCCAGGGCCGCGATCACCTTCCAGCCGATGCCGGCAAAGAAAATGACATAGCAGCCGGCGGCGGCCACCAGCACCGCGGTGCCCAGGTCCGGCTGGCGCGCAATCAGCAACACCGGTACCGCGAGCAGTATCGCGGCGACCGCGAAGTCGCGCATCCGCAGTGTCGCCTCGTTCTTGTGGAAGTACCACGCCAGCATCAGCGGCAGCGCGAGCTTCATCATTTCGGAGGGCTGGAAACGCGTCACGCCGACATGCAGCCAGCGGCGCGCGCCGTTCACCACGTCGCCCATGAGCGCGACCGCCACCAGCAGCACGATCCCCACGAGGTAGGCCGGCACGGCGAAACGCATCAGGGTTTGCGGCGGGACGCGCGCGATCACCCACATCGCGAAGAAGGCCACCAGCAGGTTCGACACCTGCGAGGTTACCCGCGCCGGCTGCTCGTAGCTCGCCGAGAACAGCGTCGCGAGGCCGACCGCGACCAGCGCGAGGCTCAGCGCGAACAATGGGCCATCGATGCCATCGGTCAGGCGCTGGAAAATGCGGCGCGCGAATACCGGCGCGAGTTCCATCAGTCGCTTTCCCCTTCTTCTTCTTCTTCGTCAGCCGCCGCGCTCGGCTTGATCGCGCCCGGCGCATCGCCTTCGGGCAGCTTGCCCAGCAGGTAGTAATCGAGCACGACGCGCGCGATCGGCGCTGCGGCGCGCGCGCCGAAGCCGCCGTTCTCGACGATGGCAACGAGCGCGATCTTCGGGCTCTCGAGCGGCGCGAAGACGATGAACAGCGAATGGTCGCGATGGCGTTCGGCGACCTTCTTCTCATCGTACTTTTCGTTCTGCTTCATGCCGACCACCTGCGCGGTGCCCGTCTTGCCGCCATTCGTGTATTCCGCGTTGCCGAAGGCGCGCGCGCCGGTGCCCGCTTTGTTCACTCCCGCCATGGCGCGCTTCACGAACTCGACGTTTTCGGGCTTGAGCGGAATGTGCTTCACGAGCACCGGCTCGATGTGGCGCCGCTCGCCGGTGCGCAGGTTGTCGATGTACGAGGCAAGGCGCGGCCGGTACATGTCGCCGTTCGCCGCCAGCGTCGCGAGCGCCACCGCGAGCTGGATCGGCGTATAGGCGTTGTACCCCTGGCCGATGCCGATCGAGACGGTTTCGCCCGCATACCATTTCTGCTGCTCGGGTTTGCGGAAGCGCTTCTGTTTCCAGGCGGGCGAGGGCAGCACGCCGAGCGCTTCGCCTTCCAGGTCGATGCCGCTCTTCGCGCCGAAACCGAACTTGCCCATGAAATCCGCGATCGCCTCGATCCCCATGTCGTTGGCGAGCTGGTAGTAGAACGTGTCCGAGGACACCACGATCGACTTGTAGAGATCGACGTAGCCGTGGCCGCCGGGCTTGGAGTCGCGGAAGCGCCGGCCGCCGAATTCGAAGTAGCCCGGGTCGTGGATCGCGCTTTTCGGCGTGCGCTTGCCCGACTCGAGCGCCGCCATCGCCATGTACGGCTTGAACGTGGAGCCCGGCGGGTAGATGCCGGCGATGGCGCGGTTGGTGAGCGGCCGGTCGGGTGAATTGTTCAGCTCCGACCAGCTCGACGGGTCGATGCCGTCGACGAACAGGTTCGGATCGAAGCCCGGCTTGGAGACGAAGGCGAGCACGCCGCCGGTCGCCGGCTCGATCGCGATCAGCGCGCCGCGGCGCTCGCCGAACGCGGCTTCCGCAATTTCCTGCAGCTTGATGTCGAGCGTGAGGGTGATGTTGTTGCCGGCCTGCGCGCCGGTGCGCGCGAGCGTGCGGATGCCGCGTCCCGCGGCGTCGATCTCGACCTGCTCGAAGCCGGTGGTGCCATGCAGTTCCTGCTGGTAGCTCGCCTCCAGGCCCGACTTGCCGATGTAGTCCGTGCCGCGGTAGTTCGCCTCGACCTCGAGTTCGGCGAGTTTTTCCTGGTCCTTCGCGTTGATGCGGCCGATGTAGCCGATGACGTGCGAGGCGACCTCGCCGAACGGATACTGGCGAAACAGGCGCGCCTTGATGTCCACGCCCGGGAAGCGGAAACGGTTGGCCGCGAAGCGCGCCACCTCTTCATCCGTGAGGCGGGTGCGGATCGGCAGGCTCTCGGCGTTGCGCGTTTCGGCGAGCAGCTTGCGGAAGCGGCTGCGGTCCTTGGCCTGGATTTCGACCACCTCCTCCAGGTCCTGGATGGTGCGCTCGAGGTCGCGCACCTTGCCGGGGAAGATTTCCAGCGTGTAGGCCGAATAGTTGCGCGCCAGCACCACGCCGTTGCGGTCCAGGATCAGCCCGCGGTTGGGCGCGATCGGCACGATCGAGATGCGGTTTTCCTCCGCCTTCGAGGCGTAGGCGTCGTGCTGCAGCACCTGGAGGTGGATGAAACGCGCAAACAGCAGCGCGAACGCCGCCAGCACCGCGAATCCGGCGAAGCCGATGCGCAGCTGGAAGTAGTACAGCTCGCGCTCGTGGTTCTTGAGTTCGCCCAGCCTCATAGCGGGAGGAAACTCATATGGCCCTCGTCTCGTCGACGCTGGCCGGCAGGCGCTGCGGCAGCAATAGCAGCAGGCTCACCACCGGCCAGAGCACGGCGCCGATCAGCGGCCCCACCGCAATGGACCAGCCCGGAAACTCGGCGCCGGCCGCCAGGCGCACCAGCGCCGAAACGCCTTGCGCGAACAGCAGCAGCGCCCCCACGTGCAGCGCCTGGCCCCAGAGCGGGAACCACAGGATGCGGCGCGAGAGCGCGATGGCGGCGAACGCGAGCAGCGAATAGGCGAGGGCATGCTGGCCCAGCAGCACGCCGTTGCCGACGTCGATGAGCAGCCCCAGCAGCCAGCCTGCGCCCAGGCCGACCAGCCGCGGCTGCCGCACGCACCAGAAGGCGAGCACCAGCGCCACGAAATCGGGCACCAGCGCGATGTTGTGCCACGGCAGGAAATTGAACAGCAGCGCGAGGGCGAGCGAGCCGAGGATGGTTCCCACTCGCACGGGCAGCAGAATCGTTTGCGACGAGGACGGGTTACCGAGCTGCATCGGCGTCCTTGCGGCGCGCTTTGCGGATCTTCGCCGGACGCTTGTCCGGCTCCGGGCTGGCCTCTTCCGGATAGGCGACGCGCTTCTGTTCGCCGCCCAGCACCAGCACATAGCTTCCGCTCTCGACGCCGCCCGCCGGCTGGCAGACGATGCGCGCGAACGCGTAGGCGGCGTCGCGCTCGATGCGCGCCACCGTGGCCACCGGCAGGCCCGGAGGATAAGTGCCGTCGATGCCCGAGGTGACCAGCTTGTCGCCGTTCTGGATTTCGGCGTTGGCCGCCATGAAGCGCAATTCCAGCATGCCGCTGGAGCCGGCGCCAAAGGCGACCGCGCGCAATCCGTTGCGCACCACCTGCACCGGAATTGCCTGCTCCTTGTCCGTGAGCAGCGTCACCTCCGACGACAGGGCGTGCACGCGCGTCACCTGGCCGACCACGCCATTCTCATCCACCACCGGCGAGCCTGCGTTGACGCCGCCCTGGCTGCCCCTGTCGATCACCACCTTGCGCGCGTAAGGGTCGCGGCCGTTGTAGAGGATCTCGGCGGGCATCGCCTTGAGCGGCAGGCGCTCGGCGGCGCCCGTCAGGCGCCTGAGCTGCCCGTTCTCGGCCAGCGCCGCCTCGTAGCGTTGCGCGGTCTGCGACGCGCCCAGCAATTTCGCGCGCAACTGGATGTTCTCCTCGCGCAATTGCGACTGGCTGACGAAGTAGCCCGACACCCTGTCGCTGAGCGCCGCCGGCAGGGTTGCCAGCGCCTGCAGCGGATAGACCGCGTAGACGAGAACGCTCCTCAGGCTTTCGGCGTAACGAAAGCGCGCGTCCAGGACCAGCAGCGCGAGGGAAAGGGTGGCGAAAAACGCAAGGCGCACGAGCGGCGCGGGGCCGCGATTGAAGAAGGGCGGCGGCGTGTGCTCCATCGCAGTCCGGGGGTGCCAGCCCCCTTACTTACTCATTCGTGAAGATTGCCCCGAAGTGCTCCATCTGCTCGAGCGCCTTGCCCGAACCGCGCACCACGCAGGTGAGCGGGTCGTCGGCGACGATGACCGGCAGGCCGGTCTCTTCCATCAGGAGGCGATCGAGGTCGCGCAGCAGCGCGCCGCCGCCGGTGAGCACCATGCCCTTCTCGGCGATGTCGGCGCCAAGCTCGGGCGGGGTTTGTTCCAGCGCGCTCTTCACCGCACTGACGATCTGATTGAGCGGCTCGGTGAGCGCTTCCAGGATTTCGTTCGAAGAGATCGTGAAGCTGCGCGGGATGCCTTCGGCCAGGTTGCGGCCCTTGACTTCCATCTCGCGAACCTCGGAGCCCGGGAACGCGGAGCCGATCGTCTTCTTCACGTGCTCGGCCGTGGTCTCGCCGATCAGCATGCCGTAGTTGCGGCGGATGTAGTTGATGATCGCCTCGTCGAACTTGTCGCCGCCGACGCGCACCGAGCCCTTGTGGACTGCGCCGCCGAGCGAGATCACGCCTACCTCGGTGGTGCCGCCGCCGACGTCGACCACCATCGAGCCGGTCGCCTCCGCAACGGGCAGGTCGGCGCCGATCGCCGCCGCCATCGGCTCCTCGATGAGGAACACCTGGCCCGCGCCTGCTCCGATTGCACTTTCCCTGATGGCGCGCCGCTCGACCTGCGTCGAGCCGCAGGGCACGCAGATGATGATGCGCGGGCTCGGCGAAAAGAGCTTGTTGTCGTGCACTTTCTTGATGAAGTACTTCAGCATCTGCTCGGTGACGGTGAAGTTGGCGATCACGCCGTCCTTCATCGGGCGGATCGCGACGATGTTGCCTGGCGTCTTGCCGAGCATCATCTTCGCGTCCTTGCCGACTGCCTGGATCGATTTCTTGCCGTTCGGTCCGCTGTCTTCGCGGATCGCGACCACCGAGGGCTCGTCGAGCACGATGCCTTTGCCGCGCACGTAGATCAGCGTGTTCGCGGTGCCAAGGTCGATCGCGAGATCATTCGAAAAATAGCTGCGCAGGAATCCGAACATGGCCAAACCCTCTTTATGGTGCCCTAGGTGTTGCCTTAAGTTCCGCCGCTAAAGCTGCGATCCGGAACCGTTTATGCCAGAGGCGGCTATGATACGCTTAACAGGACTCTTTTTGCATGTCGCTTACCCCAGACCAGCTCCAGCGCATCGCGCACCTCGCCCGCATTGCCGTCACCCCGCAGGAGGCGCCGGGCGTGACGGACCGGCTGAACCAGGTCCTCGGCCTGATCGACCAGCTGCAGGCCGTCGATACCCGCGGCATCGAGCCCATGGCGCATCCGCTGGACGCCCAGCAGGCCGTGCAACAGCGCCTGCGGCCCGACGCGGCGACCGAACCCGACCTGCGCGCCGCATTCCAGGCGGTCGCCCCCGCGGTGGAACAGGGCCTGTACCTGGTCCCGAAGGTCATCGAATAAGTGATCAATTCCACGGTTACCGAGCTCTCGGCCGCGCTGGCGGCAAAGCAGGTCTCCTCGGTCGAACTGACCCGGCTGTTCCTCGACCGGATCAAGGGGCTGAACGGGCAGCTGAACGCCTTCATCTCGCTGGACGAGAAGCACAGCCTGGCGCAGGCGCTTGTCGCCGATGAGCGACGTTCGAGGGGCCAAGCGGGGCCGCTGACCGGCATCCCAATCGCGCACAAGGACATCTACTGCACCAAGGGAATCCGCACCACCTGCGGCTCGAAGATGCTGGCCGCATTCGATAGTCCTTACGACGCCCATGTCATCGAGCGCTTCGGCGCGGCCGGCGCGGTGCTCCTCGGCAAGACCAACATGGACGAATTCGCGATGGGCTCGTCCAATGAGACCTCGCACTTCGGCCCTGTGCGCAATCCCTGGGACCTGAACCGGGTCCCCGGAGGCTCGTCCGGGGGGTCGGCGGCAGCGGTGGCCGCGCGCATGGCGCCCGCGGCAACCGGCACCGATACCGGCGGCTCGATCCGGCAACCGGCGGCGCTCACCGGAGTCTCGGGACTCAAGCCGACTTACGGCGTCGTGTCGCGCTACGGCATGATCGCCTTCGCCTCGTCACTCGACCAGGGCGGGCCGCTGGGCAAGAGCGCCGCCGACCTGGCGCTGCTCATGAACGCCATGGCGGGGTTCGATGCGCGCGATTCGACCAGCCTGGAGCGCCCTGCCGAGGATTACACGCGCGAGCTGAAACTGGGGCTGAAGGGACTGCGCATCGGCCTGCCGAAGGAGTATTTCGGCGAGGGCCTCGAGCCCGACGTCCGCGCGCGCGTGACCGAGGCGGTGCGCTGGTTCCAGGAACAAGGCGCGAATACGATCGAAATCACGCTGCCCAACACGGGGCTCGCGGTACCGGTGTACTACGTGATCGCACCTGCGGAGGCTTCGAGCAACCTGTCGCGCTTCGACGGTGTGCGCTACGGCCATCGCGCGAAGGATTACGCCGACCTGAACGACATGTACCGGCGCACGCGCGCCGAGGGCTTCGGCACCGAGGTCAAGCGGCGCATACTGATCGGCACCTACGTGCTGTCGCACGGCTACTACGACGCCTACTACCTGCAGGCGCAGAAAGTGCGGCGCCTGATCGCGAAGGATTTCAGCGAAGCATTCTCGCGCTGCGACGTGATCATGGGCCCGACCGCGCCCTCGACGGCATTCGCGCTGGGCGCCAAGACGGACGATCCGGTGCAGATGTACCTGAACGACATCTTCACCATTCCGGCACCGCTCGCCGGGCTGCCGGGCCTGTCGATTCCCTGCGGCTTCGATGCGAAGGGCCTGCCGGTCGGGCTGCAGATCATGGGCAACCATTTTGCCGAGGCGAAAATGCTGGGCGTCGCGCACCGCTACCAGCAGGCCACCGACTGGCACCTGCGCGCACCGAAAGAGGCGCCGCTATGAAATGGGCTGCGGTTTTACTCTGCTTCCTGTGCCTGCCCGCTTTTTCCCAGGAGCAAAGCGAGGCGCGCGAACTGATCGGGCAGCTCGGCGGACGCGCGGCGCTGATCAACCTCTATACGACAAGCCAACCCGACGGCTCGGCGCGCGTGACGGGCGAGTACCTCGTCCTGCAGTCGCTGCAGCGGCGCTTCCTCGAAGGCGAGCGCAGCAAGCAGCTGGGCGTGACTTTCCTCAAGGAGGGCGTGTCGCCGATCCTCTACGGCCGGCCGGAGACGGCCACTTTGCAAGGCACCTGGTCGGGCGGCGTTTTCAAGGGTGCCCGCTATGGCCCGGGCGGACAACTGCGCGAACAGTTCGATTTCAGCGAGACTTTTCCGCCGATGGACGGCTATGGCGCCGCGGTGCGCTGCGAAATGGCGGAGGGGCGCTATGCGTCCACGCTCAGCTATGCCATCGAGGGCGGCAAGCTGAAGAGCCTCGAATGGCGGTCGAAAGTGTCGCCCGGCGAACATCCCTGCAACGTGGCGGGGCTCGAGCAGCGAACCTACAACGGCGGCTTGCGATTTGCCGCGGGCCGCTGCAGCGTCACCCTGCGCGACCTGGGCGAGTTCGTGCGCGTGGTGGCGGAGGGTTGCGCCCAGATGTGCGGCTCGCAGGGTTATCTGGAACCCGTCCTCATCGACCGCCGGGGCGCCTGCCAGCTGCTGCGGCCGCACGGAAGGTAGAGATGCGGGTAGTCGCATGAGCTGGGAAATCGTCGTCGGCATCGAGACGCATACGCAGCTCCTGACGCGGAGCAAGATGTTCTCGGGCGCGCCGAACGCGTTCGGCGCGGCGCCGAACACGCAGGCTTCCGCGGTCGACATCGCGCTGCCCGGTACCCTGCCGGTGGCCAACCGTGCCGCGATCGAGCACGCCATCCGCTTCGGCCTGGCAGTGCAGGGCAAGATCAGCCCGCGCTCCGTGTTCGCGCGCAAGAACTACTTCTACCCGGACCTTCCCAAGGGCTACCAGATCAGCCAGTACGAAATACCGGTCGTGCAGGGCGGCACGGTGCGCTTTTTCGTCGGCAAGGAAGAGAAGTCCATCCGGCTCACGCGCGCCCATCTCGAGGAGGACGCCGGCAAGTCGCTGCACGAGAACTTCACCGAGGTGAGCGGCATCGACCTCAACCGCGCCGGCACGCCGCTGCTGGAAATCGTCACCGAACCGGAACTGCGCGGCGCCGCCGAAGCGGTCGCCTACGCGCGCGCGCTTCACGCGCTGGTGGTCTGGATCGGGATCTGCGACGGCAACATGCAGGAAGGTTCGTTCCGCTGCGACGCCAACGTCTCGGTCAGGAAAACGGGCGACGCCAAACTGGGCACGCGATGCGAGATCAAGAACCTCAATTCGTTCCGCTTCATGGAACAGGCCATCGAGTACGAAGCGGCGCGCCAGATCGAGGTCCTCGAGGGCGGCGGCTCGATCGAGCAGCAGACGCGCCTCTATGACGCGGACAGGAATGAAACGCGCTCCATGCGCTCGAAGGAAGA
>Ga0105242_10003651_pt1 | contig 11974 bp, 4 predicted proteins | sample KBSM24metaG_FD_81521 | JGI IMG/M metagenome (GOLD analysis project Ga0105242, IMG submission 81521) | Miscanthus rhizosphere microbial communities from Kellogg Biological Station, Michigan, USA - KBS M2-4 metaG | ecosystem: Host-associated > Plants > Roots > Rhizosphere > Soil | place: Michigan...
ACGCTCAACCGGTACGCTGCACGGGGAAGGCGACCTCGTCGATGTCACGATCTTCGAGGCGCCTCGTGGAACGGTGACCGGGTTCGTCGTGAACGCCGATGGCGTGACGCCCGTCGCGGCGTCGCGAGTGTCGCTCATCGCCAGCACCGTCGTCGAGACGCGCCTCCAGGCGACGGCGCTGCCCGACGGCAGCTTCCGCTTCGAGGGTGTGCCGGCCGGTGCCTTGGCACTCGAAGCGACCGACCCGGTGAGCGGCTTCGGCGGCTCGACGTCCGGAAGCGTGACCTTCGAGGGCGAGATCGTCCAGAAGAACGTCGTGCTCGCGCCGTTCGGATCGGCGCGCATCACGGTCCTCGACGCCGCCGGTCAGCCGGCACCGAATGCGTCGGTCACGGTTGCAGGACGCCAGGCCGCGACCGATCCGAACGGGCAGGTCACGTTCGAGAACCTTGCGCTTGGTACCTATCAGGTCGTCGCTCGTTCGCTTGCGGACGCGAACAACGGCGGGATCGACAGCGTGACGATTGCATCGTTCGAACAGACCGCCGGTGCGACCGTTCGCTTGCGCGGCGTCGGAGGTCTCGCGGTCACCGTGTTGGCATCGGATGGCGTCAGCGTCGTTCCCAGCGCGGCCGTGACCGTCAACGCGCAGGCGTCGTCTGCAGGATCGGTCGCGGGGCCGCTCGCGACCACGCTGAATGGTTTCACGAATGCCACGGGCGTTGCGACGTTTCCGAGCGTCCCCATCGGCGACTTTTCGGTGCGCGCCGAAGCGGCGGCGCTCGCCGGCGTCGCATCGGGGACGATAGCGGCTGGTGCGAATGCTCAAGTTCAGGTGCGGCTAGGCGCCTCCGGCTCCGTTGTGGGTCGTCTTCTGCTTCCCGACGGCGTGACCCCGGCCGCGCGGACGTTCGTGACCTTGCGGTTCCAGTCGCAGAGCGCCTTGCAGAGCGGTGTCCTGCAGATCACAACTGATGTGACAGGCGCGTTCGAGTTCCGCGGCATCCCGTTGGGCAGTTTCCAGCTGTCGGCGATCGAAGTCGTGAGCAGCGGAGTGCGTGCGGCGAGCGGAAGCATCACCGGCGACGGACAGCGTGTCGATCTGGGGACCCTGACGCTCGAGAACACGGGCCCGCGTGTCGTCACTGTTTCGCCAGCCGATCGCGCAGGCAATGTGGCTGCCCGCGGTCCGATTGTGGTGACGTTCAGCGCGCCGGTGGCGCGCGGCAGCATCAGGGCGTCTGGGCCGACCGCCAACCTCGTGCTGTTCGAGGGATCGACCGCCGTCCCGCTGGCCGATCCCGAATTCTCTTCGGACGGCATGACGATCACACTAAGGCCGGCGCGCGATCTGATCAGCGGTGTTCTCGAAACATTGACCGTCAAGGGCGCGCCTGATGGCCCCGCGAGCGAATCGGGTCTCGTGATGCCCGAGCCGTTCGTGAGCACATTCACGGTGAGGGACACGACGCCGCCGGTCGTAGTCGCCATATCTCCTGCGCCCGGCGCGAACCAGATTCCACCGGACGCTACGGTGCGCGTCGCCTTCTCGGAACCCGTGCGTGGCGCAACGCTCTCGCTCCGTGACGCCAGCAATACGCTGGTCCCCGGAACTATCGCCCTGACCGCCGGCGGAACGGCGGCAGTCTTCACGCCCGCCGATTTCCTGCACGCGAACACGACATACACGCTGGCGATGTCGGGAATTGCCGATCTCGCTGGCAATCCTTTGGCCGGTGCCACTTCGCCGGCGACGTTTGTCACAATCGACACCGCCGCACCGGCGATCGCGGCGCTGCAGCTGATTGGCACGCCGCGCGCCGGCAGAACGGTTTCAGTCCATCCCACCATTGCGGACACCGACGTCCAGCGGGTGGAGTACACACTGGGCTCGGCATTCCTCGGCGCGGTCACGGAGCCGCCGTTCGATCGGTCGTTGACGTTGCCGATCGCCACGCCATCGGTGAGCGTGACCGCCGTCGCCTTCGACCTCGTCGGCAACCGATCCAGCGCCTTTACGCTGCCGATCGCGATCCAGCCGACGTCGCCACCGAGCGTGACGCTGAAGAATCCGGGCACTGCAACGACAGTCAGTCAGAACCAGACGGTGAGCTTCGAAGTGAGCGCCGCCGGCGATGGTCAAGTGGCTCAGGTCTTTTTCACGGCCGTTGGTTCCGCCACGGCGAGCATCGTGGTGCCGATCACACCGGGGCAGACCGGGTTCACGCAGACGTTCAGCGTGACGGTCCCCGCCGCGGCGCCTTCCAACTCGACCATCACAGTCCAGGCAGCGGCGATCGACACCAGCGGATCCCGAAGCACTCCCGCATCCCTCGTGCTGACGGTCCGCGACGCCATCAAGCCGACGCTGACCGTGCTGTCCCCGGTGAACAACGCCCTCGTTCTCGCCGGCGGCAGCGTGGACATCGTCGTCGACGCGGCCGACGATGTTGCACTTGCCAGCGTCGCGCTCGTCTGCAATCCGTCGCTGTCGGGATGCGAGACGCGTACGTTCACGCCGGCCGTCGGAACCTCGCGGCAGACGTTCACCGTTCTCATTCCTGCCGAGCTCCAGGCGCCGGCGGTGGTGGCCCTATCGCTCGTCGCGGCCGATACCTCGGGCAACACGACGACGAGCGGACGTGTTCTGCAGATCGCGGACACGATCCGGCCGCAGGTGACAAGCCTCGTCTCGGCCAGCGGATCGAATCGCGTCGCGGCCGGTGACACCGCCACGCTGCGCGCCACCGTGTCCGACAACGTCGGCGTCACCGCGCTGACGTTTACCGTCGAAGGCGCCTTCGTGGCGAGCGGCACGCTCACCGTGTCGCCGGCGATCGCGTCCGGAGTGGTTCCGCTCTCGATTCCAGTGCCGGCGAGCGTCGCCAACGGGGCAGCGCTCACGGTGCGCGTCCGATCGCGTGATGCCGCCAACAACTCGAGCGATGAAGCCGTACTGCTGCTGACCGTCGGTGATTCCGCAGCGCCCACGCTCACGCTCCTCGAGCCTGCGGATAACGCGCTCGTCTCGCCCGGCGGGACCGTCACCGTCCGTGTCCATGCGACCGACGACGTCGCGGTGCGGCGGTTCACGGTGACGGCCAGCGGCGCGTTCGTCTTCAGTGAGACGCGCGATGTCACGCCACCGGCGACGCCTGCCGACGCGGTGTTCGCCATCCCGGTGCCTGCCGGAGCCCCCGCCGGTGCGGTCCTGCTGACGGCCCAGGCGTTCGATACCGGCGGTAACTCGAGCGGAACGGTCACGCGATCCCTTGCCGTCGCCGACACCGTCGCGCCGCAAGTCCAGATCGCGAGCCCGGCGGCCGGCGTTTCGCTCGATCCAAGACAGCCGATTGCCGTGACGGTCTCGGCGACCGACGCGGTCGGCGTGACCGCCATCTCGCTTGCGGCGAGCGGTGCTGTGAGCTCCCTCGAATCCCGCGCAGTGTCGCCCGCCGCTACATCGCGCGCGGAGACGTTCAGCGTCAGCGTCTCGCCGATTCCGGCGGCCGGAGGTTCCCTAACGTTGAACGCGAGCGCTCGTGACGCCGCCGGCAATCTCGGGACTGCTGTCGCGACGACTGTTCAGCTCCTCGATGTCGTCGCGCCCGACGTCGCGTCCATCGCGCCGATCGATGGCGCGACCGCGGTCGACCCGTTGTCGCTCGTGGTGGTGCGGTTCAGCGAGCCGATGAACCGCTCGTCGTTGAACGCGACATCGATACAGCTCATGCAAGGCTCGGCGGTCGTCCCGGTCACGCTCGCGATCGGCGCGACTGACGATGTCGTTACGTTGACGCCGGTCACGAGGCCGCTGACGTTCGGGACGAAGTACACCGTGGTCGTGTCGACCGCCGCCTCCGATCGCGCCGGCAATGCGCTGAACGCGGCCCGCGCCTTCACGTTCACTACGGCGTCGCCGAACCGCACACCGCCGAGCGTCGCGAGCACCAATCCAGCCAACAATGCCGTGGACGTCTCGCTCGTCAGCCCGGTCGACGTCACCTTCACACAGGCGATCGATCCGTCGACGATCACGGCCAGTTCGTTCCGCGTCCGTATCGGCACAAGTGCCGTCGGCGGGACGTTCTCGTTCCTGTCCGGCAACACCATCGTTCGATTCACGCCGGCCGACGCGCTGCCGGTGGATACCGCCATCGTCGCCGAGTTGACCAGCGCCATCACCGACCCGTTCGGAGACCCGCTCGCTGCCTCTGACGGGTCGCCGCTGTCGTCGCCGGTGACCTTCACGTTCGCGACCGGGCGTTTCAACCTGACCAACCCGTCTGGCGCCGAGGTCGTCGAGAACAGCCAGCTCCTGCTCGAAGCGCGCGCCAGCGTCGCCCTGGGAGTGAGCACGGTCGTCTTCACCGTGAACGGTCAGGATCTGCCACCAGTCTCCGGTCCGCCATTCACACGGGCCTTTGCCGTCGGCTCGGCGGCCGTCACGCCGACGCTCACGATCGCCGCCAGCGCGCGCAACAGCAGTGGCGTCGAAGTCGCTCGCGATACTCGAACCGTCAACGTGGTCGTGGGCCTGACGGTCGCGCCTTCTCTCAGCGGTGTTCCGCTCGGGCGCTCCGGCGTCTTGACGTTCACCGTTTCGACACCGCTTGCGAGCGATCTGCCGATTGCCCTGAGTGCAGGCGACTCGACGATCGTCGGCCTGCCCGTCACCCCCGTGATCCTTGGCGCTGGCCAGACGTCGCTCGCTGTTCCGATTGCCGGTCTTCAGACTGGAGCGACGGCCGTGATCGGGACGTCTTCACATGGATCGGCGGCCGCGATCGTGGCCGTCAGTCCCGCGCAGGCCGGCCAGACGCTGTCGCCATCGGCGGCGCTCGCGGGCGCGGCGATTTCCAATCCGCCAACGGCCGGCGTCGTGTTTGCCGTATCCGGATCGCTCCGAACCGTTCGCGTTGCGGTCCTCGGAAAACCGGTCGACGCCAACACGAGCGTGAGCGTCAGCTCGACGAACACGGCGGTTGCGACTGCAACCGCGGGAACACTCCAGGCGGGCCAGCAGACTGTCGATGTCACCATCACGGCGATCGCTGATGGCGTCGTCACCATCGTCATTCGCGTTGGCGACCAGCTTCGCGGGCTGACCGTGTATGTCGGCGCTCAGCCGCCGGACGCAGCGCCGTTGCTGACGGCGCCGCCGGTGGGCGTCGCGATCTCCAACCCGCCGAGTGCCGGCCAGCTGATTGCGGCAGCCGGCCGTCAGATCTCGTTCACGTTGCCGTTGCTGACCGCGCCCGCGGCCGTCGACACGCCGGTGTCGGTCTCGTCGGACAACAGCAGCGTCGCGACCGTGGCGAACGCGATCGTCCGCGCCGGGAGCACGTCGGCGACGATCACCGTCACGACGATCGCCGACGGGCGAGCGACGCTCATCGTCCGCATCGGTGACCTTCTGCGTGCGGTCACGATTTTTGTCGGGACGCCGCCAGCGGGGTCGACGCCGGCTCTGCTCGCCAGCCCGGTCGGCGTGAGCGTGACGGCGCTCCAGACGCTCGGTCGCGCCTTCGCTCCGCTCGGCGTGCTCCGGTCGCTTGGCATCAAGGTTCTCGAGTCGCCGGCCGCAGTCGACACGCCGATCTCGGTGACCACCAGCGACGCCACCATCGCGACTGTTTCACCTGGCGCCATCGTTCGCGCCGGGCAGCAGCTCGTGAACCTCGAGATCGTCACCGGAGCAGCGGGCACAGCCACGCTGACGATCGAGGTGGGCGGCGTCCGTCGCGAGCTGACGATCGTCGTCGGCAGCGATCCGACGCCGGGCACGACTCCGCCCGTGGTTGCGGCACCCGTCGGCGTGACCGTGATTCCGAATCCGTCCATCGGGCGTGTGTTCGGAACGCCGGGCACCGCCTCGTCGGCGACGCTCGGCGTGCCGTTGCTCGACGTGCCGGCGCCGGCTGCGATGCTGGCGACCGTGGCGAGCAGCAACGTGGCGATCGTCACGGTCGGCAGCGGCGCGACGACGACGATCTCCATCGGTGCGGGCGAGCGGCTCCTTCAACTCCCGATCGCCATCAGCGGTGCGCAAGGCGCCGCGTTGATCACCATCGAATTCAACGGCCAGCGGCGCGAGCTGGTCATCGTCGTCGGCAACCCGCCGGCGTCGGAGATTCCGGCGGTGACGGCTCCCATCGTCGGCGTTCGGATCGGATGACAGAACAGAGGATGTGACTATGACGACCTGGACGAGACTGAACATCATGAGCGCGCGGACGGCGGCGATGCTGCTGATCGCCGCGGGCATGCTGCTGGCGGCTCCCGCGTTCGACGCGCAGGGGATCGACATCTGCGGCTGCGCGGCAGTCCCCGGCCTGCGGCCGTTCGATTCCTCGGATCCTTCGACGTTTCCGCCAGGCACGAGCGATGGCGGTTTCAACTCCAGCTTGACCATCCCGCTGCCGCCTGACGGGGTCCTGAAGTTCAGCCGGTTCAGCATCCAGAATCGGCAGGTTTCGTTCGTGTCCAACGCAGCGAACACCCCCGTCACGATTCTGGTCGCCGGCGACGTGACCATCGCGGGCACCAACTGTTGTTTCAATTTCTCCGTCTCCGGTGCAACCGGCAGCGGCGGCAGTTCGTCCTTCGCCGGCGTCGGCGGCCTCGGCGGCCCGGGTGGTTTCCGCGGTGGTGACGGCGCGGCGCAGGCGATCAACGGCGCGGCGATTGGCGGCGCCGGCTTCGGCCCGGGCGGTGGGGCGGGCGGCACCGCATCGCCGTTGGTGCGCGGTCTCGGCGGCACCTTCCTCGGGCTTCCCGAGCTGCTGCCGCTCGTCGGAGGATCCGGCGGTGGTGGCGGATCGTCGAACAGCAACTCGAGCACGAGTTGCAGCGGTGGCGGTGGGGGCGGCGGCGGTGGCGCGCTGCTGATCGCGGCTAACGGCACGCTGACCATTTCGAACTACAACGTGCTCGCTGACGGCGGGAATGCCTCCGGCTCGGGCAACGGCAATTGCGCCTCAAACGGCGCCGGTGGTTCTGGCGGGGCGATCCGGCTGGTCGCGACCCGCCTGGTTCAAGGCGGCTCGAACAATCTGCTCGCGCGCGGCATCAGCGGTGACGGCGCCACCGACGGCCGCATCCGTCTCGAATCGATCGACACATCAGCGCAGACCCAATTCAACGCGTCGCCGGCAGCCTTGCGTGTTGTCGGGCCGACGCCGATCGCGAATCCCATCAATCCGACTGTCGCGATCACGACAGTCGGCGGCGCAGCGGTCCCGGCCGTTCCGGCCGGTACTTTCGGCGCCATCGACGTGGTGCTTCCGGCGCCGGGTCCCACCGCGATTGAAGTGGCGACCAGCGGCGTACCGGGCGGCACGACGGTGGCGGTCACCGTCAAACCGCGCATTGGCGGACCGCCGGTGTCTCAGACCGTGCCGCTCGGCAACTGCGACGCGGCCGGCGCCTGCGGCGCGTTGACGACGTTCAATCTGGCCGCCGGCGCCTACGTGGTGGAGGCCCGGGCGACCTTTCAGGTCCAGTAGAAAGTCAGTCGCAGAGCGGACTTTTAATGCAACAGGCCGCACGCGCTAGAATCCGCGCGGCGGCCATGGAATCCGGGGACATCACACAACTGCTGGAGCGTTGGAGCCTGGGTGACATCGAGTCGTTCAACGTCCTGGTCCCCATCGTCTACGACGAACTGAAGAAGCTGGCGGACCATTACCTGCGTCAGGAACGCGGCGAGCACACGCTGCAGCCGACCGCGCTCGTTCACGAGGCGTTTCTTCGTCTGCGCGGGATCCGCGAGATGCAGTTGAAGAACCGCGCGCACTTCTACGGCGCGGCCGCGCAGGTCATGCGCCGTGTGCTCGTCGATCACGCGCGGCGGCGGAACGCGCACAAACGCAACGATGGTGTGTCCGCGGGAGAGATAACCGCCGCGCTCGAGACGCCGATCGACATTCGCCTCGATCTACTCGCGCTGAGCGACGCGCTCGACGCGCTGGAGAAGATCGCGCCCGACAAGGCGAAGATCGTCGAGCTTCGTTACTTCGGCGGGCTGTCGGTCGAGGAGACGGCGACGTTCCTCGGGATCGCGCCGGCAACCGTCAAGCGGCACTTCGCGTTCGCGCGCACCTGGCTGTACCGGGAACTGGAAGGTTCACGCCGCCGCTGAGGGAACAGGTTCATGCACGCGCCGGAAGACTCTTCGTCTCAACGGGCATCGTTCTGGGCCGAGATCGAGGCCGCGTTTTCCGCGTCGGTCGATCTCGCCGACGAGACGAGGCGATCTTTTCTGGAGCGGCAGTACGCCGATCGCCCGGACATCCGCGCGGAAGTGGAATCGCTCGTCGCCGCCTACCAGCGCGCGCAGCACTTCATGCAGCACCCGACGATGCCGGCCGACCCGGCCATCGCCTTGCCTCTTGTCGCGGGCGACGTCGTCGGGCAGTTCCGGCTGACCAGCGTCATCGCATCCGGCGGCATGGCGACGGTCTATCGGGCCGAGCGCGCCGACGAAGCGTTCCGCCAGGAGGTGGCGGTCAAGATCATTTCCCAGCCGCTGACGGAGGAGGGCGTCCAGGCCCGGTTTCTCGCCGAGCGTCAGATCCTGGCGTCGCTGCACCATCCGCACATCGTCGGCCTTCTCGACGCCGGGCTGACCTCGCGAGGCAACGCGTACCTGATCATGGAGCTTGTCGAAGGCGTGCCGATCACGACCTATTGCCGCGAGCGGGCGCTCACGGTCACCGCCCGGCTGCAGCTGTTTCAAAAAGTGTGCGATGCCGTCCAGTACGCCCACGCGCACTTCGTCGTGCATCGCGATCTGAAGCCGGCCAATGTGCTCGTGACCGCAGACGGTGTGCCCAAGGTGCTCGATTTCGGCATCGCGACGCTCCTCGAGGGTCCGGTCGCGACGCCCGATGGCGGGGCCGCGCGCGATTCCCGAGTCGAACCGCTCACGCCGAACTACGCGAGCCCGGAGCAGTTGCGCGGCGAGCCGATCACGGTCGCCTCCGACGTCTACGCGCTCGGCATGCTGTTGTTCGAGCTCATCACCGGGATCCGTCCGTACGAAGTCGGCGGCAAATCGCGCGACGAAGCGATTCGGATCGTCTGCGACACGCCGACGGTCCGGCCGAGCGACGCCACGCCGGGCCTCGGCGAGCGACCTCCATACGATTGGCGGCGAGTGCTGCGCGGTGATCTCGACGCCATTACGCTGCGCGCCTGCCACAGGCGCCCGGATCAACGGTACGCATCGGCTGACGCGCTTTCGCAGGATATCGGCCGGCACCTGTGGCTGACGCCGGTCGAAGCACGCAAGGCCACGCTCGGCTACGTCGTCAGCCGGCTCGCGGCCCGGCATCGCTTCGCCTTTGGCTCCGCGGTCTTGTCGTCTTTGCTGGTGATCGGCGCGCTGGCTGTCGCCTTGTGGCAAGGACACGCCGCCCGCGTCCAGCGTGCGCGCGCGGAAAAGCGGTTCGATGACGTTCGCGCCCTCGCCAACACGGTGATTTTCAGGATTCATGACGCGATCGCGCCGCTGCCGGGATCGACACCCGTGCGCCAGACGATCGTCACCGAGGGGTTGACGTATCTCGAACGGCTGAGCGCGGACGCCGCCGGCGATCCGGGGCTGCAGCTCGAGCTCGGCCGCGCCTATCTCAAGATCGGCGAGGTGCAGGGCCGTCCGAACACGGCCAACCTCGGCGATCGCGCGGGCGCCGTCGCCAGCTTTCGCAAAGGCAAGGCGCTGCTGGCGCCGCTGGCCTTGCGTCCGGATGCGCCGGTCGATGTGTTCTCCAGCTACTTGAACGCGATCCGTTTCTTGAGCGAGACGCTGTCGGCGATGGATCGGTCGCACCGCGAGGAATCGATGGCGGAGGCCATTGCGGCCGTGGATGCCGCCCAGCAATTCGCGGCGACGCACCCGGGGCTCAACGAAACCAAGTCCTTCCTCGGCGCCGCGGAGTTCACGCTGGCCATGAAATACCACGGTCAGGAGGCGATGCCGCACTGGCAGAAAGCCGGTGCCGCATATGAGGCGCTGTTAGCCGCCGCGCCCGACGATGCGATGTGGCAGCGAAACGTTGCGCTCGTCGAGAAATATGTCGGCGCCGCATTCGAACACGACAGGAATTACTCCGCCGCACTGGCTCACCATCAGCGGGCGCTCGAACTCGATCGGAAGCGCTTCGAGCGCACACCCGACAACCGCATCGTCCAGTTCGACGTAGCGATCGACCTCAGCAACCTGGCGTATGCCGAGTGGCAACAGCATCGACTGCCCGAAGCCATCGTGCTGTACTTCCAAAGTCTCGACATGCGCGAGCGTCTGCTGGCCAGCGATCCGAAGGATGCGCTGTCACGTGAGAAGGTGCCGTACATCCACCGGCAGCTCGGGTCGATTTATGAAGAGCAGCGGGACGCGCCGCGTGCGTTGAGCCACTATCACCTCGCCATCGAGGGCTACCAGGCCCTCAAGGCGAAGACCGCAGAGGGCACAATTCACACGGCCAACTCGTGGATGGGGATCGCGCGTTTGGAGCGAAACCGGCCCGAAGCCGCGTGCGATGCCTACCGTCACGCGTTCGACCTGTTCCGCATTACCACGGAGATCGACCGTCGTAATCAGCTGGACGGAGACGCCGATCCGATGCCTTACGTCGCCCGTGCGGCCGCGCGCTGCGGTCACGCGGCTGCAGCAACCTGGACCGCCGACCCCATCCGGGACGTCAACCGCTGAGCTGAGTGTCTACTCAGCTGTGCGACGAGGGGACACCTCAACCCTCAAATACGCCAGATCGTTATGTTTTCACGTGGTACGGATGCTGCGATGGCTATGGGTATGCCAATCACCTATTCGCGTGTCCGTAACTCGGCCGGTGCGTTCCTCGTCGCGTTGTCTCTGGCGATTCCTGTCGCGGCGGCTCCAGATGGGCGTGCCGCGGGAACGCCGGCTGTTCGAATCGACAACTTCGGCCGAGTGGATGCGAGTCTGTACCGCGGCGCGCAGCCGGAGGGCCGCGACTACGCGGATCTCAAGTCTCTCGGTGTGAAAACGATCGTCAATCTGACGAGCGACGACGCGCAGCAGGATGAGAAGAGCATGACGGAAAGCGCCGGCATGTCGTACTTCCAGATTCCGATGACGACGCATACGCCGCCCACCGCGGCGCAACTGAGCGAGTTCCTGCGAATCGTGAACGATCCCGCGAACCAGCCGGTTTACGTGCACTGCGTCGGCGGCCGCCATCGTACCGGCGTGATGACGGCGACCTATCGCATGACGCACGAGGGATGGACGCCGGATCAGGCGTTCAAGGAGATGAAGCAGTACAAGTTCGGCGCGGACATGCTCCATCCCGAGTTCAAGGACTTCGTCTACCACTATCGTCCGGAAACCACCGCTCCGCTGGTGGCTGCGGCTGCGACGACCGGCAACAAGCAGTAGTCGAACGGCCCGCGTTCCCCTCGAATCCGATCGCTGGACTCCTCCGTAGAACATGGTGAACGGACGACACGTCGTCCACCATGTCGCGGAGGAGTGAATGAGAAAGCAACTGCTCGGAGGTTGTCTGATCGCGGGCCTGCTGGTGTTGGTGTCGTCGGCGCCGCTGCTCGGCCAGATGAAAGAGAAGTCGCTCTACGAGCGGCTCGGGAAGAAGAAAGCGATTGCGGCCGTCGTCGACGAGTTCGTTTCCCGCGTGGCCGCGGACAACCGGATCAACAAGTTCTTCGCCGCGACGGCCGGCGACCCGGCCCGTCTCAAGCTGTTCAAGGGCAACCTGGTCGATCAGATCTGCGAAGCGACCGGCGGTCCCTGCAAGTACAAGGGCAAGGACATGAAGACGGCCCATATGGGCATGGGCATCGGCAGCGGCGATTTCACGGCGCTCGTCGAGGACCTGGGCGGCGCGCTCGACAAGCTGAAGGTCGGCTCACAGGAGAAAGATCAACTGCTCGGCGCGCTGGCGCCGATGAAGACTCAGATCGTGGAAAA
>Ga0105242_10003653_pt1 | contig 11971 bp, 15 predicted proteins | sample KBSM24metaG_FD_81521 | JGI IMG/M metagenome (GOLD analysis project Ga0105242, IMG submission 81521) | Miscanthus rhizosphere microbial communities from Kellogg Biological Station, Michigan, USA - KBS M2-4 metaG | ecosystem: Host-associated > Plants > Roots > Rhizosphere > Soil | place...
CGCGGCATTCTTCACCGCGGCGAGCGTGTGCGCGGTGTGCACCAGTGGCACCGCCCATCGGTCGCGGGCCAGCCAACCGACCTGTCCGGACAGCCAGTAGTGCGAATGCACGATGTCGTAGTAGCCGGGCTCATGGGTAGCTTCTGCGCGCAGCACTCCCGCCGTGAACGCGCACAGCTGGGTGGGCAGGTCGTACTTGTCGAGCCCCTCGAACGGCCCCGCCACGACGTTGCGCACCAACACGCCGGGCGCCACCTTCACGACCGGCTGATCGGCCGACGACGTCGCGCGGGTGAAGATCTCCACCTCGACGCCGCGGCGGGCCATCTGCAGAGCGCTCTGCAGCACGTAGACGTTCATCCCGCCGGCGTCGCCGGTGCCCGGCTGCGCGAGCGGGGACGTGTGCACCGAGAGCACAGCGACGCGGCGCGGCGGATCTGTTGCTAGGCGCACACAGACATGTCTACACCGCCAGCTATGCGATCAATTCGCCGAGACTGCAACCACGCAGGGAAAGTTCGAGTAAGGCCCTGCTGGAATGCAATTTCGGCGAGATCACGCAGAATGCCGGCTCTGGGCGCGCCGCATCGCCCCGATCGGATCGGCGTAGAGCCCGCCGAGCGACACCACCCCGGCACCGGCTTCCTGCACCCGGTTACCGAACGCCGTGACCCGGATATCGCGGGCCGGAAGCACCGAACGCTCGGTGTACGCGGCCTCGACGAGGGTCATGCCCTCGGGGTATTCGGTGAACGCCTGGCCGCCGACCACCAGATCGTCGGGGTTGAGCATGTCGCGCAGCAGCGCGACCGCCTCACCGAGCACCCGCGCGCGTTCGGCGAGCAGGGCGCGGGCCTGCTGGTTGCCCTGCCTTGCCGCCCGCAGCACGGCCGTCACCGTCGACGCCTGACCATCGGCAGGGATGATGCGCGCCTTGCGGGCCGCGATCAGCACGGCCTCGTCGCTGACTGTTGACTCCAGCTGGCCGCTGCCGCCGAGCAGCTCCGAATGGGCTGGCAGCGCGGCGATGGTGCCGGGGCCACTGGCTGGTGAATGCACCCGCCCGCCGATCGACAGCGCATATCCGACCGTCTCGCGCGCGTACACGTACAGGCTGGTCGACGATGGAGTCGGTTGGCGGCGCACGCCGAGCAGCAGTTCGGCGCCCGCCATCGCGTCGACGTGCGAGGCCACCGACACCGGCAGGCCCAACGTCTCGGCCAGCACGGGGCCGACCGGCGCGTCGGACCAGCCGAGCCGCGAGTGGTCGAGGTGTCCGGTGGTGCTGTCGACGACACCACCGGCGGCCACACCGACCCACAGCGGGCGGCGGCGGTGCCAGCGGCTCAGATAGCGCCGGGCGCTGCCCGCCAGCGAGGTGAGCGCCGAGGCCTGCGCGCCGCGCGGGGTCGGCGTCTCCACCGCGTCCAGCGTGCGGCCGAACAGGTCGGTGGCCACGATGCTGGTGGTCCTGGCGCCGATGTGGATGCCGAGCGTCAGGAACGGCTCGTGGTTGACCTCAACCGGCACCCGGGGCCTGCCGATGGCGCCGGAGACCGCGAGGTCGGCGCGCTCGCGCAGGATCCCGGCGTCGAGCAGAGCGGTCACCTGGCGGTTGACCGTCGCGATGCTGAGCTGGGTGACCTGGGCGATGATGTCGCGGGCGATCGGACCGCGCAGGCGCGCAGCGCCGAACACCGATGCCGCCGCGGCGTCGGCGACCTTCAGCGACGGGGCGACGACGCGGTGCCGCGCCTGCGGGTAGCTTGCGGGAGCGAGTGCGCGCTTAGTGCGGTTGACGCTCCGGACGCCGGTGGTCGAGGTCGCCGGCTGACCCAGGGTGGTGGAGGAAGTGCGCACGGATCTGTCCTTTGTTGAAGTCGGCTGGTGGGTCCGGGCCACACCTGGCGACTCAGCGGGACAGGAAAACGTCCGGTATCAGTCAGGCGCGGCGAAGTGCGCAACAACAACAGTGCCGCGTGGCGACTGCAGTCTGACTAATCCGGTGCACACGCTGAACTTAGCACGCCAACTAAAGTTGGGCAGATGACGACACCAACAGCCACTGGCCGTGTCGCTGTGGTCACCGGCGCCAGCGCCGGCATCGGCGAAGCGACTGCGAGAACGCTTGCGGCACAAGGCTTTCATGTCGTTTGCGTAGCTCGCCGAGAGGGCCCGATCAAGGCGCTCGCGGACGAAATCGGCGGCACCGCCATTGTGGCGGACGTCACAAGCGACGAGGACGTGACTGCGCTGGCCGGCGCCCTGGACAGGGTCGACGTGCTGGTCAACAACGCCGGAGGCGCACGCGGGCTGCAACCGGTGGCCGACGCCGACCTCGACCACTGGCGCTGGATGTGGGAGTCCAACGTGCTGGGCACGCTTCGCGTCACCCGCGCGCTCTTGCCCAAGCTGATCGACTCCGGCGACGGCCTCATCGTCACGGTCACATCGATCGCGGCGATCGAGACCTACGACAACGGCTCCGGCTACACCTCCGCCAAGCACGCGCAGGGTGCGCTGCACCGCACGCTGCGCGGCGAGCTGTTGGGAAAACCGGTGCGGCTCACCGAGATTGCGCCCGGAATGGTCAAGACCGACTTCTCACTGCGCCGGTTCGGTGGCGACGAGGAACGTGCAGCCAAGGTCTACGAAGGCGTCACTCCCCTGGTGGCCGAAGACGTCGCCGAGGTGATCGGATTCGTCGCGTCCCGGCCGTCGCACGTCGACCTGGACATGATCGTGATCCGGCCGCGCGACCAGGCCAGCGCGTCCCGCTTCAACCGGAGGTTGACCGACTAGCCCCTAACCGCCAGGTCGCCCGTTCACGGGCTGGGGCGCATCCGTCGGCGTGACCGGTGCGGTACTGGGGATCCCACTCGGCGGCGCCTGCGGCGAGAGCGCCGACATCGCCACCCACTCGTCCCACGGCACGGCCCAGTCCCAGAGGTCGCCGTCGGCGTAGGACAGGTCGATCGAGGTCCCGGTGACCTCGACAGGGTCGCCGTAGATCGCGCTGCTGAAGTACTGCTGGGCATCGCCGGTGGACAGGTTGATGCACCCATTGGTGACGTTGCTGTTGCCCTGCGCGCCAGAACTCGCCGGGTTGGCGTGGATGAACTCGCCGTTGTTGGAGATCCGCACCGCGTACCGCTCGTGGGCGTTGGTGTACCCACCGGCGGGGTTGGACATGTAGAAGTCCTCGTACTTCTCGGTGACGACGTGGATGCCGCTGCGGGTGATGTTGCGCGGCAGGTCAGCCTCGCCGTAGCTGCAGGGGAAATCCATGATCACGTTGCCATCCCCGTCGAGCACCTGGATGCGGTGCGACGTCGCGTCGGCCTTGACCACCTGGCGGCGGCCGATCTCGACGTTCAGCGAGACGTCCTGAGCGCCGTACGCGCTGTCTCCGAACTTCACCCCGTACAGCTTCGCGTCGACCGCGATCTTGGTGCCCGCCGGGTAGTACTCCTTCGAGCGGTAATGCACCCGGGACCCGCCGACCTCGTCGGGCAGCCACGCCCAGCTGCCCTCCACTGGCGGCACGGTGGTGACGTTGAGTGCCTTCTCGACGGTGGGCCGATCCTCGTCGCCGATCGCTGAGTCGAACTGAATGATGACCGGCGCGGCGACGCCGACGACCTGACCGTCGGCGAGCTGGAACTGGCCGTTGACCTGAGTGGTCGGGTCGATCGTGGTGAAGTTGCCCTCGACCGGGACGGACTTGCCGTCGTGGCCGACCACCGACCCGGTCCAGGTGTACGAGACGCCGTAGCCGAGCGGTTCGGTGGTGGTGAAGCTGGTGCGGTCACGGTTGAGCGCGCCTGCGACGACCTTGCCGTCGGTGTTGGCGAGCGCGACGCGCTGGAACCAACCGTCCTTGACCTCGGCGCGCACAGGGGCGACGGGCGCCACGTTCTTGGCCGCGTTGGCGGGCTGATAGCTAATGGACGGGGCCGGCGGCGCGGCCGGTGCCTCCGCTGTCCCCTTGCTGAGCTTGCCACCGCAGGCTGCGAGCGCGCCCGGCGCAACGACTCCGACCGCAAGGGCGGTCAGAATATGCCGCCGATTCACCTTCGACGGCACGGGGACGGCATCAGGGCCTGGGCTCACGTGGACCCAGGGTACCTAGAAAGCGGCTCCAATCAGAATCGGCTCGGGTGTGAGTTCGATCCCGAATGTCGTTCTCACACCGTCCCGCACCGTCCTGGCCAGCGCAATCACGTCCGCGGTGGTGGCGTTGCCGCGGTTGGTGAGCGCGAGCGCATGTTTGGTCGACAGCCGTGCAGGCGCCCCGTCGCCGGGGTAGCCCTTGCCGAAACCGGCGCGCTCCACCAGCCACCCGGCCGCGAGCTTCACCCCGTCCGGGGCGGGGTAGCTGGGCACGGGCCGGTCGACGCTTTCCTTCAGCCGCTCGTATTCGGCGGGCGAGACGACCGGATTGGTGAAGAACGACCCGACACTCCAGGTGTCGTGGTCGGCCTCGTCGAGCACCATGCCCTTGCCTGCCCGCAGCGACAGCACGGCCTCCCGCACCCGCGCAGGGTCGGCGCGCGATCCGGGTTCAGCGTCCAGCGCGGCGGCCAGTTCGCCGTAGCGCAGCGGCGCGCTGCGCCCTTCGGCGTCCAACGCGAATTCCACCTCGAGCACGACCGCGGCCTGTGAATGCCTGAGAATGCTTGTGCGATAACCGAACTGGAGGACATCCGGCGACACCCAGCGGTCCTCGCCGGTGCGGCGGTCGAGCAGTCGGACGCGGCGGATGGTGTCGGCGACCTCGGCGCCGTATGCACCGACGTTCTGCACCGGCGTCGCGCCCGCCGATCCCGGGATGCCCGACAAACACTCCAGCCCGCCGAGCCCGTAGGCCAGCGACGTGACCACCACGTCGTCCCACACCGCACCGGCTTCGGCGCGCACGATGTTGCCCTCGACGGAGATCTCGGTGTTCGCGAGCAACACGACGGTCAGGTCGGCGAGGTCGTCGGCCAGCACCACGTTCGATCCGCCCGCCAGCACGAGGACTCGCCCGCAAGCGGGAGATGATCCCGCGTCGGTGGCCCGCAACGCCCCGACGACCTGTTCAGTGCTCGTGCATGTGATCAACCGGCGCGCAACGGGCCCGATGCGCAGCGTGGTCAGCGGCGCCAGGGGCACGTCGTCGGCGACGGCAGCACCCCCCAGTTCCAGACCGGTCACGGGCGGTAACGGTAGCCTGGCCAGCTATGCCGCGTTCATTCGACATGGCCGCCGAATACGAGGGCAGCGTCGAACAGGTCCACCGGGCCTTCAGCGATGAACAGTACTGGCTGGCGCGCCTGGCCGATTCCGGCGCCGACGACTACTCGCTGGATTCGATGACAGTGAACGGAGAAGGCATCGATGTCGTCACGACGCAGACGCTGCGGGCCGACCGGCTGCCCGGCGTGGTGACCCAGTTCCACAGCGGCGACCTGAGCTTCGTTCGCGAGGAGATGTGGACTGTGGTCACCGACGGGCGGGCCAGCGCGACCGTCAAGGGCTCGATCACCGGGGCGCCCGCGACGCTGGGCGGCACCGCCGTGCTGGCCCCGGGAAAATCCGGCAACGACTCGCGGCTGGAGTTCAACGCCACCGTCCAGGTCGACATCCCGCTCGTCGGCGGCAAGATCGAGAACTTCATCGGCAGCCAGCTCGTCGAGTTGCTGATTGCAGAACAGCGCTTCACCACCGCATGGATCACCGAAAACGCCTGAGTCGTAAGTAGGATTGCGGTCCATGACACGACGCATGGAGTACGTGGTCGCCTACGATGCGCCGGCTGAGAAGGTCTACCAGGATTTCACCCGCCGCGAGTACTGGCAAAGCCTGATGGATGTCTACCAAGACGTGACGCCGCGGTCGGAGGTCATCTCTTTCAGATCCGGCGAGGACGGCACCGACATCGAGTTCGTCCACCATATCCCGCGGTCCTATCTGCCACCGATCGGCCGCGCGGTGATGCCGGTCGACTTGATGATCACGCGCAAGCAGCACTACGACCCCTTCGACCAGGTCAAGAATCAGGCCACGGGCACGTACTCGGCCTCGATTCCGCACGGGCCCGGCCACTTCCGTGGCGAGTACTTCCTCACCGAGACCGGCACCGGCAGCCAACTGCGACTGGCCAGCGAGTGCAAGGTCCACATCCCGCTCGTCGGCGGCGCGCTCGAAGACCTGATCATGCACCACATCACGGACATCTTCGACACGGAGGAAGCGTTCACCGCCGATTGGATCTCAAAGCATCACTAGCACGATCGGGGAGGGCCCCCGAGGGCGGTCAGGCAGAACTGCCACAGCCGCTCCTTCACGAGGTCGAGTTCGCCTTCAGGGTGCGCAGCGAAGGCGTAGTAGTGGTAGACCGAGCGGACGAGTTCGGTCATGAACCACGAATCCCATTGCGGGTCAGGCGGATTGAGCAATCCAGCCTCGACGGCCGCGGACACCTCGCCACGCACCAGGTCGACGAACGCCGCTCGGCCTCGGCGAGTTCCTTTGGGAACTGACGATGCAGCCAGTCGGGTTCTACTTTTACTTGCGCCTTCGGTCTGATAGTGATTCCACTACGGTGCGGCGTGGATCGGGGCGGAAAACGTTCACGGACATAAACTCAGGCCATGGGCGCCCCTATCGGCCAGCTCACCCGGGGCACCACGGGCTACAACCGGCTGCGCCGCAGCGACCGCTGGTTGGTGCACTCGCGGCGGGTGCGCATCGCGCTGCAGGCAGCCATAGACCCGCTGGTCGTCGACCTCGGTTACGGCGCGCTGCCGGTGACGACGCTCGAGCTCGCCGCCCGCTTGCGGGTGGTCCGCGCCGACGTCCGCGTCGTCGGCCTTGAGATCCACCCCGATCGAGTGGCGCCTTCGCGCGACGGCGTGGAATTCGGGCTCGGCGGCTTCGAATTGGCCGGGCGGACACCGGTTTTGGTGCGCGCCTTCAACGTGCTACGCCAGTATCCGGTCGAGGCGGTGCGCGACGCGTGGGCGCTGATGCAGGGGGGGCTGGCGCCGGGCGGGCTGATCGTCGACGGCACCTGCGACGAGTTCGGCCGCCGGTGCTGCTGGGTCCTGCTCGACGCAGACGGGCCGATCAGCCTGACCCTGGCCTGCGATCCGTTCGCGATCGAGCGCCCGTCGGATCTGGCCGAACGGCTGCCGAAGGTGCTGATCCACCACAACGTCGCAGGCCAACCCATCCACACGCTGCTGACGTCGGCGGACCGCGCGTGGGCCAGCGTCGCGGGCCACGGTGTGTTCGGGCCGCGGGTGCGCTGGCGAGCGATGCTCGAGTTATTGCGCGCCGAGGGGTTGCCGGTCGAGCCCCCGCGCAGACGGATGCGCGACGGTGTTCTGTCGGTGCCGTGGTCGGTGGTCGCGCCACTAGGCTGACCGCATGCGGATTGCCCTCGCCCAGATCAAGAGCGACACAGAACCGACCGCCAACCTCGGCCTGGTCGAGGACTACACCCGCCGCGCCGCCGACGCCGGCGCCCGGCTTGTGCTGTTCCCCGAGGCGACGATGTGCCGATTCGGGGTGCCGCTCGCGCCGATCGCCGAACCGCTGGACGGGTCGTGGGCGTCGGCCGTACGCGCGATCGCCGAGCGCGCGGGCGTCGTCGTCGTGGCGGGCATGTTCGTCCCCGCCGACGATGGCAGGGTGACCAACACGCTGATCGCTACGGGCCCCGGCGTGGACACCCACTACGACAAGATCTATCTCTACGACGCGTTCGGATTCGCGGAGTCGAAGACCGTCGCTCCGGGGCATGAACCCGTGACGATCACGGTCGACGGGATCGTGGTCGGGCTGACGCTGTGCTACGACATCCGCTTCCCCGAGCTTTACGTCGAGCTGGCCCAGCGCGGAGCGCAACTCATCACCGTGCACGCATCGTGGGGCACTGGCCCTGGCAAGCTCGAGCAGTGGACGCTGCTGGCCCGCGCCCGCGCGATCGATACGACGGGGATCGTCGCCGCCGTCGGCCAGGCCTACCCGGGCGACGAAATCGCCGCCGTCGGACCCACCGGCGTCGGCGGCAGCGTGGTCGCGACTGCGCTGGGTGAGGTCCAGGCGTCGGCAGGCGCAGAGCCGCAGTTGCTGATCACCGATATCGACCTCGATGCGGCGCAGAAGGCGCGCGAGACGATCGCGGTGTTGCATAACCGCTCAGGGGTCACGTACGCCGGTAAGGCAGAATCGCTCAGGTGACCGATCCCTGGGCTCGCCCGGCCAACCAGGTCCCACCCGTCCCGCCGCCGTCACAGTTCCCCCAGGGCCCCCCGCCGCCACAGTTCCAACAGGGCCCGCCGCCGGGCCAGGCTGGGTTCCCTCCGCACGGCGCGCAGGCCGAACCTCCGAACAAGGACTCGTCGCTGCTGGTGAAGATCAAGAACCTGTTCCGCGATCCGCTGTCGATCGTCCTGACCGTCGTCATCGTCATCGCGCTGGTGGCGGCGGGCCTGCTGGCGGGCGAGCTGTACGCCCGCAGCCGCGCGGACGAGATCGTCGCCAAGGCGGCCGGGTGCGTGGTCGAGGACAAAGCCAGCGTGTCGTTCGGCGCACTTCCGCCGTTCCTGATGCAGCACATCTCCGGCCACTACACGAATATCCATATCGAGACCGCAGGCAACCAGATCCGCCAGGCCAAGGGCATGAAGGTCAACGTGGTGATCAAGGACGTCCGGCTCGAGGACACCGCGAACTCCAGCGGTTCGATCGGCTCGCTGGTAGCGAACATCACCTGGTCGTCACAGGGCATCAAGGACACCATCTCGGACTCGATACCGATCATCGGCTCGTTCGTCACCGGCGTGAAGACCAACCCGAGCGACGGCACGATCGAATTGCAGGGCGCGCTGGGCACCATCAAGGCCAAGCCCGCCATCGCCGACAACGGAATCTCGCTACAGGTGATGGAATTGACCGGACTCGGCTTTACCCTGCCCCGCGAAACCGTGCAGCCTGCGCTGGACGCGTTCACGTCGACGCTGACCAAGAACTACCCGCTCGGCATTCATGCCGACTCCGTGGAGGTTACCGATAGCGGTGTCGTGAGCCAGTTTTCGACGCAGAACGCGTCGATGCCGAAGGGTAGCGAGGACCCCTGCTTCGCGGGTCTGTGACAGCGGCGCTCTCCGAGGGCGAATAGATATCTGCCCGGCCCGCCCTAGTCAAGCCCGTCGAGCACCGCACGGGTGCCGGACAGCCCGAGTCGGGTGGCGCCGGCGTCGAGCATCGCGACGGCGGCTTCGGCGGTGCGGATGCCGCCGCTGGCCTTGACGCCCAATCGGTCGCCTACCGTGCCCGCCATCAGTTCGACGGCGCGCACCGAGGCCCCCCCGCTGGGGTGAAATCCGGTGGAGGTCTTCACGAAATCGGCGCCGGCGTCCTCGGCTGCCCGGCATACGTCGACCAGCCTCTGCTCACCGGCCGAGGCGAGCAGGACGGCGGACTCCACGATCACCTTCAAGATCACGTGGGAGGGGATGGCATCGAAAACCGCTGCGATATCGGACTTCACCGCGTCCAACTCGCCCTCCAGCGCCGACCCGACGTCGATCACCATGTCGATCTCGTCGGCGCCCGCCGCCGCGGCAAGTCGAGCCTCCTCGGCCTTGATTACCGAAAGATGTTTGCCTGACGGGAATCCCACCACCGACGCGATGGCGAACTCGCCCGTTCGGAACGACTTGGCAGTCGCAACCATGGTCGGCGATACGCACACCGCGAACACGTCGAGTTCTTCGGCTTCTTGCAGCAGCGCGACGACGTCGGCCTCGGTCGCCTCGGGCTTGAGCAAGGTGTGGTCGACGCGCGCGGCGACGGTCTCGCGGCTGTAGCGCCGCACTAGAACGGTTCTTCGGTGCCGCCGGGATTGCAGCCCGCCGCGACCATCTGCTCGTCCGAAACCTCGTTTCGCCATGGTTCGAGGTTCCAGCTGACCTTGCCGGGTTCGGCGAGTTCGGCGAAATGCCAGTGGCACAGGAACTGGGCCTTCATGCCGGGCATGTCGGCGTCGGGCGAGAACGTCAGCACCTCGGTCCACGCCTCGTCGGCTTGCGAGTCGGTGCCGGGCTCGACGGACGCGACGCGCGCGGCATGTGTCGGGTACACGCGCAGGCTGGACAGGTCGCCCCATTTCGACCACTGGACGTGGTCGACATACGGCGGGCCGGGCACCGGGTCGGCCGATGCGACCGGAGCGAGGGCGAACGACATCGTTGCAGCGGCCGCGCCCACGGCGGCGAAGACAAGGCGCACGCGACTAGCGGGACTTGCCCTGGATCTCGAGGATCTTGGGCCGGACGTCGACGAGATAGACGCCCGCAGCGACCGCAGCGATCGCGACACCGGTGATGCCGAGCACGAGGGCCAGCAGCACGCCGACGCCCAGAATCACCAACCAGACCGGCTTGGTCAGCTTATCGGCGGCGGTGTAGGCGTCGGGCCGCTGCAGCGCGGCGTGAACGAACGCATAGACCGCCGTCACCACGACCGCGATCTGCAAAACAGCGAGGACGTAACCCACTAGGCCTTGAAGCTCCACATAGCTAGCCTAAGCGGGTTACGTCCCCTGGTCGACTCTGAGTCGCCCCCACGGGGCGACCTGAGCCCTGATTACTTCTGGGTGACCTTCTTGGCGGCGGCCTTCTTGGCCGGAGCGGCCTTCTTGGCCGGGGCCGCCTTCTTGGCCGGAGCCGCCGCCTTCTTGGCCGGAGCGGCCTTCTTAGCAGCCTTCTTCGGCAGCTCGACGCCGACCAGCTTGGCGGCACGCTCGCCGACCGCGCGGGTCTGCGTTGCCACGTTGCCAAGGGCCTCCTGGGTCAGCTCGACGGCCTGGTCGCTGTAGCGCTCAACTCGCCCGCGGCCCTCTTCCAGGGCGGGGGTGTTGCGGATCCGCTCGATGGCGGCCTCGCCGCGCTCGACGAGATTGTTGTAGGTGGTCTGCGCGGCGTCCGCGTAGGTCTCGGCGAACTTGCGCAGCTCGTCGGAGTTCAGCCGCTCGCGCAGGTCGCCGAACTGGGTCGGCAGGTCCTCCTGCAGCTTGGTCAGGCGGGCACGGCTCTCCTCGACGCGCGCCTCGGCGTCCGAGCGAGCCTCGCCGGCGCGCTCGCGCAGGGTCGCGACGATCTCGTTGACCCGCTCGAGGGCCAGATCGGCGGCACCCACAGCGGCGAGAAGCGGGGCCCGAAGGTCGTCTACGGTCGGCTGCTTCTTAGCAGACTTGTTCTTTGCCATGTTGGTGTTTCCTTCCCAGAGATTTTGGTTGTTGTCGAAGTTCTCAAGAGCGGTTGGTCTGGTCTTATTCAGTCGTCGGCTCCTCGTCTGTTTCGCTAACTCGGGCTTCGTTCTGTTGGCAAAACGACGTGTAGATGTCGAGCAGCACCTGCTTTTGCCGCTCGGTGATCGCCGTGTCAGTGATGATGGCGTCGCGGACCTCACTCGTCTCGCTGGGCTCGAGGATCCCGGCCCGTACGTAGAGCACTTCCGCAGACACCCGGAGCGCCTTGGCGATCTGTTGCAGCACGTCGGCGGAGGGTTTCCGCAATCCCCGCTCGATCTGGCTGAGGTAGGGATTGCTGACGCCGGCCTTCTCGGCCAATTGCCGCACGGATACCTGCGCTGCCTCGCGTTGCGACCGAATGAAGCTGCCGATGTCCTGCGCGGCGGTCTGCGCAGCATTGGAGACGACGACAGCAAGATTTTCATCCTGCGGCATTGACGTGGCCCCCTCGGTTGCGTCGGGTATCCACTGGATCGACTCCAGTGCGACGCAATTAACCGTACGTCGGGGTGCTAACTTTTGCAAGCACTAGTTAGCGCAGGTCAGAACAGCAGCTGGGCTATCGAATAGATGATCAGGCCGGCCAGCGAACCCACCACGGTGCCATTGATCCGGATGAATTGCAGGTCACGGCCGACATGCAGCTCGATGCGCCTGCTGGCC
>Ga0105242_10003654_pt1 | contig 11969 bp, 24 predicted proteins | sample KBSM24metaG_FD_81521 | JGI IMG/M metagenome (GOLD analysis project Ga0105242, IMG submission 81521) | Miscanthus rhizosphere microbial communities from Kellogg Biological Station, Michigan, USA - KBS M2-4 metaG | ecosystem: Host-associated > Plants > Roots > Rhizosphere > Soil | place...
CAGTAAGGCAATATCGAAACCAAAGGCAGGACGGCTCGCTCCCGAAACGCTGGATCGGCTCACATCTCAGGCGGCAATCATCTTCGTTGAGCTGGCCATGCGCTGGAGGGATTCTCGGGCGCAGGCGGCGGCTTCTCTAGACCAACGTGTAATCGAGGGGCAAGATGGCAACGATTGAACGCCCGCAGTTCCCAGTGATCCCGGTCGTCAATAAGGCGCGCACCTACCGCGTGGCAAGCCTGTCTCGACCGGGCACCTATCACGTCGTGGACCTGGCGCGCGACCTGTGCAGCTGCGATCGGTGCAAGTATCACCCGGCCGAGACGGAGTTGTGCCGGCCGAAGCAGTGGGCCGTGGCCTTCGAGCAGGAGCAGAAGGAACTGCAAGAGGCTATGCCGATCGTGGCGGCGCGGCTGCGGTCGCAGGTGAGCGGTGAGCGCGTAGTGCCGAAGGTGTCGGGAATGACAGACGAAGAGCTAAAGGCGGTTTTTGCGTGAAAGTCGTCACCCGAGAAGCGATGCATCAGCTTCGTGAGATCCAGGCCCTGGACGCTGCGATTGAAAGCCTGGAGCGTGACCTGGATCACGACTGCTGGTCGTTCTCGGAGGCGGTGTCGCTGCATGGACACCTTCAGCGGCTGCGGGGAATGAGGAAAAGCCTGGCTTCGGCAGAGGTAAGAGACGAGGATATCAGTCCGGTACGTTAGTCGGGGCGCGGTGTGACGACCGCGCCCCGATGGAAAGAGAGACGCCCGCCTCTCAATCCCATTTTAGCACACAACCAAGCGGGCGACCAAGAGGACGCCCGTGAAAGAGATCGTGCTCTTCGAAAAAATCATCAAGCTCACCGACAAGCACCGCGCTCGCATTATGCAAAAAGTTCGGTTTACGGCCTATGGATGTTGGGAGTGGACAGGCTCCGCCTCACAGAGTGGCCATGGGATCACGAGCGTCGGAGCTTACCACTCGGCGGTGTACCGCATCTTGTATGAGATGGACCGAGGGGCTATTCCTGACGGGCTCCACTGCGATCACCTCTGCTGCAATCCGTCCTGTTGCAATCCCTGGCACCTGGAAGTCGTTACCCCGCAGGAAAACAGTCGGCGGTACGCTTCAAGGCAGACTTCAAACCGTCCTGATCGGTGCCGGCGCGGGCACTTGTATGCAGAAGTGGGTGCCGTAGTTTGCTATCGCGGGACGAGGTCATGCAAGGAGTGCATACGGCAGAGCTATCACAATCGGATGTCAACCCCGGAAGGCAGGGCGAGAATCAGGACGCAGAAACGTCTCAAACGCGCCCGTCGGAGAGACCGGGATCAGGCACAACTTCAATCCAGCCCGTGACACGGGCAAGCAAGGGAGGCAGAACGATGGCGGCAGATCCGCTTTCACAGATTGACCCGCAGTATCTCGTCCCGATGAAGGGTGGGAAGATGCATCCCACCTATCCCGGCGTCCTCGCCGCGGCAATGGCCAATGGGCTGCGTGAGATGACCGTTAAGCTCTTGCAGGCGCCCAGCGAGGAGAATGGCTGGATGGCGATCTCGGAGGCCACAGCGGTCTTCACAGCGGCCGACGGGCGGGACCGCATTTTCACGGAGATAGGGGATGCTGACGGACACAACACGGGGCCTCATATTGCTCTACACCGGGTGCGAATGTCAGCGACGCGCGCCAAGGGTCGAGCGCTTCGCGATGCGCTGGGCCTGGGTGTCGCGCTTGCCGAGGAGATGGGACCGGACAACCCGGAGACGGCCAGGAATGGCGCGGTTCATCACACTGTTCGCGAACAAGGCCAGCGAAGCAACGCGCCTGCTGCCCGTGAGCAGTCCCGAGCGCGAGGCAGTTCCGCACCTGTGGGCCAGCCGGCCGGCGATCGCAGCGCGGCGGCGGGGTCGGTGGTGGCGGGGAGTGCCGCTGATCCGGCGATAGAGCACTGGTGTGATGGGTGTGGTGTGAAGATCGAAGGCGTCGAGACGAAGAAAGGACCGGTCTCCGTCGAGACGATCGTGCAGCTTTCCACCTCTCGGTGGGGCAGCAAGCTCTGCCATTCCTGCGGCAAGGCACGCATGGGGACCGAGCAGGTGAACGTCCCGGCGGGTGAGCTGGTCGCAGCCTAGTCTTCCGCTTCACAGCGGATCAGAGCCGGGGTCTAACGACTCCTGGCATCTCCACTTGCATGTTGGCCCGGCGGATCAGTTCCCCGCCGCTGGGCTCTTTTCAACCACAGGGGAAACCGATGGTCGCCCAGAGACCGAAACCCAAACAGCCGGCCAACCCTCTTCACCTTCCTATTTGCCGCTGGTGCGACAAACCGATCGAGAGCCCGGCCTTGATCGAAGATACGCTGGCGATTGTGGGGAAGTGCTGCCCGAAGTGTGAGAAGCGTCTCGCCAAGGGGCTGCGATGACACTGGAAGAGATCGTCTCCCGGTTCCAGGGCGCGCGGCAAACGGCGAAGGGCTATGACATGCTCTGCCCCTGCCACGACGACCACCGGCCGTCCTTGGGAATCTCGATTGGCGAGAAGGGCGGGATTGTCATTCATTGTCTGGCCGGGTGTCAGACGGCTGATATCCTCGCCGCCGTGGGGCTCACGCTGCGGGATCTCGCGCCGGTGTCCACGAACGGAGAGCACCAGGCGGAGACGGTCTACCGATACGACGACGAGCAGGGCGAGCCGCTGTTCGAGGTGGTGAAGACAGCGGACAAGCGGTTCTGGCAGCGACTTCCCGGCGGCGAGAAAGGCAAGATCAAGCGGCGCTGTCTTTACCGGATGCCCGAACTGCTGCGAGCGCCACCGCACGCGCCGATTTTTGTCACCGAGGGAGAGAAGGACGCTGACAACCTCTGGCGACACGGCCTACCGGCCACTACCAATCCGATGGGCGCCGGCAAGTGGATCGGTGAATACACGAGCTGGCTCCAGGCGAGGATGCCGGAGAGACGGTTCGTCATCCTGCCGGATAACGACGATCCAGGCAGAAAGCACGCTGAGGAGGTTCTTCGGTCCCTGAAGGCGGCAGGGCTGAAGGCGGAGATTCGCGAGCTTCCAGGGCTTCCGAACAAGGGCGACGTGACGGATTGGCTGGAGGGCGGCGGCAGCGCGAAGGAGCTGGCCGAGGTGGTAGACGAGCCACCGGAAATCCACCCGCTGACAATTTCCGTCGTGACGGGCGGCAGGCTGACGACGATGAACCTGCCCGTGCCCGATCCACTCGTTCCAAACGTGATGTATAAGGGCTTCTCCACCCTGATTGCTGGCGACAGCAAGTTGGGGAAGTCGTCGCTGATCCTGCGGATGATGCTGGCGATGGCTTCGGGCGGCTGGTGGCTGGATCGAGAGAGACGATCGGAGAATCAGCTTCCGGCAAGTCGGGTGTTGTTCATCAACTTTGAAGACCCGCTGTTTCTGACGAGGGATAGAGCACTGGCGATGATGGCGCCGGAGGGCATTCCCGAGAACTTCCTGACGATGCCTGTTCCCTACGGCTATTCACTCAACCAGATCCTGGCGTGGCTCTCGGAGGCGGTGCTCGACCTGAAGATTGACGCGCTGGTACTCGATCCGATCGCCATCGCGGCGGAGTGGGAGAAGGAAGACGACAACGCCAAGGTTGCGCTGACGTTCAAGGCGCTTCAGCGGCTGGCGGCGGAGTGCGAGGTCGCGGTGCTATCGGCGCACCACACGACGAAGAAGCCCGGCGACTACGGCGGCAACATCCGCGGCGCCAGCGCCATCAAGGCGAACGTCATCGCATGGTTCGTTCTCGAACGGGAGAAAGAGCTGATCCGGCTGCACGGGATCAACAAGCTGACCGGCCGCTGGGATGTGGTGCTCGACCGCGAGGAAAAGGACTGGTCGTGGTGGATGGTTGAGAGCCGAACCGGAAACACCCGGAACCCGCAGCAGATCGCCAAGGAGGAAGCGAAGTCCGACCTGTACGCGATCATCGCCGAGGTGCCAGGTCGCGACACTGAACATCTGGCCGACCTGTGCGACCTACCGCATCAGACCTGCCGCCGCTACCTTCTGGAGCTGGAGGCAGCCAAGGCGATTTTCAGTCACGAGATGCCGCGTCCCGAAGGGCAGGGGGGAAGGCCGAAACTGGTCTGGTTCATCACCCCATCAGAGGGTTCGGAATGAGAAAAAACCAGGAGAAAAAACCACTGTGGTTTTTTTTGATCGGGGGAAAAAACCAAAAAACCAACGCCCCCTCATGGGGGAGGAGGGTTGGTTTTTTCCGGTTCGGTTCACCTCGGAGGAAAAAACCAACCGACTGCGCCTTCGGCGCGTAGTCGTCGGCTGTTTTTTTCTCCGAACAGCGTGAACCGCCCTCCTTGACAATTCTTGTCACTTTGTGCAGTAACGACAGCAGTACGGAGAGAGATCATGAACGATGCAACCAAGATCGAACTGGCGAAGGCACTGAAGGCTGTCTCGAAGGCGGCAGGGCACTGGGGAAAGTGCCTGACCGTTCAGCTTGACGGGATCGGACGCTTCGACGAGAGTGCTGCCAATCAGGCCCGAGAAGACTACCGGGACGCACAGGGCGAGGTGCTGCTCTTGCTGTCGGGCGGCAACACGAACGGCGGGCTGCTGGAGGAGTGAGGGAAATGACACGGGATCTCGATTGGGACGTGATCCTGTTTCTCGTGGGGCTGCTGGCGTCCCTTGTCCTGATCGGGGTGCTGTTCTCGCTGGGGCAAAAAGATGAATGATCCGATGGAGCGCGTCGAAGCGGAACGGAATCGGCAGGTTGAGAAGTGGGGACCAGACCACGATCCCGGGAATGGAGTGCTCCTGGCTGTTCTCATCGAGGAAGTGGGCGAGGTAGGCCGGGCGCTCTGCGAGCATTGGCCGGCGCCGTATCGCGATCACGAGCTGGAAGCGGAGTTGGTGCAGGTGGCAGCTGTCGCTGTCCAATGGCTGGAGACTATCAAACGGAGACGCGAAAGTGATCCATTCAGCGAGTAGTGACTACCGGCAGTTTCTGGACAGCAAGCGGCTGATCGTGCCGGCTGCCGGAAAGCAGGTCGGCGACGCGCTGCTGCACGGCGATCTCTTCCCGTTCCAGCGCGATCTGGTGAAGTGGTCCTTGGCCAAGGGACGCGCCGCACTGTTCTGCGACACGGGGCTCGGCAAGACGTTCATGCAGCTCGATTGGGCGCGTCACGCGGCACCGAGGGCACTGATCCTCGCTCCCCTGGCTGTAGCGCGTCAGACGGTGCGAGAGGCGGCTCGATGGGGCATTCCCGCGGTCTATGCTCGCAGTCAGGAGCAGGCGTCTCCAGATGGCATCACCGTGACCAATTACGAGATGCTGCCGCACTTCGACCCGGCCGAGTTCGGCGCCGTGGTGCTCGACGAATCCAGCATCCTGAAATCATTCGAGGGCAAAACACGGACAGCACTCATTAAGACATTCGAACGGACGCCCTTGCGGCTCTGCTGCACGGCAACTCCGGCCCCCAACGACATCGCCGAGATCGCCAACCACGCCGAGTTCCTGGGAGTGATGAGCCGCACCGATATGCTCGCCGCCTTCTTCGTCCACGACGATGAGGGCTGGCGACTGAAGCGGCACGCCGAGCAGCCGTTCTATCGCTGGCTGGCCTCGTGGGGCATGAGCCTGAAGCGGCCGAGCGATCTGGGCTACAGCGACGCGGGCTATGATCTGCCCGAACTCTCGATCGAGCCGCACTTCCTGCCGACCGACTACGCGCCGGAAGGCAAGCTGTTCGCCGACCGGTTGAAGGGCGTCACCGAGCGCGCCAGTGTGAGACGGCAGACACTCGCCGCCAGAACCGCCGCCGCCGCGGCGCTGATCGAAGCCGAGCACCTGGAGCCGTGGATCGCCTGGTGCGGGCTGAACGAGGAGGCCGACCGGCTGACGAGGTTGATCCCGGGCGCGGTGAACGTCGAGGGCAGCCAGACGCCCGACCAGAAGGCGGAGGCGATCGAGCGGTTCATCGCGGGCGAAGTCAGAGTGCTGGTGACCAAGCCGGGCATCGCGGCGTTCGGCTTGAACCTGCAGCACTGCCGGCGGATGGTGTTTGTGGGGATGGGGGATAGTTACGAGCAGTATTACCAGGCGATTCGCCGCTGCTGGCGGTTCGGGCAGACGGAGCCGGTGGCGGCGCACATCGTGCTGACCGATCCCGAGCGGGTGATCTATGACAACGTGATTGGCAAGGAGAAAGAAGCGGAGATTCTGGGCCGCGAGCTGGTTCGGCACGTCGCGCAGTTCGAGAAGCTGGAACTCACGCAGCCGGATCGGAAACACCACTACACGGCGGGTACGAAGATGACCCTGCCTTCATGGATAAGGGAACGACAATGACCGTCACGCAAGAATGGCAGGGCGAGGAGTGGGCACTCTACCAGGGCGACAGTGCCGAAGTTCTCTCGGGTCTGCCCGACAACTCGGTGGATCTAACGATCTACAGCCCGCCGTTCGGGCATCTTTACGTCTACTCGGACAGCGAACGCGACCTGGGAAACTGCCGGAGCGATGAGGAGTTCTTCGAGCACTATGCTTTCGTGTCGAAGGAGCTGATCCGCGTCAGCAAGCCGGGCCGGCTGACCTGCGTCCACGTTCAGCAGCTGATCCGCAGTAAGTCCACCTACGGCACGATTTCGATGCACGACTTCCGGGGCGACGTGATCCGCCATCATCAGCAGCAAGGCCACATCTTTCACGGCGAGATCACGATTGACAAAAACCCACAGAGCCAGGCGATCCGTACCAAGAGCAAGCAGCTTCTCTTCGTTCAGCTTCGCAAAGACTCGAGCTGGCTGCGACCGGCACTGGCCGATTACGTGCTGCTGTTCCGAAAGCCCGGAGACAACGCCGTGCCGATCATCCCCGACCTCACCAACGATGAATGGATCGAGTGGGCGCATCCGCTCTGGTATCACGTCAGGGAGACGCACACACTGAACGTCACAGAGGCGAGGAGCGAGAAGGACGAGCGGCACCTCTGCCCGCTGCAATTAGACACGATTGAGCGGTGCGTGCGGCTGTGGAGCAACGCCGGCGAGACGGTGCTCGATCCGTTCAATGGGATCGGTTCCACGGGCGTCGTCAGCTTGCAGCACGGCCGGCGCTACATCGGCTGCGAACTCAATCCCAATTACGCGGTGGTGGCAGCCAGAAACCTGGCGAAGGCGGAATCTGACGCCCATCATCCGAACCTGTTCGATTTCAGTGAGGATGTCGTTGCATGAGCCAACACTGGCGGCAGATCCAACTAGCGATGGACGAAGCCCTGACCGAAGTCGCGGCAGCGGAAGCCATGGCGGTCATCCCCGAGCAGGAGGAGCAGCATTGGCGGCAGGCAATGCACTGTTTCCTGCGCTGTGTGGAGGTGTGCAGCAACCGGCGCCACGATGCCAGCGTGCGGAGCGCTAAGGAAGGCAAGAGGGATCTCTGGTGAGCCAATGCGTGAAGTGTGGTCAGCCACTGCGTTTCTCGGTAGAGAACGCGCTGTGCTGGATCTGCTGGAACAAAAACGACGGCGGATGGAAGACAGCCACCCGCTGGACGGCCGAGCAACTGGAGGCAGAGCGGCGACGGGAGGAAGAGGAGAAGAAGAAGTGACCGGCAGGGAAGGCTTCACGCTGGCGATGGAGCAGATCGCAAACAAGATAATGGAATTGCACCGGATGGAGGAGGATTGGGTCACGGCGGCATCCATCCTCTACGAGGTGAGCCGTCTCTCGATGCACGCCGCGAAATGCGCCGACGAAGCCGCGGGAGAGGCCGAACCTCGCATTCCAGCGGCGGGGTGGGAGTAATATGCCCTCCGAACTGGAAGCAGACCTCCTGAAGCAGATCAGAGACGCCGGTCTCGCGGAGCCGCTCCTTCAGCACTCCTTCGCCCAAGGTCTGGGCCGACGGTGGAAGTTCGATCTGGCCTGGACCTTCCCCGGCTGGTATGCGGTGGAGATTGACGGCGGCAACTGGGGCAAGGGCGCGCACGGCAGCGGGCAGGGCAGCGAGAACGACGCGGTGAAGGCGGCGGTGGCGACCTTGCTGGGCTGGGAGGTCTACCGGGTGAATAATCACATGATCCAGGACGGTCGCGCCCTCATGCTGATCCGCTGCTTTCTCGGCGGGTCACACGACGATGCCGCGAAACTCCTCTGCGAGCAGAAGTGCCGGCGGTGCGACCTGACGAAGACAAGGCGTCGCCAGAAGGCACGGCAGAAAGCGAGAGAAGCGAATGGATGACACCGATATTCGCGGCGAATTGCAACGGCTGGCCCGCGAGAACCAACGGCTCTGGACGGCTCTGGACGAATGCATGCGAGATCAGACGGAAGCAGAGAAACGCCTCGAGCGGCTAGAGAAGCGGCTGAAGCCGAAGGCTTTGGACAGCACCGAATGAGCGACTGCGAGCACCAGTACCGGCGCGACGTGGAGAGCTGTCCTTACTGCGAGCTGAACGAAGCGGAGGTGCTGATCTGGTATCTGGAGCGGGAACGAGACGAAGCACGGGATTTGGCCTGGCTCTGCCTCAACAAGCTCAGGGAGAATGCCCACGTCTCCGGCGACCTCGCGCGGATCCTGGCGGCTGAAGAAGTGATGGGGGAGTTCATCCGGCGATGCCCCTGGCTGAAGGAGCGACCAACCGTTGACCAACAGGAGGAGAATCATGCATGATAGTACTAACACATAAAACACGCCGACCTATCTTTACTCCATGCTGGAGTGGCAGCCGCTTCGCAGGGCTGGAAGGCGAGAGGCAAGGAGCAAGCGCGACGGGTGTGGCGCAGCCAGGTAGCGCACGGCAGAGGTGCACCGAGCCGGTGCGTGGGTTCAAATCCCACCGCCCGTCTTGAAGGTGGGGCGACGGTGAACGACAATGGGCTGGCCGGACCTATTCATGTCCTGGCGTGAGGCTTGAACTCAAACGCTGTAAGCCCTGGCGTTTACGCTGTCGTCGGTCCCTGCCTTCAGTTATCTTCCCCGCTGCCGGGGATCAGAGCGCTGGTGGGGTAAATAGCCGGAAGGCGCACCCGGTGTTCCTCCATCAGGGCTGTTTTTCTTGAATAATCTTGAGTAATGGCAACTTCTGGGCCTCGCCTGACGGCGGAACAACGCAATACAGTGCTGACGTGGCTTGCCGCTGACTACAGCGACAAGCTCATTCGCAAATGGCTGGAGGATCGGGAGTGGCCGGTCATCAGCGTCCAGGCGCTGCACCAGCACCGCCAGCAGTTCATGCCAGAGATCCAGAAGCTGCGTGACGAACGGCGGGCGGCGGCACTCAACACAGGGCTGGCGCTGAAGGAAGAGCGCGTGGCACGTCTCGTGACGCACGCCGACGACCTGGACGAGATCAAGTGGGTACCGGACGAGAAGGGGCGGCTCTGGAACGAGAAGGCGTGGCGGGAGACCCTGGATGACATCGCCAAGGAAATGGGACACCGGCGCGCAGGAGTTGACCTCAACGTCGGGCGCCTCTCGGACGAGGAACTTATCGCCCAAGCAGAGGCAGCTCTTCGAGGAATTGATCAGCCGGGGCTTGAAGGTTCCGCCACCGATCTATAAGCAGTTCGGCACCTACGTCCACGACCCCGTTCCGTTCTTTCAGACCGTCCTCAAAGCCGATCCGTGGGACCTCCAGCAGAGCATTGCGCGCTGCGTCGCCAATCACCGGCGTGTCGCTGTCCGTTCCTGCCACCATAGCGGGAAGACCTACGTGGCCGGCGGTCTGGTGCCGTGGTTTCTCGCGGCGTTCGAGCCATCTCTCTGCATCACCACCGCGCCCACCGAACGCCAGGTTAAAGACGAGCTCTGGAATGAGATCGCGCAGCACTACCGGCGTTCCGGTCTCCCGGGTAAGCTGAACAAGCTGTCGCTGGAGATCAGCCCGACGCAGCGCGCCTTCGGCTTCACCACCAACGAGCCCGAACGCTTTCAGGGCTGGCACTGCCCGAACATCCTTGTGATTGTGGATGAGGCGAGCGGTGTGGACGAGAGCATCTATCAGGCGATCGAGGGTTGTCTCACTGGCCCGAATTCACATCTGCTGCTCCTGGGCAACCCCAACAGCCCGCAGGGCACGTTCTACGAGGCGTTCCGAAGTCCGCTGTATCAGACCTTCCACATCAGTGCTGCCGACGTGCCGGAACGGCTGCTGCCGGCATCCTGGGCCGAGGAGCGATTGCAGGAGTGGGGTGAGGACAACCCGGCGTATCAGGTGCGCGTGCTGGGGGAGTTCCCGGACCAGGGAAGTGACTCATTGATCAGGATGTCATGGGTAACTGACGCCCAAGAAAGAGGTGCTTCCAGGCAGGCATTGGCAGCCTAATTGCTGAACTATACAGCAGGAGGTCGTCTCTATGCCGCGTGGCACCACGAACACCATCAGGAACATCTTTGGGCGGCTTATCATTCAGGAGAATGGGTGCGCAGAATGGCCTCAGGCGACCCGCAAGGGCTATGGCTGCTGCGAGTTCCAGGGTCGGATGTGGGTCGTTCACCGGTTGATCTATGAGCACTTTGTCGGGCTTGTTCCAGAAGGAATGCAGCTCGACCATCTATGCCGAAACCGGCGCTGCTGCAACTTCGCGCATCTGGAACCGGTGACGTGCAAGGAGAACCTCCTCCGAGGCGAGACCATCAACGCCAGGAATGCGGCGAAGACGCACTGTCCGCGCGGTCATCCCTATTCGCACCGCGACAAGAAGGGGCGGCTGTGTCGCATCTGCGACAATGAGAAGTCAAAGCTGCTGATGAGGAAGAAACGCGCATGGAAGTTGAAACAGTCATCGGAGTAGACATCGCCCGCTATGGTGAGGATGAGAGCGTGGCCTATCTTCGCATCGGTCCCGACGTGGTAGCTGCTGACTACTGGCGCGGGAACGATACGATGGCCTCTGCCGGCCGTGTTGCGCGGATGATCCGAGCGCAGCGTGCCTCCGGCAGGTCCACTGTGACCGCCAACGTGGATGACATCGGAGTCGGGGCAGGCGTCGTTGACCGCCTGATCGAGGAGTTCTCCGGAGACCGTTTCGTGATCATTCAGGGCATCAACGTGGGCGAGAGCGCCATCGACAGCGAACATTACGCCAACCGCAGGAGTGAGATATTCCAGGGGCTCGCCGACCGGTTCAAGTCGGGCGATATCAGCCTCCCCGGAGAGGATCAAATCTTGCTCTCTCAACTGACGGCGCTGAAGTTTTCGTACACGCCGCGGGGGCAGATGAAGCTGGAGAGCAAGGAGGACCTGCGGAAGAGGCGGGGCACCTCGCTCGGCTGGGCGTCACCGGATAGAGCCGATGCGTTGGCGCTGGCGTTCTGTGTGGCAGGCCCGCGCTATCTGCCATTCGCCGAGGCGGGAGAGGCACGGGAGGCGTGGAGCTGATGACCTGGCACAAGAACGGCTGGGAGGTCCACTGCAATAAGCCGATCAAGGAACCGCGCTGCACCTGCGACCGCTGCAACTGGCGGGTGCACGTCATGGCCTTCGTGGCAACACACAAGCTGATCGGGAGCGCGGGGGAGGAGGGGCGGTGAGCGACACGCTGTTCAATCCGGCGGAGCTGGTAGAGCAAGGGATCACGCTGCTGCCGTGTCCCTTTTGCGGTCTCGTGGAGTGGCTGCAATTGGAAGATGATCGCGTTCATTGGCCGAGGGTGCAGTGCACGAACTGCGGGGCAGAGATGGCCGGCGAAACCCGCCAGGATGCCGCGAACAACTGGAACCAGCGACCGAGCTGACAGGTGATCTATCAAAAGGAGAGAACTATGTCCATCGCCGCCTACGTCGAGAAGTGTACCGAGACGGAAGAAGGGCTCTGGATAGAGCTATGCGGGATGCAGACCGCCGGGGGGTACTATGAGCCTCCGGGTCAGCCGAGGTTGCTAGTCCTCGACCCGACCTACGTTCCCGAAGTCGGCACGGTGCTATGGGGCGGGGCGACCTCTCTGCTACTGGAGAGTAAGCCGCAGCGCGAG
>Ga0105242_10003656_pt1 | contig 11966 bp, 10 predicted proteins | sample KBSM24metaG_FD_81521 | JGI IMG/M metagenome (GOLD analysis project Ga0105242, IMG submission 81521) | Miscanthus rhizosphere microbial communities from Kellogg Biological Station, Michigan, USA - KBS M2-4 metaG | ecosystem: Host-associated > Plants > Roots > Rhizosphere > Soil | place...
GTCGACGTCGTCATCGACAACGTCTCGTTCACGCAGTCCTGCCTCAACTCGGTGATGACGCACGAGATCGGGCACACGTTCGGCTTCCGTCACTCCAATCAGAACCCCGACGGCGGAACGTGCAACCCAGGATCGGAGTGCACGTCGACCGCGATCATGAACTCGAGCGTGGACTGCGGCTTCAATGGCGTGCTTCGACCCTATGATCAGAACGCCGCCGATACGGTCTACGGCTCGGGCCCGCAGTGCACGCCGCCGTCGATCTCGTCGCAGCCGCAGGATCAGACGATCACGCAGGGGAACTCGACGACGCTCTCCGTTGGCGTGAGCACCAGCAGTAGCGGGCCGTTCTCCTACCAGTGGTACATCGGAAGCCCGCCGAGCACGTCGCAGCCGACCGGCACGAACAGCCCGTCGCTGAACGTCTCGCCGTCCACGACGACGACATACTGGGTTCGCGTCACAGGCCAGTGCGCCCCAACCGTGGATAGCAATGCGGCGACCGTCACTGTGAATCCTGGGACGTGCACGCCGCCGTCCATCTCCTCGCACCCGCAGAACCAGACCATTACGCAGGGGAGCCAGGCCTCGCTTTCCGTCGGTGTGAGCGGCACCGGGCCGTTCGTCATTCAGTGGTACGTCGGGACGCCGCCGAATACGTCGCAGCTGGCGGGGACGGGCAGTCCGCTCCTCGTCTCGCCGAACGTCACGACGCAGTACTGGGCGCGCGTGATCGGGCAATGCGATCCGCCGGCGCTCAGCAACGCCGCGACCATCACCGTGAATCCGAGCAGTTGCCCGAGCGTCACCGTCGGCAATCCGACGGCTACGCGGCAGCCCAACGGCACCTATCTCCTCGACGTCATCGCCAGCAGCGGCACCCGGGGGCTGACCTATCAGTGGTTCCAGGGACCCGTGCCCGGCAACGGCACGTTCATCGGCAACGGCCGGCAGATCATCGTGCCCGCTCCGACGGGCGCGGTCTCGTACTGGGTCCGCGTATTCAACGACTGCAGCAACGATACGACCAGTCCTACCGTCGTCACGATTTCGTCGTGCGAATTCCCGGTGATCACCACCGAGCCCGCCGATCAGTCGATCGCGAGCGGCGCGTCCGCGACGTTGTCGGTCGCGTTCACGTCCTCGACCGACGCCACCGTGCGCTGGTACCGGGGCATCGCTCCCGACAAGTCGAATCAGATCGGAACCGGAACCTCCGTGAGCACCGGCGCGCTCACCACGACGACGAAGTTCTGGGCGGGCATCACCAATACTTGCGGTGAGAAGCTGACGCGCACCGCGACGATCACCGTCGGCTCCGCATGCACCAAGCCGTCGATCACGTCGGCCACGGCGTCGATGACGATCAACAAAGGCGCGCTCATCTCATTGAGCGTCGTGGCGACCGGAACCGCGGCGCTGCACTATCAATGGTACGAAGGCGTGTCGGGCGATACGTCGAAGCCGGTCGGCATCGACTTTTCGGCGTTCAATACCGGCCCCGTCAACGCCTCGACCAAGTTTTGGGTCAAGGTCACGAATAGTTGTGGCGACGCCAGCAGCAACACCATCAACGTGGATTTGAAGAGCTCGCGGCACCGCGCGGCGCGTCATTGAGATGGCAGATGGCGGATGGCAGACGGCGGAAGACCGAAACGGTTCTTCTGCCATCCGCCCTCTGCCGTCTGACTCGTTACCACTGCGTAACCGCGCAACCGCGTAACCGCGAAACCCCCCGCCCCCGCCGGCATCGAATAACGTGCGGCCCGAAAGCCGTTATCCGGTGCACAGGAGGCACGTGTTGAAACGCTCTCTTTCCATCTGGTTCATGGTTCTCCTCGCCGGCTGCGTGCAGTCGCAATCCGCGCCTCTCTCCGCCGCGAATGACTCCAAAGGAGGATCGATGTCGCAGTACACCAAGCCGTCCGATGCCGAGCTCCGCAAGAAGCTCACCGAGGTCCAGTACGACGTGACGCAGCACGAGGGAACGGAGCCGCCGTTCCGCAACGAGTACTGGGACAATCACGCGCCCGGGATCTACGTCGACGTCGTCTCGGGCGAGGCGCTGTTCTCATCGCTCGACAAGTTCGACTCCGGCACCGGCTGGCCGAGCTTCACCAAGCCGCTCGAGCCGGAGAACGTCACGACGAAAACGGATCGCAAGCTGTTCATGGCCCGCACCGAGGTGCGCTCGACGCACGCCAACTCCCACCTCGGCCACGTGTTCGATGACGGTCCGGCACCGACCGGCCAGCGCTACTGCATGAACTCCGCGGCGCTGCGGTTCGTCCCGGCCGATCGTCTCGAGGCCGAGGGATATGGAAGATACAAGGGGCTTTTCGAGAAGAAGAGCCAGGGTCAGAGTCACGCGAAGACCGAGACGGCGACGCTCGCCGGCGGCTGCTTCTGGGGCGTCGAGGATCTGATCCGCAAGCTGCCCGGCGTCATCGACACGAACGTCGGCTACACCGGCGGCAGCGTGAAGAACGCGACGTATCAGAACCACGAGGGCCACGCCGAGGCGGTCGAGATCAAGTTCGACCCGTCGAAGATCTCGTACGAGCAGATCCTCGAGTTCTTCTTCAAGATGCACGACCCGACGACGCTCAACCGCCAGGGCAACGACCTCGGCACGTCGTATCGCTCGGCGATCTTCTATCACAGCGACGAGCAGCGCCAGGCCGCCGAGCGCGTGAAGAGAAAGGTCGATGCGTCAGGCGCGTGGAAGCGCCCGGTCGTCACCGAGATCGTGCCGGCGAAGGAGTTCTGGACCGCCGAGGCGTATCACCAGGACTACCTGCAGAAAAACCCGAACGGGTACACGTGCCATTACGTGCGGAACATCTCGTTCGATAACGCGCCGGCCGCGGCGCACAAATAGCGATGATGATGTGGGTGCCGCTGCCTCAGCGGCACCGCGACCGCTGAGGGCAGCGGTCGCCACATTCATTTCGGCACCAGCGCGATGATGCGCAGCGGTCCGCCCGATCCGCGGGCGATCTTCATCGGGAGGGCGATCACCCATGCGCCGCGGGTGGGGACGGATTCGAGATGGGCGATGTTCTCGAAGCCGGGCACGTTCGCCGCGTTCGCGACCTGGTGGACGATGAAGTCGCGCGACTGGCCGTAGTCGATGCTCGCCGTGTCGACGCCGATGGCCGCGGCGTGCCGCTCGTTCACCAGCAGGCGCACCGCATCCTCACCGTACGACGGGAAGTGCAGATGGTCCGTCGCGCCGGGCGTGTCGTCGCCAAAGTACGCTTTGCGGTCCGGCCAGCGACTTCCCCAACCCGTGCGCAGGAGGACGATCGTTCCCGGCGCGATCGTGCCGTTCGACTGCTCCCACGAGCGGACGTCTTCCGCGGTGAGACGGTAGTCGGCATTCGCCGAGCTTTTTTCCGCGATGTCGATGACCACGGCCGGCGCGACGAGCTGCGTCAGCGGGATCTGGTCCGCGGTCCGGCGTCCTTCCGCGAAGTGGATCGGCGCGTCGAGGTGCGTGCCGCCGTGCTCCGGCGTGCAGAACGTGTTCGATGCGTAGAAGTAACCGCCGGGCGTCGGACCGTACGAGAGTTGCTTGAGCTCGAACGATGACGGAGAGCTCGGCCAGTAGAGCGTTTTCTCGTCGAAGGCCCAGGAGAGATCGATCAGCTCCGCGCGCGTCGTGTCGATGAGAGGACGCGACGTGGTGCATGCGCAGAGCGCGAGAATTGCGAGGAGCGGCAGGGAGCGGCGCATGCGCGGATTCTACGTACAATGCGCCGCGTGAGTCAGCGAAAGATCATCTGGTTCGGCATCGTGATGAGCACGTTCATCTACGCGGTGGTGCTGTACTCGCTGGCGCAGAACTGGCCGCAACCGGGCTCCTTCGACGCGGCCGTGCGCCGACCCATCACCCTCGGCTTGTATGGCGCGGCGTTGTTGATCTTCACGCAGGCTTTTGTCCTCCCTCGTGGGATCAAGGACCATCATTGGCGCTTTGTGGTGACGCTGGCCATGTTCGAAGCATGCGCGCTCTTCGGACTCACGGCTGCATTCATGAACCAGGACTGGCGTCTCTTCATCGCGCCGTGGGTGCTGGCGCTCATGGGTTTCGTCCGGACGTACCCTTCGGAGTGAAGAGCAGCAAGTCGCGGCTGAGCGTCACGTCCATCGCGGCGGGCGATCGAACGACGCGATAGGACAACGCCATCACGTCGGCGATCGCGGCGCGGTCGAGGTGCGCGACGTGACGTGCGTGGATGTGCCGCGCGAGCGTGAAGTGGGGCGCGAACATCTCGATCGTCCGATCGACGCGGTCGCGCTCCGCGGCGCGCAACTCGATCAGATCGTCGGCGCCGGCGAGAGCGACGAGCAGCGTTCCGCCGGGCGCGAGGACGCGATGGAACTCCTCGGGTTGCAGCCGGGCCGTGATCGACAGGACGGCTCGGAATGACCGGTCTTCGTAAGGGATGAATCGATCCGCGTTCGCGACGACCCACTGGCTGTCGCGATGACGCCGCGCCGCGAGATCGATCGCGGCGACGGAGATGTCGACGCCGTACGCATTGACGCCATACGCGCGCCGGAACGCGGCGAGGTGGTGCCCTTCTCCGCATCCCGCATCGAGTAGCGCGTCGCCCGCCGCGAGCGGCAGCGCCTCGACGATCGCCTTCACGAGCGGCTCCGAGTGTCCGGCATCGAGAAACCTCCGCCGCGCCGCCACCGCCTCCGGCGTGTCGCCGGGCCTCCGCGACCTCCGATCCTGCGGCTGCAGCAGGTTCACATATCCGCTGCGCGCGATGTCGTACGTGTGTGCGTTCGCGCAGACGTAGGTTTGCACGTTTTTCTCGAGCGGTGCGTGGCAGGTGCGGACGGTGCAGAGGAGTCGCATCTAGGAGTGCGGTGGCGCAGCCACCGCTCTGAGAGCGGCGGCTTTGCCGCCGCACTCCTAGACTCTACTATGCGAGGGTGCAGCGTTCGTCCAAACGCCTCCTCGTCTTGATCGGTGCGCTCATCGCCTTCGTCATCCTCACCGCGCTCCTCTACCAGTTCGGGATGGCGCGGTTCGAGGGACAGCGGCGGTCGTTCTGGCAGGCCTTCGAGTGGGCGGGGGAGTCGCTGAGCACGACCGGGTATGGAGCGGACTCGAAGTGGTCGCATCCGGCGATGGTGACGTTCGTCGTGGCGGTGCAGTTCGTCGGCGTGTTTCTCGTCTTCCTGATCATCCCCATCTACCTCGTGCCGTTTCTCGAAGAGCGATTCGAGGAGAAAGTGCCGCGCGCGGCGGACGCGAAGCTCACCAATCACGTGGTCGTCTACCGCTTCGGTCCCGCGGTCGAGACGTTGTTGCAGCGGCTGAAGACGAACGATCTCGCCTCGCTCGTCGTCGAGATCGATGAGCCGCAGGCGCGCGCGGTGATGGAGAGCGGACAGGCGGTGGTCTTCAGCCGCACCGAGGAAGATGTGCTCGACGTCTGCCGGCTCGAGCACGCGCGGGCGATCGTCGCGAACGGACGCGATCAGGAAAACGCGGCGCTGATCCTCCGCGCGCGGCACATGGGATTCCGCGGCGAGATCTACGCGTTCGTCGAAGATCCGTCCCACCGCAAGCCGATGGAGCTTTCCGGCGCGACCGCGGCGTACACGCCGCGGCACATCATCGCCGCCGCGCTCGCGGCGCACGCGAGCGATCGCATCAGCCCGCGCCTGCCCGGGCTCGATCAGATCGACGGTCTCGTGCGGCGCGAGCTGCGCGTCCCCGCGTCGAGTCCTCTCGCCGGACGCACCCTCGGCGAGGCGCGGCTTCCCGCCGTCGTCGTCGGCATCTGGAGCCGCAGCCGCTTGCAGACGCGCGTTTCAGACGACACGGTGATCGAGCCGAACTCCGTCCTCGAGCTCGTCGGCGACGCCGAATCGCTGGCGAAGGCGGCGCAGCAGGCCGGCGCGAAGCTGCTGCGCAACAGCGGGCCATTTCTCGTCGGCGGCTTCGGCGAAGTCGGGCGCAAGGTGCACGAGCTGCTGACCGACGCGGAAGAGGAAGTGCGGGTCGTCGAGCGCGCGGCCGGAACGAACGTCGACGTCGTCGGCGATGTGCTCGACTCCTCGGTGCTCGCGAGGGCCGGCATCGCCGAGGCGCGCGCGCTCGTGCTCGCGCTCGACAGCGACGACTCGACGCTCTTCGCCACGGTCATCGCGCGCGACATCGTCGACGACGTTCCGATCATCGCCCGCGTGAATCACGCGCGGAACCTCGACAACATCCACCGCGCCGGCGCCGACTACGCGCTCTCGATCTCCGACATTTCCGGGGAGATGCTCTCCGCGCGGCTCCTCGGACGCCAGGCCCGCGTCCGCGAAGAACATCGCCGCGTCACTCGCATCGACGGCGCATGGTGCGTTGCCGATTCCGAGGGACGGGCGATCGTGCGCCTGTAGCGAACACGCGCGCGCGTGACGCGCATCATCGCCGCGGACGCCGCGGCGAACGTACGTTCGACGGCGAAAGGAGCGCCCGATGTACAAAGTCACACTCGGATTCGTCGCCGGCTTCATCGCCGGAGCCGCGGTCGTCCTGTTCGCCACGCCGAAGAAACTGCAGAAGCAGATCAAGGAAGTGGTCGAAGATCAGGTCGACAACGTCGAGAAGATCGTCAAAAAAGTCGTCAACGCCTAAGTCCGAAGTTTTGCTTCGTTATGTGGCGACCGCTGCCCTCAGCGGTCGCACGGCGCGAAGCGCCGTCCCACCCGTGACCGCTGAGGGCAGCGGTCACCACATGAAACAACTTTGAACGAGCTCTAGGAGTCCGTGCCCGAATAGCGGAAGCGCGTTACTTCGCTCTCGAATTCGCGGCCGCTGCGGACGAGGTCCTGCAGCGTGCTGTTGAAGTCGTGGGCCATGGCGTCGTTTTTCTGCGCGATGTCGAGCATGACTCGCGAGGCGTCGGCGATGCGGTCGGTCTCTTCGAGCTGGCGCTCGAGCAGATCGCGCATGGCCCGCGCGTCTTCGGCGATCTTCTCCAGCGCGACGGTGATGCCGCGGCCGGCGGTGGACTGTTCCTGGGTGGCGTTCTTGACCTGCGCGGCGATGTCGCGCACGCGCTCCGACTCCTGGGCCATGAGCTGTGTGCCGCGGGCCTGCTCGCGCGTGGCGCGGTTGATCTCGGCGATGTGATCGGACATGCGCGAGGTGACTTCATGCAGGCGCCGGCTGGCCTGCGACTGCTCCTCGAGCGAGCGCGAGATGCGCGTGGCCATCTCGTAGGAGCGCGTCGCGCTCTCGACGATCTTCGCCAGCGACGTGGCCGCGTCCTTCGCGAGGCGCACGTTGTCCGTCACCTTCGCGACGCCTTCGTGCATCTTCGACACGGCCTGACGGGAGCCGCTCTGCACGGCCTTGATGATCGCGCCGATCTCTTTGGTCGAGCCGCGCGTCCGTTCGGCGAGCTCGCGGATCTCGTCCGCGACGACGGTGAATCCCGCACCGTGCTCGCCCGCCTGCGCGGCGATGATCGCGGCGTTGAGCGAGAGGAGGTTCGTCCGGTTGGCCACTTCTTCGATGACGGTGAGGATGTTGCTGATCTCGCCGACGCTGCGCTGCAATTCGTCGATCGTTTTCGCGGTGCTCATCGTCAGCTCGTGCGTGACGTTGATGCCTTCGACGGTGCGGTCGACGGCCTCGCCGCCGCCGCGCGCGTCTTCGCGCACCTGCTGGGCGATGTCGGCGGTCGAGCGCGACGTCGCCAGCAGCTCGCCGACCGTCGAGTCCATCTCCGAAACGAACGACAGCACTTCGTCGCCGATGCCGGCCAGGACGTCGGTGCGCTTCGACATCTCGTTCATCGACGCATTCATCTCCGTCGTCGACGACGAGGTCTTCTCGACGGACTGAAAGAGGTTGTCCATGCTCCGCGCGACTTCCTCGGCCGAAGCCTGCAACTCCAGCGCGCGGCTCGACGCGTCCTGGGTGAGGTCGGTGACCGTTTCGGCCGCGCCGAGGACGCTGCGGATTCCTCCGCGGACATTCTCGAGCGCGAGCGACGAGCTCTCGGTCAGCTCGCTCTGATCGCGCGAGCGGACGAGCAGCAGTCCCGTGCCGTCGGTGATCACGCGGACGCCCTCGGTGATCGTCGAGCCGCTGCCGCCCACGCGCCCGAGGAGACCGCGGAGGTTCGAGCGTGTCTCGCCGAAGCTGTCGGCGAGCTGCCCCACTTCGTCGTCCGCGAACACGCGCGCCGCGGCGTCGAAGTTGCCCTGGGCCATTTCCCGCGCCAGGCGGCGCATCTCGCGCAGCGGAACGGTGACGTCGCGCGAGAGCACCCAGGTCGCGGCGCCGAAGACGATCGTGGTCAAGAGGCCGATGACGATCGTGTAGAACGTGATCTGGATGGGGATGTTCTTGTACGGCGTCCACGGAATCGACAGCACGAGAATCGAGCCGTCCTTGAGCTGGGCGAAACGGCTGACGTGCGGTCCGATGAACGCGGTGCTGTCGCCGTTGCGGATGCGCCGGATGGCCGCGACTTCATCAGGCGTCAGGTTGTCCTTCGTGCTCGTCTGCCGTCCCTGGGGATCGATGACGTGGAGCGAGTATTCGTTCGGCAGGTAGATGCGCAGCGTGTCGAGCGCCGCGGCGTCGACCTTTGCGAGAATGGCGGCGCTGTCGTACACGCGCTGGAACCGTTCCGCGGCGGTGGTCACGGCGAGTTGTTCGAGCGTCGTCGACACGCGCGAGGAGACGAGCAGGATCAGCGCGGCCGCGGAGATCGTGAAGGCGCCGATGAAGACCACGGCGATCTTCTTGCCGAGGGAGAGCTCGCGGCCGACGTAGTGCACGCGCGACTCGCCGGCCGCCTCGAGCAGGCGATGCTTGCCCATCGCGTAGCCCCAGACGATGGCCGGGAAGGCGGCGATGAGCGAGGCCACGACGAAATACGCGAGGCCCAGCGCGCTGCGCATGAACACGAGCGTGGCGATGACGGCGAAGACGATTCCGCCGCCGCCCCACAGCAGGAGCGAGAGCGTGGTCGTGCGCTCGAGACATGCCGACATCGCCCGCGACGGGTCGCCGCGCCCGGCGAGCGCGCGCTCGACCGCCTCCGCGTGCGGCCGCACGCTGAACGTAAAGAGCGCGCAGCCGAGGGCGTATGTCAGGCCGAGCATCGCCGCGAGCGTGATCGCGCTCGTCCGCGTCAGCTGGATGACTTGCGAGAGAAACAACAGCGCCGGCGGAAGACTGATCACCAGCGGTGGAAGGAGCAGCCACGTGAGATAGCGGCGCGTGAATGACATAGGAGTGTGACGGATTATACGGGTGGTGCGTGCGGCGCATTGCCGACGGCCCGGCGGACGGGATAGAAGATGATGTTGGCGTGCGAACGCGAGTGGTCATTGTCGCGATCGGGATCCTGATCGGCATCGCCGCGGGAATCGGGAGCTACACGTTCATTTACGCGAAGGGATATTCGTATCTGACGAACGATCCCGCCGCGTGCGCGAACTGCCACGTCATGGGCGACTACTACGCGGCCTGGATGAAGGGGCCGCACCGTTCCGTGGCCGCGTGCAACGACTGCCATACGCCGCACGGCATCGTCGGTAAATATGCGACGAAGGCGTCGAACGGCTTCTGGCACTCGTTCTACTTCACCAGCGGCCGCTACCCCGACCACCTCGAGATCAAGCCGCGCAACCGCCGCATCGCGGACGGGGCCTGTCTGAAGTGCCACGCCGAGATCACCCAGGCCATCGGCGAGGTGTCGTGCGTGAGATGTCATTGGGATGTGGGGCATATGAAATGAAAGAACCAACGAGCAGGAAACGACTGGCCGGCCTTCTCTTCGTCACCGCGCTGCTCTCCGCGGCCGTGGCCATCGGCATCACCGCGCTTCTGGTGAACATCTTCCAGCGCAAGGTCGAGGCGAAGAATCCGTTTTATCGCGTGGTCACGCTCGACGAGAACACGGTCGATCCGGTGAAGTGGGGACAGAACTTCCCGATGCAGTTCGACGGGTACCGGCGCACCGTCGATCAGGTGCGCACGCGCTACGGCGGGAGCGAGGCCGTGCCGCACACGCCGTCGCAGGCCGATCCCCGATCGGTCGTCGCCCAGTCGAAGCTCGAAGAAGATCCGCGGCTGAAAGTGATGTGGGCCGGCTATGCGTTCGCGAAGGATTTTCGCGAAGAGCGCGGCCACGCCTACATGCTCCTCGATCAGACCTTCACCGAGCGCCAGAAGGTCGCCAAGCAGCCGGGCACGTGTCTGCACTGCCACGCGTCGATGGTCGTCGCGTATCGAAAGGTCGGCTTCGAGGCCATCAACAAGATGCCGTACTTCGAGGCGAGGAAGCTCGTCGACCATCCGGTGGCCTGCATCGATTGTCACGATCCGTCGACGATGGCGTTGCGGGTGACGCGTCCCGCGTTCGTCGAAGGGATGCGCAATCTGAAGCACGACCCGAACTACGATCCGAATACGATGGCCACGCGCCAGGAGATGCGCACGTACGTCTGCGGACAGTGCCACGTCGAGTACTACTTCAAGGGTCCGGACAAGCGGCTCACGTATCCGTGGCACAACGGCCTGCGCGGCGATCAGATCCTCGAGTACTACGACACGCAGACCGATCACTCCGACTGGACGCACGCGCAGACCGGCGCGAAAGTGCTGAAGGCGCAGCATCCGGAGTTCGAGACGTACAACCAGGGCATCCACGCGCGCTCCGGCGTCGCCTGCGCCGACTGCCACATGCCGTACAAGCGCGAGGGCGGGCTGAAGATCAGCGATCACCACGTGCGCAGTCCGCTGCTCAACATCAATCGTGCCTGTCAAGGATGCCATCGATGGGAAGAGGAAGAACTGAAGGCGCGGGTGGAGACGATTCAGGAGCGGACGTTCCAGATGCGCAACGTGGCGATGGACGCGTTGATGGCGCTCATCGACGACATCAAGACGGCCGCCGCCGGCGGCGCGGCGCCCGCGGGGATCGAGGAGGCCCGAAAGTTCCAGCGCAAGGCGCAGTTCCTTCTCGATTTCGTCGAAGCGGAAAACTCCACGGGATTCCATGCGCCGCAGGAAGCGGCGCGTCTGCTGACGCTGTCGGTCGATTACTCGCGCAGGGGTGAGATGGCCTTACGCACTGTTCCGGTTCCGCAAACAGCGTCGCGTTGATTGCGACTTTTGCTTGACACGGAAACGGCATGGCCGTCTATTACAGCGAAGTGAATCGTCCGAAAGAGCGGCGCCGTTACGGCCGCATCCGACTCGCTGAACCTCTGCCCGGACACTTCGGCGCGTCACGGGTGCGTGTGTTCGAGCTCTCGGTCACGGGATTCATGGTCGCGCACGAGGCGCGTTACGCGCCCGGCGAGGTCGATCATCTCGTCGTCGACTGGGAGGGATTGCAGCTCGATCTCATCTGCCGCCTCGTCCGCTCGACGATCTGGCGCCTTGCGAAGTCCCTCGGCGAGAAGAGCATCTATCACTCCGGCCTCCAGATCATCGACACGATCGGCGACGCTTACGAGAAACTGCGGCAGCTGATCGCCGAGCGGATCATCCGCGCGATCGAGGAGCAGAAGGCGAACGCCCGCGGCATTCCGCCGCTCGCCGCGTACATGTATCAGCCCGGAAAGGGCGACCTCTATCGCCGCTGCGAGTTCATCAACGGAGAGTGGCGCCGGACGGAAACGGTCCACGCCGAACAACCCGCGAGCGGCTTCACGGTCTCCGCCGAAACCGAACCGGAGCACATCGAGCTGCTCTGCAAGACGTGGGAGATGACCACACCCGAAGGCCGCCGCCTAACGCAAATGCTGGCCTCCCTCTCCATCAGCAAAAACGAAGGCATCCCCACCCGCCGCTACGAGCCGTAATGCTCGTTCAAAGTTGTTTCATGTGGTGACCGCTGCCCTCAGCGGTCACGGGTGGGACGGCGCTTCGCGCCGTGCGACCGCTGAGGGCAGCGGTCGCCACATAGCGAAGCAAA
>Ga0105242_10003659_pt1 | contig 11964 bp, 10 predicted proteins | sample KBSM24metaG_FD_81521 | JGI IMG/M metagenome (GOLD analysis project Ga0105242, IMG submission 81521) | Miscanthus rhizosphere microbial communities from Kellogg Biological Station, Michigan, USA - KBS M2-4 metaG | ecosystem: Host-associated > Plants > Roots > Rhizosphere > Soil | place...
ATTCTTGTCGCTGATGCTGGCAAGCCGTCGAAGCGCAATGGCCACGCGCGCGCGAGAATCGCGATCGGTCAACCCGGCAATAATGCTCAGTGCATGGTCGAGATGGCCAATGCTGATCAGCGCGAGACGCCGCCAGGTTTCCGAATCGGTTTTTACGAGCTGATCGATCGATTGTTTGGAGAGGCGGAGCAGCCAACTCTCCTCTCGTGTCATTAGTTCTGCACGACGCGGTGTTTCGGAAATTAGCGCGGTGTCCCCTACCCACCAGCCCGGCTTGGCAACGTGCACGAGAAAAGGTGCGGACGCTTCAGGAGCCATGAATACGCCCAGCTCGCCTTCCACAAGGCCCCAGATGTCGAGCGCAACATCGCCAATATTGTAGATGGTGGCGCCCGCCGCAAAATGTCGCAGCTCTGTGAGCTCCAGCACTTGATCCTGAAACGCGCGGGGTTGAGAGGAAAGCCAACCAAACCGGCGCATTATTAAGTGCGCTTGATCTCGAAACATACCGACATCGCAATTGCACAATTTTGTGCATTGTTGTCGGATGCAATGATTTAGGCAAGCAGCGTACCCCCTGTCCCACACGCAGATGAGGAAAGACCATGGTACCGCGAACCCTACGGCTCCTGAGCTGCGCCGCCGTGCTGACGACGCTAACGCTCTTGAGTGGGCCGACGCCCGTTGCTGCGCAACAGCAGCAGAGACCCAACATTGTCGTCATCTGGGGAGACGACATCGGACAATCGAATGTGAGCGCTTACTCGCGAGGGATGATGGGCTATCAAACGCCCAACATCGATCGCCTCGCGGGCGAAGGCATCATGTTTACCGACTACTACGCCGAGCAAAGCTGCACGGCTGGTCGTGCCTCGTTTCTCACTGGCCAGTCAGGATTGCGAACCGGAATGACCAAGGTCGGCCTGCCCGGCGCAACGCTGGGCCTGCAGAAGGAAGATCCGACGATTGCGGAGCTGTTAAAACCGCTCGGCTATACGACAGGCCAGTTCGGCAAAAACCATCTTGGCGACCGCAACGAATTTCTGCCGACCGTGCACGGCTTCGACGAGTTCTACGGCAATCTTTATCACTTGAATGCGGAAGAAGAGCCAGAGTTACCCGACTACCCGAAAGACCCGGCATTCAAGGCCAAGTACGGTCCACGCGGGGTGTTGGACTGCAAAGCTTCCAATCGGGACGATCCGACCGTTGACGCCCGCTTCGGTAAAGTGGGCAAGCAGACTTGCACCGACACAGGTCCGCTCACCAAGAAGCGGATGGAAACCATCGACGACGACATCGCCAATCGCGCTGCCGATTTCATAAAGCGACAGTCGACTGCGAACAGGCCGTTCTTCGTTTGGGTCAACTTTACGCACATGCATCTGCGCACCCATGCGAAGCCGGAGAGCGTCGGTCAGGCTGGACGTTGGCAGAGCACCTACCACGACGCCATGATCGATCATGACAAGAATGTTGGCACGGTGCTTAAGGCGCTCGATGACCTTGGCATCGCCAACAACACCTTTGTCATGTACTCGACCGACAACGGTCCGCACATGAACACCTGGCCAGATGCAGGAATGACTCCGTTCCGCAGCGAGAAGAATACGAACTGGGAAGGCGCCTATCGCGTGCCGGCGATTTTGCGATGGCCGGGCAGGATCAAGCCAGGCCAGGTATCAAATGAAATGGTCGCGCACCACGACATGTTGCCGACCATGCTTGGCGTTGCCGGCGATGCACAGGTCAGCGACAAGTTACGGACCGGCTACAAGATCGGCGACATGAACTACAAAGTGCATCTCGATGGCTTCAACCTCGTACCTTACTTGACCGGCCAGGCCACGAAGAGCCCGCGCGAATCATTCTTGTACGTCAACGACGACCAGCAAGTGGTCGCACTGCGGTACGACAACTGGAAGTTCGTGTTCATGGAACAGCGCGCCAATGGACAATTGCTGCTCTGGGCCAACCCTTTCACCAACCTGCGGGTGCCAAAGATCTTCAATCTCCGCACCGATCCGTATGAGAGGGCGGACATAACGTCGAACACATACTACGACTGGCTTTTCGACCACGTCTTCCTGCTCGTGCCGGCGCAAGACTACGTTGGCCAGTTCCTGGCGACCTTCAGGGACTATCCGCAGCGACAGAAAGCAGCCAGCTTCAACCTGGACGAGGTCATGTCGAAGCTGGGAGAAGCCAAGCAATAGTTCATCTTGCCGTTCAGCGGCCCGACAATCGCGCATTGTCGGGCCGCTACTTTTTTGACCACTGGTACGCGGGGCTCGGCGTGCCCGCATGACCGCATCTTGTGACCAAAGGCTCGAATTGGGCTGTGCCACGGCGGCGCCAGCGAGACTTCCTCACGTTCTAGCGAAGGTTCAGGAAGTTCACTAACCGCTTGAACGGCTTGGGAAAGCGAATGACGCTCAATCAGGGCAAGCCGCCGCTATTCTTTTCTCTTGCTGTCGCATGTCACCCACGACCGATTGTATTTCCTCTCCCGCCTGGATTCTATTTGCAAAAAATCTCAATAAATCGGCTGTACGCCGTAATTCCTTTTCACAGTCTGGCGTTAAGCCTCGCTTGCCACTGGATTCATCAGCCTGCGAACCAGCATCTCTTGCCTTAACAGGTGCTTTTTCTTCCATAGCGACAGGTGGCTTAACCTGAACAGCTACGGGTTTCGCTGCTTCTCGAAGAGATACTTGTCTAAAGACCAGCGCTCCGACGACGATCAGAAATAGCGGGACCAGTACATACAAGAGTCTGTCGTGACCCATCTTGGCGCGCGGCACGTCCCCGAGGCTACGCCAAACCGGCTTGCCGACCTCCGCGAAATGGTCCGCGATTTTTATCATCTGCGGATCGTCGCTGAAGAGCAGACAGCCATCGCAATCCATGTACTCCTTGATCGGCGGGTTTTCGAAGGCACCACTGTCATGCACGACGATTCGATGCCCACGCTGCATGAGCGATGCCGAGTAATAGGTGCTGACGTCGCTGTTGACGAGAAGCAGGATTTTCATCGCAGTTCGTCCGCCTTTTTGGCACGGACCGTTACAGCACTCTCAGCAAATCCGGGCAATGAGGGATAAGGGGTCTCTCTGCATGCTGCCAAATGCCGGCTTCTGGGAAATGCGGCCTAGCATGGCCACGCTGCCGACGCACTTTCAAATGCGCAGCTCGTAGAGGATCATCGACTCGATATAGAACGAGCGCTGGTAGACGAGGCGAGTGCGGAAGCCGGCCCTGTGGATCAACCGGCCGAGCAAGTCGAGATCGGAATCCGATGAGAGCATGACGTAGAGACAACCGTCGGGTTTGAGGCGTTCGCGAGCCTGTTCAAACAGGGCTGCCACGTCCCGATAGTGCGGGCCGGCGTGCCAGCCCCGATCCGCCAAATCGCGGGGCTCGCCCGCATGCTTTGGAGGACTCGACAGGATCACGTCAAAGAGCGGCAGAGGCGGAAGTGCAGCGAGAAGGTTCATGCAGGCAACGGTTACGCGGTCGCCAAAACCGTTCGCGCGCGCATTCTCCAGTGCCGAAAGCGCTGCATTAGGATTGATGTCGAGCGCCAGGACCTCGCTGGCGCCGGCGCGTGCTGCGGCGAGAGCGAGAATGCCGGAACCGGTGCCAATATCGGCCACGCTCTTACCGCTCAAGTCCAGCCCGTCGAGGTATTCCGCGAAATACTCGCTGCTGAGAAAGAAGCTTGGGTGGAACACGGTCGGCCGAACGCGCAGGCGGAAGCGCGCTGCTCGGATCGTTCGGACGCTCCTGCGGCTAAGGATAAGGTGATAGGAAAAGAAATGAATGAAGGCGCGCAGAAAGCGGCGTAGCGGCCTGTGAGCTTTGCGCTGAACGAGGCCGCCTGGGGGAATAGCCAACACATCGATAGCGTTCGAGTTGGAGGTTTGCTCCATATTGGAAGGCGTTCTGTTTGACGAACCCAACGGCTGCGAATCGGTGGCGTAGTCGTAATATTTGCAGTTATTTCACGCCCGCGGCAGTGGGTGATCGCTGAAAGAGTGTATGGCGGCTTGGCAGCATCCAAGCCGACAACGCAACGCGATGGCGCAATGTCTGGCATTGGCCCCTAGCAGACATCGCTAGTTGCACTGCATATGTCTGCTTTCGGGGAGCTTCGGCCAATGACCCTAAGCGGAGAATCTGGTTGTCATTCGAACCAGCTCGGCCACGCTTCCGACCCGCATCTTCGCCATCATGTTACCGCGGTGGACTTTTGTCGTTTTCAGGCTGATTCCGAGGACGCCGGCGATCTGCTTGTTCTGCCTGCCAGCAACGACGTGCGTGAGGACCTCTTTCTCGCGCGGCGACAGTTTCTCAAGCAATGCCAAGGTCGCCCGACGCTCTCTCTCGGCGCGACGGCTTATCTTGTCCTGTTCCTCGGCCGATTTTATCGCCTGCAGCAACGTGGATGCGTTGACCGGCTTTACGAGGACATCGGTCGCACCCGCTCGCATCGCAAGAACGGTTGAATGAATATTGGCGTGCCCGGTGAGAAAGATGACGGGCCGCTCAAAATCCTGGCGCTTGAGCACGCGCTGCACGTCCAATCCATTCAAGACCGGCATAGCCATATCCAGCACGACGCACCCCGCCACGGAGATGTCGTGCTCTGCAAGAAACGTTTCTGACGAAGAATACGCTTTGATTCGATAGCCAGTGGTGCGGAGAAGTCTTGTCAGGCTTTCCAGTACAGCGTGGTCATCGTCGACCAGAAAAACCCAAAATTCGCCACTGGATTCCCCTTTCACCCTCGACGCCGGTCTCACGCCGATTGACGGCTCGACCGAACGTTCGCGGCCGGTTGCAAGAACAACGTCCAACGCATCCATTGACCACTGCAATTGCCGTTCTCGCACTCAGGTCCGATGAACAGCGCTACCCGCGCTGGCGCGCGTTCAAGCAAACGCAGAGAAGTGCAATTTATCATTCCGACGATCTCATGAAATGTGGTGGTACGCGCCAACTTCAACCAGACAGATAGTCACGCCATATGTGGGCGCACGGCGACACCAAAGACCACATTTCGTCGCTTGCATTGTCTCAAAGCCTCTTTTTCGCTAACAAAGCGCCCAGTGCAATCTGCACCGGGTGCTTGAGAATGAAAGTCAGGCTTCCCCACCTCCCTCTTTTTGTCGATGAAATAGAACGCCTTAATCACTTCATCGACGTCCTCAATGCGCTAGACCGGCACTTCGCGCGACCGCAGGGTGCCCGCGTCTACGCTGCGTGGCGATCAACCCTCAATGATCGCGATACCAGCTATCTCCTTGGTCGCAACGTGTTCGTTCACGCCAGCGTACCAAAGGGATTCTATCGGGAGTTCGTGCAGGCTTATGCCCATCACGGGCATACGCCCATGGCACGGTATGCCCGATTGAACCGGACTCCGGCATTGTTGACATGGCGCGAGCACCGCCAACGCCTTAAATCGACTCGTGATGGCCTTTGGTTCCACGAACTGGCGGAACGCCATGGCATATTGGACGGTCTATATTGCTCGCACCGGCAATGGACAGTCGGTTTCTGGACCCCGACCATCTTCAAGCCCACAGAAGACGACCGCAAAATTCTGGACATAGCGGCATACTTCGCTGCGGCGCGACTGGAGCAGTTGATGGTGGCGCGCAAAAAGAAGCTCGATAGCGTTGCTGCCCCGCTGTCGCCGCGGGAGCAATTGAGCCTCATCCGCTATTCGCTGGGTGACAGCGAGAAAGAAATTGCCGATCGGCTCGGCGTCAGCATTGGCCGGGTCAACAACCTTCTCTACGCCGCGCGCAAGAAGCTCAAGGCCAAATCCAGACCCCATGCGGTGCGCATCGCTCTCCTGGCGCGCATTATCCCTTGAGCCGGACTCTTGCCGCTACACTGGCGCAATGAGGAAAAGCGCTCATTTACAAAACGGTGCGCGACCTCGTGGCTGGTGGAGATCCGCCACCGTGAGGGTCAGTCCTGGTCCGCCGCAAGCACGTTCGCGTGCCCATGCAAGCGCTTCGCTCCTGGAGTTGAACGAACGAGTGACCGACGCTCGGCCTTAAAGGCGAACTTGAACCTGCCTTCGATGGACTCGCTTTCGTAGCGCCGCCGGAGGGCAATCCCACTGCACCACAGCAGTGCCAGCGTAGTTATTTCATGTTCTTCCGGAGGTTCAGGACGTTCACTAAACACTTGAATGGCTTAGTGAAGCGAATGGCTGGAACTGTGCAGTCCCGACGCTGAAATTGTCGTCTCCGACGTCCGATAACCTGGCCGAACTTTGTCACCAAAAGGAGAAAGCGGAAGGACAATCATTGCGGCAACCCATTACCTCCTATGCGAGTAATTTATATTTTTTCTATTGTTCCTTGCCACGATGGAACTTGGAACTTAGGATAATTACCACCAGAACACGGCAAACGCCGGGACGATAAACACGCCAAGGAGGAAGCCAAAATGTCCAATCAGAAACCGTCTGAGGATACGAGCCGCCGCAATTTCTTGACCGCCGCAGTAATAGCCAGTGCAGCGGTTGCATCACCGACCATCGCCACGGCCAAAGCGCGGGACCAAAAGCGCGGCATTTACCGGGAGGATCCTAACGATAATGCCGATAAGGTCGCAGATTATTCCTACACAAGTGATGTCCTTGCACTACTGATTGTTGATATGTGGTTAGGTAAGCACAATGATCTGATCACGCCTGAGGCCACCGCAACGACAACGCCGGCACTGGGAGACTACACCGCGCGCTCGGACGCGGCAAAAAAAGCTCTCGCCGACCGCGGCATCATATTGCAGAAGCCCATCGTCATCACGGAAAAGGAATATGTGTTGGGATTCCGCTTGGCAGAGGCGGGCCTGACCGACAAGGTCACTGGAGAGAATATTGGAGTCGTCTTCGTGCTGCCGAGATCAGATCGTGCGATGGCGTCAATGCCTTCGTCCGGAGACCCGCCGCCTCTTCTTGAGTCAGCAAAGTTGCTGATGTCTATAACGCCGAACGGAATCTAGCGCGGCTGCAACACGGGCCTGAGGTGAGCGAGTTCCGTCGCAACCTGCGAGATGCGAATACGAGCGAGCACTCGAAAAGTGGGAGTCTCGAATGGCACAGTTGGTCACGGAATGGGTCAGCGTTTCGGAGAGTATTTCAATCGTCGCGCGCGAGTCGGGAGAGGTCTGGTTTCATACATCGGACCGCACGAAGGAAATCGCGGATCCATTCGCCACGCCGATGACGGGCATGGGCTCGCCGGGCAGTACGGTCGGCCTGCTCGACGGCGCGATCAATCTTGGATTTGTCGCCATTGAAAAGCGCCTCGCGCGCCCGGAGCCGACGGTCGCCGCTTATATCGTCGCTCTGGTCGGTGCCTATCACACGTCGGTCGATACGCCCCGAAATCTCCGCCGCGCTGCCAGTCGCTTCAGTGAACTCGGGAGGCCCGAGGTCGCGGCCTACCTTGAAGAGCGCGCGCGCGAGGAGACGGGTCACGACAGACTCGCGCTCAAGGACTTGCGTGCTCTTGGGGTGCCGGGCGAGCGGCTCGTTGCCAACTACATTCCCGAGGGCATCAAGCCGCTTTGCAAACGCTTCGACGATCTATGCGCCGAAGAGTATCCGATCGGGTCCATCGGTTATTCGTACTGCCTGGAACGCATCGCCGCGCTCAAGCAGGAGGCCGACATAGCCAGGGTTCGGACGCTGTGCCCGGAGGGCGTCGATGCGACCCGCTTCCTGCGAAGCCATAGCTCCCTTGGCAGCGAGGCCAGCCACGTCGCGGAAACGATCGAATTCGTCGCAACGCTTCCTGCAAGTGATCGCACCAAGGTCGTTCAGGAGACCTATGAATCGTCATTGCTCCTGGCGGAGGGATACAACCACGAGCTCCTCAAATCCGAGGCGGAATTGCTCGAGGAGATTCGGAAGGCGATCGGAGAGGCGCTCCCGTATGGTCGCGGTTCAGCTCCGTCAAACATTGAAGAACACGTGGCTCGACCTGTGGCGTGAGCGATTAGCGCAGTCGTCATCGCAGTCGGCATGGTGTGAGGCGCGGCAGCGCGCGTCTCGGATGCGAGTTTTTGACTTACGGCGAGGCGAGCGTAACGTGTCACGATATCGGCAGACTTTCCCTTATGACCTAGGTCCGTGCAATGCCGAGGCCGACCAGTGAATTGGCTGAATGGCTGGCTGGACATGGCCTGGGCCAGTACACCCAGACGTTCATAGAACACCATATCGACTACTCCGTCCTTCCGGATCTGACCGAAGGCGATCTCGAAAAACTCGGACTGTCGTTGGGTCATCGCAAGCGATTGCTCAGGGCCATCGACGAAGTCTGGGGAACGAGGCAAGCGCGCGACACAACGAAGATCGCACGAACCGGCGCGGAAGCGACCTCCCCTGCGCAACATCGTGAGGCCGAATTCCGTCAGATCACGGTGATGTTCTGCGACCTGGTGGGCTCGACGCAGCTTTCCGAAAAGCTTGACCCTGAGGACCTGCACAAGCTCATCGACGCATATCGGCGGGAATGCAGCACGGCCATCAAGCGCTATGGAGGCGAAGTCGCCCGCTATTTCGGCGATGGTGTTATGGCGTTTTTCGGTTGGCCCTACGCACACGAGGATGACGCCATTCGTGCCGTTCATGCGGCCCTGGAAATTGTTTCTGGCGTTATGAAAATTTCAGGGCCGGTTACCCTGGCTTGCCGTGTAGGCGTTTGCTCCGGGCCAGTTGTCGTCGGTGAACCTGGAAACACCGCCACGTCCTGGTCGATGGATGCGGTGGGCGAAACGCCCAATATTGCCGCGCGCCTGCAGACCCTCGCCGAGCCCAATGCGGTACTCATTTCGGAATCAACAAAACGTCTCGCATCGGCGGCATTCGATTTGTCCGACCTTGGACTCCAGGAACTCAAGGGCGTGACCGAACCTGTTCATGTGTATCGCGCGCTCGCGGCAAAAAGTTCTGGCAGCCGGTTCGAAGCTGCGCATGCCGGCTCTCTCACCCCGCTCGTTGGACGGTCAAGCGAACTGCGCTTGCTGCTCGATAGATGGGGGAAAGTCAAAGAAGGTGACGGCCAGGTGAGCTTGCTTTCGGGGATTCCGGGAGTCGGGAAATCACGGCTTCTTCACGAATTGATATCGAATATCCAGGACGAACCACATCTCTTGTTGCGCTATCAGTGTTCGCCCTATCACAGCCAAAGTGCATTCTTTCCGATAATCGAGCAGATCGAACAAGCGGCACAACTAACCGCTCTTGAGGCTGACGCGGAAAAGATTGCAAAGCTTCAGGCGTACCTTCCGCAATCGGTCAATGGTTCTAAAGAGCCGCTCCTGCTGATTGCCAAATTGTTGTCCATCTCGACCGAAAACAGCGACGAACTGTCGGAGCTGACAGCACAACAGATAAAGAACAGGACGATCAGCACGCTCGTCGACGCGCTCCTGGCTTTTTCTTTGCAACGTCCCACGCTCTGTATCTTCGAGGATGCGCACTGGCTGGATGCCTCGACACTCGAACTGCTTGAACTGGTCATCAGCCGGATCGGCCACGCTCGCGTCTTGCTCATTGTGTCGTGCCGACCCGAGTTCCGCCCCTCGTGGTTGTCGCACGCAAACATCACCATACACTCGCTCACGCGATTGTCGCAGGCCGAAGTGAAGACGATGATTAGAGACCTCTTGAAAGGCGGGAGCATTCCGCAACAACTGGTCGACCAGATCATCGAAAAGGCCGATGGCGTTCCGCTGTTCATAGAGGAACTGACAAGCAGTACTTTGAGCGGGCCTTTGGAGGAGACTTCCGGGCGCACAGAACAACGGGCACCGCTCAGGGTTCCGGAGACGCTGAGCGACGCGTTGATGGAACGCCTTGACCGCGTTGCTCCCAGCCGCAGAGTTGCGCAGATTGCGGCGGTGATCGGGCGCGAGTTCTCCTACGATCTCTTGTCAGCTGCAGCGCGAATTGACGAAGACGATATGCAGTCGGCGCTCGCGCTGCTTGAAACCGCTGACATCGTTTATCGAGTCGGTCTTTCGCCTTTCGTCCGTTTTACCTTCAAACACGTGTTGTTGCGTGACGCAATCTATGACTCTTTGCTTAAAAGCAAGAGGCAGCAGATCCACGCAGACATCGCGGCAATCCTGAAGCATGACTTTCCGAAGCTGGTTGAAAATCAACCCGAAGTCCTGGCCTTCCACTATCAAGAAGCAGGCAATCACCAAATGGGCATTCATTACTGGTTCGAATCTGGGCAACGCGCGCTCGCGCATTCCGCCAACATCGAAGCGATTGCAAATTTTCGAAAGGCCCTTCAGCTTCTCAACGCTTTGCCGGAAACGCCTGAGCGGGCCAAGCAGGAAATCGACATTCAGTTGGCGCTGGGAATCCCCCTTATTGCCGTCCAGGGCTACGCCGCGGCGGAAACCCGCGAAGCGTTTTCGCGGGCTCGCACCTTGTGCCTGCGACTCGGCAACCTCCCCGAATATTTCCAAGCCCTGTTTGGGGTATGGGGGAATTCCTGGATGCGGGCAAGAAATGATGAAGCGCTCCGCATGGCCGATGAATTTATGTCACGGTCCCAAGCGCTGAACGACCCCGTGCTGTTAAAGGTAGCTCATAGAGTGATGGGCAGCACGTTATTGACCGTGGGTGACTTCCAATCGTCGGCGAACCATTTCGAGGAAACAATCAGGCTGTCGACCGCAGGCAAAGAAGAACGGCCACTATATAACCTTTACATGGTGGAGCCCCGAGCGGCTTCGCTTCTACTCCTGTCCTGGGACTTGTGGTTCCTGGGTTATCCGGATCAATCTCTTTCCCGAGTTTTGGAGGCGCTTGCCCTGGGTCAAGGTCTTGGTCACCCATACACCGTCGCGTTCGCTCATTATATGACTTCTGTCGTGCACCTCCTTCGTGGAGACGCTGTTCACGCCCTCGAGAGCGCCCAAAGAAGCTTCGAGATGTCACAAGAACAGAGGTTTTCGCTGTATGCGATTTTGTCCAGAATTTCGCGCGGCAAGGCAATCGGCGAATTGGGCCGGCTAGGAGAAGCCCAAGCCGAAATAGAAATAGGGATCGACGAAGCCCGACGACGCGGCGTTAGCTTCATGCTTCCAATGATGGATAGCTGGCTGGCAGAGGTGTACGCCAAGACTGGCGAAAATGAACGCGCGCTAGCCATCGTTGAGCGGGCACTGACCGACATTGGAGACGTGACAGGCCGAGCATGGGAAGCGGAATTGCATCGCCAAAGAGCGCAAATTCTTCTAGCACTCGACCCATCAAAAGTTGGCGAATCTGAATCTCATCTTAAGAAATCGATTGATGTGGCGCGTGTTCAAAACGCCAAGTCCTTGGAATTACGCGCCTCCATAACCCTAGCAGAACTTTGGCGAACCCATCGGAAGCCTGATGAGGCGCAGGCACTGCTAGTACCAATCTACCGCTGGTTTGACGAAGGTGCCGAAACGGCTGACCTCAGGCGAGCGCGCGAGGCTCAAAGCGCGTAATAACGCCCCCACCAAGTGTGAAACAGCTCACACCCCCCTCAAACGAAATTCATTAAAATTAACTCTTCGGGCCACGGCCAAGGGGACGGCCAAATGGCAAGCGAAACGCGCGCTTGTTCGTGTCCTTGACGTTATCGACAATGACACGAGAACAATACATTGAGTGGAGCAAGGAGCGCGCGCTCGCGCTTCTCAGGGGCGGCCGAATGCACGAGGCGGTTGCCTCAATGATGATGGACATGCGGAAACACCCGAACTGCGGAGTGCCTCACGAAATCCACGTGATCGGTATCTGTGCCGCCGCGGCTGGCAATGCCGCCGTGGCGCAGGCCTACATTGAAGGTTTTTAACTGAAAGCTTCTCTGTTAGAGGGTTTCGACCCGTTAATATGCGGCCACGGGAGTGAGCCGTAGGGTGTGTGCCCGCCCGCCATGC
>Ga0105242_10003665_pt1 | contig 11949 bp, 8 predicted proteins | sample KBSM24metaG_FD_81521 | JGI IMG/M metagenome (GOLD analysis project Ga0105242, IMG submission 81521) | Miscanthus rhizosphere microbial communities from Kellogg Biological Station, Michigan, USA - KBS M2-4 metaG | ecosystem: Host-associated > Plants > Roots > Rhizosphere > Soil | place: Michigan...
GCATCAGGAAGCGCTGACCAACCTGCATTACGGCATCACCCAGCGCAAAGGGGTGACGATGGTGCTCGGGCCGGCCGGCACCGGGAAGACGACGCTCGTCCGCGCCGCACTCACCGCGGTCGCCGAGGGAGGCGGACACTGCAACAATGACAGCAACCCGACCCTGACGCGCGCAGAGTTCGTCGAGCTGCTCGCCCGCGGGTTCTCGTTGAGCCCTGCGGCGGCGGGATCCAAGACGACCCTGCTCGCCGAGCTGGAAGTCAGGCTGCGCGAATATCTGGCGGCCGGCATGGCGACGGCGCTCGTCATCGACGAAGCGCAGGGGCTGTCTGATGAACTGCTCGAAGAGGTCCGCCTGCTCGTCAACCTCGAAACCGACACGGCGAAGCTCCTCCCGCTGGTGCTGGCCGGCCAGGACGAGCTGTCCGAGCGCCTGGCCAGGCCGTCGTGCGCGGCGCTCAAGCAGCGCGTGGCGCTGCGCTGCCACCTGCTTCCGCTGAGCGCGCGCGAGACCGCCCAGTACATCGCCAGCCGCCTGCGAATGGCGGGCGGCGTACCCGGCGACGCGTTCACCCGCGATGCAATCGACATCATCCATCAGCGCTCGGGCGGTATTCCGCGGACGATCAGCGTGATCTGCGACAACTCGCTGACGTCGGGCTTCGCCGTCGATCAGCGCCCGGTCGGCCGTCAGCTGGTCCTCGAAGTCTGCCGGGATTTCGACTTCGAGACTCCGCTCGCGCCGCCGGTGCCGCAGCTTGCGCCGCGGCCCGCGGCCCCCGTTTCGCTGAAGCCTGCGTCGCCGCCGCAGTTCGCCGTGTCGCCGCCGGCGGCGGCAGCACCCGTATTGCCGCCGGCGCCCCGGCCGCCTGCCGAAGACGGCGCCAAACCCGAAGGCACCGACGAACGATTGTTCGCGACATTTGGCCGCCCCGCCCCGCGGTCGTGGTTTTCGCGATGAGGATGCGTAAACCATGAGCCGTCTGACCGAAGCCTTGCGGCGCGCCAACGAAGGCGCGACGGCGGCGCCCGTGGACTCCCACGAGTCGATCGACACCTTTCCGATCGAGGCGGAGCAGGCTGAGCCCGTTCGTGCGGCCGTGCCGATGGGACCTGTTGACGAGGAGGTCCCGCCGCAGTCCGGCGAACAGACGCTGACGCGGCGAGCCGATTCCATGGGCCGGCGCGTGAAGACCGACTCGTCGGGCCGATCGATACAGGTCGATCCGGCCGGCACCCGCGTCCAGGACCAAACGCCTCCGCCGGCACCCGCCGGGCCGGAGGCCCAGCTCGCGGTGTTCACCGAGTTCAACAAGAAGCTCGTCGAGCGGCTGGTGGTGCCCAACGGGGCGCCGCACACGATGATCGAGGAATACCGGAAGCTCGCCGCGGCGCTGCATCACGCCCAGCTGGCTCACGGCACCAAGGTGATCATGGTCACCAGCGCCAGCCCCGGCGAAGGGAAGACGCTGACGGCGTCCAACCTGGCGCTGACGCTCAGCCAGTCGTATCAGCGCCACGTGCTGTTGATCGATGCGGACCTGCGCAAGCCCACGGTCCATTCCGTCTTCGGCGTCGAAAACGCAGCCGGGCTGATCGATGCCCTGCGCCAGGCGCCCGAGAAGACCGACCGGCACGTGCCGCTGGTGCAGGTCTCCACGCGGCTCGAACTGCTGCTGAGCGGCGGCGTGACGCCCGACCCCATCAGCCTGCTGACGTCCGACACGCTGCGAGGCCTGCTGAAGGACGCGTCTGAAGCCTTCGACTGGGTGATCGTGGACACGCCGCCCGCCGCGTTCCTGCCCGACTGCAACCTCATGTCGTCGGCCGTGGATGCCGCGCTCATCGTCGTTCGGGCCTTCGTGACGCCTTATCCGCTCGTGCAGCGGGTGGTCGAAGCCGTCGGCCACAACAAGGTGCTCGGCGTCGTCCTCAATCACGCCGAACAGTCGCCGCAATCCGGTTACTACGGCTACGGATACGGGTACAGCTACGGCGGCTACGGATATGGCTACAGCGGCGGCCTCAACCCGAACACCAAGCCCTGATCGTTTTCGATCGGCCCGCGTCGACTACAGCGCTTGCGAGAATTCAATCGCGGCATCCTGATGCGCGTCGGGTAACAATTACGCGGCCAGTACGCGAAAACTGAAAAAGCCGGCGCTGAACGGCCTGCGTGCGCCAGACTCCGGCGCAGTGAAACCTGTGTAAACTCAACAAGTTAATCGATAAGAGTCTGTGCGACTCTTTGGCACTTCGTTTGCTCATCCGTGGTGGTCATCGCTACCAAAGTCGCACAAATTAGCAGCGCGCTGATTCTCTTCAGCGTGCTTGCCATTCAGCCAGCTGCTGCGCAGTGGACACCGCCGATCGGTATTCCTGCGCCGTCGTTCGGCATCACCAACGTTGCGCCGGCCGTTCCCAACCCGTGGACGGCGAGTACGCCGGGGTTCTATTACGTGGAACCCACGAAGACGGCGTCGACTGACGCCAGCAATACGTACGGCACGCCGGCCAAGCCTCGGAAAACCATTCCGACAACGCTGCCGGCGGGCTCCGTCGTCGAGTTGCACGGGACCTACGACGCATCGCACAGCAGCCCCGCCACGATCGTTTCCAACGGCACCGCGAGCGCGCCCGTCTTTATCCGGGGCGTGAGCGCCACGAGCCGGCCGGTCGCGCACCGCTCGTGGGAAATCCGGGGGAGCTACCTTGTCGTCGAGAACATCGAGTTCGGGCCCATGGCGGATCAGTCCGATACGGGCTCAATGGTGGTCCTGCTACCTTCGGACCACGTGTCGGTGCGCCACAACGACGTGCACGGCCTGCCGGTTCAGGGCGGCGGTATCGGGGTCGTCAACTGGGAAGTACCGTACGGAGTCGTTTACACGGGCCCCGGCTATCTCGACAACATCGTCCTCTGGGACAATCTGGTTCACGACAACGGCGACTTGAACGCCACCTTCGACCAGGACGTTCACGGGATCTCGGTGACCGACCACGTCCGCTATCTCTGGGTGGTGGACAACCAGATTTATCGCAACAGCGGCGACGGGATCCAGATCAACGCGCAGGACACCATGGTGGCAAGCACGCACCATATCTACGTCGGCCGCAACGTGTCGCATCACAACAAGCAGAGCGGGTTCTGGGTCAAGAGCGCGGCGGACGTCATCTTCTCGCAGAACGAGTCGTACGGGCACCGGCCGAGCAATTCGTCACTCGGGCAGGGCATGGGCGGCCAGTACGGGCCCGACTGGGTGTGGTTCCTCTATAACCACATACACGACTGCGAGTACGGCATCACGCAGATGTCCGACAACCAGGAGCACTCGCGCTGGTTCCTCATCGGGAACATCATCGAGAACATCCACCACTCGCGAGCGAGTGATCCGAGCGATTCGTGGGCCCCCTCGGCCATCATGATGTCGGGTGGCTACGAGCGGCATATCATCAACAACACGATCTACAACACCGACTCGGGCGTGAACATCTCGACGCCGGTCGGGACCCTCGAAATCGCCGACAACGTCATCTCGACGATTACGCAGCCGCTCGGGAGCCACGTGCTGATCGGATTCGCCCAGATCGCGGGCATCACATCGTTCCACCACAACCTGCTGTTCGGAGATCCGCGGGTGGATTGGGCCAACGGCCAGGTCCATCTTACGGCGGCGCAGCTGGCGATGGTGCAATCACTCACGACCGATCCGCAGTTCGTGAACGCCGCCGGCAGCGACTTCCATATCCTGACGACGTCCCCTGCGAAGAACGCTGCCGAATTCAACGCGGTCCACGCGACGTTTCAGGCGCGGTACGGCGTCAGCATCGCGTTTGACGCTGCGGGCCGCGCGCGCCAGGGCACGACGACCGACATGGGCGCGTATCTCGCCAACCAGGTGGCGGCCCCGACGGCGCCGGTCCATCTCTCCCTGACCTTGAAACCGTGAAGGGTTTGTAAGGGCCGTTCGGGTTCGGCATCCTGATATGCTCTGAGGAGATGGTGGCCTGCCGAACCCTACGAGCGGTCGCTCTTCTCGCCGGTCTCAGCGCGCTGGGCCCGCGCGCGGCATCGGCGCAATGGACGCCTCCGATCGGCATTCCTGCACCGTCGTTCGGCATCTTCGAAACCGCGCCGCCGTCGCCGTCGCCATGGGCGAGCCCGACGCCGGGTTTCTACTACGTGGATGCCTCGAAGCCCGGCAGCACCGATTCGGGTAATGCCAACGGCACGCCGGGCCGGCCGCGCGCGACGATCCCGATCGACCTGCCGCCCGGCGCGGTCGTGGAGTTGCACGGGACGTACGACGCCTCGCACGCCACGCCGGCGACGATCGTCTCGCGGGGCACGGCCGCCCGGCCGGTGTTCATCCGCGGCGTGAGCGCCGACAGCCGCCCGCTGGCGCGCCGGTTCTGGGAGGTAAAAGGCACCTACCTCATCATCGAAAACATCGAGTTCGGCCCGTTGCCCGACCGGTCGGATACCGGATCGCTCGTGATCCGGCTGCCCGCGAGTCACGTGGCGCTGCGCAACAGCGACCTGCACGGCACGCTCGATGCCGGCGGCCTGGGCATCGTCAACTGGGAAGTCCCGTACGGAGTCGTCTACACGGGATCGGGCGTCATCGACAACGTCGTCATCTTCAACAACACGATCCACGATAACGGCAACGTGAACGCCACCAACGACCAGGACAACCACGGGATCGCCGTCACCGATCACGTCAACAACCTGTGGGTCGTGGACAACCAGCTATACCGCAACAGCGGCGACGGCCTGCAGATCAACGCCGGGACGGGGCAGGGCGCCACGACGCATCACATCTATGTCGGACGAAACGTTTCCCATCACAACAAGCAGACTGGCTTGTGGGTGAAGCAGGCGACCGACGTGATTCTCTCCGAGAACGAGACCTACGGGCACCGCCCGGGCAATTCGTCGCTCGGCCAGTGCATGGGCGGTCAGTACGCACCGGACTGGGTGTGGTTCCTCTATAACCACGTGCACGACTGCGATTACGGCATCGCACAGATGTCCGACAACGGGGAAAAGTCGCACACGTTCATCATCGGCAACGTCATCGACAATATCCATACCTCACAGCTGAGCGATCCGACGGATGCATGGTCGCCCTCGGCCATCTTCATGTCTGGCGCCTACGAGCGGCATGTCGTCAACAACACGATCTACAACGTCGACTCCGGGGTCAATATCGCGTCGGCGGCCGGATCGCTCGACATCGCCGATAACATCATTTCGAACGTCACGCAGGCGCGGGCGAGCCACGTGAACCTGTCATTCGCGGCGCTGGCCCCCAACGCGACGTTTCACCATAACGTGCTGTTCGGCGATCCGCGCATCGACTGGGGAAGCGGGCAGGCGCACGTGAACGCCACGCTGCTCGCCGCTGCCCGATCATTTGATGCGGATCCGCAGTTTCTCGACGCGCCGAACCGGAACTTCCACGTCGCGTTGAGCTCGCCGGCGGCGAACAACGGCGAACTGAACGTCGCCTACGCCACGTTTCAGCAGCGATATGGCTTCAGCATCGCGGTCGACGCGGACGGCCGCGCGCGGCCGAAAACCGTGACGGCGGATATCGGCGCGTATCTGCCCGGTGTGCCGCCGGCGAACGCACCGGCCCCGTCCGATCCGGCTCCGCCGTCGGTCGAGAACTGCGGGCCGACGTCGATGCCTGCTGCGCCGCCCGGGTTCAGGCTCGTGAGCCAGGGAGGCGGATTCCTCAGTGTGGCCTGGTCGACGCCCACGGCCTGCGGCGTGCCGACCTCGTACATCCTCGAAGGCAGCGCCGCGCCGGGCGAGGCAGGTCCCAGCTTCGAGGTCCCGGCCTCGCAGACAACGTACCAGGGCGGAATGCAGCCGGGGACGTTCTACATGCGTGTGAAAGCCCGCAATACGCAGGGCATCAGCCTTCCCTCGAATGAAATCGAGGTCGGCGGCGTGCCGGGCGCGCCCGGATCGCTCAGGGCTGCGGTCAACGGCGCCTCGGTGACGCTGACCTGGAGCGCGCCGACGACCGGCGGCACGGCTGGCGGCTTCGTCGTCGAAACCGGATCGGCGCCCGGCCTCGCGGACATCGCCTCCGTGACGCTCCCCAGGAACTCGACATCGACCGCGCAGGTAGTCCCGGCGGGCACCGCCTACCTCAGGGTCAGAGCCATCAGCATCGCCGGTGTCAGCGACCCGTCGAACGAAGTCAAGGTCACCGTTCGGTGATCGGCCGCGCAGCTTCCATATCATCGCGTGCCGCAGCGGGTCTCGCCGTGTTTCAGGTGGCCGTCGCCGCGGGCCTCTCCGTACTGCTGTCCACCTGGACATACCTGATCGGCAAGGGCCTGATCATGTCCGCCGGCGAGATGGACATGGGGATGGACGACCTGCCTGCCGACACCATCCGCCAGGTGGCCGCCAGCTTCGTGGCGTCGTTCGCGATATGGGCGGGCCTTCTGGTGCTGGCGGCAGGTATCGCCGCTGCGGTCGCGGACGTTCTGTACCGCGATGATCGTCAGGGATACGGCGTGGCGCTGCGCCGCACGGCTGTGGCCACGATCTGGTTCGTGGTGTGGGCGGCGGCTGTGCTCGTCCTCAACAGCATCCGCCACGACGAGATTCGCCGTCCGGCTGCGGCGGTGCGTGCGTACGCGCAGGGCAACCAGCACTGGTTCAGCGGATCGTCGGCGGCGGCACCCGGGAAGATTGAGCGCGAACCTCTGGCGGGCCGGGGACGCCTGCGCGGAATCGCCGTCCTGTTTCCCGTGCTCTGGAGCGTGGCGCTCCCGCTGCCTGCCGGGCGGCGGCGAATGAGCCGGCCCGCGTTGTGGGGAAGCGCGATTCTCCTCTCGTGGGTGGCCTGGTGGGGTGTCTGGCGGCTCCTGCCGTGGACCGCGATCGAGGCGTTGACGGGGTAGCGCATCGTGAACCGCTCGACGTGGCGAATCGTAGTGTGGGCGGCGTTCCTGATCGCCGCGGCCGTGCGCCCGGGCATCGACGCGATCGATCGATGGATCGTCGGGGTGTGCTGGAACGTTCCGAGCGAGTGGAACGCGGTGGCCGAGGCGGCCATGCGAACCGGCGTCGTCGAATCGCGTATCGGCGGCGGTCCGGCGCCCTGGCGGCAGGCGAGCGTTCTTCCGCTCGAGGGGTCGCGCCTGGCGGTCGTCACCGTGTCCGACATGACTACGGCGAAGTCCACGTTCATCAACGAGCAGTACGATGTTCTTGGTATCCTGGCACGGACGACGTCGGATGCGGCGCTCGTCACCGACGAGACCCGCGGCTACAAGCCGCTGAGCCACATCTGGCCGCTTGTCAGCCGGGAGGGCCGGTTGCGCACGCTCATCGCGATGGCGCCGCTGCGCTCGGAGCCGCCGCGGCTCGGCGTATTTGCCTACGTCGCGCTGGGCGCGAGCGAAAACGAGCTGCTGTTCGTGTGCCGCCTCGACGCCGCCCCCGGTCCGACGTGGGGTGAACTGGTCGCGAACCGCGACGGCGCGAAAGACGACATGGCCGTCTTCGAGCGCGGCCAGCGCGGCGAGCCGCCCATCGTGACATTCGCCTGGGACGCGAGCGCCGGAACGTACCAGGTCACCGCCACGCAGAAGGGTCGCGCGCTCGTGTCCTGGTGGACACCCCGCGCCGGCGAACACGTGACGGTCCCTCGCGATGCCCCCATCGACGATACGATCAGGCGAGTCGCGGCGGGTTTCCGGCCCACGGGGCCATGACCGCCTCTCCGGCCGACGGCGACAAAAGGTCTCTAAAGAGCTGACTTCCCGGCCATTCTGCAACCTTCGATTCAGCGCATTCGCCTAAATTATTCAGTGCCAGTGTTTTAGACAGCCTTCCCGGAAGCCGGTCGCGGAGACGACTTTGCTCAGAATTGAGGCAAGGAGACGTGTCTGCGAAGCCCGAGTGAACCGATTTCGCCAGTTGGGACTCCGGCCCCGATCCGCCTGATGCTCGTGGTGAGCAACCTCGAGTACGGCGGCGCGCAACGCCAGGTGGTCGAGCTGGCCAATCATCTCGATCCTGCGCAGTTCGACGTCCGGATCTGCTCGCTGTCGTCGTACGTGCCGCTGGCGGACGACCTCCGCCGGCGTGATCAGCTCCACGTGATCACGAAGCAGTTCAAGTTCGACGCGACCGTCGTCCCCCGCCTGGCGCGGTTGCTCCGGCGCAGCCGGACGGACGTCGTGCAGAGCTACCTGTTCGACGCCGACATCGCCGCGTTTCTGGCGGGACGTCTCGCAGGCTGCGCGCTCGTCGTCGGGTCCGAGCGTAACGCCAACTACGTGATGAAGAAGCGCCAGGTGATGCTGTACCGCTGGACCCGGCCTTGCGTGGACATGCTCATCGCGAATTCGCACGCGGGCGCCGAGTTCAACCAGCGTGTGGTGGGGTATCCGTCCAGCCGTTATCGGGTGGTACACAACGGCGTGGACACCGGGCGATTCGCGCCCGCGGCGGCGGATGCCATGCGCGGGGAACTGGGCATCGCGCACGATGAGCTGGTGGTCGGCATGTTCGCGAGCTTCAAGCACCAGAAGAACCACCCGCTGTTCTTCCGGGCCGCGGCGCGCGTGCTCGAGCGCTTCCCGCGCACGCGTCTGCTGCTCGTCGGGGACGAGCTGTACGCGGGCATGCACGGGTCGGACGAGTACAAGCGCGAGGTTCTCGATCTGGTCGAGGCGCTCGGGTTGCGCGACCGCTGCATTTTCGCGGGCAACCAGGACGCGGTTCACCGCTTCTACGCCGCGTGCGACGTGACCGTGATGTCGTCGCACTTCGAAGGCACGGCGAACGCGGTGCTCGAGTCGCTCTCCTGCGGCGTTCCGGTGGTTGCGACGGCGGTGTCCGATACGGCGATGATTCTTCCGGATGGTCGCGCCGGCTATGTCGTGCCGCCGGGAGACGAGCGTGCGATGAGCGAGCGTATCGGGGCGCTGCTGGGCGACGCGGCCCTCAAAGCGCGCATGGGGCACGCGGCGCGGGATTGGATTCTCCAGGAATTTTCGAGCGAGCGCCTGGCCGAGAAGACGGCCGACGTCTACCGGCGTGAACTTCAGAGCGGGCGATTGCGGCGCAGTCCGGCCGCCGTCGCCCGGCCGCGCCCCGCGGATCACCACGCCCGATCATGAGCGTCCCGCGCATCTGCATCGTGTCGCACGCGGCGTTCCGGGCGCTGACCGGCAGCACGACCGGCCATATCGGCGGCGTCGAGCACCAGACCAGCCTGCTTGCAAAATGGCTCGTCGCGAGAGGCTACGCGGTGGACTTCGTCACGTGGCGCGAAGGCGAAGAGGCCGAAGCGATGGTGGACGGCGTCCGCCTGCTTACGGTGTGCCGGCAAGACGAGGGGCTTCCCGGACTGCGATTCGTCTTTCCCCGCTGGACGAGCCTGATTGCCGCGCTCCGGCGGTCCGACGCGGACGTCTACTACCACAACACCGCGGAGTGCGTGACCGGCCAGGTCGGCCTGTGGTGCCGCGCCGCCAGCAGGCGCTTCGTGTTCTCGGCCGCCTCGCACGCGGACTGCGACGCGGCGCTCCCGTGCCTGCCTCGGCTGCGCGAACGCGTCCTGTACCGGCTGGGCCTCCGGCTGGCATCAGCCGCCGTGGTGCAGACCGAGATGCAGCGGCAGATGATGGAGGCCAACTTCGCGCGCGCCTCCGCGGTGGTCCCGATGCCGTGCCCGGAGCCCGATCCGCGGCACGTGCTGCAGCCCTCGGCGGGCCCTCTGTCGACGCGGGCGCTGTGGGTCGGCCGGCTGAGCGACCTCAAGCGGCCCGAGCTGTTTCTTGCGGCGGCGCAGCTGGCGCCCGGCCTGCAGTTCGACCTGGTCGGTCCGCTCGACGGCGACGCGTACGGCAACCGGATCCTCGAGCAGGCGAAGCGCATCCCGAACGTGACGTATCACGGCCCCGTGGCGCGCGCCGACATGGCGCGGCTCTATCAACAGTCCGGATGCCTGGTCTGCACGTCCCACCTCGAAGGGTTCCCGAATACGTTCCTCGAGGCGTGGAGCCAGGGGCTTCCCGTGGTCTCCACCTGGGATCCCGACGATCTGATTCGTCGCCGCGGCCTGGGCGTGGCGTGCGAGGGGACGCCATCGGCGGTTGCGCAGGGCATCCAGTCGCTCGTCGGATCGATCGACGCCTGGAGCGCGGCGTCAGCGCGGGCGCGCTCGTATTACCTGGCCACGCACCGGCCCGACGTGACGTTCAGGGCTCTCGAGCGCGCGCTCGTCGGCGAAGGTGGGGCAGTCGTGCCCGCGCCGGCGGACGCGGCTCGAGTGTCGAGTTCCACGTCATGATCCGGTCTCTTCACCCCGGTCCCGTGCCCCGTGATTCGTGGCGGCGCTTCGTGTGCCATCCGGATCCGGATTGTCTCGAAGGTCTCGCCGCCAGATTCTCCGAAGCGGGGCCCGCCGACGCCGCGCGCCTGTCGCGCGCCTTCAGCGAAGTCGTCAGCAGCATCCGCATCGGCCGCACGCACAAGCTGACGCGGCCCAATCGCCTCGCCGGACCGACCGGCGCCCTCTGCGATCGGCTCCAATCTGCGGCTCGCGACACGCTGCAGTTCCTGGACGTCGGCGCCTCTGACGGCATCACGACGCTGGAGGCCGTGCGCATGCTGGAGGCGCGTCTCGAGCGGCCGGTTCACGCCTGCCTGATCGATCCGTTCGTCCGCCTCGTGCGATACCGATCCGGTTCGACCGTCGAGTACCGGACGCCCGACCAGTCACCGGTGATGGTTCGAGTCGGTTCGATCGGCCTTCAGCTGTCGAGCCTCGACACGGCACGCGATCCGCTGTCTCGAAGCCTCGGCCGCTGGTATCTGGGGAGGACCGCCGCGCGGCAGTCGATGCCGGTTGACGCCACGATCTCGCTCGTGAACCCGCTCGTTGCGGCCGACCCGTCGGTCACGGTGCTCGAATGGGACGTGCTTCACCACAACGCGGCGCTCGTGAATCGCTTTCACGCCGTGCGGGCGAGCAACGTGCTCAATCACTCGTACTTCTCCGCAGAGCAGATCGAACGCGCACTCTCGCATCTGCACGGATATCTGCGCGATGGCGGCTGGCTGCTGGTGTCGCGCAGCCGCGTGTCCGGCTCCGGCGAAGTGGACCACGGGTCAATCTGGCGGAAGGAAGGCGTCCGCTTCGTTCGCGAGCACAGCTTCGGCGCGGGCGCGGAGATTGCCTCGCTGGTCGATCAGTTTCGCGAAGACACGGCGCCGCGGGTTGTCCAACCGTTGACGACCTGAGCGCTCAGGGCTTGTCGGCGCCGAATTCCGCCGCGCCGAAATCGGGTGCCGTCCCCGTGAACTTCAGCGCGACGCCCTGGCCCGACTGCCACGACAACGCATGGTCGAGCGTCAGCGTGCGCGCCGCGTAGTCGATGTGCACGATTCGGGCAGACTCGGTCGTGCCGATCAGCTGAATGTCATCGCCACTCTCGCCGGGAATCGTCATGCCGTCGGTGAACCAGAAGACGTCGGCCACGGCCAGCATCGTGCCGCTTCCGGCCGAGCGGGTGACTGTCAGCGGGCCGGCGCGATCGATCATCCGGCTGCCGCTCTTGAGGCGCAGGTCCGGCTTCGCCTCGTCCACGAAACCGGGATCGGCCGATTCGATGGCGTTGCCTGTGGTCACGACTGACGCGCGGTCGTCAATCGACACCTGGCCGCCGCGGCCCTCGCAGTCGGCGTTTTTGTAGAACAGGTTGTTGACCGCGCGATTGTCCCGGTACTGCTTTGAATCCCCGGCGAAGCCAATCAGTCCGAAGCATCGATTGCCGTAGAAAGTGTTGTGATACAGCCGGTTGCCGTACACGAACAGCGATTCGCTCGCGTAGGACTGATACGCCACGCCGCCGCCAAGCGAGTTGAGGAAGACGTTTCGGCGGACGATCGTGTACTGACCGCCA